>Ga0308159_1000402_pt1 | contig 104261 bp, 84 predicted proteins | sample PhyCR1_FD_201040 | JGI IMG/M metagenome (GOLD analysis project Ga0308159, IMG submission 201040) | Phyllosphere microbial communities from UC Gill Tract Community Farm, Albany, California, United States - DLSLC.R1 | ecosystem: Host-associated > Plants > Phyllosphere > Unclassified | place: USA...
CTTCATCGACCCGAACCCGAACCCGGCGACCAGCTTCGTCGAGCGTCAGCGTCTGTTCGACTTGCCGCGTTCGGCGTGGACCGATTACGACACCAGCATCATGTCCGAAGGTGGCGGTATCTTCTCGCGCAGCGCGAAGAGCATCGCGATTTCTGCGCAGATGCAGGAACGCTTCGACATCAAGGCTGACAAGCTGACCCCGACCGAACTGCTGAACGCCTTGCTCAAGGCGCCGGTTGATCTGCTGTGGAACGGCGGCATCGGGACTTACGTCAAGGCCAGCACTGAAAGCCACGCCGACGTCGGCGACAAGGCCAACGATGCACTGCGCGTCAACGGCAACGAGCTGCGCTGCAAAGTCGTGGGCGAGGGCGGTAACCTCGGTATGACCCAACTGGGTCGTGTCGAATTCGGTCTGAATGGTGGCGGTTCCAACACCGACTTCATCGACAACGCCGGTGGCGTGGACTGCTCCGATCACGAAGTAAACATCAAGATCCTGCTGAACGAAGTGGTTCAGGCCGGTGACATGACCGACAAGCAACGCAACCAGTTGCTGGCGAGCATGACCGACGAAGTCGGCAATCTGGTGCTGGGCAACAACTACAAGCAGACTCAGGCGCTGTCCCTGGCGGCGCGTCGTGCGTATGCGCGCATCGCTGAGTACAAGCGTCTGATGAGCGATCTGGAAGGCCGCGGCAAGCTGGACCGCGCCATCGAGTTCCTGCCGACCGAAGAGCAACTGGCCGAACGTATCGCTGAAGGCCACGGTCTGACCCGTCCAGAGCTGTCGGTGCTGATTTCCTACAGCAAGATCGACCTCAAGGAGCAACTGCTGGGCTCGCAGGTGCCGGACGACGATTACCTGACCCGCGACATGGAAACGGCGTTCCCGCCGACCCTGGTCAGCAAGTTCTCCGAAGCCATGCGCCGTCACCGTCTGAAGCGCGAAATCGTCAGCACCCAGATCGCCAACGACCTGGTCAACCACATGGGCATCACCTTCGTTCAGCGACTCAAAGAGTCGACCGGCATGAGCCCGGCGAACGTGGCCGGCGCTTATGTGATCGTGCGCGACATTTTCCACCTCCCGCACTGGTTCCGTCAGATCGAAGCGCTGGACTATCAGGTCTCCGCTGACGTGCAACTGGAGCTGATGGACGAGCTGATGCGTCTGGGTCGCCGTGCCACGCGCTGGTTCCTGCGTGCCCGTCGCAACGAGCAGAACGCTGCCCGTGACGTCGCGCACTTCGGTCCGCACCTGAAAGAGCTGGGTCTGAAACTCGACGAACTGCTGAGCGGCGAAATCCGCGAAAACTGGCAGGCGCGTTATCAGGCTTACGTCGCTGCCGGTGTGCCGGAGTTGCTGGCACGTATGGTTGCGGGTACTTCGCACCTCTACACGCTGCTGCCAATCATCGAGGCGTCCGACGTCACCGGGCAGAACCCGGCCGAAGTGGCCAAGGCCTACTTCGCCGTGGGTTCGGCGCTGGACATCACCTGGTACCTGCAACAGATCAGCGCGCTGCCGGTGGAAAACAACTGGCAGGCCCTGGCCCGTGAAGCGTTCCGTGACGATGTCGACTGGCAGCAACGCGCGATCACCATCTCCGTCCTGCAACAGGGCGACGGCACCCAGGACGTGGAGACACGCCTGGCGCTGTGGATGGAACAGCACGAAAGCATGATCTCGCGCTGGCGCGCCATGCTGGTGGAAATCCGCGCCGCGAGCGGCACGGACTACGCCATGTATGCCGTCGCCAACCGCGAGCTGCTGGATCTGGCGTTGAGCGGGCAGACGATCGTGCCTGTGGCTGCTGCGAATGCCGAGCTGGAACTGGCGTAAGTAGCGGTTGAATGAAAAGCCCCGGTATCGTGAGATGCCGGGGCTTTTTTATGCCTGAAGGATTTGTGTTGTCTGGTCTGGCCCCTTCGCGAGCAGGCTCGCTCCCACAAGGTTATTTGTTGATAACAGAAAGTGTGAACAACCTTGGACCCTGTGGGAGCGAGCCTGCTCGCGAAGGGGCCTTTTGATTCAATACAACTTCTGAGCGTGTTTACCTTCGAGCAACGACACATCACCCGCCGGCCGCGCCACTAGATTGCTCAACGACCGATCAAATTCCTGCAACGCTCGAACCTGCACGTCCTGCTGCTGATTGATATCGGCAACAATCTCCTCCGAACGTTTGAAATCCGCCCACACCGGTGTCAGTTCTCTGGCCTCGGAGCCTTTCGCCGTGCCGATGTAGTTCAGTTGCGCATCATAAAAATCGGCACTGACATTGGCTTTGACGTCGGAGCTGCGCGAGGTGATCAACTGGCTGTGGGTGTCGACGATCGCCACCACATCCGGCTTGGCAGCGCGCAGGCTTTGCATGTCCGGGTAGACCGTTACCGTGCCGAACTGGCGTTGCAGGGAGGCGTTGACCCATTCCACCGCCATGTCCGGTTTTGAACTGGCGACGTAAGCGTCGTGGATCGATTGCACCAGCAGGCTCTGGCCGAAACCGGTACCGGCGTTGGCTTGATAGTCGCGCAGGTATTGGCGATTGGTCTGGGTGCTTGGGCTGTAGATCACGCCAAGGGACACGCCGGGGCCGCTTTTAACCTGGGTGGCACTGCTGCGGCCGGTCGGGTGGGGCAAAAGCGTGTCGAGGGATGAAACCGCTTGCGGCGCGGTGGGGACCGAGCAGGCGGACACGGTTAAAAGCGATAACACAAGGGCACTGACTAACGCACGGTTCATGGTGTTACTCCCGTGAGACAACAGCAGTCGGTAGGTTCTGAGTGTCGTCATTGACGACGGAACATTCAGACTAAACCCGCCAACCTGACAATTGCCTGAGGCAAATGCGTGTCGCTAGTTTTATTTGCTGTAACCGATGGCGGGTAATGACTGGCGGAAATTAAAAAGCGCCAACACACGATTGGCGCCGGTTTATTTATGGCTGGTTGTGCAGCCATCAGTTTTTCAGCGGGATCAGCACCGGTTCATCCGGGGCCAGGACCATGAACACCAACAACTTTGCAGGTTTGCTCTGGCTGGCGTTTTTCGACACCAGATGTTCGGAGCCGGCCGCTTCGTACCAGAATTGGCCCTTCTTGTAAGTGACCGGTTGCTCACCTTTGACTTGCGAAATCACTTCGCCTTCCAGCACATATGCCATCGCCGTGCCGTCGTGTTTGTGGGCGATGGACGACTGTCCCGGCTTGTAGTCGACCTCAATCATCATGGCTTTTTTGCCGGGGGCGTTTTTCAGCAGTTGCTCTTGCAGCACAGTGACTTTTTCCGAGGGATCGTGGGCCAGGGCGGCGGTCGAAAGACTGAAGGCGAGGGCGGCGGCAAGCAGGGGCAGGGCTTTCATGGCGGGTTACCTGTGAGGGTGGGTGTTGCTGATCACAGTAGTCCGCAGGGTGGCGCATTCAAACAGCCAATGTTCGAGAAGATGGGGTGACCAATTGGCGGTGCCAGAGGGATTTGCGGCGCGGCGCAAAACGCCTTCGCGAGCAGGCTCGCTCCCACAGGGGTCGAGGTTGCTCAGATATTTTGTGAGCAACACATAACCTTGTGGGAGCGAGCCTGCTCGCGAAGGGGCCGGATCAGACGATCGGGAAACTGTTGAAATCCACGCTATTGGCCAGCCGGCTATCGATCAGGTCGATAAAACCCTGGGCCTCAGGCCGGTTGAAATGCGCCTGCATCGCCGCTTCCGACTGCCAGCGCGCACTGACCGTCCAGCGGTGGCTGTCCTCGGGGCAGCGGTCGACCAGATAGGAATCGCAGCCCGGGGTTTCGCGCAAAGTATCGACGATTTTTTGCAATTGCTTGCCCAGCTCCTCCGAACGGCCGGCGGCAGCCTGCACCTGCACGGTGTTGATCACTTCGTTGGACATTGCTCACACTCCTGAATCAGGCCGGACGAATCCTGCTCATTGAGGGATAACGCCTGTGCAGAATAGGCCTGCAAATCTCGAAGACCAATAACCAATCGGCGGTTAAATCCTGAGGCCAATGGCTCAGGCGACCTGCTCGAGGATGTCACGCAGGCGATCCAGCGCGGTGTCGATGTCCAGGGTTTCGATCGCGCCGAAGCCGAAATAAAGACCGTTTTTCGCCGGCTGCTGGTAGTAGAAACCGTTGATCGCGTACAGCCCGACTTCGACCTTTTTCGCCAGCTCGATCACCAGCGGCAAGTCGATCGGCACCTTGCACCACACGGTCATGTGGAAACCGGCACTCGGTGGCACCGCTTCCAGCCACGGCGACAGATCGTCGGCCATGCGCGCCAGAATGCGCTCGCGGCGTTGCGCGTAAATGGTGTGACAGCGGCGAATGTGCTTGAGCAGGCAGCCCTCGGCGATGAACTTGGCCAGCGCCCATTGCGGCAGGGTCGAGGCGTGCAGGTCGGTCAGTTGCTTGGCGCGGATCACCGCTTCGAGGATCGCGGGTGGCAGAATCGCGTAACCCAGACGCAGCTCCGGCAGCAGTGTTTTCGAGAAGGTGCCGACGTACGCGACGATGCCGCGCTGGTCGAGGCTGAATAGCGAATCGGTCGGCCGGCCTTCGTAGCGGAACTCGCTGTCGTAGTCGTCTTCGATGATGATTGCGCCCAGCTCATGGGCGCGGGCCAGCAGGGCCTCACGCCGTGCATGACTCATCGGCATGCCCAGCGGGAACTGGTGCGATGGCGTGACATAGATCAGGCGTGTGCCATCGGGAATGTGCTCGACCTGCATGCCTTCGGCATCCACTGGAACGCCAACCACTACGGCGCCATGGGTGCCGAACAGCAGGCGAGCCGGCGGGTAACCGGGATCTTCCATCGCCACGATGCTGCCGGGGCGAGTGAGCACGCGGCTGATCAGGTCCAGCGCCTGTTGCGCGCCGTTGCACACGACGATGTCCTCGTCCTGACAATTGACCCCACGGGAAAACGCGATGTGTCGGGCAATCGCGTTGCGCAGCGCCGGCAGGCCTTCAGGCAGGCTGTAGAAGCCCTTGGACTGGGCCATCTGGCGCATCGCGTGGGACACGCAGCGGCGCCAGTCATCGTGGGGGAACTGGCCCTTGCTGGTAGCGCCGCCGATGAAGTCGTAACGCAGCGAGCCGGCGAGCGTTGGATGGCGCAGGAATACCGGCAGATTGCACCAACTCTCGATCACCTCGGCGCTGGCCAGTTCGCTGTGGCTCTGCTTGCGCTGGACCTGCGCGGGGCGGGCGTTGACGTAGGTGCCTTTGCCGACGACCCCGGTGAGGAAGTTTTCGTAGGTCAGCTGCGCGTAGGTATCGGAAATGGTCTTGCGCGAGATGCCCAGTTGCTCGGCGAGCAAGCGGCTGGGGGGCAATTGTGTACCCGCCGCCAGCCGCCCGGATTCGATCGCCCCGCGCAGTTGCTGATACAACTGACCGGCCAGATCCTTGCGGCCGTTGATCACGACATGAAGTTCCATACCGACAGGGCTCCGGGGGCGGTGAATGAAGTGTCGGCCAGATTACTGCTATTGGCGGACTGGCAATAGTTGCCTACCGCAAATACCCGGAATTGGCCTAGAACCCCTGTAGGAGTGAGCCTGCTCGCGATAGCGTTTCACCTGATCGTCCCCACGCTCCGCGTGGTAACGCCTCCCGTGACGCTCTGCGTCACAGTGGACGCAGAGCGTCCATGGCTGCATTCCCACGCGGAGCGTGGGAACGATCATCGCGTGAACCCCAGCTAAGTGGTGTAGCCATAAATCGAAATATTGGGGCTGTAACCCGCGCCCGTCAGCGCTTACGGTGCTCTCATCATTCCGTCCACCGAGACCTGCCCAATGTCCCCGCGCCTGGATTACTACAACGCTTCGCCCAAGGCGATGAAAGCGATGATTGCCATGGAGGCGCTGACCGCCAACCTGAGCATCGAGCCGCCGCTACTGCAATTGATCCGGATCCGCGCCTCGCAGCTCAACGGCTGTGCGTTCTGCACCGACATGCATTCGGTGGACGCACGGCGGGCCGGGGAAAGTGATCGGCGCCTGTATGCGATTGCAGTGTGGCGCGACAGCAACTTCTTCAACCCGCGCGAGCGCGCTGCGCTGGCTTGGGCGGAGGCGGTGACGTTGCTGGCGGACAGTCGCGTGCCGGATGACGTTTATCAGCAGGCGCGCGAGCAGTTCAGCGAAGGCGAACTGGTCGACCTGACCATGGCGGTGACCACGATCAACAGCTGGAATCGCCTCGCCGTCAGCTTCCGACAAACCCCCAGCGACTGAGCGTCGGACTACCGCAGGTGCGCGCTGATCGTTCCCACGCTCCCGCGTGGGAATGCCGCCACGGACGCTCCGCGTTCGGCTCTGGAGGGGACGCAGAGCGTCCCGGGCTGCATTCCCACGCAGAGCGTGGGAACGATCAGTGGGAGGCGGGCGTGGATTACTGCGGTGGGCGTTGCGGTTTTACCGACGTACCGAAGGTGTTGCCCATGCGCGTGCTGGTCGCGGCCGGTGTCGCCAAGCCAACCTGATTCGGCGGTCGCTTGCTAACCGGTACATTCAGCGCTTCCAGATTCTTCTGCGCCGCCGCCGCGCCGTCGGGGTTGTTGCCCATTTGCTGGCTCAGGCAATCGTAATTCGGCGCTTTATAGCCGCCGACCGTCACTTCCACGCAACCCAACGGTTCCTCGGCATAAGCGCTCGACACGGCGGTCAGCAGCAGCCCGCCGAGGGTGATTCGCCACGATGTTTTCATGCTCGCCTCCTGGCCGGCCGATGCGGCCGCGCGATGCCTTGAGTCTAGTGCAAGCCCGGCGTAAATCCCGTGATGGTTTTTTTGCACCGGCCGTCACACCAGATTCATAAACAGCCCTCAGGATGACGATTTTCAAGGATTCGTCAGCCGTGCAGCGAGGCACTTCCCGAGGCGGTTTTCAGCGTTCAACGATTCTTGTGCGCCGGATCTGTCTGGGGTGGTTGCTTGGCTGCGCGGCGAGCCCGGTCGGCGCGCAACCGACGCCGGCGGACATGCGCATGACGCTGCACATTCCCGCACAGGACCTGGCCCACGCGCTGGATCAGTACAGCCACGCCACCGGCGTCGCGGTGCTGGTCGACAGTCAGCTGAGTCGCGGCCGCCGCTCGTTGGCGGTGGACGGTGAATACACCGCCGCCGATGCCTTGCGTCGGCTGCTCGGCGGCAGTGGCTTGATGGCGCGGTATGCCCGCGCCGACGCGTTCACCCTGCAAGTGGCGCAGGTCGAAGACGTGCCGGCGCCGCCGCAAAAGCAGTCAGCGGAAAGCATCGCCGTCAGCCGCAGTTACGCCACGGCGGTGCAGGCTGCGGTCGAGCGCAATCTGTGTCGCTCGCCGCTGACCCGGCCGGGCAGTTACCGCGCGCTGTTGCAGGTCTGGGTCGGGCGCGACGGCGTGGTGCAACACAACCGGTTGGTCACTTCGACCGGCGATGTACGGCGCGACAACGCGCTGGTGGAAAGCTTTCGCCAATTCAGGATCGACCGGCCGACGCCCAGTGCCTTGCGTCAGCCGGTCACGTTGCTGTTGTTACCGGAGTCGTCAGGGAAACGCATGGAATGCACCACATGGAAAGGAGTTTCCGGGGGATGAAAGACACCGGACAAGGGTCGCTGGCGCAGCTGTTTCTGACGTCCTACGAGGATTTTCGCGGACGTCTGCGCCGCCGTCTCGGCTCGGAGGACCTGGCCAACGATGTGCTGCACGAAACCTGGCTGCGCGTCGACCGCATGGAGACGCCGCCGAACGTCCTGCGGCCCAATGCCTACCTCTATCGCATGGCCCTGAACATCGCCGCCGACCGCCGTCAGGCCGACGCGCGCCTGCTCACCGGCGAGGAAGTCGAAGAGCTGCTGCAGATCGGCGACGAATCGCTCGATCCGTCGCGGGTGGTCGGCGGGCAAAAGGAAATCCAGTCACTGCTCAGCGCCCTGTATGAACTGCCCGCGCGGCGTCGGCGGATCTTTATCGCCGCACGCCTGGAAGAGGCGCCGCACCTGGAGATTTCCCAGCGCTTTGGCATCTCCACGCGCATGGTCGAGAAGGAAATCAAAGCCGCGTTGGGCTACTGCGCGGCGAAACTGGAAAGAAAAGTGTTTCAGCGGTTCGGTCGCGGGGCCGGAAAACCGTCTTCTGAATAGAGCCCGATCAATTCGTTGAGAATCTGCGCGTTTGAACATCTTTCGACTGACCCCTGCCGAACCCTCGGTGGCCGACAACCTGCACAGCGAAGCCCACGACTGGCTGATCCTGCTGACCTCCGGCCGCGCCACCGTCGCCGACGCCCGCGCCCTGCGCGAATGGTGCGCACAGAGCGCCGAACATGCGCAGGCGTTCGAGCAGGCCAAAGTGTTGTGGCATAACCTGCAGCCCGCCGCGCAAGGCGTGCAGGCACCACGCGGGTTCGGCCGACGCGCCTTCCTCGGCGGCGCCATCGCCGCATCAGCCGCCTTCCTGCTGGTGCGCGGCACCATCCCCGGCGGCTTCGAAGGGCTCGGCGCCGACTACATCACCGAAGTTGGCCAGCAACGCCGCGTCGAACCGGCGCAAGGCGTCAGTCTGGAACTCAACACCCAGACCCGCATCAACCAGCGCGCTGTTGCCGAAGGCGTGCAGGGTTTCGAACTGGTCAGCGGCGAAGTCGAAGTACAAACCGCACGTTTGCCGCTGGCGATGCAGGCCGGAGGCGGGTGGTTACGCGCCAGTCAGGCGCGCTTCAACCTGCGCAACACCGACCAACAAGTCTGCGTGACCTGCCTCGACGGCGCGGTCGAAGTCGACGTAGACGGCCGCAGCCTGCGCCTCGAACCCGGCCAGCAAGTGACCTACGACGCCCGCCAAGTCGGCAGCGTCCAAACCGTCGACACCGCCGCCGTGATGAACTGGCGCCAACAAGTCCTGGTCTTCAACGGCGCCACCCTCAGCCAGATGATCGACGAAATCAACCGCTACCGCCCCGGCATGCTCCTGCTGCTCAACCGCGACCTCGGCCAACGCCGCGTCCAGGCCCGCTTCAACCTCGACCAACTCGCCGGCGTCGCCCTATTGATCCGCGACGCCTACGGCATCAAATGCACCGAACTCCCGGGCGGCGTAGTCGTCCTCAGCTAACCCAATCCAACCCAATCCACACACCAATCCCTGTGGGAGCTGGCTCGCCAGCGATAGCGCCCGCCCAGCCAACCAATCCCAAACTGACCCAACCCCATCCAATTGTAGGAGCGAGCCTGCTCGCGAAAGCTGTCCACCAGCCAACCCACCTCCCACTGCCCAAACCCAATCCCTGTGGGAGCTGGCTCGCCAGCGATAACACCCTCAAAGCCAACCAATCCCAAACTGACTCAACCCCATCCAATTGTGGGAGCGAGCCTGCTCGCGAAAGCGATCCACCAGCCAACCCATCTCCCACTGCCCAAACCCAATCCCTGTGGGAGCTGGCTTGCCAGCGATTGCGCCCGCACAGCCAACCAATCCCAAACTGACCCAACCCCATCCAATTGTGGGAGCGAGCCTGCTCGCGATAGCGATCCACCAGCCAACCCATCTCCCACTGCCCAAACCCAATCCCTGTGGGAGCTGGCTTGCCAGCGATTGCGCCCGCACAGCCAACCAATCCCAAACTGACCCAACCCCATCCAATTGTGGGAGCGAGCCTGCTCGCGAAAGCGGCCGACCAGTCACCCCGTTACCAACTGTGCAAGCCCATTCGCGAGCAGGCTCGCTCCCACAGGTTGTGCAGTGTTCAGCTACTGCAACGGCCCAATCACCTGCCGATAAACCTCCACCCCCTGCGGCGTCTCCCGGCTCAACCGAATCTCCAGCCCCAGCGGATCCTCCCGCCGATTCCCACTCAACTGTCGCCAGCCCTTATCCATCTCCCAAACCCGCACCTGCAAATCCCGCACATCTCCTAACACCGCCACCCCAGCCCCAGGGGCCGGCAGCGGATACCGACTGCGCGCCTCAGCCACCGCCCGATACAACGTGTCGCCCTTCAACCACCAGCGCACCCGCTGCAACGCCCCCGGCTGATCCACCGCAGTGCGAATTACATCCAGCCGAAACCCCTTGCTATCGCTACTGCGCACAGTAATCGCAGGCGGAGCAGTGGGCGGCTCATCATCCACACCAACCTTGCGCGGCTCAGTCAACTCAACCCCCGCGCGCATATCCACATCACGCTGCAACTGATTCAACACCCGCAACAACCCGTCGCTCTGCTCACTGCTGGCCTGCAAATGCCGATCTGCCCGCGTCACACTGTCCAGCCCACGCCAGGCAATCAGACTGACCACCGCCATCAACAAGATCGCGACCATCACCTCTATCAGCGTAAACCCCTGTTGAGCCCTCATTGCAGACTGATCCGACCCGATCCATCACGCAGCACACTCAACCGATTCAAGCCATCGGACAGCGTCACCTGCAACGGCGGATTGATCCACTCTGCATTCAGCACAACCCGCTGCTTCGGCTCCACACGCACCTCGACCTTCGGACTCTGCCAGGCACGCGGGCGCAACTGCGCGTCATCCTTGAAATGCTCAAACCCCCGACCACCATCACTGCGCCGACTAAACCGAAACCCCTTGGCATCACTGACCCAGACAATCGGCCGCCCATCCGCCCGCGCCTCCGCCTGCGCCACCTGCAGCAACTGCGCCACGCGCTCGGCATCCTTGCGCAGCAACTGCGCAGGGTCAGGCTTGATACTCAAACTGATCGCCGCACTGGCAATGCCGATGATCATCAGCACCACCATCAACTCGATCAGCGTAAACCCCCGTTGCTTGCCCGCGTCCATCGATCGCACGCTCCTTCGCGTCCCGCCATGTCCCGAACAGCCAAGATGCACGGCCAACATGTAAGGCGTGTGAAATAAAACGGAGAGAATTGCCGCGTAGGCTGGCAACAGGGACAAAAAGGAGATTCACCCCATGAGACTCACCACACGCTTCTCCCCACCGCAAATGGCCCAGGCCCTCGCGCTGCTCGCCGCACTGGTCGGCGTCGCGACATGGTCGTCGCTGCTGCTGACCCGCGCCGAATCGCGCACACCGGCAGCGGCGCCGCAGTTGTTGGCGGCAAGGAGTGATAGCCCGGCGTTGCAATGGTTCTCCAACCAGACCGCGCCGGTGGATATCAAGGTGAGCGGGGTGATGGCGGGGAGTCGCGGGGCGGTGGCGATATTGAGTTTGAATGATGGACCGCCCAGGAGCTTTTTGGCGGGGGAGAGGGTTGGGGTTGGGGTGAGGTTGGTGGCGGTTGAGGGGGATGGGGTGGTGGTGGAGCAGGGAGGGGAGAGGGTGCGGTTGGGGGTGGAAAGGTTGGGGGAGGGGGTGGTTTTGCCTAGGTTGGTGAGGCCGTGATTTTTGGGATTGAAGCTGTCATTTGCAGGTTGGATGGGCGGCAATTCAAGCGCATTTGAAACAATGGTTCCGAAAAGACGAGCGTTGTCGTGATGGCTTCGTGTCCGTACCGAATCGTCGTCAGCGCCTGCTTTTGGCCAGAAGCGGACGCTCCCAAGTGGCCACTAACGGCTAGAGGCAAAAGTCTTTCCTTTCAGATTATTAATGGCGAACGCTTACGGACTTCTGGTCAAACCGCACCAAAAGCAATTCGCCACTATTGGCCTATACTCGGTTCGTCCGCGGTGTCTTCAAGGAGAGATCTCAATGGTCGTACCAGATTTGAATGGGCTAGACGCTCCCGTTGCCGACGATTTTGAAATTTGGCTCGGCGAAAGAAGCCGGTGGTTACAGACAGCTGCCAAGAACCTAATCGAGACCAAGAAGCCACCAACAGACGACCAGATCCAAGAGCTTGCCCGGCTGTGCATGATTGAATCGAAGAAGGAAGAGGACCCAGGCTTCTGCACCGTATCGCCAGGCTCGTTGGCGCTTGCTGCCAGTCGTCCTGCCATACGCATAGAAGGGATCTCAGATGTCTACGGGTTGAATGCGATCAAATCAGGCGCAGCACTACCAGTTGGCTCAGGCAACATCACAGTGTTCTACGGTCAAAATGGTTCAGGAAAAAGCGGATATGCACGCCTCCTGAAACAGGCATGCGGCTCAAGGTCAAAAGACGAAATTCACCCTAACGTCTTCATTGAAGAACCTGAGGCCTGCAAGGCGAATTTCCAAGTATCGGCAGGAGAAAAGAAAGGAACTATTGAATGGACGCTGGCACAGGGTGCAGATCCTTTACTTCGTCACGCCCAGATTTTTGACTCCAGAACGGCCACCCAGTACATGGGTAAAAACGAGGCCAGCTACGAGCCAAGCCAAATGAAATTCGTGGCGTCATTGATCGCAGTGTCAGACAGGGTTAATCAGCACCTCACCGCATCGAAGAATGCATTGCTGAGCGTATTGCCACAATTCCCAGCGGACTTGGAAATCACTGAGGAAGGTAAGTGGCTTGCGAGTATTAAGCCTGCAACGACTGATGCCGTCATCGACAGATTCTGTACGTACACTCCCGAGCACGATGCTGAGCGGATTATCACAGAAGGTGCGCTGGCCCAGAAGGACGTGGCGGGGCGACTGGCATCAATCACGAAAGAAAAGCAGGGGTTGGCAACAGTTCGGCTAGCTATGAGCGAACTCAAGGATAAGCTTTCCAACGAAACAGCGCAGATCATCGTAAGTGCCAACGCTGATGCAAAGGGCAAGCGGCAAGCGGCGCAAAAATTTGCTCAACAACTTTTTTCCGAAACTCCACTCGAAGGAGTCGGCGAAGCGGTGTGGCAACAGTTATGGGCCCAAGCTCGATTGTTTTCTCAAAATCATGCTTACCCTGGTCAACCATTTCCTGTTGTGGGTGAGCAGGCAAGGTGTGTGCTCTGCCAACAAGAGCTCAATGAGGATGCTGGCCATCGGTTGGTCCACTTTGAGCAATTTGTTACCGAAGGTTTGGAGTTAAGCGCAAAACAAGCAGAAGACAAACATAAGGGCTTTGTACAAGCCTTACCCCAATCACCGAAGGAACAGGACTGGTTAGCTCATATGGCCCTGATCAAACTGGATCAAAAGCAGGCCATCGAACTGCATAAAACTTTGGTGGAAAGACGTTCCGATCTCGAGACCGCTGAAAAAATCGAAAATGTGGCCCCATCCGACTGGTCACTAGTAGATCAAGCACTGGCAGAAGTAACAGATCAGTTAGTTGGCGAAGAAAAGTCGTTGAACGAGCTTTCTCAAGACGGCAAACGACAGCAAATAGAGGCGCAACTTCGTAAGCTGAAGGCTCTGCAATGGCTGTCGCAAAACAAACCTGCAGTCGTTGCCGAACGGAACAGGTTGTTGGCTGTTGACCAGTACGGAAAAGCCATCCGGCTTGCTGCAACCAACACGCTTACTATCAAGAACAACGAATTGGCGAAATCCGAGGTGGAGGCAGGATATCAAACTCGCTTCGCCGCCGAACTGAAACTATTAGGTGGCTCGAGGTTGCCTGTAGCCCCTCAAAGCAAAACAGTCGGTAAAGGCAGAACCACATTCGGACTGATACTCGTTGGCGCGAAAGGAGCCCGCCCACCAGAACAAATTCTCAGTGAGGGCGAGACAAGAATTGTAGCGTTGGCTGCATTCCTAGCTGATATTACTGGCTCCAATCAAGTAGCTCCCTTTATTTTCGACGACCCGATTTCCTCACTCGATCAAGATTTTGAGGAGCGAGTTGTCGCGCGCCTTGTAGATTTGGCGCAGTCCCGCCAGGTCATCATCTTCACCCACAGGCTTTCGCTGGTGACACTTCTGGAATCCGCAGTAAAGAAAGTAAAGGAACATCCAGATATACAAGACATCGTCTTTAACGTTCAGACGCTTCGACGTCTCGACAAAACATCCGGCATTCTGACAGGACAAAGTGCTCGAGACTCGAAACCGAAGCCGGCTATCAACAAGCTACTTAATGAGAACTTAGCCCAACTCAAGAGGCACCAGGCAGAGGGCGATGCTGAAAGCTACGACCTTATGGCCAAGAGTGTTTGCAGTGACTTCAGGATCATCGTGGAGCGCACTGTTGAGGTGGTAATGTTGAACAGTGTCGTGCTGCGATTCCGCAGGGAAGTGATGACCAAAGGGCTACTGAGGCAGCTAAGTAACATCACTCAGGAGGATTGCGATCTGATAGACGACTTGATGACACGATATTCTGTGTATGAGCATTCTCAGGCAGACGATCTTCCAGCGGTACCCCCCGAACTCGCCCAGCTCGAAACAGATATGCGATCACTTGCGGACTGGATAGAGGGGTACTCGAAGCGAGTGGCCTGACCCACGTTGAAACGCTGACTGCTTGTTACCTATAGCCTATGCCATACGGCGGCCGGAGCGAAGTTTACACTTCACTCTGGTCGCACTGGTGACTGAAATAAGTATTTAGAGATCGTTACTAAAGGCTGTAGCTGCATCAATCTTCCAGAAGATTCTTCTTTTCAATTTTATCTTTATATGCGTCGTGCAAAGTTTTTAGGAATGCATTACCAATACCTGTAATTTCGTAAGCAATTTTAACGTATTGTTCTTTTTCCTGGCTAAGTAAGTTTCTGTCTCGACTTGCAAGGTTGACACTGCGCTTACAAATACGATAATTGACCAAGATATCTCCCAAGCCATCGTCAAAAATGTACGGATTATGATACCCATGCATAAATGTAAAAATATCAATTATATACATGCTGTTTATAAAGCGCACTTGATCTGCAAATTGACTTCGGTTTATTTTATCTCTAACAAGTCTGCGGAACGTAACGCCGATCATTTTGGCTTTCTGTTCGGATTCTGCGTGCTCAATAAGTTCTAATAGATGTTCGGAGAGTAAAGGATCATCTTTAGGATCCCTAGCTGCTATGAATTTTGAGATTTCCCCCTGCTTTAAATCATCAGTACCTTCAATAAATCCCTTCAGCTTTTCTTTGAGCCTCTCTTTTTTGTATGTTCTGAAAGCCTTAAAAATACCTATTGCGGACCCCGCTATGGGAAGTTCGCCAAAAGCCTCATTGGTTACGAAGGTGTCGATGAATGCCTCTACTGCGTCTTCTAAAGGCAACTCTTTACTGGCCTTGACTATTTTAATGTCCTTCATGCACGCTCACTTTTCTCAACCCATTGATGGCTTGTCCCGCAACCGCTTAGAAAGGTATACCAGCGATTAACGCGAAAAGGGAGTGCTATCCTTGAAAGAAAAAGGTAGAAGAACAAAATCTAGCTCATTGGAATCCAACATTTACACATGCCTGAATGCGACGGTTGGTCTAACACTAGAAAATAGTTCTATTTTTCACTGAAAAAACTTCGGTTATAACATCATCGACCGTTGAATTATGGCAGGTAGCGGTCGCTTGTGAGCGTCCGCCAATGGCCGAAAGCGGCCATCGCTATCATTCTTAAAAAGCAACTCTACAAACAGGTTGGTGGACGGATTGTCTGACGTGACGTGACGTGACGTGACGTGACGTGACGACGAGGCCTCGATAAACGCTGATGTTTAAAAAGACATCTTCAAACACTCTCCCGGGCTACACCTCCTTGCGCCTTTGCCTACAGCTACGCCAGAATCCGCCGGCTTGTGGGCTTTTTACCTGGTCTATATCGTCTACGTGTCGCTGGCAATCCAGCGACCGGGTTTAGCGACCCGACCAGGTATAAGTTCAACGACGCTCCAGTTTGTCGCAGACGCTTGCGATGACGATATGGTGGCTGTGCGTGGGAGACCTTCGGGTCTGCCGGGTCTTATACCTCTCGGTTCGCTAACCCGCGTACAGCTGCCACCCTTATCTGTTTAGCGACAGGTTTTGGTGGTTCCACCAGGTATAAAAATGGAGCTTCACCATGATCAAACCAACCCCCAACCCACCCGAATCCAACCCCACATCCCCCTACGAATCCACCAACTCCAAAAAACTCCACGAAGCCGCCGACCGTGCGCTTGACCATTACCTCTGTCAGCCCGGTTCCACGCCGCCGCCGCGTAAACACCGTGGGATGTATGCGGTAACGGCGGACAACAAAAACGAAGAGCTGTTGATCGATGCCAGTGAAACGCTCGCTTCGGCCCAGACCCTTGCGCAGAACGTCGCCAGCTTGTTGCCGGCGTCGCAGCGGCGGGCGTTGTTGGGGATTTCGCAGTTGATCATGCTCGGGGAGCTGGCGGTGAATCGGGCTTTGGATAATTTGCAGTTGCCGGAGTGATGCGGAGTAGGGCGAGCAGCGGTGGCATCTGCGCTGTCTCTGTTGCCTGACCGGCCGCTATCGCCAGCAGGCTGGCTCCCACAGGGTTTTGTGTTGGTCACGGACGTGTGTTCGGTGCTGAAACCTGTGGGAGTGGTTCCGTGTGCAATTGCATCGTCGCGTAGGCGATTTTCTCAGTCTCTGTAGCCGCAGCTGACTTGCTCGCGCTTCATCCTCACTCGCAACCTGATCGATACCCCTCGTCGTCTCGCCTGAGCGCGGCGCGTGCAACAGCAACTAAAAAATGCATAAATGCATTGATTGGATATGCATCAGTGCATATTATGTGCTCGAACGGTTCAGGAAACCGTTTCGGATTCGACGTTTCAGTGCTCCGCCTGGCCGCAATGCAAAAGCCTAGCGGCGCGGTGGAAACAGCTGAACCAACGAAGAGTACATATGCCTCTCAAGCGAGGGGTTATTTCAAAAAAGGAGTTTTGCGAAATGACTGATAACGCGACAAGTAACGTGGCCCCGTTTGATTGCATCGCAGTCGATACCCTGGCCGATTTGCGGGCTGTGAGCTCAGCTACGTACAAGAAAGTATCAACACTCGGATTTGCTGCGCGCGGAGATGGAGGTCACGCAGAGTACGTTTTAGACGCGGCGGACACGACAAATGGAGAATCGATTCCAACGGTCATCGTTGCGTACGATGGAGCCCGATGGAAGCTGATGCATGACGGTGATGTGACCGCTGAACAGTGTGGATTCAAGCGAGATGGCACACTGAATACGCAAGGTGTGTTGAACCCGGCCATTGCAGCCGTGACCAAGGCAGGGGCGAGGCTTGTTTGGGGATATGGCACCTATGTCTGCGAGCACATCGGAATCATTCCGAATATGTCATGGATCGGCAAAGGGCAATTTTTTACGGTTCTTAAAGCCAGGGACGGCTTGAACCAGGATTTCATAACTTCAAATTTCAACATCAATACGAACAACGTTTCGGTTGTGGGTATGCAGTTTCATGGCAACCGCGCCAACAACAGCAGTGGGCAGACTTTCGCACTAAAAGGGGCCAAGCAGAATCTTCGGCAGATAACCATCACGCAATCCGCGCTTCATGGTCTGATCACCGATTTCGACATTGTTGATGGTGAGCGTCCTCTTGGTTTCGAAAGCACGTATGAAGACATTCTGATCGACACCACGGGTGGTCATGGCTGGATGTATAACGGCCCGACCGATTCCTCGATGACCAATGTAACGTTGCTTGACTGCGGCGTTTCTGCGGATAACACCTATTTTGGATTGATTGCGAGCAGAAATTTCAGAGCGGACAACCTGCACCCTTGGAACCGTTCTTCAACGAGTAAGGTTCCCGCTGCCTCTGTCTATATCCAGGCAAGTGCGCCCGGGTGTACGGCCGTCAACTCGCACTTTGAGGGAGGCCACTGCCCACTCAAGATTCTCAGCAATCAAAACTCGTTCAGTGATTGCGATTACTACGCAACCCGTGGTGTTTATTGCATTGAGAATTATGGTGCGGCGAACAAGATCAGTGGTGTGCTTGGCGCGACCGCGGCTTCGGTGAACCCCAATTACCGAGGCATTCTGATGCAGGGCGTTGGCAACATGGTCGATCTCACGGATGGCGGATGTGTTAATGGCTCGATCGATTTCAACGGCAGTCAGGGCGGCAACTTTGTCAGGATCTCCGGCTATCGGAATTCGGGTGTTCCGTATGTCGGAACTCCTCACCGGGCGGACACCGTGAATCTGGTAATTCTTGGCGCGGGAGGAGGGGTATTGACGAAGGCATACTCGGCTTAATTGTTATCGCTGAATGCGTGCCGCCGCCACGTAAACACCGCGGGATGTACGCGGTAACTGCGGACAACAAAAACGAAGAACTGCTGATCGATGCCAGTGAAACACTCGCTTCGGCCCAGACCATCACGCAGAACGTTGCCAGCTTGTTGCCAGCGTCGCAGCGGCGGGCGTTGTTGGGGATTTCGCAATTGATCATGCTCGGGGAGCTGGCAGTGAATCGGGCTTTGGATAATTTGCAGTTGCCGGAGTGATGCGGAGTAGGGCGGGCAGCGGTGGCACATGCGCTGTCTCTGTTGCCTGATCGGTCGCTATCGCCAGCAGGCTGGCTCCCACAGGGTTTTGTGCTGATCGCGGATGTTGTGTTCGGGGCTGGGACCTGTGGGAGTGGGGCGGTTACTTTTCCGTGGAGTATCAATTGTTTATTGAGGCGTATCAGGACATTCGCGGGTCCAGCGCGTCACGGTCATGTCATTGAACTGCTCGCCAATGGTGTCGACGCGCAGGCACGAGCCTTCCTTTGAGTAGTACAAGATGCAACGTGAGCTATCGAACGAGCAGGCATCCAGTTCGAAGTACTTGCGTGTAGCCAGTTCCTTTTCCACGCCACTGTATTCATAGCCGTCGGTGGCATGCATCCGCGTTGGTTTCCAGCCCTGTTTGACTAGTTTGGACTTGGACTTGGCCTCGGCCAAGCGCTCACCGACGACTATGCCCGCTGGCCCGTGCTTGTCCTTTGGTGTTTGCGAGCCATCGGCAAACGCTGCGCTGATGCTCATGGAATAAAACGCGGCAAGCACCAGGGTTGAAGCCTTCATTTGATGATTTCTCCAGCTGATGTGCTGACGCGCCCAATAGCGCAATACGCCGCCGTCATTGGCAATCCGGTTACCCGCGTGACCATAAGCGATTAACCTTGAGCGGCGAGGTGGCCGACCATAATTCGACAAACCCCAAAAGTCATCTCTAATCCAAGCGGACTATCGAGGCGCTATAAACACTGCAACATCCAGCCATTCACCCCATTGCGAGGTCATCATGAACATTGATTTCACCGGACGTAAGGTTTTGGTTTCGGGCTCCACCAGCGGCATCGGTTTTGCGACGGCCAAGGGCTTTTTGCAAGCGGGCGCGCAGGTGGTGATCAACGGTCGCAGCCAGGAAAGCGTCGACGGCGCTTTGCAACGGCTGGGCGAGCTGGCCGGCAACGCCATCGGTTTTGCCGGTGATCTGGGCAGCGAGGCTGGCGTCGACAAACTGGTCGCGGAGCACAGTGCTTTCGACGTCGTCATCAACAATCTGGGTGTGTTCAATCCGCAGGATTTCTTCGAGATACCGGACAGCGAGTGGCAACGCTTTTTCGACGTCAATGTCATGTCCGGCGTGCGCCTGTCACGCGCCTATGCGCAGGGCATGGTGGAGCGCAAGTGGGGGCGGATCGTGTTTATCTCGTCGGAGTCGGCGGTGAATATTCCGGCTGACATGATCCATTACGGCTTCAGCAAAACCGCGCAACTCGCTGTGTCGCGCGGCCTCGCCAAGCGTCTGGCGGGCACCGGGGTGACGGTCAATGCCGTGCTGCCCGGGCCGACTCTGTCCGAAGGCGTTGCGCAAATGCTCAGTTCCACCGTCGAAAGCTCTGGCGAGAGCCTGGAGAAGGTCGCCGCCGACTTCGTCAATGCCCACCGCAGCTCCTCGATCATCCAGCGTGCCGCCAGCGTTGAGGAAGTCGCCAACATGATCATCTACGTCAGCTCCGAACAGGCGTCCGCCACCACCGGCGCAGCGCTGCGCGTCGACGGCGGGGTGATCGACAGCATCGTCTGAGATTGATTCTGCTGACGGTGCGTCAATCGACACGATGGCCGCTGTCAGCATCCGGGGATGTGCTCGCTAGAAAAATAGCGATATCCCGGTTAGATCGTAGACAAACCACACGGCAAGTTGATGGCGCTGTCGCCGCAAGTTGCTGCATCTTTTCTCGCGCGGTTTTTCTCGTCTGCCACATGAATCTGAGAAACTCCGGCAGATTCGCCAGCAGTTCCGGACAGTTCTCCGGCAAGTCGGGTCGAGACTGACCGCGTTGGAGCAGCGTTCTGCGCAGTACACGCAAGAATCGAAGCGTCGCCGAACGATCAATCCATATCAAAAGATCTGCGCGGGCTCTCCGATTGTCCCAGGTAGCTGAATGGCCACCTTCGAATATCCAGCAATCTCGGGCCTCTACATCGAGACAAAGCTGCGTTTTTTCGTCCCGGCTGCGTTCGATCCATCCTGGCTGCCAGTGGATAGTGTCGATATGAACGACCGGCAAACCCGTGCGCTGACCCAGTTCACGCGCCAATGTGCTTTTGCCTGATCCAGGTTGGCCAACAATCATCACCCGTCGCATCGAAGCTCCTTCTCGTCAGGCAAGCTGAAATTGGGGGGGGGCGATTCTACGTAAATGCCTATCTGGGTCAACAACAAGAGTCAGCATGACAGGCAGCTTTCGCCCAGAAGGAATGGTTGCGACAGATTAGGTGTACCGAACGCGCGATTTTGTACGAAAACCATCCAGGGTAAACGCTTGGCCAACTGGCGGTTAATTGGCCAATTTGCAGTTGCTGGAGTGATGTGAGTGCCGGGGTATCCGAGACCCTCACCCCAGCCCTCTCCCGGAGGGAGAGGGGGCCGACCGAGGTGTCTTGCGTGATGCATCGACCTGCAAGACCTTAGCGATTATGGCTTCAATGAGCTTCAGCGAGTCTGGATTCAGTGAGACACGTTCAGGTCGGCGCAACTCTCGAATATCCCCGAATCAGTTCCCTCTCCTGGGGGAGAGGGCTAGGGTGAGGGGGCCGTCCGTCCGCGTTCGGCCCAAAGTGAACACTGAGCACCACGTATTTGCCTAAGGCCCCATCCCGTGAGTAGAATGCGATTCATTATCAATCATGTAATCGCCGGGATTCCGATGCGCAGCGACGAAACACTAGGCACTGCTGATCTAGGGCTGCTCTATCGCACCCACCATTCGTGGTTACAGGGCTGGCTGATCCGGCGCACTGGATGTCGCGATAACGCTGCCGATCTGGCGCAGGACACCTTCGTCCGTCTGCTCAAATCCCGTCAATCCAGCCCGTTGCGCGAACCGCGCGCTTATCTGAGCAGTATCGCCCGTGGACTGATGATTGATCAGTATCGTCGTCGCGAACTTGAACGTGCTTACCTCGAAAGCGTGATGTTGCTGCCTCCCCACGAGGTGCCCTCGGAAGAGAGCCGGCTGGTGATTCTGGATGCGCTCGAGCGTATAGACCGCATGCTCGGTACGCTCAAACCACGGGTTCGCCAGGCGTTTCTGTTTGCCCGACTCGACGGTCTGACCTGCGCACAAATAGCTGAAAATCTCGGTGTTTCCCGTGCGACAGTGGAGCGCGACCTGGCCACGGCCCTGCAACATTGCTATCGCTTGCGTTATGTCGAGGCGTGAGCCGCAGGCGCTCGATCCGGCCATTGTCGAGCAGGCGATTCAATGGCTGGTGCGCGTTCGCTTTAATCAAGCCGATGAACAGACACAGCGCAGTTTTGAGCACTGGCTGCAGCAGCGCCCGGAGCATGGGTTGGCGTGGCAGCGTGTGGAAACCCTTGGCGATGACTTCGCAGGCGTGCCCGCTCAATTGGCCCGACAAACCCTGGATGGCAGCCGTCAGGGAATGCGCCGGCGCGAAAGCCTGAAGCTGCTGGGCGTATTGGCGACTGTTGGCACGGCAGCCTGGCTCGGCCGGGACTACACGCCGGTCCCCGCCATGCTTGCGCAGCAACGCAGCAGCACCGGCGAGCGACGCCGCTTCCAGCTCGATGATGGCAGCCTTGTCCAGCTCAACAGTGATAGCGCCGTCGACAGCGAGTTCGACGCCCAGCGACGCCTGATCATCCTGCGACGAGGTGAAATCATTGTGAATGTCGGCGCGGACCCGCACTCGCATCAGGTGCGGCCGTTCTGGGTGCAATCACGCGACGGCCTCATGCAGGCTCACAGTTCGCGCTTTCTGGTGCGCGAGCGTGACGATGGCACGCTGGTCGCGGCTCAGGAAGGGGCCGTCACGTTGTTCCCCGGCGCCCGTTTAACGCCGGCAAGCCGTAGCGTCCAGGCAGGCGATCAGTTGCTGTTCACAGCCAGTGGCGTGCGAACGTTCAGCGACCAGGGCCTTGATCCCTGGAGCTGGGGTGACGGGGTGATCAGTGCGCGCAATATGCGCCTCGGTGATTTCATCGCGGAGTTGTCGCGTTATCGCCCCGGGGTGTTGCGCTGCAGCGAAGAGGTCGCGGACCGTCGCGTGTCCGGCACCTTCCAGCTCGCCGACAACGATCAGGTCCTGGCGTTGATCGCGCAATCACTGCATTTGCACGTCGATTATCGAACCCGTTATTGGGTGACCTTGACCGCTGCCAGCTGAATTCAACAAAACTTCACACTGCGTGAAAAATAATGAGGTGGTTTCTCATTCTCGTTCGACCTCTTTGGAAGGCCGGAATACAGGCCAGTCTGTCGATGTCCTTTCTTGGAGCGAGAAAATGAGTTCGTCCCCGGTTTCACAGCGCCATCCACTGAATCGCGCCTTGCACGCGGCGATTTTGGGTCTGATCGTCAGCAGCTACGCATTGCCGTCGCTGGCGCAAACCTCGAGCGCTGACCCGAGCAATCAAGTCAAACCGTGGAACATCGCTGCGGGCCCACTGGCGCCGGCGCTTGATCGCTTTGCGCGCGAGGCGGGCATCAGTCTTTCATTCGATGCGTCGAGTGTCGCGAACCGCACCACGGCTGGCGTGAATGGCACGCTCGATACGTCGGCAGCGCTGGCCTCGTTGCTGCAGGGCAGCGGATTGCAAACCGAACAGCAAGGCCCGAATGCCTACCAGTTGGTCCCTCAGGCAAAGCCCGCCGGCCCGCTGGAGCTCGACGCAACGGATGTCGAGGACTACCGCCTTGCGCCCCTCATCATCAATGCCAAGGTCCGGGTCAGTGCCGATGACGATACCAATTCGGTGGTCGCCAAGGAGCTGTGGGTGGGCGGCAAGGTGGCCACCAGCATTCTCAACACACCGGCCTCTGTGTCGGTAGTGACCAACAAGGAAATGCAGCAACGCAGCGTCAGCACCACGGAAGAGGCGCTGCAATACACGCCGGGCGTGGTCAGTGACTTCTACGGCACCGATGACCGCAACGACTATTTCCAGATCCGCGGCTTCCAGGCCACTACCTACCGTGACGGCTTGACCCTGAGTTCGATGCGCGGCGTGCGCGAAGATCCATTCGCCTATGAGCGCATCGAGATTCTGCGCGGCGCCAACTCCACGCTGTTTGGCCCTGCAGACCCCGGCGGTTCGGTGAACTTCGTGACCAAACAGCCGCGCTTCGAGAAGTTTGGCCAAGGCTATGTGACCTACGGTTCGTTTGACCATGTCGAGACCGGCATCGATGTGGGGGATGCGCTGAACGACGAGAAAACCCTGGCTGGCCGCTTCACTGCCAAAGGCCAGAACAGCGACCGCGAGTACGACCACTCGCAGGACGACAACCAGTTGTTTATGGGTGGCCTGACCTGGGCTCCGTCAGATTACACATCGGCGACGGTGATTCTGGATTACTTGAAAACCGAAAGTTCGCCCAACAGTGGCGGCTATCCGCTGGACAAGGAATACGACCGCAGCAAGTTCTATGGTGAGCCGAGCTACAACTTCCACGATGTCGAGCGCACCAGCCTTAGCGGTAACATCACCCATGACTTCGACAACGGCTTTGTATTGCGCAGCAATCTGCGTTACAGCAAGTTGACCGATGATTTTGGCTACGTTTACTTAAGCGACAGCGCCGCACGTGTCGGTACGACCGTCGACCGCTATCTGTTTGGCACAGACACTGAGGCCGACCAGTTCAACGGCAATCTGATGCTGCAATACGATGCGCGCTTCGAGAACATCGACAGCAGCAGTCTGGTGGGCGTGGAGTATCTGGATTCGACGACGAAGGAAAGCTCGGTCTACGACCTGACGACCCCGATTGATATTGCCAATCCCGTATTTACTGGCGTTTCACGCTCGATCGCGCCGTATGCCGTGAACAAACGAGACGCGACCACCAAAGCCGTATTCCTTCAACAGAACCTGTCGTTCTACGAGCGTTTCATCGTCACCGGGGGTGTGCGCAACGACTCAATGGACCTGACCAGCAAAGGCTTGCAATCGACCGAGAAAGACACCTTCTCCGAAACCTCCTACCGCGGTGCGCTGACTTATATCGTCAACGACGAAGTGTCCACTTATGTGAGCATGGTGGAATCCGTCTCGCCGCCGCAAGTTGGCGTCACACCGCAGACGGGCCGGCAGTACGAAGTGGGCGTGAAGTATGCGCCGATGGGGATGGACGCACTGTTCTCCGCCGCCGTTTATGACCTGACTCAGGAAAACGTCACCATCGCCGTGGTGCTGCCGAGCGGCATCATCGAGCAACAAACGGTGGGCGAGTCGCGGGCCCGTGGTCTCGACCTGGAGGCCAAGGCGCAGGTGACGCAGAACCTCAGCCTGATCGGTGGCTATTCCTACATGGAGTCGGAAGTACTGCGCGGTTCGTTGTACGACGGCAGCTCGCTGAAGGGCAATGAGTTCGCCACGGCGCCCAAGCATTCCGCTTCGCTCTGGAGCTATTACGACCTGCCCGGCACGGATGTCAGCGTTGGCTTGGGTGCGCGCTACGTCGGTTCTTATTACTTCGATGCCGCCAACTCCGACAAAAGCGATGGCACCACGCTGTTCGACGCTGCCTTCAACTACAAGATTGCCAAGGGCACCGACCTTGCGGTGAACGTCAGCAACTTGCTGGATGAGCAGCACGTGGTCGGTTCCGGTACGGCGAACTTCTACAACCCGGGTCGCGAGATTACCGCCAAAGTGAGTTACAACTGGTAAGTGGGCGTGTAAGCCTCGTTACCAAACAGGAAGCGGTGCCCGCTTTATCGCGGGCACTGTCGCCGATCAGTGCGACCGGATATTGCCGTCAAGATGCCTGGCGAAGCTGCTCGATTATCTTGCGTGCGCGGTTTGCTCCCACGTCCACATGAATGTCCACCATGGGTTTGGGACCGAATTCGAGCATGTTCTGGTACTGAGCTTCGATCACCACCTTATCCTCATCAAAGGTCATCGCCGTCTGTTCGACGACCTTTGCCATGACTTCTTCAGGGTTGCTCTGCGGATTGGATGCGATAGTCCAGAAGTAGTGGCTGGAGGTTTCCGTTTCGGGTGTCACGCCGTGGAAACCACGCATATGAAACCCTCCGCGCTGAGGGTCATCTAGCGAGACTGTGTTGGCATCGGCGGCACCTGTCCAGATACGCAAATGCGTGACGTGGAATTCGATTTCCTGCCAACGATCAACGTTGCCCTGGAAGGGGTAGGCCGCGGTGTAGGTGGGTGGCGGTACCGAATCGGGCATATGGCGAGTCACCTTCACAGTGCCCTCATCGCTCTCGACACGCATTTGGGCATTCATGTGGATTTGCGCGTTGCCGCCGATGGTGCGCAGGTGCACGTAGCCCAGATGGCTCAGGTCAAGCAGGTTGTCATGGATAAGCTGGTAGGGCGCGGCATAGTGGTAGACGTCCCCTTCAAAGAGATATTCGCCCTTGGTATGGATGTCGTATGCCGTAGGTTCGAAAGCAGGCTCCGGATGATCAGCACTACCAAACCAGATCCAGATAATCTGATCTCGTTCGCGGACATGATAAGCAGGAACTTTAGCCTTGCTTGGAACTTTGGCTTGCCCGGGCACTTCCAGACACTGTCCTTTATCGTTGAACAACAGGCCATGATAGCCGCAGCGCAGGCCTTGCTCCTCCAGACTGCCGTGAGAGAGGGGCAGTGCTCGATGGCAGCAGCGATCCTCCAGGGCCGCAACCCCACCCTCTGCCGTACGAAACAGAACAACCGGGTTGCCCAGTAAGGTTCTACCCACTGGCTTGTCTTTGAGTTCCCAGGAAAATCCTGCGACGTACCATTGATTGAGCGGGAACTTGGGTAGCTCTGAAGATGCACCCGCTGCATAAGCGAGGGCTTGTGTTTGCTGCGTGCTCATAGCGATCTCCGTTTTTTAAAGTGTTTGCTGGGGGTCACAGATCCAATACCAGGCGTGGACTGTTGGAACGGGAACAGCACGGTGTGAAGCTGTCGTTGCGTGCATGTTCCGTGGCGCTCATGTACTGATCTCGATGGTCAGGCTCACCCGCTAGCACTCGAGTCATGCAAGAGCCGCAGATGCCTTGTTCGCAAGAGCTTTCGATTTCAATATCGTGCTCAAGCAGTACCTCAAGGGCGGTCTGTTGCGAAGGGACCACCAGCACACGGCCTGAGCGGGTCAACTCGATTTCGAATGGCCGATCACCTTCGGGACTCAGAGGCGGGGCGCTAAAATCTTCACGATTTATCTGCTGATCACTCCACCCGGAAGTTTTCGCGGTGGATTGAATGTGAGACATGAAACCGGCAGGGCCACAGACGTATAACTGATCGCCGGCTGCTGGGTTGGCGAGAATCCGGGCTGCATCCAGGCGTTGCTCGGGGGGGCCGTTATCGACATGGAGCCGAAGATGATCAGCAAAAGCGGATTCGTTCAGCACTGCCAGAAATGCCAGCCGCTCAATAGACCGACCGCAATAATGAAGCTCAAAGTGCTTTCCCGCGGCGATAAGGGTGTGGGCCATAGCAAGAATCGGAGTGATGCCAATGCCCCCGGCGAACAGGACATAGCGTTCGCCTGAAAGATCCAGCTCAAAAAGATTACGGGGGCTGCCAATGGTCAGAACCGAGCCTTCCGAAACATCGGCATGCATGCTTTTGGAACCGCCACGAGACGCCGGTTCATCAAGTACCGCAATGACATATCGACCGCGTTCGTGGCTGGGGTTGCACAGCGAATATTGCCGGACAAGTCCCGGGGCAACGTGCACGTCAATATGGGCTCCCGCGGAAAAAGCCGGCAATTGCGCACCGTTGGTTGCCAATAGTTCGAAGCTGCAAACACCATCAGCTTCAGATATTTTGCGAGATACATAAACTTCGAGCATGAGCGAAACCCCACCGCAGGCGTGCAGTGTTTGAAAGCAAATGGAGGTTGAGCCGGCGTTACCGACTAATGCGATGAGCGTGTAGATCAGGAAGGGGGAGAGAGGAGCTGGCAAGTCATGACACGGTACCTCTGAGTTTTTATTGTTCTACCGCGCGCTTATGATGCGTACGCGCAATCGTTGTGTGATTCTTATCCTAAGCATTTTGGTTGCGGTGTCAACCATTTCTATCGACTACCAGGAACCACTTGTTATGCCTCAACCCTCGCCCCTGAATCTGGATCATTACGTTCCGGCATTGCTGACCTCGCTGACCAACAAGATGGCGAGTGGCGCGTCAGCTTGCTACCGCAAGCATTTCGGCGTTGGAATCGTTGAATGGCGGGTATTGGCAATGCTCGCGGTGGAAGACCAGATCAGCGCGAACCGGGTGGTTCAGGTTATTGGCCTGGATAAAAGTGCCGTCAGTCGAGCGCTGAAGTTGCTGGAGCAAGATGGCTATGTGTCGACTGCAGTCGACGTTGGTGACGCTCGCCGATACACAGTATCTCTCACCGGTGCAGGCCGTGAGTTGCATGACAAAGTGCTGAGGGTTGCCCTTGAGAGAGAGCGGCTACTGCTGGCGACATTGAGCAATGATGAAATCGAAACTCTGGTCAGTTTCCTGCATCGTATGAGTGCTCAATTAGACGCGGTAAATGCGGTGGAGCCGCGTGCGCATGTCAGCTGAAATAGCTCACTGAGCACCGGCGCATGGGAAACGCCATTGCTGGCGGCGCTAAGATCTCGCTACCCCAGGCACATCCATATTGATCCGTCGCCAGAAGGCTTCAGAAAAGCTGTAAACCGAGAAAGCCATCAACCCCAATGCCATCACGATCAAAATCAACCAACCCGCTGGCAGATTCTGCAGCGCGTCTAGTGCTTCCTTCATACCCGGTGGATCCATCGCTTGATAAGTGGAACCGCTGACGGCCAGCAGCACCGCAATCTCGATAAAAACTACCCCACGGGCGATCAGGCCGAACCTGGAGACGGGACGGACATACCGCATCACGTCCTCGTCAGCCTCAAAGTATTTCTCGAACGTCGCTTTCCAGCCTTTGATGATGTGCGCAATACCCACACCCAGCGGAACGAGTGCGATCAGGTACACCAAAAGATTCGAGTGATCCCAGGACAACAAATGCGCCAGCCAGTCTTTGGTCTGCCCACCGGAATCGCCTGAGCTTCTGATGCCGCTGACGAGCAAACCCAACGCAAAGATCGCTAAAGCGCCGTTGACCATACCGCCCGCCAACAGACCTGCGCGAATGACCAGGCCTTTGAGGTCCTTGCCATGATGATCGACATCCCGCGTCGCTTGCAGGACTCGCCAAGCTGCAAAGGCGAGCAGGCCTGCTACCACAAGCCCCACCAGGAAATAGCCGAAGGGTTGGCTGAGCAGTGCTTCCAGGCTTTTGTGGCTGTCCTTGGGTTTTGTCGAATCCTGCGCTGCCAGCAGGGCGAAGATACCGATGATCAAATACAGCACGCCACGAGCGGCGTAACCGCCCCGAGCGAGTATTACCAGGCTATGTTGCGCGGACATTCGATGTATTCCAGAGAAGGTATACAAGAGCAGACCCCTTGTTCTGGCCGGGGTTCTACTTGCTGTCTGTCAAACTGATTGGCGTTGGTGCGAGTGGCGTGCAAGCCCTCACCCCAGCCCTCTCCCGGAGGGAGAGGGAGCCGATCGACGTGTCTTTCGTCATACATCGACCTGCAAGACCTTAGCGATTATGGCTTTAGTAGTCTTATCGATTCTGGATTCAACGAGCTACGTTCAGCTCGACGTAACTCTCGAATATCCCCCAATCGGTTCCCTCTCCAGGGGGAGAGGGCTAGGGTGAGGGGCGGTCCGTCTGCGGTAACAATGTCTCCAGCCTCGCCCCATGACGTTTTAGTTCACCGGCTTCAAACTCACGAATCACGACCCGACCTCAAATAGGTTTCCGCCCACTCCCGGTAACTGTCCGAAAGTGTGTATCTAGCCAGCAAATCAGAAAGCGAAAGCCCGTTTTCCTCTGCGCCGCTTTGTTCGCACAACGCCGCGTACGTCGCTTCGATTGCAGCCAGATACGGAGCATGCCCATTGACCACAACCCGCACATTGGCAGCACTCAGTCGCCCAACATCGCTCAGCGCCGGATTTGCATAGTTGATCAGCATGATCGGCACACTCAGATGTGCGGTGAGTGCGTGCAGATGTTCGAAGTCTTTGACCCCGACGAGGCAAATCGCGTCGGCCCCAGCCTTTTCATACGCCGTGGTGCGTGCAATGGAGTCTCCCAGTGGGGTCACAGCCACGTTGGTGCGGGCGATGATGCTGAGGGCATCATCTGATCGGGCAAACCGCGCCGCGTAAATCTTGCTCGCAGCTTCTTCCCGCTCGATAAGCACAGGCGATTGCTCGGCGTACCTGGCCGGCAGGTGAGTGTCCTCCAGCGTCAGGGCGGCGACGCCGGCTTTTTGCAGCTCGGTCACGGTGCGCATGACATTCAGCGCGTTTCCGAATCCATGGTCAGCATCCGCGATGATCGGGATCTGGCTGGCCCGGCCGACTCTGGAAACCTGTTCGACATACTCATCCAGCGTGAGCAGTGCGATATCGGGTGCCCCCAATACCTGAAGCGAGGCAACGGACCCACCTTGAATGGCCACCTCAAAGCCAAGGTCGCCAGCCATGCGAACCGAGATAGGGTCGAATACTGAAGCAGCAAACTTGCAGACGTTTCCTTTGAGTAAATCAGCGAACGCCTGGCGTAATTCATGATGTAATCGCTCGATCATTTTCGGCTCCATCGATTGCTCACCAGTGATGTGCCGGTCTCATTCGAGTTGAACGAGACCTGAAGGCGCTACCGGTCATCACCGTTGAAGGCGAGATGACCGGATCCTTTGCAGATTATTTCTGCGCCAGCAACGCCTTCCTGGTCGCTTTCTCGTGTTTCATGGCGGCGATTTCACGCTCGCACGCCTCGACATCAAACGAGTTGTCCCACTTGGCAATAGCGATGGTGCCGATGCCGTTACCGATCAGATTGGTCACGGCCCGCGCTTCGTTGAGGAACCGGTCAATGCCCAGCAGCAAGACCAGGCCCACCAGAGGAATGGAATGAATGGTGGTGAGCGTTGCGGCCAGCGTTACAAAGCCTGCGCCCGCCACCCCGGCCGAGCCCTTTGAGGTCAGCAGGAACACGCCCAGCAAGATCATCTGATCCATAAACGTCAGTGGCGTATTGGTCGCCTGGGCAATAAAGATCGCGGCCATGGTCAGATAGATACAGGTGCCGTCGGCGTTGAAGGTGTAGCCGGTCGGCAACACCATGCCGACGACCGATTTTTTGCAGCCAAGTTTTTCCAGTTTCACCATCATGCGTGGCAACACGGCTTCGGTTGAGCAGGTGCCAAGCGTGATGAGGATTTCATCCTTGAAGTAGCGCAGAAACTGCATCAGCGGCATACCCGACCATCGGGCCACCGTACCCAGTACCACGACGATGAAAATCAAGGTGGTGATGTAGAGAGCGACCAACAACTGCCCGAGCGATAGCAGCGTGCCAATCCCGTATTTGCCAATCGTGAACGCCATGCCGGCACCGGCACCCAGTGGCGCCAGACGCATGACCATCGCCACGATCCTGAACAGACCCTGCAGGAACAGATCGATGGTATTGATCAAGGGTTTGCTGGTTTCGCCCATTTGAACCAGCGCCACACCCATCAATACCGAAAGCAGAATGACCTGCAGCATGACGCCGTTGGAGAACGCGCCGAGGAAGGTGTGAGGAATGATGTTCAGAAAGAACTCAACGGTGCCGCCTTGCTCAGTCGCGGCCTGGCTGTATTTGCTGATCGCATTGGCATCCAGCGCGCTGACGTTGATGTTCATCCCGACGCCAGGCTTGACGATGTTGACCACGATCAGGCCGACGACAAGGGCGATGGTTGAAAGAACCTCGAAGTAGAGCAGCGCTTTCACGCCAATCCGCCCGACCTCTTTGATACTGCCCATCTTCGCGATACCGACCACGACCGTACCGAAGATGATGGGTGCCAAGAGCATTTTGATCAGCTTGATGAAGCCATCGGCAAAGGGTTGGAGTTTGGCGCCGATATCGGGTACGAAGTAACCGATCGCGGCACCGATCACGATGCCGATCAGCACTTGCACATACAGCTGGCTGTACCAGCGGGACTTGGACGTTTCCACGGAAGCACCTCATTTTATTGTTGTGATGGGCGTGTGGTTTGGCGTCTGCGAAAGACGCCTGAGTCTGCGGCCCCTCTAAAAGAAACCGCAGATCGATCGGGATTAGCCTTCGCCCAGCTCGCGCATGACGGCGTACAAGGCGGATTTGGCTTCGAAGCCCACCCCTGGAATATCCGGCAGGCCGACATAACCGTTTTCCACCTTGATGCCGTCAGCGAAGCCGCCGAAAGGCTGGAACACGTCGGGGTACGATTCGTTGCCGCCCAGGTGCAGGCCGGCGGCGATGTTCAGGGACATCTGGTGACCACCGTGCGGAACGACACGGCGCGAAGACCAGCCCATTTCGTCCATCACTTTCAACGTGCGCATGTACTCCACGAGCCCATAGGACAGCGCGCAGTCGAACTGGAGGAAGTCGCGATCCGGGCGCATGCCGCCGTGACGCAGCAAGTTACGCGCATCCTGGTGGGAAAACAGGTTTTCCCCGGTGGCCATGGGCAGTTCATAGTGATTGGCAAGCTCGGCCTGCAGTGCGTAGTCGAGCGGGTCGCCGATCTCCTCGTACCAGAACAGGTTGTACTTCTTGATCGCTTCGGCGTAAGCGATACCGGTCTGCAGATCGAAACGACCGTTGGCATCGACTGCCAGGCGACGACCGTCCCCAACTACTTCGAGGACCGCTTCGATGCGACGGATATCTTCGTCCAGTGGCACCGCACCGATCTTCATTTTGACAACGTCGTAGCCACGATCCAGGTAGCTCTGCATTTCTGCTTTGAGTTTGGTTTGGTCTTTGCCTGGGTAGTAGTAACCACCTGCTGCATAGACCCAGACCTTGTCATCGGCCACGCCGTTACGGTAACGATCGGCCAGCAGACGATAGAGCGGTTTGCCCTCGATCTTGGCGACGGCATCCCATACCGCCATGTCGATGGTGCCCACCGCGACCGAGCGCTCGCCGTGACCGCCAGGCTTTTCGTTGGTCATCAGGGCTTTCCAGATGGCAAACGGATCGAGGTTATTGTTTTCATGGTCGACGAGCGTTTCTGAATCCGCTTCGGTGATGCGCGCCAGGAAGCGATCACGCATCAGAGCGCCTTGACCATAACGACCGTTGGAGTTGAAACCGTAGCCGATGACCGGTTTTCCATCGCGAATCACATCCGTGATAACCGCGACGACCGAGCAGGTCATTTTGGAAAAATCGATATACGCGTTGGCAATCGGGGAGGCAATGGAAACGGTTTTTTCACGGATGTCGACGATACGCATGACGGGTTCCTCTTGTTGTTTGTGGCCCCACGTTATGCTTTGCGATGACACCCGCCCAATGCTATTAATGCCGCGCCCTATGCACAGGAGGCATTGCCCTTGGAACTCGTTTGGCTAGAGGATTTTTCAGCGCTTGCGGAATACGGCAGCTTTGTTCGTGCCGCTGAAGCGCGCCATGTGACGCAGCCTGCCTTCAGTCGCAGAGTCCGTTCGCTGGAGAACTGGATGGGCGTTGAACTGTTCGTCCGCACCCCGCAGGGCGCGACCTTGACCGAGGCGGGAAGGCAGATTTTGCCTAGTGCTCAAGAGGCGGCCAGGCGTTTGTACCGGATGCGCTCCGAGGCGCAGGAAGTGGCGGGCATGGCTGCGAAAACACTGCAATTTGCAGCCACTCATTCTCTGTCATTCACCTTCTTCCCACGATGGTTGAGAAGCGCTGAAAACGGCGCACCGATAGAAGCGGTACGTCTGCATTCAGACAGCATGGCGGTGTGCGAACAGATGCTGATCCAGGGCCAGGTTCAATTTCTCCTGTGTCATCGCCACCCCGATGTACCGCCGTTGCTGGCCCCTGATCAGTTCACTGGAAAGAAGATCGGCGAGGATGTGCTGGTGCCGCTGGCGAGTCCTTCTGCCCATTTCGGTACCTCCCCTGAAACCCTGCCTTATCTGGCCTACACCCACGAATCGGGCCTTGGCCGAATCGTCGCTCACCGACTGCACGGCAAAGAAGATTATCTTCATCTCAAACCTCTTTTCAGCAGCCATCTGGCTGCGGTCCTGATGTCGATGGCGTTGGAGAGCAAGGGGGTCGCCTGGTTACCCAAGAGTCTGACCGAACAGGAGATGACTGACGGACGTCTGGTGCGGGCGCTGGACGAAAGCTGGGATATCCCTTTGGAAATTCACCTCACGCGCCCGACGGCACCCATCAGTCCGTCAGCGGAAGAATTCTGGGCTCGCGTTGGCAACGATAAGGCGCACTCTTTATGACGCGTCTTCTCGCTCGCGGTGTGAGCCATTCCTGTTCCTGGATTGAGTCCACGTTCACATGCTCACAAACCTTTGGTACGTCGTCCTGCCGTCCGCGCAATTGACTAGCGAACTGGCGGCAGTACGTTTGCTCGGTCAGCCATTCGTTGCCTTCCGGGACGACAACGGGGAAGCCCGTCTTCGATTCGAAGTCTGTGTCCATCGTGGTGGTTCCACCATCCCGCTTACACTTGTTGACGACGCCGAAGGCGTCTAATAGCTGTAGCGGCATTGCGCCTGAAGTCACACACCATAACGTTTTTTCCCTCCTGAAGTGATGCAGTATCTTCCCCCACGCGGCCCAATGCATACGCTGCCGGAAGAACACGAACACGATGAGCCATATTCAGTAGCGGGGCTCCGTACTGGTTGCGGCGTGGCACGCGCAGGTTTAGGAACAGGCGCGACGTAGCAATCTGAACCGCTGCAAAGACTTTTGGAGGAGAGCCACCTGGCTGGCTGGCCATCGATGCTTATGCGTACCCACTCGTTTCGTTTTTCAAAGACCTGCACCTTATCTCCGCGTTGAAGCCTGGAAATGACTTTTCCGCCGGGTTGATCTCGGATATTGAGTTTGTCTGTGCTGACGTATTGGTCGGCAGGTGGGACTATTGGTGAGGTAGATGTAGCCGGAACGGAGATCGATTTATCAGGTGTGCTCTGGGCGGCGGGTTGAACCTGAGAGGTAGGAGTATCCTTTTTGCCGATCACCCAAAGAACGGCGAACACGATCAATAGCGGGACAAACCAGGATTGGGATTTGTTGCGCATATCCATTGCTCCTACAGATATCGATTAATCAGTTGTCATCGCGACGAACTTGATTACGCCGGCTTACAGTGAGATTAGACGTCCCTTCGTGTTTAGCGGTCTTGTCTCTCGTGTCCAGCCCGGTTATTTCCTTTGGCTCTCATCCATAAACCCAAACATTCCATTGCTCCGATTCTTTGTCACTAAGCTTGGTTTCAGTTGAAGGATCACCCAACCGCAGCACCCAAAGGAAAAACACATAACGCTGGAAAATGATGTGAGCGCTGCGGTAACTGACATCAGAACAGCCATTTCTGACGCCAGATCTACCAATTTCACGGCCGTGCTCAATGACGTCAATGAAGCCATAAGCGAATGGAACGACTCCTATGCTCAAGCTGGTTCGTTGCAGCTTGATCTGCAGGTGAACAATGCCAACCTCGAATATGGCATGACTTCGGCTCAGGTGCAGTCAGCCATGGCCGGCGCTCAAACAGTGGATTTGATCACGTACTACAATCAGCTTTCTCAGCAAAGAAAAGTTGCCTGAGTTCAAAAAAATCAGCCCCGCGACTGCGGGGCTTTTTTCAACTAGCGTTGAGCTGATTTTGGTACGTCCTTTCCAGCAAAGTCTGATTCACTTGCCTTTTCCTCGCCCTCAATCATCTGAGCTTGTTCGCTCGGGAATCACTCAAGGTATCAAGCGCATCTCGCGCAGTTTGTCGAACACATCGAAAAATGCCTGATCGCTCGCCTGATAGGCAGTGAAACCCATGGCACGGCTTTTCGACATGTCCGTGACCACTTCGATGGGGCGGCCGAGATCGGCATCGGTGTGCCATGGCGATATCAGTCGACCAATATCGGATTCTTTCAAACCGTGTTCGGCAACTATTTGCGTCCACACGGTTTGGTCGTCGGCCATTTGCTTCTCGAGGGGTGAGAGGGAAGCGGGATAGTCGGCAGCAGGCACGTCGAAGTATTCGGCAATTCGGCTCCACATCCATTTCCAGCGAAACACATCGCCATTCGTGACATTGAATGCCTGGTCGGCCGCCGCCGGCGTGGTGGCCGCCCATAGTTGCTGTTTCGCCAACTGCCGGGCGTCCGTCATGTCGGTGAGGCTGTCCCACTGCACCCGTGATCCGGGAAACACAAATGGGCGATTGGTTTTTTTGCAAATTGAGGCATAGACGGCGAGGGTGGTGGCCATGTTCATCGCGTTGCCGACGGCGACCCCGGTGACGGTATGCGGGCGATGAACGCTCCAGGTGAAACCGTCCTTTTCGGCGGCGGCGAACAGTTCGTCTTCCTGGGCGTAATAGAAATTCTCGACGTCCAGACGACCCTGCTCTTCGCGAAACGGTGTTTGCGGCAGGCTGCCTTTTCCATACGCTTCGAAGGGGCCGAGGTAGTGTTTGAGGCCGGTAACCAGCGCTACGTGCTCAACGCTCTTGGCGGGGCGAACGGCGGTGAGGACGTTGCGGACCATGGCCGCATTGACGCGAATGTTCTCGGCTTCCGTGGCTTGCCGTGACCATGTGGTGATGAACACATGGGTGGGTTTCAACCCCGCGAGCGCACGTTCCAGCGAAGCCGGATCCTGAAGATCAGCCGCGACCGGAATCACGCCTGGCGCTTGCGACGGGTGCCGCGACAGCGCGGCAACCTGCCACTGGTTGTCGATGAGTAACTGCGTGATGGCGCTGCCGACGATGCCGCTGGCGCCCACGACCAAAGCTTTCTGAGTCATAGGTTTCTCCTGTATTCAGGTTTCGGAGTTCGCCTGAGCAACAGAGGTTCAACCTGAAAATCCGTTACAGTGCTCACTCATCCCCGTTGAAGCCCGTGAAAATGAATCGTCCGCTGTTTGTCGCGCTGGATGGCCCCAAAGGCGTCGGCAAAACCTCGCTGTTGGAGGCCATCACTGAAGCCCTGAGGGCCGATAACCAGAAAGTCATCCGGCTGTGCGAGAAAAAAAGCGACCCGTTCCGGGGCGAGACCATGCACTTGGTGAACCGGCTCGCCCGCCAGCCTGACCGGGATCTGGAATTTCAAGTTTGCGAGCGTCTGGCTGATAGCCGCCGCTGGATTTCCCGACATGTGCTGACCAGACAGCCCACCGAAAGCATTATCCTGATCGATCGCTGGTACCCGTCCGAGGCCGCGTTTCGCCGCACAGTCCCGTTCGCCGAAATCTTGCAGTTGAATCTCGATCGCGGCGTCCAGGTGCCAGACCTGCATGTCGGCGTGGTCACAGCGGCAGAGATTTCCTGGGCGAGGGCGGCTGCACGACGGCGCGGCTTGAGCAGTACTGTGCTTCGCGGGCTGGAGGAGCATGTGGCGTGCACTCAGGCGTTTGAGCGAGCGGTTGCTGAACAGGGTTGGTTTTTATGCCGGAATGAGGGAACGATCGAGGAGGCGACGAGGCGGGTGGTTGGGGAGATTAATCGGGTGATGAGCGGTCTCGCTGTTCTCAGTTTCAGTCCGCTCGGCTGAGCGGGGCGGACATGTAGGTCGCTTTCAGCTCGTAATAGCCTCCAGAACCGTAGTTACACCAGTTTTTCAATAGAAAACGAGGTAGCTTGAATCGTGATATCTCCAAAATCACCTTCAAGCAATAAAACATTTTCAACGAAGTTTATCCCTTCAAGCTCTCCGAGTTCGCTGCAGCTTTGAACGTAAAGAGCGCCAAGTTTGATAGCTAGCTCCGTGCCGTCCGCGTTCCATGCCATCAGTTTGTTTTTGGTCCCGTCATCCAGTCTCACAACCATCTCGAAAAAGCGATGAGCTTGGTCGACAGTGATCGATAAGACAGTGCTTTCTTCAAGTGCCCGAATATCCATTATGAAGCTTCATTCGATTAAAACCGCATCCTACTACAGGCCGGTTTCAGCGAATGCATGCGCCGCAAGGGAATGTCTGCTTCTGGCCGAAAGCCGCCGTTCGTGAGCGGCAGCTATCGGCCAATAGCGGTCGTTCTGGAATGGGTCGAAAGCAGTCATCCGTTGTCAGCTGTCGAACCGAGATTCGCCTGCGTCATCAAGTCCTAACTTGGTTTTTTCTCAGCAATAGTTTTGAAAATTAACTCTAAAGGGCTCGAAAATGGAATTTCTTCTATAGACCCGGATTTAGTAGACCTAAACAAGCTTTCCAATACCAACTTTCGATCATCCTCAGACTTTAATTTACCTTCATTCAGCAACGCCAAATATGTCTTTGTAAAAGTAATCCTTTCTTCAGCCTCCAACGCCAGGTAAGAGTGGGTATTAAACTGGCGAAGAGTAATTTTTATAAGAATCCCTAACAACGTTATCAAGAGTGCGGCTCCAGCTATATCCGCCACTGCAATGGTAAGCTCAGAGCGAACAGGGCCTGATAAGGCGATTTTCGACAATGAGGAAACGGGATCCGTTGAGGACTCCGTAGTAATAGGCGCGAGCTTGGTTGTAATGAGTTCAACATCAGTTGGTGGCGTTGAGGATGATGCTTCTAATTGCACTGAAGATGGACTTACAGGGATTGCCTGTTCCATGCGCATCTGGTGGACTAGACTAGAAAGCCCCACAGCACCACCAGCCCCGAAGTAACCTAGCACTGAACTAAACATTACAGCCATGCTTAGCAAGATAGCAAAAAACCAAACAACCTTAAATATCGAATGATTACGCCTACGTACACTCCAGTACTGAACAGAAGCATCTAAGTCTACTTGGTCATGATAAGCCGCTTTCGCAGATGCCAAAGTATGCATCGCTTCGCTAACGGCTGCTCGTGAAGAGTCACGAACCTTTAGCATGTAAGCACCATATCTCCTGCGGCGCCGCAAGTAAGCAGCAGTCAGCGAATTGGCAAGTTCGTCCATTTCGGATTTTGCCGATGATGTTAAATCAATTATGTCTGTAACATATTCATTGACCGCATCGGTCGCTAACTCTGCATGGGAGATAAAGCGATCTAATGTTTCCTTCATCACGGATGAACGAGCTTCAGAGCCTATGGAAGAAAAACCTTGAAGAGAAATAGCAATTTGTATTGCAATCGACTTTTCGAACGAGAGCCGATCACTCTGTATCAGACTGCTTATTTGTCCATCACGATGAACAGCACTTCTTGTATGCTTATTCAAATACACAAGAGCCAGAGCAGCAGTTATCTCATCATACTCATCCTTAGCCCTTCTGATAAGGAAACCTTCGTCACTATCGTAGAGAATGAATGGCATTTTTTCATTCTCCAATCTAAACTCTGGCAATACTTTCTTACTAGTGTACTGCTTAATCTCCTGAATTGGCCTCGAGAAGTAAGTTTCAAATATTGCCTGACCTGCATCTTTGTACGCATCGGGTAATTTAGTCAACCATTCCCAATGCGCAATCTCCAGCTCCAAGAATGACCGCATTTTTTCATAGCTTTCGAATTTTACTTTTTCGCCGTTCAGACGAAGAATCACTTCAGGTGTTTCTGGCATGGAGTCTTCCTTGGAAAGCGGAAACTTGATGAATCATCAATGTTACTAATCATAAATCACCTAAAGCCCGCGGCACAGTGGAGTTTTGGATAATATTACTTGATATTAAAGAGCCAGCGCGAGCTTTAACATCAACCTGAGCTAGACAAAATCCACCCCGCTCCATGGACACATTGAAGACAGCTTTTGGCGCTGATCATCTTTTGATGAAAGGACGCTTAAGGCTGACAGATGCCACACCATTGACTGCTTTTGACCCTAACGTCCGCTATCGGCCATTAGTGGACATTGGCCGTTCATCCGTGCCGCCTGAAGTAGATGAGATATAAGTGGTCGAATGAACTCAGTCCACCATAGACCTAAAAAGTCTGCGAAAACTCATGAGTGAATATGGCAAGTTAAATGTTCATATTGGATTATGGAGGCTTCCCATGGATCGAGTAGCGAGGAGCAGAAATCGACAAAAAGCCACCCTTACGCGGTGGCATAGTAAATTTCACTTACGCTTCCTATTTACTTCTATCATCCCCTTATTTATGTCGTAACTGCTTACAGTATTCTCCTGCTTAAGACGTTCCAATAGCTCACGATCAGCCTCAGTATCTGGGATCCGCAATCTACTCCTGCCCACCTCAGTGAGCTTAGGGTATTCATCATCAAGTGTTTGCAGAATCGTAAACAACTGGTCACGACTTATCACCGCTAGGTGCGGCTTAAGTAATAGCAAGATCTGCGGTGTTGAAACATTTTCTTGCGCCATCCTCTGTACAATATCGGGCGTAAGGTTTCGTCCGCATCGGCTAGCGTATCGTGCGAGTTCAGTTAGTCCTACATGGTCCGCCACCGCAACATAATTTGCGGCCTGCTCAACAATAACTTCCTTTATTGCGGGAGCAACCTCATCGCTTTTCAGAAGTTCTGCCAGATCCGATCCCACTAATGCAGGGGTCATGTAGCTTGAGAACTCCCGCGACTCTAGGATAAACCCTTTTCGCGTCGCCCAATCGGTGTTTGCAAGGTGCTCATAGGATGTTTTGTCATCCGCAATGATGTTGTACTTGAGCAACTGTGCGAAGAGGCGACCAGCTTCCGCCGCGATTTCGCTAACCTCAAGGTAGCAGCGCAGGCTCATGCTCGCGACCAGCTTTGTACGGAGTTCAACGGATGGTAGATTATCCGATGCCGCCAGAATTGCTGTTGCCAACGCCATCTTCAAGTCCTCGTCAGCGGTATCGGTGTCGGTGATATCAGCAGCAGCCGTCAGGTTTTTTGCCAAATACTCATCGACCGCTCCAAGAGCCACGACATAGCGGCTAACGTTGCTGAAGGTTGCTGGGAAACGTTTATGTTCGGCCAGAGCTGGCCATGCGCCCTCAGAAACATCCGCGATATCTGGAACCGCACAATCTGCGGCAGCACGCTCAATCACGTCACCAATTCGATCTGATTCTCGCATAAGTACATCTTCTAACACGGCGAGGAAGTGTTCGTTCGCATCTATAGTCGCGGAGGAACCATCGATAGCATCCAAGTACTTGCTCAAATGCCTGAGTACATAATCGTACACTGTCTCACTACGATCTCTGATGACGTCAAGTGCTACAGTTGTAGTATTGTCGATGGCGATCGCGAGGTTCAAGCACGTGATCTCATACAAATTGCGTGACACAAACGACTTACGATTATGGCAACCCAACAGTTCCAGGTGAGGCACTGTAATACTCGCATTCTCGAAGAGAACGCTGATGCGTTCAGCCTGGGCAGGGATGGTCGCTTCGGACGTCAGAACCTCGAACTCAGCATAGTGCGCCGACAAGTACGACGACACTTTTGAATCTATCCGCTGCCGTAAAGACGTCAGGTGTGCTAGCGCTACGTTCAAAAGCACTAGCCTTGAAGAGTCGTCCAGATCCACCTGATTTACGAGATACATGAGCACTTGTGTGGATGCGGCTGTGAACCTTTCGATGAGGCGTACGCACTCTTTCCCTGCGGTAAGGTACGCCTGCAGAAAACTAGCCTGACGATCCCCAAGACTTACTAGCGAGCGGATCATGATGTCGGCATGGTCCATATGTCTAGCCAGAAGATGGTCTAGGATATTGATGTTGTAAAGCGCAGGCTCTTTCAGCACGCCCTTACCTCGCTCGCGGACTATAGCGTCCACGTCCTCCGGGCTTAGTTCGAAGTGTTGATCCGTCAGATCTCGCTCAACGTGATGGATAATGAAATTCGTGGCAGCGGGTCCGATGCGATCCCCATGGAAAGTTGACGTGTAGAGCGTGAAGTTGCGGTTGATATAGCCTGCACGAACGACTTGATACGCCAATCCTGGTGTTAGAATGAACTTTGCGATCGCATCGAAGGACTGGTTTTTATCTTTGTACTCGACGAAAAATTTCGGTTGTTGGACAAGATCACCGAGATCAGCGCTACCCAAAAATTTAATTTCCTGCATCTTCTCATCGATCTGCTCACTGTACGCTTTGAGATCCGTTTCGTTCCAGCTCTCGGCGTCTAGAGGGTCACTAAGCGCAGCCGCAAGACTATCGCGAGTGAATGACAATTTGTTATTGAAGTAGCTGTCGTAATATATAAGTACCGAGTTTTTTCCCGGAGAAACGAAGGTTGCCCAGAACTCCGCTTCCATGAGCTCTTTTGGAGACTTCGCGACCCCCTCAAGCAAATACACAGGACTATGTATTCGGAAATCAACAGCCTCAATTGTCCGCTGCACGTGCGCAAGCAGGCGCTCGCCCAGCTGAGCACTGCGAGTGGCAGCCCCGTTGATCCGTGAAATCTGCTGGCGAAGCGCGCGAATCTCGCCTTCGATTCTCCTGATGTTTTCAGTCACCAGTTCGCGACTAAGCTTGTAGAGTAAGTCCAGCTTGCTATGGCCGAGCCGGATAGTTTCGAAATCCGTTAGATGCGTACTTTTATAGAGCATCATCGCAAAAAGGTCAGTCTCGCTCAGGTTGAGATGCTTGCCGTCGCCGGAAAAGATTCGATCGCGGAATACGATGAATTCGTTACGGACGTTCTTGAGCAGCCGCATATCCGGTACGAACTGCGTCGCTAAGTCGAGTAACTCTAGAGCTACCCGGTGCTCAACTTGACTAAGTAGCTGTAGTGCCAAGTTGCGCGCGCTGCGGTGCGTTATAAAGGGAACCACCGGGATGACTAGATCGAAAAATTTCGTGCGGTTGGCGCGTATAGCCTCGACGTGTGCAGAGTCGTCCGTCACGATCAACTCTGTATCAAAACAGCGACCTTCTGTCTCTAGACCGATACGATCAAAGATGCTGTCCTTGATCGCATAGATGAATCGGATCGGCTTCTTTATCTGGGGAGAGGCGTTGAGCAAAGTACTCAGCGCCCGAAGCGTCTCAAAGATATGAGCGTCGTTGAAACGGTCAATGTCTTCGAAGAGAACAACATCAAGATTCGAGACCTCAAAGAAGTAGACAATCTCGTCGAGATACTGGTCAAAATACGAAACTGAGCTTTCGTTGAGCGTTACTGTTGCAGCCCCTGCGGATAGCTGCTTGATATGCAATTTTCCATACAATATCCAGCTCACCATCAGGATAATCAGTGTCGCAGCGCTCCAAATGGCAGCGTGAGTCCAAACGCCAATAACCACGTGTGGCGTGAGCACAGCATCAATTTTTACGGTCCATCCAGTCAGCAGGAAAACTACAGCAACGACAAACCCCAGCAACACCGATGTTCCAATAGCCCGCCACCATCGGAAACGCTCAATACGCCGAAACCGTGAGCCAGGGGTTTTGCTCGGATATTCTCGATAGAGCAGTTGCTTGACAATCTCTTGCTGAATGCGATTGGTTGGAGTTGTGGCTTGGATAGGCACAGAGTTATCAAGCTGAGTAGCTTCGATGGGGGCAAGCGTCGAGAGAGATAGCTCTACGATACGATTATTCTGCCGCCGAGCGACTTCCCGCATGATACTGCTCTTACCGACACCGTAGTTGCCGGACAACGCAATGTTGCGAACCTGATCGTTAGCAAGAGCAGTTTCGATTGCGGCGACGTAACCGCTATGCTCCTCTGCTAGGTACTCAGGGGTAAGCGGAACCAGCCCCCACGTTTCCTTGGCAGTAACCTGTTCAGAACGGAAGATGTTCCGAACACGATCACGGATGCCGCGCAAAAAATGACAGACCACACGTCCTCCTGACGAAAGTTCTAAATTGAAGCATTACCACATATTTCCAAAAAACCGAACAACTCTATTGTCTCTGAAACACACATCGCTGATGTTAATCCTATTTTCAGACGGAGTATCTCGTTCCGATAGTACCGAAGTACTGACCCCATTGAATGCTTACAGAGAAGAGACCTCAACTTGAATGCCGAAAATTTACCTTGTAGTCCGCCGCTGGCTGTAGTGGTCGCTTGCCAACGTCCGCTTCTGGCCGAAAGCCGCGGCTCGTAACGGCCGCCTATAGGTGATAAACAGCTCTTGGTGGCGAGCGTCTATATCTGCACAGAATCTAGTGGCGACTTCAGCGGAGCTTCATCAGACCAACCTGCTCGAATCCCGCCCCGCGTTCCTCTACGAATCCACCAATTCCAAAAAACACCACGAAGCCGCCGACTGCAGGCTCGATATCGCCAGCAGGCTAGCTCCCAAAGGTTCGGTGTCGCGACTTAGATATTCGGAGTGTACGAGAAGCCTTGCGAAGCTTCGGTATCGGAAAACGGTGTTACGCGCGTTTTCTTGTTGAACAGGCCATTGACGAGCGAGCCCGGGAACATTTCGATGGAGTTGTTGAACAGTTCGACGTTGCGGTTGTAAATGGTGATGGCGGCGCCGACGTTTTCTTGTTGCTCGGCAATTTCACGCATCATGTTATTCGCAGCTTCGGATGCTTTCAGGTCAGGGTAGGCCTCGAAAGCGATGCGCAAGCCACCCATCAGTTCCCGCGAGGCGGTCTGAACGGTCGCGAGGGCATTGCCGTTCGCGCCAGCAGGAAGGGCGTTTATCGCGCTGCGAAGGCCGGTGATTTTTTCCAGAAGGCTGGCCTCATAGACCATAAAGTCTGCCAGCACCGTTTGCAGTTGATCGAGCACCTTGGTCTTCTGGCGCTCGTAAACAAGGACGTCTGACCAGGCACGTTGAACGCGGTTGTGCCCCCCGGTAATACCGTTGTAGATGCTCAGGCCCACGCCGATTATGACGATAGCGATTACAGCGGCGAGGATCAGTGCAATGTCCATGGCTTACTTCTCTTGGCGGTTTGTATGGGGAAGGGCGCTGAAGTTGTCATCGTGCAGTTCACTGAGTTCATGACTCCACTGGAGCACTGACATCAGGCGTGGTAGTTCGATGCCCGCAGAAATTTCTGCGTGAAAATAGTTGGGTGAAGACAGCGAATGCTGAGCACCGTACGCGAACAGGTCGTTGTTCTCAAAGCTGAGGCACAGCTGTCCGCTGTCAGAGAACTCCAGGTTCGGGCGTTCGAGGATGTCGAACAGCTTCAGCAAGTGGAGCACCGTCGAGGGCTTGATGAATTTCGCACAGAGCATCTCGCTGCGACCGCTCAAATGGAACGCTTTATTGAAATCCGGGGAAGCCGTGTCCATGGGGTGCGAATAGTCGTTGGCTGTCTGGTAATCAGATCTGACCGATATTCCGGTGACCCATGGAAAATCGATGACCAGGCTGTACCGGTCGTAGTGGTCATGCACCACTCGAGTCTCCGTTTTGGTATTGCCCTTTTCGTCGGTAACCGTGGTCTCTACCTCTCGTCGATTGACATAGTGCAGTTGGCGGTACGTGTAAGAAAGATTGCGCAACGTGCCGTTAAATACACCCTGTATCGACTTCAGCAGCGCCCGACTGTGGTCGCCCCGGCGGTAATCACCAAATTCCGCGTCCAGCTTCTTGAGGGTCGTGGTCGAGTCCTCTTTCAGGAAAGTCAGTCCGTTGTGGAAGTAGGATGACAGTCGAGCAATTCTTTTACTGAGCGCAGGCAACCGATCGGATTTGGACTTCATCCATGCCAGACTCCAAACGACCAATACGATGCCAAGCAAACCAGTGCCTGTGCCGAACGAGTCGGGATCAATTTCCAGCCGGTAGAAGAACAGCGCGACGCTATAGACGTGTCCAATCCAGTAAAGGCCCACAGCACTCGCAATCAATAACAGGCCAGTCCCGAAAAACCGCCATGCGAGTGTGCGATCGTATTCGAGCGGGCCTTTGTGTGAGGCGAACCCATGGATTACTTCCAACAAGTCAGTGTTGGACTCGGCTCTTTCAATACTGGCCTCGCTCACGGCCAGCAACTTATTCAACCTCGCATTGTGCGATGTTTTAGGCCTGTAGACATCGATCAACGAAGGCAAGATAAAAGGCTCATAAAGGCATAAGGATAGGGCGCACAAGCAACGGCACGGATTGAGAATCGGGCTCTATTCATGATCTGTCAGAAACGGTGAAAGGAGTGGACGATATCATTCTGATGCGTTGAACGCCTCGGAGAGTTGGCGTTGAATCGATCGCCAGGCCGCCGCAACCCTCGAATACCCCCGAATCAGTCCCCTCTCCTGGGGGAGAGGGCTAGGGTGAGGGGCTGTCCGTCCGTGACAATAAAGTCTCCAGCCTGGCCAACGGCGGCGCATCCTGACTGCGGTCAAACACCTGAATCCCGACCTTGAGCAGCCGTCCGTTTTCTGCGGTCGCGATCACCTGCTCGCAGCGCAACAACAACCGCCCCTGATCACACTCAACCGCGTTCATGCCCGTCGGCAACCGACCCTCCAAGCGCAATTCCGCCATTCGGCTCTGCGCCGCCACCAGCGCAATCGACCGATCCCGCAGCAGCCCGTTGCTCTGCGTCATCAACCCCGCCACGCGCACGGCCGCGGACATTGCCACGGCGATGATTGCCAGCGCCACCAGCACTTCAATCAGGGTGAATCCGCTTTCTCGGGAGCGCGCAGGCATAAAAGGCCCAAAAGCAAAAAACAGCCCTCGACGCTAACCCGCGTCCTTGACGGCTTGACGACGAAAACTCCCGAGGATTTTCAACATCCCTGACATATCTTCTTGCAACACTGCGCGTCGAATCGAACCAAGCCAAGGAATGTCGAGATGGATATCGCACCTTTCACTTCGCGCAAACAACCGCTGCGTACGCCGCGTGGTCAGCAGGGTTTTACCCTGATCGAGATCATGGTCGTGGTGGTCATTCTGGGGATTCTCGCGGCGATGGTGGTGCCCAAGGTGCTCGACCGGCCGGATCAGGCGCGGGCGACGGCGGCGAAGCAGGACATTGGCGGTTTGATGCAGGCGTTGAAGTTGTATCGCCTCGATCATGGCACGTACCCGAGCATGAATCAGGGGCTGAAAGTGCTGGTGGAGCGGCCGGCGGATGCGAAGAACAGTAACTGGCGTTCGTACCTGGAGCGCTTGCCGAACGATCCGTGGGGTCGTCCTTATCAGTACCTCAACCCCGGCGCCAACGGCGAGATCGACATCTTTTCCCTCGGTGCCGACGGTCAGCCGGACGGCGACGGCGTGAATGCCGATATCGGTTCCTGGCAGTTGTAAGGCCGGTCATGAATCGCCGTTCGCCCAAGGGGGCGAAGCAGGGAGGCATGGCGATCATCAGCGCGTTGTTGATTGCTGCGGTGGTGGCGGTGATCGCGGCGGGGATGTTGACGCGCCAGAGTGTGTCGACCCGTGCGCTGGAAGCCGATCAGCAACGGATTCAGGGACGCTGGCTGGCGCAGGGCGGGCTGGAGATCAGCCGTCAGTTGCTGTGGGATGCGCGCCAGCGTGACCCGTTGACCCGGCTCGATCAGCCGTGGGCGCAACGCTTGAATGCGCAGGGTTTTGAAGGGCGGCTGGAGGATGAGCAGGGCAAGTTCAACCTGCGCAATCTGGTGGCCAACGAACGCGTTGATGACGAGCAGGTGCAAGCGTTCGAGCGCTTGTGCGGGTTGCTCGGTATCAATGCCGGGTTGAGCCAGCGGATCATTCAGCGGGTGATCGGCGCTTACCCGCGACTGCTCAATGCGCAGATCGCCGAGACGACGAAAAACACCTTTGACAGCGGCCGCTTGACCTCGCCCAACGCTTCACGCAAACCACAAAACCCGACACTGCCGATGCTGCGCAGCCTTGAGGATTTGCGCAGTGTCGACGGGGTGAATGACGCGGTGATCGGCAAGCTCGCGGCGTATCTGACGGTGATTCCGGCGACGACCTGGCTCAACGGCAACACCGCCACCGCGCCAGTGCTGGCGGCGTATGTGCCGGGGTTGTCGCTGGAGCGCGCGCAGGCGCTGATCAATGAGCGCGATGCCGGGCGCTGGTTCATCAACCGGGGCGATTTCGTCAACCGCTTGCGCATGCCTGAGCTGGAGCTGACCACTGTGCGCGTTGGCATTACCAGCGACTGGTTTCGCCTGCGCGGCGAAGCGCGGCGCGATCAGCGTCGGGTCAGTCTCGAGGCGTTGTTGCATCGCAGTCAGGATCGTTTGCCGCAAGTGATCTGGTCGAGGGTGGGCGCATGAGTCAGCTCAGAGTTGCGCTGCCGCCATTGGCGGATCTTGATCTCGATAGCGAGCTGCACGTTGCCTGGCTGGACCGTGCCGGTCAGGTCAGCCGCGAACAATCCATGACATTGAGGCAGTTGAGCCAAGTGCCGAAACTGCCGCCGCTGCTGGGTTTTCTGCACCCGGCGGACAGCCTCTTGGCGAGTATCGACCTGCCGCCGCTGCCGGCCAATAAAACCGCAGCGGCGGTGCAGTGCGCGGCGCAGGCTTTGGTGCTTGGCGACCTCAGCGACATGCACGTTGCCCACGGGCCCCGCGACGAGGCCGGGCGGGTGCAGATCGCCTGGGCACCGCGTCAGCCTCTGCAGCAACTGGCGCAGTTGTTGAAACACGCGGGTCTGAATCTGCGCGGTCTCTACCCGGCGGCCTACAGCTTGCCGGTGTTGCCGGGCACCGTCGCCTGCGTGCAGGACGGGCATCTGCTGCTGCGTGACAGCGTGCAGGCGGCGCGGGTGCAACCGTTGTTCGGCGAGGACGTCGACACCGCGATGTGGGAGCCGGGCACCACCCTGCACTGGATTGGCGATCAGGCTCCGGCGTCTGCCGAGGTGCCGATGGCCGATGCGCAGCGCTGGAACGGACCGTTGCCGGGTTGGGGCTTGCACGGCGCGGTGCAGTCGCAGACTACCGAACATCGCGGCTGGGGCCGGGCCATCGGCTTAGCGGCACTGGCCGTCGCGGTGTGGGTTGTTGGGCTGAATCTGTACGCCGCGCGCGAAGCCAGCCAGGGCCAGCAGCTCAAGGCGCAGATGAGCCAACGGGTCAAACAGGCTTTCCCGCATTTGCCGGTGATCCTCAACCCGCTGCAACAGGCGCGGCAGCAACTGGCCGAGCGGCAGAAGGGCGCAACTGATGATCCGGCACAAACCTTTAATCGTCTGGTGTTGCAGGCCGGCAGCGGCATGCCGTCCATGGCCGGCACGGTCGAGCGTCTGACCTTTGCCGACGGTACGTTGCAATTGGCGCTGCTCAGCGAAGCCCGGCGCAGCGCCAACAATCAAGAGTGGCAAAGCACGTTGGCGCAGGCCGGCATCAGCGTCACCGCCGACGAGGAGGGCTGGATTTTGCGCCCGTCCAGCGAAGCCGCACCAAGCGACAGCGACGACAGCAGCGGAGCGGAAGAAGATGAATAAGCTCGCGCCTTACCGCGCCAAATGGCAGCGCTTCAACGCTCAGTTGCAGGCGCGCTGGCAGCCGTTGGCGCCGCGCGAGAAACGCATGGTCGGCGGCATGGCCGTGGCGCTGCTCGGCCTGCTGCTGTGGGTTGCGCTGATCCAGCCGCCGCTGAAGAAAATCAGCTACTGGCAAGCCGAAACCCCGAAGCTGCGCGCGCAAACCGAAGCGCTGGAAGTGCTGCTGCGCGAAGTCAGCGTGCGTCCGGACGGGCAAAGCGTGGCCCAGGCGCTGGAGCAATCCCTGCAGGCCAGCAGCCTGGCCGGGCACTATCAATTGCAACCCGGTGAGGCCGGCGCCTGGCAACTGAGCTTCGATGGCGCGCCAGCGGACGCGGTAATCGACTGGCTGCTGAGCACGCCGTCGCAACTTTCTCTGCAAGTGGTCGAGGCCCGTTTGCAACGCGCAGACAACCCCTCGACCGAAGTCACTGCCGGCACGTTGTCAGGCACCGTTCGCATGGATCAGGCGCTGGGCGCTAAGGAAGCTTCATGAAGGGGTCAGGATCCAAACCGGCACAACTGGCATTGCCGTTGTTGCTGATGGCGTTGAGTGCATGCAGCAATACCGGAGCGCCGCAAAATCAGCCGCCGCTGCTGGTCGACAGTGAACTGGGCCGACCGCTGGCGAATACCCAGCGCAGCGGCGACGCGGTGCTCGATCGCGAACGCGCGCAGGCGCAGGCACGACCGGCGCCCAAGCAGTTGCACAACATCAGCAAAAGCGCGCGGGCCGGCGCCACGTCCACGGGCAGCACGTTGCCGAGCAATCCATTGGGCGATCAACCGGTGACGCTGAATTTTGTCGACGCCGATATTCAAGCGGTGGTGCGCGCGCTGTCGCGTTCGACCGGCCAGCAGTTTCTCGTCGATCCACGGGTCAAGGGCACGCTGACGCTGGTCTCGGAAGGGCAGGTGCCGGCGCGGCAGGCCTACGACATGTTGCTGGCGGCATTGCGCATGCAGGGTTTCAGCGTGGTCGATGTCGGCGGTGTCGCCCAGGTGGTGCCGGAAGCCGATGCAAAACTGCTCGGCGGGCCGATCTACAGCGCCGACAAACCGGCCGGCAACGGCATGCTCACCCGTACCTTTCGCCTGCAATACGAGAACGCGGTAAATCTGATTCCGGTGCTGCGGCCGATCGTCTCGCCGAACAATCCGATCAACGCCTATCCGGGCAACAACACCATCGTTATCACCGATTACGCCGAGAATCTCACTCGCGTTGCGCAGTTGATCGCCAGCATCGATTCGCCAAGTGCCATCGACACCGACGTGGTGCAGATCCAGAACGGTATCGCCGCCGACATCGCGCCGATGGTTGCCGACCTGCTCGATGCACCGGGCAATGATCCGACGCAGAAAATCGCCGTGATCGGTGATCCGCGTTCCAACAGCATCATCATTCGCGCCGGCAGCCCCGAGCGCACCGAGCTGGCGCGCAACCTGATCTACAAACTCGACAACGCGCAGAGCAATCCGAGCAATCTGCACGTGGTGTACCTGCGCAACGCGCAAGCAGCGAAACTGGCGCAAGCCCTGCGCGGCCTGCTGACCGGTGAGAGCGACAGCGGCAGCAGCAGCAGCGACAGTGCGCGCTCGGTGCTCAGCAGCATGGGCAGCAGCACCGGTGGCAACGCTGGGCAGGGCGGCCAGAACGGTGCGTCAACCAGCGGCAACACAGCGACGACCACCAACAGCGGCAGCAGCGGCGGCAGTTACGCCCAGGGCAGCGGCGCCAGCAGCAGTAGCGGCGGGGCGCAGAGCAGCGAGCAGAACGTGGCGTTCACCGCCGGTGGCGTGACCATCCAGGCCGACGCCACCACCAACACCTTGCTGATTTCCGCGCCGGAGCCGCTGTACCGCAACCTGCGCGAGGTCATCGATTTGCTCGACCAGCGCCGCGCGCAAGTGGTGATCGAAAGCCTTATCGTCGAAGTCGGCGAGGACGATGCCAGCGAATTCGGCGTGCAATGGCAGACCGGCGATCTCGGCGGCAAAGGCGTGATCGGCGGCGCCAATCTGGGCGGCTCGGGGATCAACCTCAGCGGCAAGACCAGCCTCGATGTGTTGCCACAGGGGCTGAATCTCGGCTACGTCAACGGCACCGTCGACATCCCCGGCATCGGCAAGATTCTCGACCTGAAAGTGCTGGCCCGCGCGCTGAAGAGCAAGGGCGGCACCAACGTGCTGTCGACGCCGAACCTGCTGACCCTGGACAACGAAGCGGCGAGCATTTTCGTCGGCCAGACCATCCCGTTTGTCAGCGGCAGTTACGTTACCGGCGGCGGTGGCACCAGCAACAACCCGTTCCAGACCGTGACCCGCGAAGAGGTCGGCCTCAAGCTCAACGTGCGCCCGCAGATTTCCGAGGGCGGCACGGTCAAGCTCGACATTTATCAGGAAGTCAGCAGCATCGACGAACGCGCTTCCGCCAGCGCAAACGCGGCCGGCATCGTCACCAACAAACGCGCGATCGACACCAGCATTCTGCTCGACGACGGTCAGATCATGGTCCTCGGCGGCCTGCTGCAGGACGGCTACAGCCAGAGCAACGACGCGGTGCCGTGGCTGTCGACGATTCCCGGGATCGGCGCGCTGTTTCGCAACGAGCGCCGGGCGATCACCAAGACCAACCTGATGGTGTTCCTGCGCCCGTACATCATTCGCGATAGCGAAGCGGGGCGCAGCATTACGCTGAACCGCTATGACTTCATGCGCCGCGCGCAGGGCGGTCTGCAACCGGAGCGCAGTTGGGCGATGCCGGACATGCAGGCGCCGCAGTTACCGACAGCGGCACAAGGCGTGCCAGCGGTGGTGCCGACTTCAGGCCCGCGCGCGACGATCAAGGCAGTGCCAATTCAGGGAGGCCCGCGCCTGTGAGTCGCTTGCCGTACGCCTGGGCCAAGGCGCAGCGGATTCTGCTGCGTGATGACGTGCTGACGGTGTGCCCGTCGACGCCCGGCTGGTCGATCAGCGAAGCGCGGCGCCAGTTTGGCGTGGCGCGGCTGGAGCGGGTGCGCGATGACGAACTTGACGGCTTGCTCGCCGCCGCGTACTCCGACACCGGCAGTGCCGCCGCTGTGGTGGGTGCGGCGGAAAACGAAGTCGACCTCGACCGCCTGATGCAGGACATGCCGGAAATCACCGACCTGCTCGACACCCAGGACGGCGCGCCGGTGATCCGCATGATCAACGCCTTGCTGACCCAGGCGGCGCGCGATGAGGCCAGCGACATTCACATCGAGCCGTTCGAAACCCATTCGGTGGTGCGCTACCGCGTCGACGGCACCCTGCGCGATGTGGTTTCGCCGCGCAAGGCGCTGCACGGCGCGCTGGTGTCGCGGATCAAGATCATGGCTCAGCTCGATATTGCCGAAAAACGCCTGCCGCAGGACGGCCGGATCGCCTTGCGTGTAGCCGGGCGGCCGATCGATATTCGTGTGTCGACGGTGCCGACCGGCCATGGCGAGCGCGTGGTGATGCGCTTGCTCGACAAACAGGCCGGGCGCCTGCAACTGGAAACCCTCGGCATGGACGCGCAGGTGCTGGCCAAGCTTGATCATCTGATTCGCCAGCCCCACGGCATCGTGCTGGTCACCGGGCCGACCGGCAGTGGCAAGACCACCAGCCTCTACGCAGCTTTAGCGCGGCTGGACGCCAGCACCAGCAATATTCTGACCGTCGAAGACCCGGTCGAATATGACTTGCCGGGGATCAGCCAGATTCAGGTCAACGCCAAGATCGACATGACGTTCGCCCTGGCGCTGCGGGCGATACTGCGCCAAGACCCGGACATCATCATGATCGGCGAGATCCGTGACCTGGAAACTGCACAAATCGCCGTGCAGGCCTCGCTGACCGGTCACCTGGTGCTGGCGACGCTGCACACCAACGACGCGGTGTCGGCGGTCAACCGCTTGATCGACATGGGTGTCGAGCCGTTTCTGCTGGCCTCATCGATGCTTGGCGTACTCGCGCAGCGGCTGGTACGGCGCCTGTGCAACCAATGCAAACAGGAAGATCCGGCCGCGCCCGGCACCTGGCGCCCGGTCGGCTGCGCCGCGTGCAACCAGACCGGTTACAGCGGCCGCACCGGCATCCACGAATTGTTCTGCATCGATGACGACATCCGCACGCTGATCCACCAAGGGGCAGGCGAGCAGGCCTTGCGCGCCTCGGCCGCCAAAGCCGGGATGTTCAGTTTGCGTGAGGACGGTGAGCGCTGGATCCGCAGCGGCGCCACCGCGCCGGAAGAAATCCTGCGTGTAACCCGGGACGCCTGATGAATCGCTATCGTTTTGAGGCCGCCGATGCCAGCGGCAAGATCGAGTCCGGGCATCTGGAGGCGGACAGCCAGGGCGCCGCGTTCAGTGCCTTGCGCGGGCGAGGTTTGACCGCGTTGTCGGTGCACAAGGAAAGCAACGTTGCCCAGCATGGCGGCGGTGGCTTGTTCAGCGCCAGGCTGTCGGACAACGATCTGGCCTGGGCCACGCGGCAACTGGCGAGCCTGCTCGGCGCGAGTCTGCCACTGGAAGCGGCGCTGAGTGCCACCGTCGAGCAGGCGGAAAAAAAGCACATCGCTCACACCCTCAGCGCCGTGCGCGCCGATGTGCGCAGCGGCATGCGCCTGGCGGAATCGCTGGCGGCGCGACCGCGGGACTTTCCCGAGATCTATCGAGCGCTGATTGCCGCAGGAGAAGAGTCCGGGGATCTGGCGCAGGTCATGGAACGTCTCGCGGATTACATCGAGGAGCGCAACAATTTGCGCGGCAAGATTCTCACCGCGTTCATCTACCCGGGCGTGGTCGGTCTGGTGTCGATCGGCATTGTGATTTTCCTGCTCAGTTACGTGGTGCCGCAGGTGGTCAGTGCGTTTTCCCAGGCGCGCCAGGATTTGCCGGGGCTGACCCTGGCGATGCTCACCGCGAGCGCTTTCATTCGCGCCTGGGGCTGGTTGTGTGCGGCGCTCATGGCCGGGGCGTTCTGGTGTTGGCGGCTGTATCTGTGCAACCCGGCGGCGCGGTTGAGCTGGCACCACCGGGTGCTGAAGTTGCCGCTGTTCGGGCGGTTTATCCTGGGCCTGAACACCGCGCGGTTCGCCTCGACGCTGGCGATTCTAGGCGGCGCCGGCGTGCCGCTGTTGCGCGCGCTGGAGGCGGCGCGGCAGACGTTGTCCAACGAGCGCTTGAGCCTGAGCGTCAGCGAGGCAACCGCGAAAGTGCGCGAGGGGGCGAATCTGGCCGCGGCGTTGCGCGTCGAAAACGTGTTTCCGCCGGTGCTGATTCACCTGATCGCCAGCGGCGAAAAAACCGGCTCGTTGCGGCCGATGCTCGAGCGCGCGGCGCAGACCTTGTCGCGCGACATCGAGCGCCGGGCGATGGGCATGACCGCACTGCTGGAGCCGCTGATGATTGTGGTGATGGGAGGAGTGGTGCTGGTGATTGTGATGGCGGTGTTGTTGCCGATCATTGAGATCAATCAGTTGGTCCAGTAGCGGTGTGCCTGAAGTATTGATGGTGACTGGGCCGGCCTCATCGCTGGCAAGCCAGCTCCCACAGGGTTTTGTGTTGTGTCGCAGTTCGCATTGCCAACCTGGCTCCTTGTGGGAGCTGGCTTGCCAGCGATGAGGCCAGTCAGGCCAATGAATAATTCAAAGTTTTTGCAAAAGATTCTCCATCACCCGACCCTCAATTCCCCCATCCTCGGGTTCTCCTTTCTGTCATCTGCAACCACCCGCCAACGGCTCCAGCCCGATTGCGCCAAACCCTCGATCCAGACGCTCCGCCAAACCCCGCAAACACCCGAGAAAACCCGTCTGAAAACAGCGTTCAGCTCCCGAGGTTTTTTCCTTTATCTGTCACCGGAAACTGCGAATTTCTCAGTGCGACTTAACCCAGGCCAGCCAGCGAGGGCCCGGTGAGTCCTCAATAAAAGCGTCATGCAAGTCATCCGAAAAACCTGTGTTCACAACCGAGTTGAAAAGGAGATTCTTCATGTTCAAGCGCACTCTGATCGCCGCGTCCCTGACCGTCGCCGCTCTGGCTTCCGCACAAGCCATGGCCGTTACCGGTGGTGGCGCTACTCTGCCTGCCGCTCTGTACAAAGGTTCTGCCGACAGCATCCTGCCAGCCAACTTCTCTTACGCTGCCATCGGTAGCGGCGGTGGCAAGACCGCTTTCCTGACCAACAACCCGGCCGGCTTCGGCACCACCGGCACCGTGCACTTCGCCGGTAGCGACTCGATCCTCAGCGCTTCGGAAATCAGCACCTACAACGCCAACTTCCGCACGGCTTACGGCCCGCTGATCCAGTTGCCGTCGGTGGCCACTTCGGTTGCCATCCCGTACAAGAAAGCCGGCCAGACCGCGCTGAACCTGACCAGCGCACAATTGTGCGATGCTTTCTCCGGTGCCAAAACCACGTGGGGCGCGCTGCTCGGCACTGCTGACACCACGCCGATCCGTGTTGTTTACCGCAACGTTTCCAGCGGTACTTCGGAAATCCTCACCCGTCACCTGAACTCGGTTTGCCCGGCTCAGTTCACCACCAACTCGACCTTCACTGCCGCTCGCGTCGGCGGCGGCGCACTGCCGGCTGGCTGGGTCGGCGTTGCCAACACCTCTGATGTCGCCACTGCCGTGAACGCGGTCGACGGCTCCATCGGTTATGTCGGTCCGGACGGTGTCGACGCTACCAGCAACGCTGTTGTTGCTCGCGTCAACGGCGTCCAGCCAACCTCCATCAACGTGACCCTGGCACTGTCTTCGGTTGCCGCTCCTTCGACCGCTGCTCAGGCTGTAAACCCAGCCAACTGGTCGCCAGTGGTGGCTAACCCTGCATTGGGTTACAAGTTGGCTGCCTACACCAACTTCATCTTCGGTCAGTGCTACAAGGACGCCGCCGTGGCCGCTTCCGTCAAGGCCTTCCTGACCACCCACTACAGCATCCCGGGCAACAACACCGCGACTCAGGCGCACAAGTTTGTTGCCGTGCCTGATTCGTGGAAAAACGCTGTAACCGCCAACTTCATCACCAACTCGTCGGGCAACAACCTGGACATCAACAACGCCAGCGTCTGCAACGCTATCGGTCGTCCTTTGTAAGCTCAGCCTGTCGTAACACAGATGGCGGCAACCTTCGGGTCGCCGCCATTTTCTTTTGCCCGACTACTCCTCGAACATGAAGTTTGTGTGACATCCGTTCGGTCGCGGCCTTCGCCAACGGCCTATGTCGTAACAGCAGGTTTTTCCAGGCCTGCGGCATCTTTGGCAACCAAAGTGTGGCAATCAAAAAGGATCTCGTAGTGATGCTCGCTCGCCCATCCCGTCGTCGTACCCCTGATCTGTCCTCCAAGCGTGAAGCCGTGGAGCCGACGCTGTGGCTGCTCAAGCCGTTGGCCCACGCCGTGGCGTTGTGCCTGGTGGCGGGCAGTGCGCAGGCGCAGACGGCGTTCAGTTCGAGCTGGTTTGCCGCCAAGGGTGCCGCGCAACAGGCAGCGGCAGCGCGGCCGAGCATGGGCGGGTTGCCGGGCATGACACCGCCATTGGCCCAACAGCAAAAGGCCAATCAGCAGTTGCAGCGTTCGATCCAGACCTTGAACAACACCGTTGCCGCGATTGCCGCACAACAAGCGGCGCAGGCGGCCGGCCGCGCTACCGCGTTGGGTACGGTGCAGTGGGTGCCGGACGGTCTGGGCGAGGGCGGTTTGAAAGTCGATAACAGCCTGGCCCAGGGTTGGCAGAACGCCAAGGGCCCGCAACAAACCCAGGCCGACGGCAAGACCACGGTGAAGATCGAACAGACCGCCGACAAGGCGATTCTGAACTGGGAAACCTTCAACGTCGGGCGCAACACCACGGTGGAATTTGCCCAGCAGTCGACCTGGGCTGTGCTCAACCGGGTCAATGACCCGAGCGCGCGGCCGAGCCAGATTCAAGGCCAGATCAAGGGCGACGGCACGGTGATGCTGATCAACCGCAACGGCATCGTGTTCAGCGGCAGCAGTCAGGTCAACGTGCGCAATCTGGTGGCGGCAGCGGCCAACATCACGGATATCCAGTTCCGCGACCGTGGACTGTATTTCGACAGCACCGGCACGCAGCCGACGTTCACCGATGCCGCCGGCAAAGTGTTGGTGGAACGCGGTGCGTCGATTGAAACCCACAAACCGGCGGCGTCCACTGATGCCGGCGGCTATGCGTTGCTGCTCGGCAACGAAGTGCAGAACGACGGCAACATCAACACCACCAAGGGCCAGACCGTGCTGGCCGCCGGTAACCGTTTCTACATCCGCAAAGGTTCGGGCACCGAGGGTAATGCACTGTCCACCACCTTCGGCAACGAAGTCATTCCTGGCTTCAAGGCCGGTGCTGTGGCGGGCAGCGTCACCAACAACGGTTTGATCCAGTCCGCCACCGGCGACATCACTCTGACGGGTCATGAGGTGGTGCAGAACGGTGTGTTACTCGCTAGCACTTCAGTGGCGACGCGCGGCACCCTTCACCTGACCAACCCGAGCACCGACAGCAACGGCAGCGTCACGCTGGGGCAGGGCAGCGCCACGGCCATCCTGCTCGACAGCAGCGATCTGAGCGCCCTCGACAGCCAGCGCGACGCGAGCCTGAGCAACGTCAGCGCGAACAACCGGATCCGTGGCGACCAGTCACGCATCGAGTTGCAGAGCGGCGGCACGGTCGAGTTCCAGAGCGGCTCGATCACCCTGGCCACTGGCGGCCAGGTCGCGGTCAGCGCACAACGCCGCAGCCTGGTGCGTGACGGCGCGATGATCGATGTGTCCGGTGCCCTGGGCGTCAAAGTGGCGATGGAAAACAACAGCATCAAGATCAACGTGCAAGGCAACGAGCAGCGCGATGCTTCGGTCAACCGCGAGAAAGGCGCGCTGAACAGCAATGACATCTGGGTTGATGTGCGCGAGCTGGTTTACGTGCCGGCCGGCACCAACGGTTATGCCACCGATCGCTGGTACACAGCGGGCGGTTTGCTCGAAGTCGGCGGTTATCTCGGCACGCAAGGCCACAGCGTTGGCGAGTGGATGACGCAGGGCGGTACGGTGAGTTTTACCGGCAACGATGTGGTCACGGAAAAAGGCTCGTTGATCAATCTGTCGGGCGGCACGCTGGACGTACAGAGCGGCGAGATTCGCCAGAGCTGGCTGCGTGGTGCGGACGGTAAATTGTATGAAGTCTCCAGGGCGCCTGGCGATCTGCTCTATACCGGCCTTTACAAAGGTTATGAAGACAACAGCGAGCGCTGGGGCCAGACCGATTACTTCTATAACCCGCTGATTGCGCCGCGCTCACGCTTCGAGTCGGGGTACACCGTCGGCCGCGACGCCGGGCAACTGGTGGTCGCTACCGCCAATGCGGTACTCGACGGGCAAATGATTGGCGAGGTATATCAGGGTGAACGGCAGAACCAGGCGCCGAAACCGGTGCTTGATGGCTATGAGCAAAGTCAGACCGCACTGGCGCGCCGCGCGCAGTTGATCGTCGGCAGTTATGACCCGACCTGGGTCGCCGCCGCGAGCGGCTTGTTGTACACGCTCAACCCGACGCTGGATCAGGTGCAGATTGGCGGCGAGCGCCCGGTCGCGGGCGGTGATCTGGATCTGGCCGGTGTGGTTTCCGATTCGCGCAAGGGCAAGCTGTTTCTCGATAACGACCAACTCAATGGCTTGCGGCTCGGTGCGCTCAAGGTCGCGGCCAGGGATCAGGTCATTGTCGATGGCGCGCTGACCGTCGACACTGGTGGTGATATCACCCTGTATTCCCCGGATGTACAAATCGGCGCCGACCTGACGGCGCGCGGCGGTAGCCTGCGTCTGGGCAACGTGCTCAATCAGTTCCTCAGTAGCGACACCGCTGACACTCGGCTCACGGCGAAGGTCGACAAGGCGACGCAGGTAAAAGTCGCCGACGGTGTGCGACTTGATACCCGTGGCGTTTGGAGCAACCTGCGTACCGACCCGGACGATAGCGCCAGTCTCGCGTACTTGAATGGCGGTCTGCTGTCGATCCGCAGCAGCGGCGATATCGACATTGGCGCAGGCAGTCTGCTCGATGTGTCTTCCGGCGGTGCTGTGCTGGCCAACGGTAAGACCCGTGGCGGCAAGGGGGGTGACTTGACGCTGGAGTCCAGTGCAATTTCGGCGCCCGGGGAAACCCGCCTCGATCTGGCGGGTGAATTGCGTGGCTACGGCGTAACGGGTGGCGGCACGCTGACGGTGCAGGCGAACAAGATCCTCGTCGGCCAGACCGACCAGGCATTGGCCGACACCACCCTGCAACTGTCCGGTGATCTGTTCAGCAAGGGGTTTTCCGCTTACAACCTGATCGGCCTGAGCGGGCTGGATGTTGCCGAAGGCGCAGCGATTGACGTCACCCTGCCGGTGTACCGATTGGGTGATGCCGCGCCAAATCAGGTCAGTGGTGTCGATCCGCAAACGGCACTTGAGCTGTGGACGCCGACGCTGTTCCAGGAAAACCCGACCAAGGGCCTGCTGACCCAACGCGGCGGTGCCAGCCTGACGCTGCAAGGCGGGGCCACTCTGATCGGTTTGGTCGATGCCGCCAGCAGCACGTTGACCGTGGGCCGTGGTTCGCGCATCAGTGTCGACCCGGGACAGAGCATCAAGCTGCGCGGGGCGGGGCAGATCACGGTCGAAGGTCAACTGAATGCCTGGGGCGGGACGATTGATATTCGTCAGCAACAGTTCGGCTCGATCAAACCGGCCACCTCCAATCAAGTGGCGGATCCGAATGCGCACAACCGTTCAATCTGGATCGGCGAGCAGGCCGTTCTGGATGTCGCCGGACGCGCCAATACCGCCATTGATGTCCTGGGGCGCACCTACGGTCAGGTCGGCAAGGGCGGCAGCATCATCATCGGCGGCGAAATAGACTCGAAACTGGCGACGGCCACAGCGGCCGATGCCTATGTCATCGTTCGTCAGGGGGCTCGACTCGAGGCGTCCGGCACCGAAGCTGTTCTCGATATCGCGGGTCAGGGGCCGACCCGCGTTGCAACGGATGGCGGGCGCATCAGCCTGGGTTCCTACAACGGCTTGTTCGTGGAGGGCAGCTTGCGTGCGGCGTCCGGAGGTGTCGGCGCTGCCGGTGGGCGTCTGGAGCTGGCGCTTGAGGCCCCGTTGTACATGGACTCGGCAAGCAATGCGGTGCGTGCGCCGAGGGAAATCATTATCGGCCAGGGCCCGGGGGACACGCGGCTGTCCTCCAACCTGCGGCCGGGTGACGGTGCCGACAGTTTGCGCTACGGGCAGACGCGCCTGAGTGCGGATGCGTTGATGGCCGGCGGTTTCGACAACCTGAGCCTGCTGAGTAACGGCTTGCTGTCGTTTGACGGTGACGTCAATCTGCACCTCAACCAGAGCCTCAATCTGTACGCCGGAGCGCTCGCGCTGGCAGAAAATGCCAGTGATGCGGCACGTATCGATTTGAGCGCGCCGTACCTGCGCCTGTCCGGTGTCGGTACTTACTTTGAAGCCCCCACCATGACGCGGCCACGCGTGACCCTCAACCCCACGAGCCGACTGTCGCAGGCAACGTTCAATGCATCGGCGAATCTGCTGGATGTGGGCAATGGGCTGTCGTTCGGTACGCAGGGTTCGATCCTGCAACAGCAAGGGCCCGCTGTTGCATTCAGTCGCCGGGCATTCGGCCTGGTGTCGCTGGACAGCAGCGGTGATCTGCGTTTCCTCGCCCCCAATGACCGTGCTGAAAAAACCCGGCTGTGGACCCCGGGAGACTTGACTCTCGGTGCTGCCCGGATCTACCCCGCCACGGGCGTCCGGGCCGAGGTGCGCGTCGGCTATCAGAGCGACGATCGGGCCAACGAACACACGCTGCGGATCAGCGGTCGCGGCGCGGCACCTGCGGCGGCGCCTTACTCGGTATTCGGCAGCCTGAACCTGACAGCAGGCACCATCGAGCAGGGCGGGGTCATCCATGCACCATTGGGCTTGATTACCCTGGGTGACGATGTCCTGACCGTCACGCGTGAGGTGCGCATGTTGCCGGGCAGCGTGACGTCGGTCAGCGCCGCCGGGCTGGTCATGCCCTACGGTGGCACCACCGATGGCATCGACTATCGCTACAACGACAAGTCTGTCGTCTTGAATGGCATCACCGGCGAAACCAATGGCGTGGTCGTCAACGCGCAATACATCGATGTACAGAAGGGTGCGACCCTTGATCTGTCCGGTGGCGGTGACCTTCGCGGTGCCGGTTTCGTGTCCGGGCGTGGCGGCTCCACCGATGCCCGTCTCAATCCGTTGGTACGCAACGCCGCCGACGGCACTTTCAGCTTGCCGGGGCTTGCGAGCAATCCGGTCTACGCCATCGTGCCGGGCAATCAGAGCGTTTATGCGCCGGTGATGGCAGAAGCCGCTGCTGGCGATCCGCGTGTCGGTCAGCAGATCACCCTTGGCGCGGGCGTGCCGGGTCTGGCAGCAGGCACCTACACCCTGTTGCCGTCCAGCTTTGCCCTGTTGCCGGGGGCGTTCCGGGTTGAAGTAAACGGTCAGGCGACGCCGGGCGGTACGGCGCGAGCGCTGCAACTGCGCAATGGCTCCTGGACCAGCAGCGGGCAGCTGTCGATTGCCAATACCGGCTTGCGTGACAGCCTCGCCAGCCAAGTGATTCTGACCTCTGCCGATGTGTTGCGCCGCTACTCGCAATACAACGAAACCAGCCTGACCCAATTCATTTACAGCGATGCCGCACGACGGGGCGTGCCGCGTGCGCTGGCCCCCATGGATGGCAAGACCCTGGACTTGCGTCTGAACGCCGGTGGCGAACAAGACATTGCTTTGCAATTCAACGGGCAGGCGCTGTTCAAGGCCGCCGAGGGTGGCTTTACCGGCACCGCCGTACTGCGCGGGGGCAATGCTGGCGCGAACTTTGAAATCCTCGGCGCAGGGCATGCGCCAACCCCTGACTTCGATGGCGTCTCGGTGTACGCCGACACGCTCAACAATCTCAATGCCGGACGCCTGAGCATCGGTGCGATGCCGAAGGTCCAGTACAACAATTCGGCCAACATCATCGGGTTCGTTGGCACCAGCACCGACATTGTTTTGCGGGAAGGGGCGATCCTGTCCGCGCCGGAAGTACTCTTGCGCACCACGTCGACCCTTGGCGGCATCACGATCGAGGCCGGGGCGGGGATCAATACACTGGGACGGGGCGATGTGGCCTACGACTCAACGGCCGGCTATTTCTATCAGCCTGACCAAGCCAGCCTGTTGCTCGCCTCCAACGGCTGGACTCACGTTCTGGCGCCGAAAGCGGCCAGCGGCATTTCCGGCGGCGGCAGCATCCGCATCGGTGTCTGCACAACGGCTGTGTGCAGCAATCCGGCAATCCTTTATTCCAATGGCAGTCTGACGGCCGCCACGGACAATCAATTCGAACTCGACGAAGCGGTGCGCTTCGGCACGCGTCAGCTCGCGCTTTCGGTCGGCTCGGTCAACGCCGGCAGTGCCGAGGCGCTGGCAGCGGCGGGCAGTCGCGTACCGGCAGGGTTGATGCTCAACCAGAACGTGCTCGATCGACTGTTGCGTGGCGATACACAGTACGGCGCACCGGCACTGGAAACCCTCAGCCTGACCACTCGCGATGCCTTCAATTTCTATGGCAGCGTCAACCTTGACACCCTCGATCCGCAGACCGGCCAGAGCAAATTGCAGAACCTGGTGCTGGTCACCCCGGCGATCTACGGCTTGGGCGATGCCAACGATGTCGCGAGCATCCGCACCGCCAACCTGATCTGGAACGGCGCCACGCAAAGCCCTGGCGGCGTCGTCACTGCGGGAGCCGGCACGGGCAGCGGCACGCTCGATATACAGGCGCAACGCATCGAATTGGGTTACGGCCCGATGCCACAAGCGAGCGGCCTGGATCAGAACAATCGCCTGGCGCTGGGTTTTGCCAACGTCAACCTGACGGCCAGCGACCGCATCACCGCCAACCACAAGGGCAGCCTCGCGGTGTATCAGGAGCAGGGCGCTTACGATCCGGTCAAGGGCTACAGCTACAGCGGCGGCAACCTCAATCTGCGTACGCCGTTGCTTACGGGCGAAGCGGCGTCGGTGAATTTGCTCAAGGCCGGTAACAACCTGACGCTCAGTAATGGCGCAACTGCACGAACGGCGGACGCTTTGGGCGGCGAGTTGAACCTTGAGGCACGCAACATCGTACTCGATAGCCGCATCGCCCTGGCGAGCGGCAAGCTGACGGTCAGGTCCGAAGGCGATTTGACCCTGGGCAGCGCTGCGGTGCTGGACATGGCCGGGCGTACGCTGCCGTTCAACGATGTGAACAAATACAGCTGGGGCGGCGACGTGTCGCTGTACAGCGACAACGGCAATATCCGTCAAGCGGCGGGCTCGCGGATTGACCTGTCGGCGAAGAACAATCAAGCCGGCAACCTCAGCGCCATTGCGTTGGCCGACGCGGCCGGAACCATCGATTTACAGGGTGAAATCCTCGGCGGCAGTAGCGGTTATTACGATGCCGGCGGCACGCTGGTGCCTTACAAGTCCGGTGGCGTGGACATTCGCGCGCAAAACCTGGGTGGGGATGCAACTGCGCAGTTCGCCGCGCTCAATCAACGCCTGAACGCCGGGCAAGTGTTCGGCAGCCGCAGCTTGCAGCTCAAGCAAGGCAATCTGGTGACTGGCGATGGCCTCAAAGCCAGTGCTATCAGCGTTTCGGTGGACAACGGCAGCCTGACCGTGGCCGGTCTGATCGACGCCAGTGGCGAGCGCGTCGGCAACATTCGTCTGTCGGCGAAGAACGGTTTGACGCTGGCCGGCAATAGCGTGCTCGACGCTCATGGTCGAGTGCTGCGCGTGGACAGCTACGGCAAGATCATCGATGCGCCGAACCGCGCCACGGTGGAACTCGATTCCGGTGAGGGTGTGCTCACACTGACGGCCGGCACGCGAATCGACCTGCGTCACGGCACGGATGCGGTGCCCGGTTTCCTTGCAGGACAAAATGATGGAATGCTGCGCGGCACGCTTGAACTCAACGCGCCGCGTCTGGGCAGCAATGACATCGCCATCGACGCCAGTGGCGCGTTGACTATCCAGGGCGCTCGCTCCATTGGCCTCAACGGTACACGCCGCTACACCGATGCCCGTGATGGCGTCGATCAGGCGGTTAGTGGCCGACCGTATCAAGTGATCGATCAATCCATGCTCGAGCGCATTCACGGTGACAGCAACACCTTTATCAACGCCGCGCTGGGTAACGGCGATCTGCTGCAACGCAAGATTGCCGGGCTGAACAACGCTACCTACGCCGACGCCTTCCATCTGCGCCCCGGTGTGGAAATCGCCAGCAAAACCGCCGACGGCGATCTGGTGGTGGAGGGCGATCTGGACTTGTCCGGTTATCGCTATGCCAGCCTCAATCGGCACACGCGCTTGAACCCATCGGTGTATGGCTCAGGTGAGGCCGGTAGCCTGGTCATCCGCGCCGGTGGCAACCTCGATATTTACGGCAGCATCAACGACGGTTTCGCGCCGCCACCGGAAACTCAGGATGATGCCGGCTGGAAACTGATTGCCGGTGTGCAGCCGTTCGGCGGTGATCTGATCGTGCCGGGCAGCGGTGTTTCGCTGGCTGAAGGGACACAGTTCCCGGTTGGCGTCACGCTCAATTACGACGTGACCATTGAGGGTGCGGTGTTGGCCAGCGGCACGTTGCTGCCGACTCAGGCCGTGTTGGCTGAGGCGTATACCTTTGGTGCCGGCACGGTGTTGGCCGGGGCCATCCATGATGCCAGCGGCAATCTGCTGTATGCGGCAGGGACGTTGCTCAGTGACAGTGTGACGGTGCCGGCCAACAGCCGTTTGGGTGCCGGGATCCGTCTGAACAAGGCAACGAGCCTGCAAGCCATGAACTGGCCCAAAGGCGTGCCGTTGCCGGGGGTTTACAACGCCGACCTGCAAAGCATTTCCGGGGTCAGCCTGAGTGGTTCGCTGGCGTTGCTGCGCGGCTCGCTGATTCCTTCCATGACCAACGTGAAACTGGCCGACGGCACGTCTTTGATCGAGCTTCGTCCCTTCAATGGCACACAACAGGGTAAAAACTGGGCGGTGGCGAGCATGCTGCCGGCGGGCAGTGCCTCCTGGTCGATGCGGGCGGTGGCCGGCGCCGATCTCGGGGCGGCGGACAGCCGCGCGGTGAAGCCGGTACTGACTGATGGCAATCTGCGCCTGGCCGATGCTCACTACGGTGTGACCGTGACGACGGGGACCGGAACAATGGTCTGGGCGCCCGGCAATCCCTACGATCTGCCAGGGTATAACCCGGTGCCCGATGACCAGTTGTTCATGTGCGATCTGATTCCGGGTCTGTGTCAGCCGATGGCGCGTTGGGTCTGGGCGCCAGGCAGCGGGTTGGGGGGGGATTACGAGCCGGTGCCTGAAGAGGCGCTGATCCTCTGTGACATCTATCCGAACCTGTGTATCGGCAATAATCCGGGCACAACCGCCAATGCGCATAGCCAGATGTTCAGCGTCCTGCGCACCGGCACGGGGGATCTCGACCTGATTGCCGCTGGCAATCTGAGCATGGACTCGCCGTTCGGTGTGTATACCGCAGGCACCCAGTCAGAAAACGTCGATCCGCTCTATAACCAAAAACGCGGGCATCTCTCGGACAGCAACTCGGTACTGGGCACCGCGGGTGCAGACTTTGAAAAATGGGTCAACGGTGGTAGCGACAGCCTCTATCAGGCCTGGTACCCACAGATGGGCGGCAACCTGACAATCAATGCCGGCGGCTCGGTGACCGGGAACTCGCTGGGCACCAAAAACCCGGGTGTCGGCGGCGTCCGCGAGCAGATCGCCAGCGTGGCGGTGGGCAACTGGTTGTGGCGCCAAGGCACCGCAGGCGCAGATGTGCCTACGGCCTGGTGGATCAACTTCGGCAGCTATGCGACTCAGCCGATGCCCGTTAACGACATGAGCGCCGAGCCTTATCTGGTCGGCTTCACCGGTTTCGGCACGTTGGGGGGCGGCAATATCAGCCTGCGTGCAGGCGCGGATGCGGGCATGCTCAAACCGTTGGGCGAGACGCGCACCGATCCGCGTAGCCAGGGATTGATCGTCGCGGTGGGCAGCACCGGGCGAGTGGCCGCTGATGGCAGCGTGCAGATGACCGGTGGCGGTGACATGGAGATTCGCATCGGCGGCACGCTCAACCCATTGCTGCAAGCCACAGGCAGTGGCGCCATTGCGCCGAAACTCGACCTGCAAGGCGCACTGATCAACCTGCGCGGCGCGGCGCAATTGTCGGGCGGTGCGCTCGGCGGCATCCAATTGCAGTACGGTGGCTTGTCGAGCCTGCATGATGCTCGGGAAACCCGCACGCTTGATCCATTCACCTCGACCACCAGTAGCGCTTTCGGTGGGCTTGTGGTGATTCCAGGTGACTCGGGCATGAGCATCAGCACTCGAGGTGATCTGGTGCTGGGCGGTGCGACGGACCCCGGGCGCGTGAGTCTGATGAGCGCCACACCGGTTTTCGACGCCAACGGCAGCATTGCGCAAGGCGGGACTCTGAGTGGCTTCTCGCTGTGGACCGAGCATACCGCCATCGACCTGTTTTCAGCCGGCGGCAACCTGACACCCAGCACGCAGATCGCTGAGTTCAGTGAAGCGGGTGATTTAATCAGCGGCCGCAACACGTCACCCACCGACGGTCGATTCGTCTATCCGTCAATACTGCGCGCGGTGGCGGCTCAAGGGTCGATCTATGCCGGGACGTCTGCAACATTTACCAACGGTAATAACAGCCCGTTGATCGGTTATTCACTACTGCTGGCGCCATCGAAGTCAGGGCAGCTTGAGTTCCTGGCAGCGGAATCCATCTATGCCGGCGGCTATGCAATCAACCAGTCCGGGGCCAGCCCGCTGGCCATTGCCACGCCGTTCAACCCGGCGTTCAATACGTTCGCCAACAGCACCGCGGACAAACCGCTCAGCACCAACTACAGCAGCGACGGCGTTTCATCGGATACCAACATGCGTTACCCGTTGTTCGCCTTCGGCCCCGACAGCTACTCGGGCCTTAATGATGTCGCACAACCGGCGCGGTTTTATGCCTTGAATGGCGATCTGGTAGGCGTGCGCAGCGGCGAGACATTGAGTTTCACGGTTTCCAGGCGCACCTGGTATGAAGGCGCGGGGCCTGTATGGATGATTGCCGGGCGCGACATTGTTGCCTCCGGGACCAATCTGGGGCAGCGCACGAGGGCTCCTCAAGGCTACATGGGCAATGGCGCCGAGGAGATAGCTTCTAGCGGCAACCTGTTTGTTCACAATGACCCACGCGATGTATCGCGGGTGTCCGCAGGCCGCGACATTCTCTACAGCAGCTTCGATGTTGCCGGCCCAGGCACGCTGGACATTAATGCCGGGCGTAACCTTCTTATGGAAAACCGCGCCAGTATCACCAGCCTTGGTCCGTTGGTGGCCGGGGATCAGCGGCCTGGCGCAAGCGTGGTGTTGCAGGCCGGGGTGGGCGCGCAAGGGGTGGATTATTCGCGATTTATTACGCGCTATCTGAATGCGCAAAATCTTGCCAATGCGGATACGTCGTTGAGCGCGCAACCGGGCAAAGTGGTCAAGACCTACGTCGATGAACTGCAAAGCTGGCTAACGCTTGGTTACGGCTTCAGTGGTAATGCCGAACAGGCACAAGCCTTCTACGCGGCGCTGCCGAGCGCCGAGCAAGCCATCTTCGCGCGGCAGGTGTACTTCGCCGAACTGCGTGCCGGTGGCCTGGAATACAACGATGCCAATGGCCCGCGCCAAGGCAGTTATCTGCGTGGACGCAACGCGATTGCGGCGTTGTTTCCGACCACCGATGTGGCAGGCAACGCGATCCGCTACGACGGCGATATCACGCTGTACGGCGGAGCAGGGGTCAAGACCCTGTTTGGCGGCGACATTCAGATGCTCACCCCGGGCGGTGGTCAGGTGTTCGGTATCGAAGGCGCAGCGCCGCCTTCGACAGCGGGGATCATCACCCAGGGTTCGGGCAATATTCAGCTGTATTCGCAGGGCAGCATTCTGCTCGGTCAGAGCCGCATCATGACCACGTTCGGCGGTTCGATTCTCGGCTGGTCAGCCGAGGGCGACATCAACGCTGGTCGCGGCTCGAAAACCACCGTGGTCTACACGCCGCCGAAACGGGTGTACGACACCTGGGGCAACGTCACGCTGTCGCCGTCGGTGCCGAGCACCGGCGCCGGTATCGCCACGCTCAATCCGATTGCCGAAGTGGCGCCGGGCGATATCGACCTGATCGCGCCGCTGGGCACCATTGATGCGGGTGAGGCGGGTATTCGTGTGTCGGGCAACGTCAACATCGCCGCGCTGACGGTGGTCAACGCGGCGAACATTTCGGTGCAAGGCAAGGCGACCGGTGTGCCGGTGGTATCGGCGGTGAATACCGGCGCGATCACCTCGGCCAGCTCGGCGGCATCGTCTGCTACGCAAGCCGCTGAAGACGTGGCGCGGCAGCAACAAGCGGCGGCGCGGCAGAATCAGGCCTCGGTGTTTACCGTGCAGGTGCTGAGCTTCGGCAACGAACAACTCACACCGTCGCGCGATGGCGCCAGTCGTGCACCGGCTCCGGGTTACAACCCGAACAGCCCGGTGCAGGTCTTGGGCGCGGGGGCGTTGGATGAACAGGCGAAACAACAGCTGACCGAGGAGGAGCGTGGGCAGCTGACGTTGTAAGAGAACTCTCGAGCGGTATGTTTGGGCGACCGTTGGGTCGCCCTTTTTTTCAGGTTGATACAGTTCGAGGATATTTTTGTCGAGCGTGCAGTACGGTCAGTATTCTGATGCAGCCATTGACTCTATAGATCAGTTGAAAGTTTGGATGAATCACCATTTCGCGAGTGCCCGATACTCGGCCTCCTCTGAAACCGTAAGGTATTGAAGACAGCCTTTGCGTTGCTGCACCCACCTTGTGTCGCAGGGCCGCTGAAGCGTTGGAGTTGTGTTGTTCGATGTAATCGATAATGTCAGCCAGATCGTCCAGAGCTTGATCGCTCCATTCAAGCGGCAGCGCGTCGATTCTTGCGTTTCTCTTTCAATAATTGGTCGAGCCGCAGCATGGCTTCCTCATGCGGAATGCCCGGGCGAGGGTCATCCAGTGCCGCCTGCACCTTGGCGCGAAACCAGCGATCGTAGCTCTCTGCTTCTTCTCCTGATTCGAACTCAGAATAAAACGGGGAAAGCAATAGGCTCATATGACCTCCGTGATCAATTTCAAGCAGTCTAATGGGGATGTGGCTGGCTGTCGTCACTGGCTGGACGAGGCGCTAAGTATCCCCAAGCGTCCAGGCCAAAGATGTCAGACGATTCCTTCGGTCGGCATGGAATAGCGACGGCTGTTGTAGGTCAGTTCGAGTGGATGGGTATTAATTCTCGAAGACTACGGAATCTGGCGACATTGCCTACATTCTTATATTGGCAGCGATCTTGGTGGAAGCGAGGATGGACTCGAAGGCATCGAGTTGGATGCACTCACCAAACCCCCACAAACCCACCGCCCGCAGGTAAACTCCGCGCACTTTTTCAAGGAGTTCACATGAGTTACTACCAGCCGCGCATTCTCGCCACCCCAGTTCCTGCGCAGGCACGTCACCTGTTCTTCGCCCTTGAGTCGGCGGAAGCGCTGCCGCAGGCGCTCGATAACCTGCTCAATCAGGTGGATGGCGCGTCGGCGGTAGTCGGTTTCGGTGAACCTTTGGTCAAGGTGCTCAACGTGCAGATCGACGGTCTGCGCAGCTTCCCGGCACTGGCCGGCGTTGGCGTCGAAAACCCTGCTACCCAGCACGCATTGTGGGTCTGGTTGCACGGTGTCGACCGTGGCGAACTGCTCAACCGCTCCAATGCCCTGGAAGCCGTACTCGCACCAGCCTTGCGTCTGGTCGATCGCCAGGAAGCGTTCCGCCACAAGGACGGCCACGACCTCACCGGCTACGAAGACGGCACGGAAAACCCGCACGATGACGCCGCCATCGCTGCCGCGCTGCTGAGCCAGGGCGCTGACGGCTACGTCGGTGCCAGTTTCGCCGCGATCCAGCAATGGCAGCACGACCTCAAGGGCTTTCACCAACTGTCCGCCGAAGACAAAGACAACATCATGGGCCGGCGCCTGAGCGACAACGAAGAAATCGACGATGCGCCGGTCTCGGCCCACGTCAAGCGCACCGCGCAGGAAAGCTTCGCCCCGGAAGCCTTCGTCGTGCGCCGCTCGATGCCGTGGATCGAAGGCGATCGAGCCGGCTTGATGTTCCTTGCGTTCGGCTTCTCGCTGGATGCCTTCGAAGCGCAACTGCGGCGCATGAGCGGCCTGGAAGATGGCATCACCGACGGCCTGTATCGCATCAGCCGGCCGATCACCGGCGGCTACTACTGGTGCCCGCCACTCAAGGACGGCCACCTCGACCTGCGCGCCTTGCGCATCGGCTGATCACATGTGGGAGCGAGCCTGCTCGCGAAAGCAGTGTTTGCAATGCTGGAAATTCGCGACTGACACATCGCTTTCGCGAGCAGGCTCGCTCCCACCTTGTATCTAAGGTTATGCCCAAACAATATTTCCCACACTTGTTATAACAACCCTAAGATCACGCCATAACTCGTTATGACAAGTGATCTGAAGATGACCGATAACGTTCTCTCCCTTGGCAGCGTCCCGCTGCACACCCAGTTGCGCGATGTGCTGCGCGCACGGATTCTCGACGGCGAATACCCGCAAGACAGCCAGATGCCTTCCGAAAGCGAACTTGGCGCGTTGTTCAAAGTCAGCCGCATCACCGTGCGCCAGGCGCTCGGCGATCTGCAGAAGGAAGGGCTGATCTTCAAGATCCACGGCAAAGGCACCTTCGTCGCCAAGCCGAAAACCTTTCAGAACGTCAGCAGCCTGCAAGGCCTTGCCGAGTCGATGACCGGCCGCGGTTATGAGGTGATCAACCGCCTGCGCAGTTTCAAGTTCATCGCAGCGGACAAACGTGTCGCCGAGCGCTTGCAAGTGGCGGAGGGGGAGACCGTGGCGCAGATCAAACGCGTGCGGCTGATCAACCGCGAGCCGATTTCGCTGGAGATCACCTACCTGCCCAAAGCCGTCGGCGAGCGATTGGAGAAGGCCGATCTGGTCACCCGCGACATTTTTCTGATCCTCGAAAACGACTGCGGCATCGCTCTCGGCCACGCTGATCTGACCATCGACGCGGTGCTGGCTGACAGCGACCTGACCCAGGCGCTCAACGTTGAGGCCGGTTCGCCGATCATGCGCATCGAGCGTCTGACCCACGATGCCCAAGGCCAGCCGCTGGACTTCGAACACCTTTACTACCGTGGCGATGCCTTCCAGTACCGCCTGCGGATCGACCGGCAAAAAGGGGAGCAGGCATGACCCGCAATGTGCTCGAACAGGAATACGACATCGTCGTGATTGGCGGCGGTACCGCCGGGCCGATGGCGGCAATCAAGGCCAAAGAGCAGAACCGTGACTTGCGCGTTCTGCTGGTCGACAAGGCCAACGTCAAACGCAGTGGCGCGATCAGCATGGGCATGGACGGCCTGAACAACGCGATCATTCCCGGGCACTCGACGCCGGAGCAGTACACCAAGGAAATCACCATCGCCAACGACGGCATCGTCAATCAGGCAGCGGTGTATGCGTACGCGACCCACAGTTTCGAAACGATCGAACAGCTCGACCGCTGGGGCGTGAAGTTCGAGAAGGACGAGACCGGCGATTACGCGGTGAAAAAGGTCCACCACATGGGCGCCTATGTGCTGCCAATGCCGGAAGGGCACGACATCAAAAAAGTCCTGTATCGGCAGTTGAAGCGCGCGCGGGTGAGCATTACCAATCGCCTGGTCTGCACGCGTTTGCTGACCGACGAGGAGGGCGCCGTCAATGGCGTGATGGGCTTCGATTGCCGGACCGCCGATTTCCATGTGATCAGGGCCAAAGCGGTGGTCCTGGCGTGCGGCGCGGCGGGGCGCCTCGGTCTGCCGTCGTCGGGCTACCTGATGGGCACCTATGAGAACCCGACCAATGCCGGCGACGGCTACGCGATGGCGTATCACGCCGGCGCCGAACTGGCCAACCTCGAGTGCTTCCAGATCAACCCGTTGATCAAGGATTACAACGGCCCGGCCTGCGCTTACGTCACCGGCCCCTTGGGCGGCTACACCGCCAACAACAAGGGCGAGCGCTTCATCGAGTGCGACTACTGGAGCGGGCAGATGATGTGGGAGTTTCATCAGGAACTGGAGAGCGGCAACGGCCCGGTGTTCCTCAAACTCGATCACCTGGCCGAGGAAACCATCCAGAACATCGAAGAAATTCTGCACAGCAACGAACGCCCGAGCCGCGGCCAGTTTCACGCCAATCGCGGCACTGATTACCGCACGCAAATGGTCGAAATGCACATCTCCGAAATCGGCTTTTGCAGCGGCCACTCGGCGTCCGGCGTGTGGGTCAACGAACGCGCGGAGACCTCGGTGAAAGGCCTGTACTCGGCAGGTGATATGGCCGCCGTGCCACACAACTACATGCTCGGCGCCTTCACTTACGGCTGGTTCGCCGGGCACAACGCGGCGCAGTTTGTTGCCGGGCGCGAGTTCTCGGCGCTGAATGCCGAGCAGATCGCCAAGGAAAAGGCCCGGGTCTACGCACCACTGGATCGCGAACACGGCCTGCCACCGGCCCAGGTCGAATACAAGCTGCGGCGCTTCGTCAACGACTACCTGCAACCGCCGAAAGTGACGAAGAAGATGCAGATCGGCCTGCAACGCTTCAGCGACATCGAGCGCGATCTCGAGCAGATGAAAGCCAACAACGCTCACGAGCTGATGCGCGCGATGGAAACCAGCGTGATCCGCGATTGTGCCGAAATGGCCGCGCGCGCCTCGTTGTTCCGCGGCGAAAGCCGCTGGGGCTTGTACCACTACCGCGTCGATCATCCGCAACGCAACGACAGTGAGTGGTTCTGCCATTGCCACCTGAAGAAGGGCGAGGACGGCCAGATGACCAGTTTCAAGAAAGCCGTCGAGCCTTACATCATTCCGCTCGATGCAGAAGAAATGCAGGCGTACGACCGCTTGCGCGTGGGCGCCTTCGCCGCTTGATGCACCACTAAAAAGAGAGTCCGAACCATGGCCTATCAAGCTCAGGAAATCTTCTTCCGCTCCAACGCTCCCGTCACTGTGGACGAGGACAAATGCATCGCCGAAAAGGGCTGCACCGTGTGTGTCGATGTGTGCCCGATGGACTTGCTGGCGATCAACCCGGCCACGCAAAAGGCCTACATGGCCTTCGACGAATGCTGGTACTGCATGCCGTGCGAGAAGGATTGCCCGACCGGGGCCGTCAAGGTCGACATCCCCTATCTCCTGCGCTGATCGGGCGGACGCCATCGCTGGCAAGCCAGCTCCCACAGGAATTTGTGGTCGAACAACGATTGTATAAACACCGAAGTAACCTGTGGGAGCTGGCTTGCCAGCGATGAGGTCGGCCGAGACAACCCAAAGCCACCCGGAAACACCGGACGCTCGATTCACCGAAACCCCCTCGTTTCCCACCGCGCCCTGATCGTGGCGGAGACGAACATCCAATAAACGATTCGAGGGGAAACACCCATGTTGCGTGCAGCAATCGCCGGTCTGCTACTGGCTTCATTCAGCGTGTCAGCGTCGGCGGAAACCATCCGCATCGCCATCGGCACCCAGGACACCACCATCAACTGCGCCGCTGGCGGTTTGTTGATTCGTGAGCTCGGTCTGCTCGACAAATACCTGCCCCACGACGGCGCCTACAAAGACGCCACGTACGACGTGCAGTGGAAGAACTTCACCAGCGGCGCGCCGCTGACCAACGAGATGGTTGCCGGCAAACTCGACTTCGGCGCCATGGCCGATTTCCCCGGTGCGTTCAACGGCGTGGCTTTCGAAACCGCCGGCAAACACAGCCTGTTCATCAGCGTGCTGTCGGGGAGCATCAAGGGCAGCGGCAACGGCATCGTCGTGCCGAGCGCGTCGACCGTGCAATCGCTGGCCGAGCTCAAGGGCAAGACCATTTCCGTGCCGTTCGCCTCCACGGCCCACGGCATGTTGTTGCGTGCGGTGGCGGCGCAGGGCTGGGACCCGCTCAAGGATGTGAACATCATCGCCCAGCCGCCAGAGGTGGCCGGCTCGGCCTTGCAGGCTGGCAAGATCGATGCCCACGCCGATTTCGTGCCGTTCGCCGAACTGTTCCCCAGTCGCGGTTTCGCTCGCAAGATTTACGACGGCTCCCAAGCCAACGCACCGACTTTCCATGGTGCGTTGGTCGATCAGGCCTATTCGAAGAAATACCCTGAAATCGTCGTCGCGTATCTGCGGGCAAGTCTGGAAGCCAATCGACTGCTCGCTGCCGAGCCTGAGAAATACAGCGAACTGATCGCCAAGGTCACCGGGGTCGATGCCGAGGTCGCCTACCTGTTCCACGGACCGCTCGGCGTGCAGACCCGCGACCTGAGCTGGAAACCTGAATATCGCCAGGCCGTCGGCACCGCCATCGACACCTTGAAGCTGCTGAAGAAGGCCGATCGCGGGCTCGATCTCAACAGCTTTATCGACGATCAGTACATTCGCGCGGCGTTCAAGGCATCGCATCTGGATTACACGGCGCAACTCGCCGATCACGCGCAGACGCCGTTGACGGACGTGGATGCGGCAACGGGCAAAGCGATCACCGACGTCAGCCATGTCGCGGAAATCTGGGTGCGCGGTGAAGCCAAGGTGCGCCGTTATGCCTCGGCGGAGTCGGCATTCAGCGCATTGGCCGCGTTGAAGCAGGAAGGCAAAACCATCCGTGCGGTGTATGCGCAGGCCAGTGACAGCGGGATTAAGTTGCTCGCCGAACAGGCGTGGTTTGCCAGTGATGCGAAGGGACGGTTGAGTGCGTTTTTGCTTAAGGGTCAGGCTCAGCAATATGCCTCGGCACAGGGTGGCAAGGTTTTCGATTTCAGCGATGCCACGGCGCAGGTCGTTGCTGCTCGTTAAAGATCAAAAGCCCCTCACCCTAGCCCTCTCCCGGAGGGAGAGGGGACTGACCGCGGTGGTTGGGCGAGTTACGTCAACCTGAGAAACCGAGCCGAACTCAGGTTTTGGAAAGCTGCTCGCTATCGAGCCGAACTCAGGTTTTGAAAAGCATGGAGATCGGCTCCCTTTCCCCCTCGCCCCCCTGGGGGAGAGGGCTGGGGTGAGAGGGTTTATTCCAGCCACAACACAGATCCAGAACCGGAAACCCGTTCCATGAAAACACCCGCCCTACGCTGGATATCAAGAACCGCCTCACTGCTGCTCTGCTTGCTTTTCTGGCAACTCGCCGCCAGCCACCACTGGAATCTCGGCCTGGTGACCTTCGCCAACGTGCCGACACCACTGGCCGTGATCGATGCCGCTCTGGGCCTCGGCGACTCCGGCAAACTCTGGCAGCACCTCACCGCCAGCCTCAGCCGCGTGTTCGCCGGATACCTCGCTGCGCTGGTCATCGGCATCGCTCTGGGCCTGGCCATCGGCCGCTCGAAATGGGCTGAAGACGTGTTGCTGCCACCGCTGGAAGTCCTGCGCCCGATCCCTGCCGTGGCGTGGATTCCGCTGGCGATCCTGATGTTCCCGTCCTCGGAACTGTCGATGGTCTTCATTACTTTCACCGGCGCGTTGTTCCCGATCTTGCTGAACACCGTGCACGGCGTCGAAGGCGTCGACCCACGGCTGATCGCGTCGGCGAAAAGCCTCGGAGCAGGGCGCCGGGCGATTCTGCTCGATGTCATTCTGCCCGGTGCGGCGCCGAGCATCATCACCGGTCTGGCCATCGGCATGGGCACGTCGTGGTTCTGTCTGGTGACGGCGGAAATGATCTCCGGCCAGTTCGGCATCGGTTACTACACCTGGGAGTCCTACACCATTCAGAACTACGCCGACATCGTCGTCGGCATGCTGCTGATTGGCGTGCTGGGCATGGGCTGCAGCCTGCTGATCAAACGTCTGGGCGGCCTGTTCACTCCTTGGCATCGGCCGCGAGGAAAAGCCTGATGAGCGTGATGCAAACCCCGGAAGGACGGATCGACATTCGCCAGTTGTCCATCGTGCTCGGTGAAGGTCGCGACGCCTTCGAAGCAGTGCAGAATCTCGATTGCCAGATCGAACCCGGCCAGTTCGTGTGCATCCTCGGCCCGTCCGGGTGCGGCAAATCGACGTTGCTCGGCGCCTTGGCCGGACACCTGAAGGCCAGCGTCGGCAGTCTGAGAGTCGACGGCGCGGCAGTGTCCGGGCCGTCGCCGCAGCGCGGCATGGTCTTCCAGCATCACACGCTGTTTCCATGGCGTACGGTGCGCGACAACGTTGCCTTTGGCTTGAAGATGCGTGGCATCGGCAAGCCCGAGCGGCATCGCGCGGCCAATGACATGCTCAAACTGGTAGGCCTGGAAGGCTTTGTCGAGCGCTGGCCAGATCAACTCTCCGGCGGCATGCAGCAACGCGTGGAAATCGCTCGGGTGCTGGTCAATCGCCCGCGTTTATTGCTGATGGATGAGCCATTCGGTGCGCTGGATGCGCTGACCCGCCTGAACATGCAGGAGCTGCTGCTGGATATCTGGACGCGCATCCGTACCACTGTCGTGTTCGTCACCCATGACATCGACGAAGCGCTGTTTCTCGCCGACCGCTTGCTGGTGATGAGCGCACGTCCGGGGCGGATCATCGAAGACCTGCGTCTGGATTTCCCGCGTCCGCGCACCAGCGAACTGGTCACCAGCACCGAGTTCGCCTGTCTCAAACGCCATTGCCTCGACCTGCTGCGCCACGACACCGACCGACCGCTGCCGCGCCTCAACCCGCTCGGCTTGCCTCCCGAAAACCCTTTGCCGCGATTTGCCCTATGACGAATATTTTTGCTGTGTCCGATATTGAAGAAATTCTCGCCTTGCAACCACGCCTCACCGCTGAAGACGCTGGCGTGCGGCGCATCGCCCTGATCGAGCTGGCGGATCTGGAGGAGCCCGATGGCTTGCTCTGGCTGATTGATCGGCTTGGCCATGACCCTGCCGAAGACGTGCGCGCCGAAGCTGCGCGATTGCTTGAGGCCTGGGAGGATGAGCCGGTCGTGCGCGCCTTGTGCGAGGCGCTGACCGATCCGTCGCCGACCGTGCAAGCGGCTGCTGCGCAAAGCCTGAGTCTGCTCAAGTCCGAAGGGGCAGGGCGAGTCATTCTGCCGTGGACTGATCATGTCGATGTCGGCGTGCGGGTCGCTGCGTTTCGTGCCTTGCGTGAGTTGCGATTTGCCGACGCGGCGCCTGCTGCCGTCGCGGCGCTGAACGATGCCGACGCCAATGTGCGCCGCGAAGCGGTCGGCGTGCTGGGCTGGCTCAAACAACTTGACGCGCTGCCTGCGTTGGCGCGGTTGGCCAGTGATGATCCGGACACCGAAGTGCGCCGTGCGGCGACCGGTGCGCTGGGCTTGGCGTCCAGCGCCGAGGTGTTGCCGGCGCTGCGTCAGGCCTTGCGCGACAGTGCCTGGCAGGTGCGTGAGGAAGCTGCGACGACCTTGGGCAAGGTCGGCCATGACGATGCCGGCCCGGCGCTGGTTGAGGCGTTGAGCGATGATTATTGGCAAGTGCGTCTGCGCGCCGCCCGTAGCCTGGGTCGGTTGCGTTTTGTCCCGGCGCTGGCGGGGTTGATCGAAACGCTGGGGCATCGCATCAGTAATTTGCGCAAGGAGGCCGCGCTGGCCTTGGGCGAGTTGAACGATCGCGGCGCCGTGGCGGCGTTGCAGGCGGCGCAGGATGACGGTGATCCTGAGGTGCGCAAGGCGGTGCGTATTGCCTTGAGTCAGTTGCAATGAGTCCTTTGGCAGTGGTCAATTCGCAGCGTGAGCGGACTTTGACGCTGAGCTGGGCGGATGGGCGTGAGTCGGTGTTGGGTCATGCCGATTTGCGTCGTCAGTGTCCGTGTTCGCAATGCCGTGCGTTTCGGCTGCGCGGGGTTACGCCGTTGGTCGATGATCGGGTGCGGCTGGTTGCGGTGAATGGTCAGGGGTATGGGGTGCAGCTGGTGTTCAGTGACGGGCATCAGCGGGGGATTTATCCTTGGGATTATCTGCTGGGGCTGGATGGGTGTCGTCTTTGATTGGGGGCATATCCGTTGCTGCGGTAACGGCTACTTAGGGTTCCGCCCTTACGGCGGGTCACCTTTTTCAAACGCCAAAAAAGGTAACCCAAAAGGCTTGCTCCTACGTACGGCCCTCGCAGGCTCGGGTCCCTTCGCTCCGGGACTGATCCGGGCGCAGCGGCTACGGTTTGCTTCGCTGCACCTACGTCCGCTGTGTCTGGCTGCGCCAGACGGTCGCTGCGCTCCCACACCCGGATCAATCCCTGCGCTCAGCCTTCCGATGTCGCTGGTGACGCAAGATCAAAAGCACTCGAGCTAACGCTCATTGTTGAGTGGTGAAGAGCGGGCGGTTGGCTGTTGATCTGCGGTGTGGCTGCCCCTCACCCCAGCCCTCTCCCGAGGGAGAGGGGGCCGACCTGCTTTGGCTTTGAAAATGGCGTACGACTCGGTATTTCAGGTCGGCGCACCTCTCGCATCCACCTCGGTCAGTTCCCTCTCCCTCCGGGAGAGGGCTAGGGTGAGGGGCTTTTGATTTCAAGACTGGTCTCAAGCCGACCCGGCAATCAGGGCGGCACTGCTCCCGTTGTCCAATACAGACCATTCACGCACCCCATGGACCATTCGCGCGGGCATTTGCTTGCTGATCGAAACTGTCATATTCCGGCCCACTCGCGTCCCCATAGTGACCAGCCCAACGCTTGTTCAATGAGGCTGCACTGTGTTCCAACGTCTTCTGTGTTCGCTGTCCGTTCTGAGCCTGTCCATCGCTGCCGCTCACGCTGCCGAGTCTGTTGTGCTCGATACGCCGCGCCTGCAAGGCATCGATAACTTTCGAGATGTCGCCGGTACCACCACGGCTTACTCCACCGCCCACGATGGCACCATGCGCGGCGGCGTGTTCTATCGCTCCAATGCGCTGACGCCGTCGGCTGCGGATCTGGCGACGCTCAACGGGCTGGGTATCGGGGCGATTTATGACTTGCGCACGCCCAGCGAAATCGCCGCCACGCCTGACGCGATGATCGCGGGCGCCACCTGGCAGAACATCGACATCATTGGCAGCACCACATCCGGGGCAGATATCACCAACATCTCGTTCAAAAGTGCTGCCGACGCCATCGCCATGATGGAGCAGACCAACCGTGCTTTCGTCAGCGATGCCGGCATGCGCAGTCAGTTCGGCCAGTTGTTCAATACACTCGCCAGTGTCGATGCCGCGCAGCTGTTTCACTGCACTGCCGGCAAGGACCGCACCGGCTGGACCGCGGCGGTATTGCAGAGCATTGCCGGGGTCGATGAGGCGACTATCATGGCCAACTATCTGGCGACCAACGACTACACCGCCGCGCGGGTCGCGGCGACGCTGAAAGCTTTGCCACCGAGCATGGCTGCGGTGTACGAGCCGTTACTGGGCGTGCAGGCCAGTTACTTGCAGGCCGGCCTCGACCAGGTCGCCGCCGAGTACGGCAGCATGGACAATTACCTCAAACAGGGTCTCGGTCTGTCGCAGGAAACCATTTACGTGCTGCGCGGCAAACTGGTCGAATACAACAGTTTGCCCGGGCAGGCCGGGCTGATCGGTAACGCTGCGGCCGGTGCCGAGTTGTTGCGGCAGTTGCAGAACACCGACTTGTCCGGCACCTACAGCGCCTACAACTACTATCTGCAATCAGCGATCGATGCCGGTACCCTCGGCGGGGTTGAAAGCCAGGTTGGCGGCCAGGTGCATGCCGACGCGGCGAGCTACCTGCTGCGCCAGAACGCAATGATCGAGCAAGCCGCGGCACCGTTTGCCAGCGGCAGTGACCTCAAGGTCGGGCAGTACCGCCTCTGGAGCACCGCGCTCGCCGGTTACCTTGGCACCGATGGCTCGGCCCATGCCGACAGCAGTAACGAACACAGCCAAGGCCTGATGGTCGGCCTCACTCAACGCTTCAGCGAGCAATTCAGTGCGCGCGGCGGATTCGGCTACAGCGATGGCAGCGTCGGCGGGGCAGGCGGTGAAGCGGACACGGACTTCACCTTCCTCAATGTCGGCGCGCGCTACGGTTTCGGCAGTCTGGAACGCGGCCTGTTCGTTGACGCCAACGCCAGCGCCGGTTACGTCGATTACACCAGCAAACGCGAACTCGGCGGTGGCCTCGGCACGGCGAAAGGCGACACCCATGGCAACCTCACCGGGGCCACCTTGGCGCTGGGTTACCGCGCCCCGGTTGACGGCATGATCTTCGAGCCGAGCCTCGGCTTGCGCGTCAGCCACCTCGACCTCAACAGCTTCAAAGAGAAGGGCAGCGAACTGGCGCTGGACGTCGACGACAACAGCGCCACTCGCCGCAGTGCGCTCGCCAATCTCAACGTCGCCTTCGCCCCGCTGGCCATGGGCGCCTGGCAACTGGTGCCGGGCGTGCAGGTTGGCTACGAACGCACCTTGGGTGACAACCGTGTCGACAGCCAAGGCCACTTGCTCGGCCTCGACGTTGAACAGCGCGCGGCTTTCGACAATCGCGATCAGTTCAGCGGCGGGGTCAACCTGATGGCTAATCTCGGCGCGCTGAGCCTGGGCGCTGAAGTCGGTGCGAGCGGTGGTGGTGACAGCCACGGCTTCAACGGCGGGCTCAAGGCCAGTTACGCGTTCTGAACGAACAACCGGCCGCCAGTACTGCTGGCGGCCGGTTGTTCAAAGCGCTCAGGCGTGTTCCGTACGCGAGACCTGCTGCGCTCTCGGCGGCAATGCTGCCGCCTCGGGCAATGACGCGATGTGCACCGTCCGCGACGGGAAGGCAAACGCCGCATCTACCTCGGCCACCGCCTCCATGATCTGCAAATTGATCCGCTGCTGCACATCCATGTACACGTTGTAGCTGGCATCAAGGACGATATACACCGTCTCGAATTCCAGTGCGCTTTCGCCAAAACTGCGGAAATGGCAGCGATCGAAGCGCGCCTGTTTTTCATGCTTGATGATGCTTTCGACGCGGCGGGTGATCTCCTTGATCTGCTCGGTCGAGCATTCATAGGTCAGGCGAAACTCGAAAACGATCCGCCGCTCCTGCAGGCGTTTGTAGTTCTGAATGGTGCTGCCGATCATGTCGGCGTTGGCCATGACGATCTGCTCACCGCCGAGGCTGCGAATGCGCGTGGTCTTCAGACCCACGTGTTCGACGGTACCGGCCAGCGTGCCGACGACGATGAAGTCGCCCACTTCAAACGGCTTGTCTACGGCAATCGACAGCGAGGCGAACACATCGCCAAGAATGTTCTGCACCGCCAGCGCCACGGCGATACCGCCGACGCCCAGGCTGGCGACGAACGCGGTGATGTTGACGCCGAGGTTCGACAACATGGCCAGCAGAATCACCGCCCACAACAGCACCTTGACGCCCCACAGGCTCAGCGTCGCCAGAGCGCTGCCCTGAAACGTGCCAGTGGTGCTGTGGCGTGAAAAATAACGATGCAGCGCCAGCGCCAATGCGCGATTGACCCACAGACCCACCTGCAGCGCCGCCACGACAAACCACAGGCTGCTGACCCGATTGAGCCAGCGCTCGGGCAGATCGAGCAAACCGATCCCGATGAGAATCGACGCCAGCAGCAACAACGTCGTGCTGGTCGCCGACAGCACTTCGCTGGCCATGTAACTCAAATGTCTGTTACCGGCTGCGGCTCGCGCCTGCACCTTGCGGAACACGAAGCGGATCGCCGTTCGCGCCAGAAAATAGCTCAGCAACGTTGCGCAGAACGCCAGAATCCAGTTCCCCAGCGAAATGCCTAAAATCGCGTGATCAGTGAAAAATCCAGTGAAATCCTCAGTCATCGAAACCCCCTATCGAAGCCTGCGCCGGCGCATCCGCAGCAGCCACCGCAGCCAGGTAGACGCCACGCGATCCGGTGCTGCAATCGGGTGGCCTGTCAGGGTTAGTCGTTATGAGGGTGTGGCTGTTCCATCAAATCACGCTGGGGGCGGATGACGTGCATGGGCAGGCTCGGCAATACGCAAGCTTCAGAGCCTGGATTTCAACTGCGCCGGGCTCATCCCGAACGCACTCTGGAAATACTGGCAAAACCGCCCGACATTGCTAAAGCCAAAGCGCAGCGCCACCTGCGTGACCGACGCCGAATGCTGCTGCGCCAAGGCTTCATAAGCGCGCTGCAAACGCACCTGGCGCTGATACGCCACGATCGACATCCCGACAAAGCGACGAAAGCCTTCCTGCAAGGCGCGCTGGCTGACATGGCTCATTCGCGCCAGATCCACGCCGCTGACCGGTTGCTCCGGATACGTTTGGATAAACTCCACTGCCAATTTCACGTGCTTGGGCGCCACCAGCGGCGCCGGCCGCCGCAAGGCCTCGGAGAAGTTATGCGGCCACGCCTCCAGCACCGCATCGATCAACATCTCGCGCAGGCGCGAGGGCATCAAGGTTCCGCTGTTGAGCAAGGTGTCGAATTCGCTTCCGGTGGCCAGATCAATCAGCGCCTTGAGGCCCTGAAAGGCTGGCGAATGCAAATCCACGCTGGGCTGAAACACGATCTTCTGCACGATCGGTTTATCCAGCAATGCCGATAAACGCTCGGTGAGCTGATGACGATTGATCGACATGCCGTGATGCGCGTGATCGTCGCAGAAGCGCATCGAGCGGATGTCCGCCTTGTCGATCGCCAGCCCGGTATGGCAAGCGCCGATGGATTCGCTGGTGTGATTGAACAGGATCTTGCCGGCGGTGGGGATGACGAACGTGATCTCGTCCTGTGGGTCAGGGAAGGTCACGCTGAAGTCGCCGCGATAATGCATGCGACGAAAGCTCACGCCTTCGTGTCGACCGTAGACGCCGCTGATGACGATGTTCGAGGGGATCGGCGGGGTGTCGGCGTAGCGGTTGCCGAAGAAGCGCGAGAAGAGGGCGCCGAAGTCATCGGAGTGGAGGTTATCCGAGCGCAGGATGATGGGCTGGCGAGGTGTGGACTCGTTCCATTGCATTTGAAATTGAGGCCTTGAGCAAGTGATACGTACGCCCTAGGCTAGCAAATGGCAGTGACTGGATTGTGACGAGCGATTGTGATCACGGTAGTTGCGTGGCACTGCAGTAGCGGTCTCTGCCTTGCTGCTTTGCTGCGTAGAGCATCTTGTCAGCGGCATTGGTCAGTACAGCGGCGCTCACCTCATGTTCGGCCGGCCTGGCCGCCGCGATGCCGGCGCTGGCAGTGACGTGGCCCAACGGGTGATTGGCGTGCTCTATTTTCAGTGCGCGAATGGTCTCGATGATGTGCCGGGCGACCCGTTGCGCGCCGTCGAGATCGGTATTGGGCAGCAGCACCGAAAACTCTTCCCCGCCATACCGGACGGCAAGATCCCCGGGGCGTTTCAGCGCTTGGGCAATCGCTTTCGCTACGTTTCCCAGGCACTCGTCACCGGCGGCATGCCCGTAGGTATCGTTGTAGCGTTTGAAGTAGTCGACGTCGATCATGATCAAAGCCAGGGATGAGTTCTGCCGCTTGGCCAGCCGCATCTCATCAGCCAGCGCAGTGTCCAGCCGACGCCGGTTGGCCAGGCCGGTGAGGCTGTCGGTCAAGGCCATATCCCGCATGGTCTGGTGAGCAAGACGCAACTCTTTTTCAACGGCCATGCGCTGGCGAAGCTGATTCAGGACTATTAGACCGAACACCGTAAATGCGCAGATCACCGAGGACAGCACAAACCCGGTTTTGTAGAGATCCCAGCGCCAGGGCGCGATGATCGATTCACGGGACAGCCCGGTTTCGACCACCAAGGGGTATGTGGTCAGGGCCCGGTAACCGTACAAACGCTCGGTGCCATCCACAACGGCTTTGACCTCGGCGATGCCGTCGCTGGAGACGGGCAGATAACGGGTGAAAATTTCACTGCTCGCCAGGCTCTGACCGATAACGGATTTGATAAACGGGCGACGTACCAGGATTGTTCCATCGCGCAGTGCCAGCACCAGAGCGCCTCGGTCGTCGATCTTGAATGCGCCGTAATAGTCGACGAAATAACTGACCTTGATGGTGCCAAGCAGTACACCGGCAAAGGAGCCATCCGGATTATTCAAGCGGCGGGATATGGGGATGATCAGGTCGTCGGTGGATTTGCTTTTCACCACTTTGCCGATACGCACATTGCGATCGGTATGTGTGCGGTGATACTGAAAATAATCGCGGTCGGCGTTGTTCGCAGGCTCTGGAATGACTTCCTTGTCGGTGACAATCCATTGCCCGTCCGGGCCGTAAATAAACAGGCCATGCAGTTGCGGCATCAGCCTGGCTTGCTGAACCAGCAACTTGTGAATGCGATTCACGTCGATGTTTTTCAGCCCGTCACCTTCCACACGCTCGCCCAGAGCGGCAGTGAGCACGTCCACCTGTCGAATGGCATCCTCTGCATGTTGCGCCGTCGCTCTGGCGAGGTTGGTGACGGAATTGCGCGCCGAATTGAACGCTGAGTGGTAGTCACGCCAGGTCCGCCATCCTTCCACGCCGAGAAACGCCAGAATCACCGTCAACATGAATGCCACTGTGAGACGGAACGCCGCGACAGCGCTGACGGCCTTGATCGGGGCAGCGTCTGCGGTCTCTTGCGCCTTGATCTCAGGCGGTTTTTGACCGGGTATCTGCGCATTCATAGGCTGCGAGGCTCATTGGTTCTTCCCGTGGCATTCGTCTGGTCTTCTCCACAAGCTGACCGCATGTGCTGGGTTGAGATTCAATTTAACGGCCGAAGCAGACATCGTTGAGTACATCTTGCGACATGTTCGAAGCGTGATGTTTTTTCGAACCTTCACTTGCCTGGGCCTATCGGAACTGACAAGGCGAGGCTGAGATCCAGCTAATACCCGGCAGCCATGCCGGGGGCGAGTGTCATCATTGAGACCAGACCGGTGAGCAAAAACATCAGCGCAAGCGACTTGCAGATCGACCTTCAAGGTGCCAACGAAGCGGCGTTGTTCAAATGGCTGGTTGCCAGTTTCCTGATGGGCAAAAGAATCCAGGGCGCGATTGCCGCGCAGGCGTACCAGATCATCGTCGTGCAGCATCAGAGCGATACACCGCAGAAACTCGCACAGTGCAGCCACCGCCAGTTGGTCGGGCTTCTCGGGCAGGCTCGGTATGTGCGTTACGACGAGAGCACGGCTGCCCGTTTGCTTGCTTTGGCAAACAAACTCATTAGCGAATACGCCGGCAAGGTCGGCAACATCGTGGCCGCGAGTGCTGATCGCAGGGCGTTTGAAAAACGCCTCTGCGAGTTCGACGGGATCGGGCCAAAGACCGTTGAGATTTTCATGCGTGAAGCGGCGGCGGTGCTGTTTTAAGTGTCAGGCTACCTTCACGGTGGCTCGGTCATGTCCAGATCGGTGCGTTGTCAGGGTTTCTGGCGCGGACTGTTGCTATTCACCTTCCGCTTTGGCGTCCGGCACTTCAAAAAGCCGCTGATCGGCAAAGTGACCTGCTGCTGAATCACCCCTCGCACGGTGGTCGGGCTCGGGTACCACACGGCCATTTCCAGTCGGCGCTGATGGTGCGGGTCGGGTAGGTAAAGCGGATCTTGTTGCCAGTACGCTTCACAAGCCCCCGAAGCCGCTGAACCAGGGAAATACAATGCCAGCCTTGTGTCCCCGGTAATTTGACTGGCCCCTCAGCTGCGTGCGGCAACGCCATCCGCTGATCATTGCAGGGACGATCAGCAAGGCAAACATCCACGGCAGCACTGGGGATGACCCGATAAACACGGCCGTCAGCACGCCAGCAAGCGCCAGGCAAATAATTGCCACGTTATAGGCGAGATGCCGACGCTTGATCGAAGCGAAGGTGTCCCAGTCATAAATCAGCCAGTCGTGGGAGAACTTGCCGCACTCGGGGCACTTGTGGGTTGGCGGAATACTGCTGGCAATATAACCACAGTCAGGGCATCGAGATTTCATCGGACGATCCATCATCAGAGGCGGCTTGAGTCTAGCCAGATTGAAGAGATTGATCCTGAGCAACCCAATTGTTCACTCCCACGGGGCGCTCCTCACAGCAAACTCCACGAAACCCCGACATACACCCCCATTCCTTCACCCGGCGTCGACCGTGCTGCATCCAGTCCCTTGTCGTCATACCCCGGTGTGACCGTGGCCGCGTAATGCTTGTTGGTCAGGTTGCGCATATCGACCCAGCCCTGCCAGTCACCCTTCGGTGCGTTGTAGCCCAGCGTTGCGCCGAACAGCGCGTAGGGATCAGCGTAGTAGCTGTTGGCGTAATCCACGGCTGCTTTCGAAACCAGTTGGGTGTTCACGGCGGCGAAGAACCCTTGCGGCCAGTCATAGCGCAACTCGCCCTGGTAATAGTGCATCGGTAAGCCCGGCAGACGGTTGTCACCAAAACGCGGGTCATCACGATAGTGGAAATCGCTGAAGGTGTAGGCCTGACGCAAACTCAACCGACGGCCATCCGCCGCCGACCAGAGTGAGCTGGTGAGACTGGCTTCGACACCTTGATGCACGGTCGGGCTGGCGTTGAGTTCGTATGGGGTGACCGCCGTGGCATCGGGCAGTACCGAAAGCAGCTCATGGCGCACCTGTGCGTAATACCAGGCCAGGCTCCATTCACCGACAGCGCTGTCGCCACGGCCACCGAGTTCCAGCGTGGTCGCGGTCTGGTTTTGCAGGGTGGTCGGGTCTTTTTGCGTACCGGTGGCCGCGCCATTGCCCGGCAGGAAACGCACGTTGGAGCTGTAGATCAGCGACCAAGGGTGCGGTGCCTCGACCGAGCGGCTGAGGTTGCCGAACACTTGGACATCCGGGGTGATCTGGTAGCGCAGGCCGATTCGCGGTGCGTAATCCCAATCATTGAGGCTGGTTTTGCCGCCGCTTTGCGGGTAGGTCACGGCGCTTTCGCGGCGGGTGTAAATGGCGGCGAGGCCGGTGGTCAGCCACAGGTCGTCGGCGATTTCCAGGTCATTGCCAACATGCAGGACGGTGTCCGAACCCTGATAAGTGAAGTTGCGCATGCGCGTGCCCGGCGCGTAGCTGACCGTGTTGCCACTGGGCACCCGCACGAATTCGCTCGCGCCATCATTGGGCAGGTGCTTGGTCACGCGCAGGCCGACGTTGCTGCGGCTTTCCATGCCGAACAAGGTGTCGCGGCGCTTGTAGTCGAAGGTGCCGCTGACGTCGGTGTAGGCGACTTTCAAGCGGTTCGGGCCTTCGCGCAGATCCATTGGATAGTCGTGATAGACGAGGCCGGTCTGGATGCTCGAATCGTCGTCGATGTAGAAGGTGGTCTTGTTGCCGATGAAGGTGCTGCCCGGTTGCTTGCGGCTATCGTCCCGCGCCACGTAGGACGGGTTGGCTGCCCGCGGATGATGCTCGATGGAATGCTTGGTGACGCGGCCGGCGAGGTCGTTGTCGGTTTCGCGGTAGCGGATATAGAAGCGGGTTTCCAGATTCGGGTTGAAGCGATAGCCGAAGTTGGCAATCACGCCTTTGCTTTCGCTGGCGGTGTGATCCTGATAGCCGTCGGCGTTGGCGTCGGTCAGCGACACGTAGTAATCGAAGTCGCCGAGCACCTGTCCGGAACTGACCTGACGCTGCTGATAGCCGTGGCTGCCGGTCGCATAGCGCACTTGCAGCTTCGGCGCGGTGTAGCCGGTGTGGCTGACGTAATCGATGGCCCCACCCAGCGCCAGCGCGCCGCGATCAAAGCCGTTGGCGCCGCGCAGCACTTCAACGTGATCCACCCATAACGGCTCGAGCAATTCATACGGCGTGCCGCCGGGGCCGGTCAGCGGCAAGCCATCGAGCATCGTGTACAGCCCCGATGCATGCGCCCCCGGCGCGCGGTTGATGCCTGAACCACGCACGGAAATCTTCACCCCTTCATTGCCCGCCGACTGCGCATAGACGCCCGGTTGATAGGCCAGCACATCCTGATTGCTCGCCACGCGGCCCTGCAATGGCTGGCGCATGTCGACGACATTGGTGCCACCGGGCACCTGTTCCAGACGGGCCCTGGCTTCTTCGACGCTGGCGTCTGCGCCGCTGCGCTCATCCGCCGAAATCAGCACTTGCCCCAGTTCCAGACCTTGGGTCTCGGCCAGCGCCGGGCAGGCAAGGGCCAGGCCGAGCAGGGCGGCGGGCAGGGATTTGGGCGACGGCATCGAAAAACTCCAGCGAACAGGGATGAACAATGAACAGTGCGACGCAGGAAACAAGCGGGGAAACACATGGCAATCGAGCTTTTCCCTGGCAACAAGCAACCACCGGACGGGAAGTTACTTCGCGGATCGGCCCTGCCGGGTCAATAAACAAATCCCATGGCGCCGTGATGATTCTCAAACAGACCGTCCATCCGTCGTCTGCTCTGAACCAGCGCCGCAGCGAATCTTTCTACCGGGTGAGTCTTTCAGGAGATACCCCCATGTTCGATCAACAAAAACAGGCATCACTGGCGGCTTGGCGCGAACTGGCGGCGCAAACACAGGACGATCCGGACCCGGAGCAGCGCTACGACGAACTGCTCAGGGCCGCCGATGCGATGGAGGAACAAGGCCTGATCACCGCTGCGGAATGGCGGCAACTGGTGCGCGATGCCGGCAACCTGTTCACTCATAATGAAGAACAAAGCCACGGTTGAATGGCCAGCGGAGGAACATCCCCATGCTCAGTTATCTGTTTATCGGCGCCAATGACGTGGAACGTTCGGCGGCCTTTTATCACGCGATCCTCACGCCGCTGGGTTATCAGCATGATCGTGAAGAACATGATTGTTTCTATCTGCCGGGCGCGGCCGACAAGTCCAACGGGCCCGGCAGCGTGCACATCGCCAAACCGTTTAACGGCGAGCCGGCGACCGCGGGTAACGGCATGATGCCGGCGTTTCGCGCCGAATCCCGGCAGCAGGTTGACCAGATTTACAAGGCCGGACTCGACAACGGCGGCCGCGACGAAGGCGCGCCGGGCACCCGTGAGGCCTACACGCCGGACTTCTATGTCGCTTACCTGCGCGACCCCGAGGGCAACAAGCTTGCGCTGTTTTTCAGCGGCTGATCCTGCATGGAACCCGTTGACTCCGCCCTGACGGCGGCCCGCGCCCAGTTCGCAATCACCATCAGTTTCCATATCGTGCTGGCAGCCTTCAGCATCGGTCTGGCCAACTTCCTGATGGTGCTGGAAGGGTTGTGGTTGAAGACGGGGCGCGCGGTTTATCTGGATGTTTATCGTTATTGGTTGAAAGTGTTCGCCCTCAACGTCGCGGTGGGCACGGCGTCGGGGTTGATTCTGGAATATCAGTTCGGGTTGAACTGGTCGCGGTTGGCGGTGCAGGCCGGCGACGTCATCGGGCCACTGATGTTCTATGAAGTGCTGGCGGCGTTTTTCATCGAAGCGGGTTTCCTCGGCATCATGCTGTTTGGCCTGAAGAAGGTCGGTCCGAAACTGCATTTTTTTGCCACCTGTGCAGTGGCGCTGGGTTCACTGATCAGTGCGTTCTGGATTCTCTCTGCCAATTCCTGGATGCAAACGCCGGCAGGCTATTCGATTGCCGCGGACGGCCGATTCATCGCCGAGGACTGGTGGGCAATCATTTTCAATCCGTCGTTTGCGTATCGTCTGGCGCATATGATCTTCGCCGTGTTCATCGGCAGTGCCACGTTGATTGCCGGCGCCAGCGCCTGGCAATTGCGCAAGGCCGCGCACAATCCCCGTGCGCGCTTGCAGTTTTCCATGGCCCTGTGGGTAATCGCGCTGTTGATGCCGCTGCAGATCGTGGTCGGCGATCTGCATGGCCGGCACAGCTTGCAGGTCCAGCCGCAGAAGGTCGCTGCGATCGAGGGCTCGTGGACCCGACCACCCGCAGGCGCCGGCGAACCGTTGCGCCTGCTGGCCTGGCCGGACATGCGCGAGCGGCGCAATCTGTGGGAGGTATCGATTCCGCGCGTTGGCTCACTCTATTTGCACCATGACCTACACAGCACGATCGCCGCGCTGAATGAATTCCCGCCGCAAGACATCCCGCCCGTGGCGCCGGTGTTTTTTGCCTTTCGCCTGATGGTCGGGCTGGGCCTGTTGATGCTGGCGCAGGGCGTGGTCAGCCTGATTCTGCGCCGGCGTCGGCGTTTGTACTGCACGCGCTGGTTTTTGAGCGGCTGCGTGTGGCTGGCCCCGGCCGGATTTCTGGCGATGCTCAGCGGCTGGATCGTCACCGAGGTCGGCCGACAACCGTTTACGGTGTATGGCTTGATGCGCACGGCGGACAGTCTTTCGTCGGTATCGCGTGCGCAAGTGCTCGGTTCGACCTGGTTGATCCTGCTGTTCTATCTATTGATTTTCGCCATCGGCCTATGGGTGTTGCTGCGCTTGCTGCGTGAGCCGCCGCAAGCCGATGAGCCGGGGCCGCAACCGACCCTGGCCGACGAAACCGGGCATTCCTGAGGACGCCGCTGCATGGACACTGATTGGCTGACCCTGCTCAGCGCCGCCGCGCTGGCGTTCTCGGTGATGAACTACGTGATTCTCGATGGCACCGATCTGGGCGTCGGCATGCTCATGGGCGTGACGGCTTGCAGCCGCGAGCGCCGGGCCATGGCAGTCACGATTCTGCCGGTCTGGGACGCCAACGAGACATGGCTGGTACTCGGTGGCGGTGGGTTGCTCGCGTTGTTTCCATTGGCCTATGCGATTTTGCTGCCGGCGCTGTATGTACCGTTCATTGTGATGTTTTTGGCGTTGATTGCGCGGGCGGTGGCGCTGGAGTTTCGCGACCATGCGTCCAATGCAAGACGCAAAAGGGCGATCGACGGGGTGTTGATGGTTGCATCGTTGCTGACCGGTTTCATGCAAGGCGTGGTCCTCGGTACGTTGGTGCAGGGTGTCGCGCATCAAAACGGCCAGTACAGCGGTGATGGCCGTGAATGGCTCAGTGCGTTTGCGCTGTTCTGCGGTGTGGTGCTGGTGCTCGGCTATCTGTGGCTCGGCGCCTGCTGGCTTTATTGGCGGACGATGGATCAATTGCAACAGCGCTCGGCGCGCCAGGCGCGGGTTCTGGCCTTGATCGTGGTGCTGTCGCTGCTTGCGCTGGTTGCGTGGACGGCCACGTTGTATCCGCAATACGCGCAACGCTTGCTGGACATTCGGCTGTGGTTGCCGGCGGGGTTGCTCCTCGGCGTTTCATTGCTGGTCTTTGCCCGGGGTTTTCGCAGCCGCCGGGATTTCCTGCCGTTATTCTCCGCGCTGGGTGTCTTCGTGCTGGCCTTCGCCGTGATGCTGGTCGCGCTGTTTCCCTACATCATCCCGCCGGACCTGACCTTGAGCGCCGCAGCGTCCAGCCCGAACAGCCAGACCTTCATGCTGATCGGTTTTGCCGTGCTGGTACCGCTGACGCTGGCCTACAACACCTTCGGCTTCAAAGTCTTCAGCGGCAAGGTGCGGGTGGCCGGGCAGGGCTGAACTCAGGTCACCCGGCCCTTTCTGTTGGTCGTGCTGCTCGGCGACAGGCGTGAGGCGTGCAACAACTCGGCAAACGCGGCTTTGTCGATCGGCCGACTCATGAAGTAACCCTGCACTTCATTGCACTGGTCCACACCGAGAATATCCAGTTGCTCCTCGGTTTCGACACCCTCGGCAGTCACCGTCAGCCCCATGGCTTTACCCAGGCCGATGATTGCCTGCACCACGGCGCGATCATTGGTGCCGCTGCTGATCGAGGCGATGAAGCGTTTGTCGATCTTGATGCCATCAAAGGGATAGGCGCGCAGGTAACCGAGCGAAGAGTAACCCGTGCCGAAGTCGTCCATGTTCAGGCGCACGCCAAGTTCCTTCAGCGCGTTCATCGTAGTCAAGGCGCCGTCGGTGTCGTTGAGCATGACGTTTTCGGTAATTTCCAGTTCGAGGCGACTGGCCGGAAAGCGCGTGGCAACCAGCACTTCGCGCACATCCTCGACCACGTCGCTGACGGCGAATTGCGCCGGCGACAGATTCACCGACAACAGCACATCCTCCGGCCATGCCAGCGCGGTTTCGCAGGCTTCGCGCAACACCCAGCGCCCGAGCGGCACGATCAGATCGGTCTGCTCGGCCAACGGAATGAACAGGTCCGGGCCGAGCAAACCCTTGGTCGGATGCTGCCAGCGCACCAGCGCTTCGACCGAGACGATCTGTTTGCCATCGACCTTGTATCGCGGCTGGTAATGCAGGATGAATTCGTTGTGCTTGAGCGCGTGGCGCATGTCGTCTTCCATCTGCCGACGCGTCTGGATCTGATCGCTCATGTGTGCTTCGAAGTAGCACCAGGTGTTCTTGCCGTCGGATTTGGCCTGATACAGCGCAATGTCGGCATAGCGGATCAGATCACTGGGCACGTAACCGTGACGCCGACTGAGGGCGATACCGACACTGGCGCCGATGTGCAGCGGATGTTCTTCGAACAGGACCGGCTGATGCAGGCTGCCGATCAGCCGTGTGCAGAATTTGTCGATCTCGTGATGCGTGTCCATGCCGTTAAGCACGACGATGAACTCATCGCCCCCCAGGCGCGCGACGATGTCGTCTTCGCGCGTGCATTCACGCAGGCGCACGGCGACTTCCTGCAACACCGCATCGCCGGCCGGATGGCCGAGTGAGTCGTTGATCGGTTTGAAATTATCGAGGTCGATCATCAACAGCGAGAGTGGCGGCGCGTGTTCCTTGAGCAGCAGGGCTTCATCGAGATATCGCGCCAGTTTGTTGCGGTTCGGCAGGCCGGTCAGGGCATCGTGCATCGACAAGTGCTGAATCTGCGCATGGGCGGCCACTTCGTCGGTGATGTCGCTGGCGGTGCCGCGATAGCCGACGACATTATGCTGATGGAAGATTGGCCGTGCGGACAGCCGACAGTGGCGCGGTTGTCCGGAGTGATCGCGATAGGTGCAGCGCAAATCGCTGCTGCTGGTTTCTTCGCTGAGCTTGCGCAGCCACAACTCCAGCGGTGTCGTGTCACAGGTGAGCAATTCGCCGATGTGCTGGCCCAGCCACAAGGTCTGCGGATAACCGGTGACCTCGCTGAAGCGTGCCGACAGGTAAGTCAGCAACAAATCGCGGTCGACTTCCCAGATCCAGTCCGAGGCCGCCTCGGCCACCGCGCGAAAGCGTTCTTCACTGGCTTCGAGGGCATGGTTGGCGCTTTCCAGCGCAAGGTTTGAGGCCTGCATCGCTTCAATGCTGTTATCGACGTATTGCGATGAGCGCAGGGCATGGCGAAAGAAATACGCAGTCAGCAGCATCAGCACGATCAGTGTCGCGCCGAGTGGCGGGATCAACGACCACAACAGTTGCTGACCGGGGCGTTGCAGATCGGCAATCAGGCTGTAACCGGTGCTGTCGAGCGGCACCCTTGGCTGAGTGCTTTGAATGCTGTCGTCCGGAGCCAGCGTCAGGTTGGTCAGGCCGTAGCCGCTGCCGATCTTGCGCAGTTTGGTTGGGGTCAGTTTGTCGACGAAAATCAGCACCGAGGTATTTTTCAATTCATCGAGCGGGCGTTCATCGTTGGGAATGATCGGCGCCGCCGTGATCAACGCCGGCCAGCCTTCGAACAAGGAATAGGTGGCAATCGGTTTGGTCAGGTCGGGCTGACTCAGCGCCTGTTCCAGTAATTCTGCGGCAGGCACCTGCAGCACTTCGGCAAGGTCGGTCTCGACCATTTGCCCGCGAATCACCGAGTATTTGGTGCGATTGCGATCGATCACGAAGACGCCGTCATAGCCGTCGCTGGTGAACATGGTTTTGCCCATGTTCTGTTCGGCGTACGCCCAGTCCGTATCGACCGGCCCGCTCAAATGTTCGTAAGCGGTGGTCCAGTAGGCGTAGCTGGTGATGTAGTTTTTCGAGGTGGTGATGCGGTTTTCCAACGCCCTGGCCGAATAGAACCGGTTTTGTTCGACGTCTTTTTCATCAAGCTGATTGGCAATGCCGAGCAGGGCGCTCACCGCGGCAATGACGCCGGCAACGAACAATGCGCCGACCGCAATGGCCAGGCGGCGGGTGACCGCGCGTTGCGGGCTCGGCAGGGGTTGCGCAGAAGCAGAAACGGCCATGTGCTCGTCCTTGATCCGGTGTCTTCTGAATCTAGAACAACGGCGCGGGCACATTGTTCAGATTGTTGTCATGGATGACGACGCGTTGCCTGGAAGTGTAGCGAATTTGCCGAAATTGCCAGTGTCGCCGGTGGGCGGCGAATCCCGAAAGCACAAGACATCGCGCGCAAAAGCCGGATAATGGCGGCCATTCGTTTAGCCGTATTCTGGTAATCCCGCATGGAAATCAAGGTCAACTTTCTCGACAACCTTCGACTTGAAGCCAAGTTCGACGACTTCACGGTGATCGCCGATCAGCCCATCCGCTACAAGGGTGATGGCTCGGCACCGGGGCCGTTCGATTACTTTCTGGCGTCGTCGGCGTTGTGTGCGGCTTACTTCGTGAAGTTGTACTGCGACACGCGCAATATCCCCACGGAAAACATTCGCCTGTCGCAGAACAACATCGTCGACCCGGAAAACCGCTACAACCAGATTTTCAAGATCCAGGTCGAGTTGCCGGCGGACATTTCCGACAAGGATCGCCAGGGCATCCTGCGTTCGATCGACCGTTGCACCGTAAAGAAAGTCGTGCAAACCGGCCCGGAATTCATCATCGAAGAAGTCGACAACCTCGACGCCGATGCTCAGGCTTTGCTAATGCCGCATTCGGGTTCTGAGGCGGGCACGTACATCGCCGGCAAAGACCTGCCGCTGGAGAAGACCATTGCCAACATGTCGGGCATCCTTGCCGACCTGGGCATGAAGATTGAAATCGCTTCGTGGCGCAACATCGTCCCCAATGTCTGGTCGCTGCACATCCGCGATGCGCATTCGCCGATGTGTTTCACCAACGGCAAGGGCGCCACGAAGGAGGGCGCGCTGGCCTCGGCGCTGGGCGAGTTCATCGAACGGCTGAACTGCAACTTTTTCTACAACGACCAGTTCTGGGGCGAGGAGATCGCCAACGCCGAGTTCGTGCATTACCCGGACGAGAAATGGTTCAAGCCGGGGGCAAAAGACGAGTTGCCGAGCGAGATCCTCGACGACTACACCTTGAAGATCTACAACCGCGACGGCGAACTGCGTGGCTCGCATCTGTTCGACACCAACTCCGGCAACACCCAGCGTGGCATTTGTTCGCTGCCGTTCGTGCGTCAGTCCGACAACGAAGTGGTGTACTTCCCGTCGAACCTGATCGAAAACCTCTACCTGAGCAACGGCATGAGCGCCGGCAATACGCTGGCCGAAGCCCAGGTGCAGTGCCTGTCGGAGATTTTCGAGCGGGCGGTGAAGCGCGAAATCCTCGAAGGCGAAATGGCCCTGCCGGACGTGCCGCAACAAGTGCTGGAAAAATACCCGAGCATCCTCGCCGGTATCAAAGGACTGGAAGAGCAGGGCTTTCCGGTGCTGGTCAAGGATGCCTCGCTGGGCGGCGAATTTCCGGTGATGTGCGTGACCCTGATGAACCCGCGCACAGGTGGCGTGTTCGCCTCGTTTGGCGCGCACCCGAGCCTGGAAGTGGCGCTGGAACGCAGCCTGACCGAATTGCTTCAGGGCCGTAGTTTCGAGGGCTTGAACGACCTGCCGCAGCCAACGTTCTCCGGCCAGGCGGTCACCGAGCCGAACAATTTTGTCGAGCACTTCATCGATTCCAGCGGTGTAGTGTCGTGGCGTTTCTTCAGTGCCAGACCAGACTTCGAGTTCGTCGAGTGGGACTTCTCCGGCCACGGTGAAAACTCCAATGCCGAAGAAGCCGCGACGCTGTTCGGCATCCTTGAAGACATGGGCAAGGAAGTCTACATGGCGGTGTACGAGCACATCGGCGCCAAGGCCTGCCGCATCCTCGTGCCGGACTATTCGGAGATCTACCCGATCGAAGACCTGATCTGGGACAACACCAACAAAGCCCTGCAATTTCGCGCCGACATTCTCAACCTGCACAACCTGAGCAAAGTCGGCCTGCGCAACCTCGCCCAAGGTCTGGAAAACAGCGAACAGGACGACTACACCGACATCACCACGCTGATCGGCATCGAGTTCGACGACAACACGCCGTGGGGCAAACTGACGATCCTCGAACTGCGCCTGCTGATCTACCTCGCCCTGCAAAAGTACGAACAGGCCAAGGACCTGGTCGAAGCCTTTCTGCAATATAACGACAACACCGTTGAACGCGGCTTGTTCTACCAAGCGGTCAACGTCGTGCTGGAGATGGAGCTGGACGAAGATCTGCAGCTTGAAGACTACGAAGCCAACTTCCGCCGCATGTTTGGTGATGAGCGCATGGACGCGGCAATTGGTTCGGTCAACGGCAGTGTGCGTTTCTACGGTTTGACGCCGACCAGTATGAAACTGGAAGGGCTGGACCGGCATTTGCGTTTGATCGAGAGCTATAAAAAACTGCATTCGGCACGAGCGTCGTTCTCGCGTTGAATACCTGATGAAAAGGCACCTGCGGGTGCTTTTTCACGCCAGTGCAAACGCTCAGACAAAAGTGATAACTGCAAACGCTTCGTGGGCGCGAGCCCGTGGCAGTCATTTCAGCGCCACATCCAGCGCCAACCGCGCCATGTTCTGTGCTTTCAGCGAACCGAAATACAGCCACTGGCCATATTCACGCACCGTGGTAATCGGTGAATAATTACCGCTGCTCGCATCCTGCAAGTTGGCGATCACCTTGCCCTGCAGATCCAGCCCTAACACAAAAGCGCGTTTTTCCACCGGTTTTGGCAGCACGGTCAGCGCTCGCACGATCATCTTGCGCAGGAACGGATATCCAGCGGTGCCATCAAGCAAGGCATTGCGCGGCGCATACAACGCCACCCAGAAACGATTGCTGCCGTTGAACGAGAGGTTATCCGGCAGCCCTGGCAGATTGTCGATGAACACATCATGGGTGCCGGCTTGCGGTCCGCTCAGCCAGAAGCGGCTGATGCGATAAGCGCCGGTTTCATTGACCAGCACGTACGCATCATCCGGGCCGAGCGTGACGCCGTTGGCAAACTGCAACTGGTCCAGCAGCACACTGGTCTTGCCCGTCTGAAAGTCATAGCGCAGTAAACGCCCGTCGGCGCCGTGCTCGATGATCGCCTCGCCGTCGTGGCCGTAGCCCCAGCGACTGGAAGCATCGCTGAAGTACGCATAGTGCCCGGACTTGTCGATCGCCACGTCATCGGTGAAACCAAAGGCCACGCCGTTGGCCTCAGTGCTCAAAGGAATCAGCCGGCCTTGCGCATCAAGCGAGAGCAAACCCTTGAACGCATCGGCGATCACCAGCAATCCGTTGGGATGCCGTGCCAGGCCCAGCGGACGTCCGCCAGTATCAGCCAGCACCTTGCGCTCCTGGCCGTCGAGGCTGGTGCGGATCAATCGACCGTCGTGCAGCCCGGTGATGAGGTAATCATCCTCCAGCAGCAACGCCTCCGGCCCTTCGATATCGCCCGGCCCGACTTTTACCGCGCCTTTGAGGGTGTGGTTTTCGGCGTAGATCCCTTCCGTCAGTGACGGTGCTCGCGGCGGGGTCCACGCTTGTGGTTCGACGCGGGTCGGCAGCAACAACAGAAAACCGATGACGATGACGATCAGCAATGACAATCCATGCCGTAGCTTCACGCGCGAGCCCTCGCTGAGGTCAGGTACTGCGTGGCCATGTCGCGCAACGCCAGCAGCGACGCGGCGGACTCACGCTCGATGCGCCGCTTGAGCAGCAGGCGATTGGCAACGCGCAATGCGAAACCTGTAAAACGGTAATCCAGCGTGCGCACGAATCGCGTGGCACCCGCTTCGGCGCTGCATTCGTAAGTCAGATTCAACGACAGTCCCTGGTCACCCTGCGCCCGCGCGCACCAGCGGCGGCCGGGCAGGTACTCAGTGACTTCCCAGCGCAAATGACCGCTGCGCCCGCCAGCATTGATGTCTTCTTCAAATCGCGAACCGGCGTGCAGCGGCCCTTGGGCGCCGTCGATTTTCAGCGAGGAGGGATGCCACTCCGGCCAGCGACTGACATTGGCGGCATAGGCGAGGACAGCAACGGGGTCGCCAGCGATATCGATCTGGTGCTGCATGCGGGTCATGGGCATTCTCGAGTGATTCGAAAGAGGGGCTTCAGGTTCTCGGTAAAGGGTGCCGAACACGTAATCCATCAACGGCACGACGATGTTGAAATTACGCGCCTGCATGTGCTCGCGGCGGTGGTGCAGTTCATGCAGGCGGCGCATCTGGCGAATCCATGGCAGGCGCGTCATAAGATTTTGCGGCGGTAGATGCTCGCAGGCGTGGAACACTTCATAGGTCAGATAACCGAGCACCATGCAGCCACCGAACAACCCGGCGATGTTGGCGTTGGCCTGTGCCAGCAGCCACCACAGCGGCAGGGTGATCAGCAGCGTATGGATCACGATCAGCCAGGCCGGAAACAGAATCACCCGCCAGTCGCGCGCGCTGTCGTAGCTCATGTGGCCCGGGGTGAAAAAACTGTGGTGATCACCGGCATGGCGGGCATAGAACATTTTCGCCAAGGTCTTCTTGTGGTGACCCAGATGGCGATGGACCATGTACACGCCGAAGTTGAACAGCAGCAGGGTCAGCGGCACCGTCAGCCATTCCAGCGGGCTGACCTGCTGCACGCTACTCCAGAAGCCGGCGATCGCCAGCATGCCAAACACCAGCACAAACCCGCCATGCAGCCACGGGTTGTAGCGTGGATGGACGGCCGCGCGATAGCGCTCGCGGAACATCTCGGTGGTCTGCCTCACTGCCTCACCTGCGGGTATCGTTGTTATACCCGGCAGCGTAGCCGATCCGGCCGTAAGTGCAGGACTGACGTCAACGGCAGTTGCGCCATCATCCGGTGCAAAGGTGTCAGCTCAACGGGTTCCAGCGCTGCGACCAGTCGTCATCGGTGCGGATCACTTCACGCAGCAGATCGAAGGCGTGCTGCAGGGTTGCCGAATCCCGGTCGCGTGAATACACGAGGTAGGTCGGGTAGCCGAATTCCGGGGCCTTGGTCACGGCCTCGAGCGCGCCAGTCTCCAGATAGGTGCGCACCACGCGAGTGCGGAAGTAGCCGCTGCCGCCGTGTTCGAGAATGTATTGCAGGGCCAGCGGGCCGAGATTGAAGCTCAACGGCGCTTTGGCTTTTTCCGGCAGCGCGGCGTCGTGCTGGCGGCGGAAATCCGGGCCCCAGTCGATGTACACATAGGGATCCGGGCGATCCGGGGCGCGCACCAGAATCAGTTTTTCCTCCAGCACTTGCTCGACCTGCAGGCCCGGCCAGTATTCCGGTTGATAGACCAGCGCTGCGTCGAGCACGCCGAGTTCGAGCTGGCGCAGCAGGTTTTCACCGTCGCGGATTTCCATGCGCAAGGCATGACCGGGAATCTTCTCGCGCAGTTCCGCTGCCCAGCTCAGCATCAACGGGTTGCACAAGCTGACTTCGCCGCCAATGTGCAGCACGTTGTGATAGCCCTCTGGCAGGGGCAGGTCGCGGCGTGCGGCCTCCCAGGTCTGCACCAGTTGATTGGCATAAATCACGAAGGCCTCGCCATTGGGCGTCAGTTTCGCCCCGGCGCGATTGCGCACGAACAGCGTGCTGCCGAGCTGACTTTCCAGTTTCTGTACCCGAGCGGTAATTGCCGTCTGCGTGACGAACAGCTTCTGCGCCGCCGCAGCGAGGCTGCCATGGCGGACAATTTCCAGAAAGGTGCGGGCGAGGTCGATGTCCATGGGGAGGCCGGTGTTTTCAGATGGCGCATTGTACGGGCAAAAAAGCCCTCACCCTAACTCTCTCCCAGAGGGAGAGGGGACAGGTCGAGGTGTCTTGGCGTTTCGTTCAGGTCCTACGGAAACGTGCCTGTTTCCAGCAGATGAGGGGATATTTCTGACGACTCTTTCAGGTTGGTTGTCGGACGCCTGACCTATAGCATCAGTCTCGACATTGAAGTCATTGAGCGCACCGATCGCTCTGCACCCAGACAAAGGACGGAATCATGCGAATCCCATTGATTGAAAACCATACGCCTGCTTACTCCCCTCGCCATTACTGGCGCGACGATCGCGCCAGATGCCCCTCGGAGGACGTCGCCATGCCCGCCACCAAAGCGCCCCGGCTTACGGGTTTGAAGAAACTCGAGGGCAAGCCCGTCGAGTTGCTGCTGCGAGGGCAGGACACAGGCGACGACCCGATGCTGATTCTCCGTTGCACGACCGAAGGGTTTGAACTGCACGACGTCATCAACATGCTCGCTACCAGCGAGCTCTATCAGCGTGGCGATCTGGTCAAACGTATCACTGGCAGGTCCGTGAGAACCGTGCGGCGCCTGATCAAAGAGAACAAACCGGTGCGCCTCGACACGCCGCAGAGCATCATCGCGTACCAATATGCCGCAGCGCTGGAACTGGCCACCGAAGTATTCGCACGCCAGGCGAAGGCCGAGTCGTGGCTGCAACAATCGGCTACCTATTTCTATGGACATGTACCCCTCGATCTGGTCGGTCACGCATTGGGCTTCAGTATGGTCGAGGAGTATCTGAACCAGATCAAATACGGGGTTTATCAATGAATCCCTTGCCCTGGGATGAACGCTGGTACGCCTGGCGACTGGATCTCGAGATGTACAGCGATACGTGGGATCGCGGTGTGGGTTCGAATCGCCGTGGCGGCCGCTGGAATACACCCGGGCGACGCGTGGTTTATGCGTCAGTCGACCCCTCCACGGCCATCCTCGAGGTGGCCGCCCATGGCGGGTTCGATGCGCTGGACGAGGAACCTCATGTGTTGACCTGTTTCGAGGTCATCCACGAAGCCAGCGTCAGAATCGTGCAACCGGAAGAAGTGCCCAATCCGCATTGGCTGCACCCGATGAAAACCTCGCCCAATCAGCGCCGATTCGCTGATGCCTTGTTGGCCGAGCACCCATTCGTACTGGTGCCCTCGGTGGCAACCCGCCATTCCTGGAACCTGCTGGTGAGCTGCGAACTGGCAGAGGGGCAATTCAGGATGATTTCGCAGGAACGGTTTGGTCTGGATACGCGGTTATTGAAGGATTTGGCGGCATGCTGAGCAGACGCTGAGCTGTCAGACACAAGCCTGGCGCTAAAACGACAAATCCCGCCACAAGGACGGGATTTGCAGATAACCAAACCGCTTCTTACGAAGGGAACAGCTCGGACAGTTTCATCGACAGCATCATGTCGCCTTCAACGCGCAGCTTGCCGCCCATGAATGCCTGCATGCCGTCGGTTTCGCCGCTGACGATGTCTTTCAGGGTCTGGCTGTCGAGTACCAGCGTGCAGTTGGCATCCGGGTTTTCGCCTTCCTGGATGTCGCAAGTACCGTCCTTGACGATCAGTGCGTACTGCTTGTCTTCGTCGGTGATGTTGAAACCGAAGACCAGATCCAGACCGGCAGCGGCGGCTGGGTTGAACTTGGCTTGCATTGCTTTTACGGCATCAGCTACGGAGGTCATGGTTCGATCCTTTCTTGGGTAATGGTGCTGGTGTTACAGCAAGGGTCACAGTTGTCCGGTACTCAGCGGAAAGTGATGAGTTCCGGAGCCTTCAGCAGTTGCAGGTGCGCATGACTGTTGAAGGAAGCCAGAGCCACCTCGCGACCGCGGAACTTCAGCTGGTTGAGCGAGGTGTTGACGATTTGCCAGTTCAGTTCAAAGGCCTGTTTCGCAGGCATTTGCGTAATGAGGTGGAGCAGGGCAGTGATGGTGCCGCCGGAAGTGAACACGGCGATGGTCTGGTGTTTTTCCGCCAGATCAAGAATCCGATGCAGTCCGGCCTGGACGCGCTCAACGAAACCCAGCCAGCTCTCGAGCCCCGGTGTGTCGTACGTGCCGGCCAGCCAGCGCTCGATGATCAGGGCGAAGATGCGCTGGAATTCGCCACGGTTTTGCGCGGCGTTGCGCAGGACGTCGAGCGCTTCCGGTTCGTCCGGCAGCATCGCCGGAAGCAGGGCGCGAATCACTGCGTCGGCATCGAATTCATTGAACGCGGAATCGGTTTCGAGAATCGGCACCGGCAGGCCTTTGGCGCTGAATTGCTCCAGTGCGCTGGTAGCCGTGTGTTGCTGGCGACGCAGGTCACCGGCGAGGCAGCGATCGAAGCGAATCCCCAGTTCAGCGAGGTGCTGACCGAGGATTTCCGCCTGGCGGACACCGGTCGGCGACAGCACGTCATAGTCGTCTGCACCGAAGGAGGCCTGGCCATGTCGAATCAAGTAGATGCTGCCCACGTCCGCGTCTTCCCGGTACGTTGAAGGTTTGGCGAGGTTATGAGGATGGCGGGGAGCTGTCAATGAAAAAACATACGCTTGTTTGAAATGCCCGTTACAGGGGTGTTGCCGAAGGTTTCACGGCTGGTCGACAAGGCGGCGCATGGGTATGCTGGAGCCATTCCGCGTGTGCCGTATAACCACGCATTGTTCTAAGGAGTCTCTGTGGAGTTTTTCACCGAATACGCCAGTTTCCTGGCCAAGACTGTCACGCTGGTGATTGCCATTCTGGTGGTGCTGGCCAGTTTTGCTGCATTGCGCAGCAAGGGCCGGCGCAAGTCGGCGGGGCAATTGCAGGTCAGCAAGCTCAACGATTTCTACAAAGGTCTGCGTGAGCGTCTGGAGCAGACATTGCTCGACAAGGATCAGCTCAAGGCGTTGCGCAAGAGCGAGGCGAAATCCGAGAAGGGCGAGAAGAAACAAAAGAACAAGCCCGAGAAGAAATCGCGGGTGTTCGTGCTCGATTTCGATGGCGATATCAAGGCCTCTGCTACCGAAAGCCTGCGCCACGAGATCACCGCGTTGCTGACCCTCGCCACACCGAAGGACGAAGTGGTCCTGCGCCTGGAAAGCGGCGGCGGCATGGTGCACAGCTACGGCCTGGCCTCTTCGCAACTGGCGCGTATCCGTGAGGCCGGCGTGCCGTTGACCGTGTGCATCGACAAGGTCGCGGCGAGCGGCGGCTACATGATGGCCTGCATCGGCGAGAAGATCATCAGTGCACCGTTCGCGATTCTCGGCTCGATCGGTGTGGTCGCGCAGTTGCCCAACGTCAATCGCCTGCTCAAGAAGCACGATATCGACTTCGAAGTGCTGACCGCCGGTGAGTACAAGCGCACCCTGACCGTGTTTGGCGAAAACACCGAAAAGGGCCGGGAGAAATTCCAGGAAGACCTGGACATTACCCATCAGCTGTTCAAGAACTTCGTCGCACGCTATCGCCCGCAACTGGCGATCGATGACGTGGCAACCGGTGAAGTCTGGCTCGGCATCGCGGCGCTGGACAAGCAACTGGTCGACGAACTGAAGACCAGCGACGAATACCTGGCAGACCGGGCGAAAAAGGCCGAGGTTTACCACCTGCACTACGCCGAGCGTAAAAGCCTGCAGGAACGTATCGGCATGGCCGCCAGCGGCTCAGTCGATCGCGTGCTGTTGAGCTGGTGGAGCCGCCTGACGCAGCAACGCTTCTGGTAATTCAACAGGCAAAAAAAACGCCGGTCACATGACCGGCGTTTTTGTGTCCGCAGCAAAAGCCGTGAGGCTTAACGGCGACGGAACAGCGGCAGCGGTTCGTCCGTCGCGGCCTGGTAGGTCACCGAGAAGTCCTTGAGACCATCCAGCGCTTCGTACGGGTCTTTGTCGGCGCGGATGGCAAAGGCGTCGAAACCGCAGCGATGCATGTAGAACAGCTGATCGCGCAGCACGTCGCCAATCGCCCGCAGTTCGCCTTTGAAGCCATAGCGATCACGCAACAGGCGCGCATTGGAATAGCTGCGACCATCGGTGAACGCCGGGAAGTTCAGGGCAATCACCTGAAACTCATTGACGTCCTCACCGATCTCTTCCGCCTCTTCGTCAGCGTCCAGCCAGACGCCCAGACCGCCATCGCGGGCCTTGAGCATGCGGCTGTGCTCACGCCACAGTTGCAGCGGAACGATCAGGTCGTCGCAGTTGCTGATTTCATCGATGTTGAAATCCTTGGGCAGCAGGTGCCAGGTTTCGTCGACGACTTCGTTGTTCTTAATGATTCGCTGCATAGACGCGTTCCTTGAAGAGGTCGATGCCAATACGCTGATAGGTGTCGATGAAGCGCTCGTCTTCGGTACGTTGTTCAACGTACACGTCGATCAGCTTCGAAATCACGTCAGGCATGGCGTCCTGAGCGAAGGACGGGCCAAGGATCTTGCCCAGGCTCGCATCACGGCTGGCGCTGCCGCCGAGGGACACCTGATAGAACTCTTCGCCTTTCTTGTCCACACCGAGGATGCCGATGTGACCGACGTGGTGGTGACCACAGGCGTTCATGCAACCGGAGATGTTCAG
>Ga0308159_1000403_pt1 | contig 104069 bp, 91 predicted proteins | sample PhyCR1_FD_201040 | JGI IMG/M metagenome (GOLD analysis project Ga0308159, IMG submission 201040) | Phyllosphere microbial communities from UC Gill Tract Community Farm, Albany, California, United States - DLSLC.R1 | ecosystem: Host-associated > Plants > Phyllosphere > Unclassified | place: USA...
GAGAAATCTTTGACCTTAGCAAACAGAATTTTAAGTTACTATTGCACTTTAGTAAAAAGACATTTAGCAATTGATGATTATGATTCGCCTACAAAAATCGTCATTGCGAAGAGGCTTTTTCAGCCGATGAAGCAATCTATTTCTTAGATAAAGATTTCTCCGTGCCTCGAAATAACGACCTCTCTATTATTACTAGTGTATGAATAACAATCTCTGAGAATATTAATCGTCATTTCGAGCGTAGCCGAGAAATCTTTGACCTTCACCTATCGGTTGGCGTCTTACCAACCGAAATAATTACCTTCCATCATCATGCATGGTATCACTGTAAGGATTTGCATGTGCATAATCCACAGCCGAAACCTTATAATCTGTTGGGGCAAAACTTTGCGAAGTACTTAGCGCCATGCCCAGTTCAAAACGGGTTGGATATGGGGTTTGCAATAAACTTCCTGCAGGGATATAAGGAAAACTTTCCAGATAACTCTGCATTACACTTGAGCTTACACGACGATTAATATACGCCCTGCTTAACTGATGTGGTTCACGTAAACCTGCAGCACCCAACAGCTCTACAGCACTGGCAACAGTAAGATTATGGAAATTTTTCACCCGAACCGTTTTATCCTCCACCACTAAACCTTTCATTAAACTCTGATCTTGCGTAGCTACCCCCGTTGGACAAGTATTACTATTACATTCCAGCGCCTGAATACAACCTAAGGCGAACATCATCCCTCGGGCCGCGTTACACAAATCGGCGCCTAAGGCAATATTTTTCACCAAATCGAAACCAGTTGCCACCTTACCCGAAGCAATTATTTTAATGTGTTTCTTTAAATCAAAACCATTTAATACATCATATACAAAGGCAACACCTTCACGCAATGGCATCCCAACAGAGTTAGAAAACTCCTGCGGTGCTGCGCCTGTTCCACCTTCTCCCCCATCTACAGTTATAAAATCAGGATAAATGCCTGTTTCAATCATCGCTTTGCAAATGGCATAAAATTCACTTTTTCTACCAATACACAACTTAAAACCTACCGGTTTTCCGCCTGATAAGTCTCTTAGTTTCTGCACAAACTCCAGTAAACCAATTGGCGTATTAAATGCAGAGTGGGCTGGCGGAGACAATACATCTTTCCCTTCTGGTACCAAACGGATTCGCGCTACTTCTGCAGTAACCTTTTTAGCTGGCAACATCCCACCGTGACCAGGCTTAGCGCCTTGCGACAGTTTAATTTCAATCATTTTAACCTGATCTGAATGGGCCCGCTCTGAATAAGCATCATAATTAAAAGTTCCATCATCATTACGGCAACCGAAATAACCCGTTCCAATTTGCCAGATTAAATCGCCACCTGGTTTACGGTGATAGTCGCTAATGCCACCTTCGCCCGTGTTATGTGCAAAGTTGCCCATTTTCGCACCACCATTTAAAGACAGAATAGCATTCTGACTCAACGATCCAAAACTCATAGCTGAAATATTATAAATACTGGCAGAATATGGTTTCGTACAACCCGGACCGCCAATGATTACACGGGGATCTAAATTTAATTCATGGTGAGAAATTGCCGCGATGCTATGACTCAACCATTCATATCCATTTTCGTATACATTTAACTGCGTTCCAAACGGAATAGTATCATTATCTGTTTTAGCTCTTTGATAAATTAAGGAACGATTTAGTCTGCTATATGGCGTACCATTTGTATCGCTTTCTACAAAATACTGGTAAACTTTTGGTCTTAATTCCTCCATGAAATACCTTAACCTACCGAAAACGGGATAGTTTCTAACGATACTGTGCTTAGGCTGATATAAATCGTAAACACCAAGAATCACAAAGGGGCCTGTAAAGAGGAATGTCCACCATAAAAAGGGGTGGTATAAGCCCAGCATAATGGTTAGGGCGATTAAAAATGCGGCGATTGCCACGAATGCTTTTCTCATGTTTTGTTGTTATTTATGTATGATACCTACATTGCAGAATAATGATCGCTGAATTTTCTACTTTGTAAACCAATCTGTGTTCTAAATTTATTCTTCGAGACCACCAGCCTGAATATTGGTGTTTTAATGGCTCGGGTTTTCCTGTCCCTTCAAAAGGCGTACGCTCAATTTCTTTCAGTAAGGCATTTATTTTTTTTACAATCGATTTATCAACCGCTTGCCAGTAGAGATAATCCTCCCACGCCACTTCAAGAAATAGTTTAGTCATGCTCTATCAAATCTTGCTCCTTCGCTAAACCCTTTTCATAATCTTTTAAACCTTGTTCCAATCTAAGTGCATTTTTAGAGCTCTTTAATAAGTAAAAAGTTTCTTGCATACTATCATAATCAGCTTTAGAAAGAACAACAACATCTTCACCCTTTGCCCGGGTAACAAATAACGGTGTATGATCCGAAAAAACTTTATCTAAGTAGAACTTTAAACTTTGCCTAAAAGAGGTATAATTGGTAATTTCCATTTTGCTACTTTTTTATAATAACCAAAATTAAAAATAATAAAACAACTGTACAACAATTTGTACAGATTTGAAATTCTTATGAATTTATAATGATTTAAACAACCAACACCATTAAATTGTTATTTTTACGCTATGCTTATTAAAATCTATCCAGAAAACCCTAACGAAAAAGCCATTCAACAGGTGGTAGAAGTATTAAAAAAAGGCGGATTAATTATCTATCCTACTGATACCATTTATGGATTAGGCTGTGATATTACCAATCCTAAAGCCATTGAAAAGATCGCCCGTCTGAGGGGAATCAAACCAGAAAAAGCTAATTTTTCGTTCATCTGTCATGATTTAAAGCACATTTCAGATTATATAAAGCCTATTGACAATACCACTTTCAGGGTACTAAAGAAAGCATTACCAGGTCCATTCACTTTTATTTTCGATGCCAACAATAATGTTCCCAAATTATTAAGTTCTAATAAAAAAACGGTAGGTATTCGTGTACCTGATAATAATATTGCAAGGTGTATTGTAAAAGAATTGGGTAATCCAATCTTATCTACCTCAATTAAAGATGACGATGATGTAATTGAATACTCAACCGATCCGGAATTGATTCACGAAAAATATGAAAATTTAGTTGATTTAGTGATTGATGGCGGCTTCGGAGATAATGAAGCATCAACGGTTATAGATTGTACCAGCGGCGAATTTGAAGTGATTCGTGAAGGAAAAGGAAATATTGAAGATTTTCTTTAAGCAACTTGCCCATTCACACATTCAATAATTTTATAATTCACTCATTCTATAATTCACTCATTCTATAATTCTCTAATTCAATTATTGATAATTACTAAACTTACCAACATCACTGTTAATATTCTGATAATTAACTAAATTTAAATCATCAATGGCTAACTCTCATTGATTACCAAACACAACTAATTTAACATCCCCACAATATTAAATTAATATCCGAACCCTATTTTTACATCCTAAACATCCCATATGCAACAAAATCTACTTCAATAAGCTGCTTTTCCAGCTAAATTGTTTCGTTGTACGATTCAATTTCCCACTTATTCAGGCAAAATGATCAACCTTTTTAGTGGGATTATCTTGCTATGGATATTCGAATGATCCAACAATTACCCTTAACGCTATAATCAGTAAGTTTTACGCATGTAAGTTAAAATACTGACTAAAGATTTCATTGTCGCGTCTCTCTCCTTGTCTGCAAGTAAGAGGCCTTTTATCATCCCTATCAAACTGTATGAAAAAACTTCTACTTTTATCCCTGTTGTTCCTGATTGCGGGCAGATTATTCGCTCAGGTAACACTAAACACCTCGCCCTATCTCGAAAATTTTGACGGAATCGGTACAGCACTTCCAGCTGGCTTCTCTGTAAGAACAGATGCAACAGCCACTGCATTAGGTATACCAGCAGCATTTACCACTGCAGCTACTGCATGGAACAATGTAACAGGCGCATTTAAAAATTTCGCTTCAGCAACAGCCGGGGCCACAGCAACCACAGTAGCACAAAGTTCAGCTACAAATCGTGCTTTGGGCTTAAGGCAAACCGGAGGTGTAGGAGATCCAAATGGGGCTTTTATTTTTCAACTGGCCAACACCACTGGTAAAACGGGCTTAAAACTAAGCTTTAACTTACAATCTTTAGATGCCGGATCACCAAGGCAGGCCACCTGGAGAGTAGATTATGGCTTTGGTGCTGCACCAACTACATTTACCGCAGCAACCACTACCGGAACATTAACTACAGGGAATACTACATTTTCGAATAACACGGTTAATGTTGATTTCGGAACGGCCTTAGATAACAATGCAAACACCGTTTGGATCAGAATCGTAACCATTCTTAACACCACAGGCTCTGGGAATCGCCCTTCTACAGGTATAGATAACTTTAATTTATCTTTCACTTCGGGTGGAGGAGTTACAACTCCTGCGCTAATGGCATCAACAGCAAGTTTATCCTTCGGGAACCAAACTATCGCTACCAGTTCTGCTGCACAAAGTTTTACAGCAAAAGGCACCAATACTACCGCAAACACCAATATCAGTACGTCATTACCTTTCTCCGTTTCAAAAGATAATAGCACTTTTGCCAATACAATCGCTTTTACCCCTGCAGAAATTTCGTTAACGCCAACTGTTTATGTTCGGTATAACCCTACAGCAATAGGTGCATCATCTGGCAATGTAACGGTATCTAGTACAGGTGCAACTTCGGTTAATATTGGGTTAACGGGCACAGGTGTAGCCGGAGATGTTACTCCACCAGTTACCGCAGCAAGTTATCCAAAAACCGGTAATGCAACGCTTACTACCATTAATTTAATAAATAACATCAGTGAGGCCGGAACAAGCTACTATGTTTTACTCGCCTCGGGTGCAAATGCTCCAACAGCTATCCAGGTAAAAGCCGGGTTAGATGCCACCGGAGTTGCAGCATTTAAATCAGGTTCATTCGCAAATACCGCAAATGCAGATGCTTCAGCTACCGTAACGGGCTTAACTGCTGGCACAACTTATACTTTTTATGCAGTAGCTCAGGATGTTGCCGGTAATTTGCAAACCACTGTTGCAACTGTAGATGGAACAACCGCAAATCCACCCTTAGTGAGTGCGCCGATCATCATCAGTCAGTATTATGAAGGCACTTCGGTAAATAAATGGATTGAGTTAACGAACTTAAGCAATGCGCCCATTAATACGGCTTCGCCACAATTAAAACTGGCTTTATACAATATTTCTGGCGATGCCGGAACAATTAACATCACTGGAGCCCCCTCTCAAATTGTCAATTTAAATTTTACTATTCCTGCCCGCGGTTCGGTATTATTGGGTAACACCGGAAATAGCAATACCGAAATTCCATATTTAACCACGGCGAGTGCAGTATTAAACAGCAATACCGTAATCAACTTTAATGGAAACGACGGTGTGGCTTTGCTTGATGCCAATAATAATATTATTGATGCTTTCGGACAAGGGGTAAATGCGAAGGATGTTTCTTATGTAAGAAGTTTAAATGTTACGGCACCAAGCCCTACTTATATTGATGACGACTGGACAAGAACCACTATGGCTTTGGTTCAAAATGCTATTGACGATGACGACGCAAACCGTTTAGGTGTTCATTTCCCGCCAAACCTACCAGTTTGCGCAGCACCATCAACCCCAGCGACAGCATTAACTTTTAACAGCGTAACCACTAATAGCATTTCTGCAGGTTTCACTAAATCAACTGATGCGAACGAATATTTGATCATTAGAAGCCTAAGCAATACCTTAACTGCTTTGCCTGCTGATGGAACCGTTTATAATGTGGGTACATCATTTGGTGGCGGCGTTATCGCTAACAGAATCGTGACTAACGTCTTTACGGATAACGGATTAACTGATGCAACAAACTATACTTATTTCATTGTTCCATTAAATAACATTTCCTGTACTGGCGGGCCAAAATACCTTACAACAGGCATCCTCAGTGCCACTCAGGCTACTAAAGCCTTATTACCATGTGCCACCCCTGTAGCTCAGCCATCAAACTTCACCATCACTTCATCCAACTATAATTTTATTCAGGGTGCATTTACGCCTGCAAATGGTGCAGATGAATACCTGGTGGTGATGAGTACCAACAATGCCTTAACAGCTTCGCCAGTTAATCAAACCACCTATAACATTGGCGATCCATTGGGTGGAGGCATCGTAGTGAAAAGAGGAACCGGCGGCACGTTTATTAGAAATGGTTTATCGCAAAATACCAACTATTACTTCTTTATCTATTCAATAAACTGTGCTTGCAGCGGTGGCCCATTGTACCTCACTACGCAACCCCTTTTAGGCAATCTGAAAACCGGAGTGTTAGATGTAAATAAACTCAATTTCTATTATGGCAACTTACATAGCCACAGTAGCTATTCAGACGGAAATAAAGATGATTTGACTAAGAAACCAGAAGATGATTATGCATTTGCCAAGAACTCTATGAATCTAGATTTCCTGGGCATATCAGAACATAACCACACACAGGCCGGAATGTCATTAGCTAGCTGGCAACCCGGAATAGATGCTGCAAAAAAAGCCACTACATCTACTTTCGTAGCTATGCACGGGATGGAGTGGGGCGTAATTAGTGGTGGCGGTCACGTGATTGTTTACGGAATCGATTCATTAATAGGCTGGGAACCTGGAGAAAATCAGATTTACGTACCAAAAAGTGTGTATACAGGCCCTGCTGGATTATTCAGAATCATTAACAGACATGGATTAAATGCTGTTGCAACATTGGCACACCCTAATACAACTGATTACAATAACATTCTGGCTAATTACGATTTAAGTGCAGACAGTGCAATTGTTGGTGCTGCTTTAGAAAGTGGACCATCATTTTCAACCAACATCACCTATTCAGACCCGGCCAGTTCTATGAGTTACCTAAGTTATTATAACAGAATGCTGGCCAGGGGTTATCACCTGGGTGCCAGTATAGATCATGATAACCACAATTTAACTTTCGGTCGGCATACCCGGGCCAGGTTAGTGGTGATGGCTCCTGCCCTTACTGAAAATGACCTGCTTGATGCGATTAAGAAAATGCGTTTTTACGCTTCGCAGGATTCGGCAGCTAAAATCGTTTTCACCATTAATAAACAACCTGTAGGCAGCGACTTTAAAACCGCGGGACCACCACTAATTGAATTAAATTCGATTACCACGAGTCCGGTAACCAGTATTAAAATTCTTTACGGCACGCCAGGGAGCGGTATTAATCCGGTTGAATTAACCACAAGCACTACGGCCAGTTTAACCTATACAGATAATGCATTGGCAAACTTAGCCACTGGCTATTATTATGCTGATCTTATAGAAGCAGATGGAAGCAGAATTATCACTTCCCCAATCTGGTACAGCAGAGATGATGCAACCGTAAAAAGCAATCAAACCATCACCCTTGCGCCTGCCAAAACCGTTACCTATGGCGATCCTGATTTTCCTATTGGCGCAACCAGCGATAATACCAATATCAACATCACTTATACCAGTAGCGATACCAATACTGCAACCATTAGCAATAATGATGTACATATTGTAAAAGCAGGTACCGTAACCATCACCGCAAACCAGGCAGGCGATACATTTTTCAATCCTGCCGTGGCGAAACAACAAGTTTTAACCATTTCACCGAAAACCATTACCGTAACTGCCGATGCCAAAACAAAAGTAGAAGCTACTGTAGATCCAGCCTTTACTTATACAGCTGCGCCTGCACTCTTAGGGGCTGATGTTTTCACAGGTACCTTAACCAGAAACCCTGGAGAAACTGCTGGTGATTATACCATCACACAAGGTACATTGGCCTTGAATACAAATTACGCCATCAACTATAAACCGGCAAATCTGCGCATTTATGCTATGCCAGTGGCCGTTGCCAGTGCAAATGTTTCAGTGCCTTTAAATGCAACTGCACCAGTAATTACTTTTACCGCATCAGCAGGCACAGCACCTTTTACCTTTACCTATAACATTAATGGTGGCACAACGCTAACTGCAACATCAAATACAAATACCGTAAACTTAACTGCACCCACCAATACAGTTGGCACATTTGTATATACCGTAACCAGTATAACAGATGCCTATAGCACCCAAACACAAAACGTTGCAACAACTGTAAAAGTGAACCCAATTCCGGTGGCCACCATTTCTGGCACTACGGCATTGTGTTTAAATGGCACAGCACCAACAATAACCTTTACAGGTGGAAACGGTACAGTTCCTTATATTTTCACCTATAACATTAATGGCGGAACAAGTCAAACCCTAACTACCACTGGCGTAAACACCACCGCTACCCTCACTGCACCAGCAAACACCGCCGGGACATTCAGTTACAATTTATTGAGGGTTTCTGATGCCAATGCGGCTCAAAATCAAATGGGTACGGCAACTGTAACTGTTAGAACCCTGGCCACAGCCACCATTGCAGGTACTTCGGCTGTGCCACAAAACGCTACTGCACCAACGGTCACTTTCACAGGTGCAAACGGAACAGCCCCATACACTTTTACCTACAATATTAATGGAGGCACAAACAGAACCGTTACTTCTACCGGGAATACGGCCACCATTACAGCGCCAACAACTGCTGTAGGTAACTTCGTGTATAATTTAGTAAATGTAGCCGATGCAAATTGTGGTCAGGCGCAAACAGGCGCTGCAACGGTAACCGTTCGTCCGTTACCAATAGCAACCATTACAGGCACCACTGCTGTTTGTAATTTCGGCAACTCACCACAAATTACTTTTACAGGTTCTGCAGGAACAGCCCCTTATACCTTTACATATAATATTAATGGTGGAAGTAACAGAACGATAACAACCAATGCTACATCCGCAACGGTAACCGCTCCGAGCAATACAACAGGAACGTTTGTTTATACTTTGGTAAGCGTAACCGATGCTTTCACAACACAAACACAAACCGGAAATGCTACCGTTATCATAAATCCGCTTCCCGTTATTAACATCAACAGCAATAAAGGTTTATCTATTTCGAAAGGCGATGCAGTTATTTTAACCGCAACAGGTGGCTCACAATACAGCTGGACAGGTGCCGAAATCAGCAGCGGACAGTTAACTTCATCTGCCACCATCAGGCCAAAACAAAGCGGAACTTATCAGGTTACCGTAACCAATGCAAGCGGATGTTCAAGTAATCAAACGATTTCCATTACAGTAGTTGATGATTATAAACTAGAAGCAAGCACTGTAGTAACACCAAATGGTGATGGTTATAACGATAGGTTTATTGTTAAAAATATCGATTACTATCCAAATAACACCTTGAGGATTTTCGATAAAGCCGGCCGAATTTTGTACACCAGGCAAGGTTACGCCAACGATTGGGATGGAACCGTTAACGGAAGTCCGCTTGCCGAGGGAACCTATTACTACATCATTGATTTAGGAACAGGGATTAAAACATTTAAAGGATACATTAACATCATCAGAGACTAATTACAGACATGAAAGCAATTACAAAAAACATAAAGCAAATAAGTCGCGTAACGTTTCTATTTGCCGCAAGCATTTTATTATCGACTACTACCAAGGCGCAAATTCTGCCATTAAATGCCCAGTATTTCCAAAACAAATACCTGGTTAATCCATCAATGGCGGGTATTAACGAAGGTCTAAATATTAATGGAAGCTTCCGTAAACAATGGTCTAACATTCCTGGCGCACCCATTACGCAAAGTGTAACAGTAGATCAGCAGGTAAATAAAGTAGGTTGGGGTGTAAATGTTTATAACGAAAAATCTGGTGGCATGCAGCGTACTAAGGCTGTCGGAACCTTCGCTTATCATTTACCCTTAAACAGCAACAACCAGCAGTTAAATTTCGGGGTATCTTTTGGCGCCAGTCAGGATAAGCTAGATTTAAGCAGTATACAAAATAGTGATATTAACGATCCATCCATTGCCCGGTTTAACGATCGTGGTTATTATCTGGATGGCGATTTTGGCGTTTCCTATACCTCTAACGCATTAACTGTAGAAGGTGCCATTCCAAACATGCGTTCCGTATTTCGAAATGACGATTTAAACTTTGCTGATAAACCCACTTTCTATTCAGCAGTAAGCTATAAGTTTAATTTTGGATCAGGCATCAATGCGGTAAGCTTAGAACCCAAAGGTGTTTTCAGAGGTATTAAAAATTACGATAACCTTTGGGATGCTGGCGTGAATGCCAATTTTATCGGCGATAAATTATTCGCGATGGCCATGTATCACAACACACAAAATGTTACGGTTGGTTTCGGTATGAACTATAAATCATCCTTATATTTTATGGCCTATTACAACACAGCCACCTCCGCAATTAGTGGTTATACCGATGGAGATTTTGAAGTAAATATCCGGGTAAATATTGGGAAGAAACCATAGCCCCCTATTCGTCTGGCGACAACTTTTCCCTGAAAGGGGAAGAGCATAGAAAAAACATTCTTTGCAACATAAATTTCAAACCCCATAAGGACTCAAAAACCTTATGGGGTTTATTAATTGTGAGGAAAAATAGCCCCTATCCGCCTGGCGGCACATTTTCCCGAAGGAGAAAAGGCAATGAAAAAGCATTGTTCGCACCTCGCTATTGCCGCCCTGCTCGCTTAAATAATTTTCCCGCAGATTAAGAAGATTTCCGCAGAAGCGAGCGGCAAAAATCTGCGGTAATCATTTAGATCTGCGGGACCAACCTTTGCAATATGCTGGAGGACTAATCTATTAGCAAAATCATCTTTGCGAGGAGGTACCACGAAGCAATCTATTTTGAAGATTATTTGATGGAAATTGGCTCAGCAGATGAAGCCCATAAAATGACGGTTTTTCTTTAGGTACTGAATCAAGTTCACGATGACGACCGCTTTAACCCGCCGTTCATGCAAATGCGAAAAAAGGTTTGGTGTTGAACGAAGTCAGTAGATAAAAACGCTGGGATCCTTTGCTGCGCTCTGGATGAGAATCCTACTATTTCCACCCTGCTCTCCGGCCTAGGAGATGATGGAAGGAGAAGCCGTTGAAATTTTTGCACCAACATTCAAATACCTCAAACCCAAGGTAGCGCGAACGGCTCTTAAAACAAAATCTTTATTAAAAATCAAATTGAGCCCTTGTGCTACCGCCATTTAAATTTCGACGAGCTAATCCGACATTAGATCCAAGCCTTGATTTTTGCTTCTTTTCATCAAGGAAAAGAAGAAAGCCCTTCGGTGGCTGACCTGTACCGATTTTTCATCGGTAGCCGAGGCAAGCCAGCGCAGCGAAAAAAATGGTTGATGAGCAACCACACCATGGGTGCGTTGAATATAAATACAAAATGAAAATTCGGTTCTAAAAAAAACTTCGGTTGGTAAATCACCAACCGAAATTTTACTCATTAAGTCAATCCCTTAATTCCAACCCCCACCTAACGACCGATACAAACCAACCACTGCATTCAATTGTTCTGTTTTAATCGTAGTAAGTTCCAGTTCGCTTTGCAATAAATTACCTTGGGCAGTTATAACCTCTAAATAATTTGCCATACCACTTTTAAACAACAAACTTGCATTTCTCGAAGCCTGTTGTAAAGTTTGAGCTCTTTTTTCAGCAATGCTATATTGTGTTTTTAATTTCTCAACCTTAGTTAACTCATCGGAAACCTCTCCTACCGCGGTAATTACCGATTGGCGAAATTGAATTACCGTTTTCTCCCTGTCTATTTTTGCTAAAGCTAAACTAGATTTTAATTGGCCTCTTTGAAAAATAGGTTGTGTAATTCCGCCAGAAACCATGCCGAATAAAGATGCAGGCATACTAAACCAATTACTCGCTTTAAATGAATTGATACCACCGCTAGCCGTTATCACTAAGGAAGGATATAAATTCGCCTTCGCCACTCCAACCTTTGCATTGGCTACATCCAAAGCCAGTTCTGCAGATTTAATATCAGGTCTGCGGCTTAATAAAGAAGACGGAAAACCAGCATTTAAGTCTGTAGGAATAACCATCTGATCTAAATGACTCAAGCGGCCAATAGATTTTGGCAATGTACCAATTAATACACTCAAAGCATTTTCCTGCAAAGCAATATTTTGTTCTAACCGTGGAATTAATTGCGCCGCATTTAGCTGTTGCGCCTCTGCCTGCTGTATGGCCAATGAAGTTACCTGACCAGCATCAAACTGTAAGTTGATAATCCTTAATGTACTATCGTTCAGCTTTAAGTTTTTACGGGCTATTTCCAGTTGCGCATCAAGCATCAATAAATTATAATAACCTTGGGCAACATTGGCTACCAATCGGGTTTGAATCGCTTTTCTAGCCTCACCGGTTTGCAAAAAACTGGCTAAAGCACCAGCTTTTTGATTGCGGATTTTACCCCAGATATCTGCTTCCCAAAACACACCAAGATTCGCATTGTAATCTTCAATATGGGTAGACCCTGTAAACTGGTTTAAACTTAAGCCGTTTAAACTATTGTCAGACGGGCGACTTGAACTGCCCGTAACCTGCAACTTCAATTCTGGTAAGTAACCAAGTTTTGATTGTTTAAACAAAACTTCGGCAGCATCTATATTTTTTAATGCAATTTGCATATCATAATTGCGAACCAAAGCCGTATCAATTAAATTTTGTACAGTAAGATCATTAATAAAACTCTTCAGAGGCAAATCGCCAATACTAGAAGAATCTTTGGGCATTGAATTTCTAAACATTCCAGGAGCCAGACTTTCTGGTAAAGCCAGATTTTGAGAAACCGAACATCCGCTCCAGATCATGGCAAGGAGCAGGATGCTAAATATATTAAACCGTTTCATAAACTACATTTTTTACAGGTTCTTCATGATGAACAACCTCATTTGATTTTGAAAATTTTTCTTGTAAAGCCTGGAAAATCACGAAGAGTACCGGGATAATGAATAATCCGAGAATTACCCCTGAAATCATTCCGCCTGCGGCTCCAATACTAATGGAATGGTTACCCTGCGCTGATGGACCAGTAGCACCCATCATTGGTATTAAACCTACAATAAAAGCAAGAGAAGTCATAATAATCGGACGTAATCTTGATTTTGCAGCCTCTAATGCGGCAGCGATTAATGGTTCTCCCGCTCGTCGTCGCTGGACAGCAAATTCTACAATCAGGATCGCATTTTTTGCCAATAGTCCAATGAGCATAATTAAGGCCACCTGAACATAAATATTATTTACAATTCCAGTTAAACCTATTGCAACAAATACCCCGAATATTCCCGCAGGGATAGATAAAATTACCGCTAAAGGCAAAATATAGCTTTCGTATTGAGCAGATAATAAGAAGTAAATAAAGACCAAACACAATAAAAAGATCACTGTAGATTGTCCGCCAGATGAAATCTCTTCACGGGTTTGTCCAGAAAATTCATAGCTATAACCTGCTGGTAAGTGCTTTTCAGCCACTTCTTCAATTGCTTTAATGGCATCACCAGAACTAAATCCTGGTTTTGGAATGGCATTAATAGAGATGGAGTTAAACAGATTATACCTCGATGCCGTTTCTGAACCATAAATCCGGGTCAGTTTTACCAGGGTATTAATTGGCACCATTTCGCCACGATTACTTTTAACGAATACGCGATCTATAGCTGAAGGATCTGCACGATCTTGTACATCAGCCTGAACCACCACGCGGTAATATTTACCGAAGCGGTTAAAATCTGATGCCTGCACACTTCCGAAATAAGTTTGCATACTTTGCAGGATATCCTTTACGTTAACCCCTAGTTGATCTGCTTTCTCATCATTAATATCCAGTTGCAATTGCGGATAATCGGCTTTAAAACTGGTAAAGGCTACGGCAATTTCAGGGCGTTTCATTAATTCTCCAATAAATTGTTGAGAAATGCCACTAAATTTATCAAGCTTGCCACCCGTTTTATCCTGCAAAACCATATCCAAAGCTTCTACATTACTAAAGCCCGGAACAGTTGGAAAACTGAACACGAAGAAACTACCACCAGAAATGGCACCTAATTTTCCACGCACCTGATTCATAATCTCCTCAATATTTTTTACCTGACCACGTTCTTCATTCGGTTTTAACAATACAAAAACTACTGCTGAAGATGGACTGGTTGAGTTGGTGAGCAGATTGAAACCCGATACAGCAGTTACATCTCTTGAAGCATCTAGCTTGCTTAAAATACCTTCGGCTTCGGTCATTACCTTTTGAGTACCATCTAATGAAGTACCTGATGGTGTATTTACAGCAATGGCGATAAAACCCTGATCTTCAGTCGGGATGAAACCCGAAGGTGTATTTTTCACCATAAAAACAGTAATCAGCGTAATTAAGGCTAAGCCACCTAAACTTAACCATTTGTGGCGTACTAAAAACTTAAGTCCACCAACATAGCGGTTGGTTAAGGAATTAAAACTATGGTTAAATCCATTAAAGAATCTTTGCTTAAAATTCTGTTTAACCTCAGTTTTTTCGCTATGTGCGGAATGATTATCCTTTAAGAACAATGCAGCCAAAGCCGGACTTAATGTCAACGCATTAACCGCCGAAATCACAATCGCAATAGCCATGGTAAAGGCAAACTGACGATAAAAAACACCCGTAGAACCTTCCATAAAACCAACCGGAAGAAACACTGCAGCCATCACTAAGGTAATGGAGATAATGGCACCTGTAATTTCATGCATGGCTTCGTGTGTAGCCACCTTCGGAGGTAAATGCTTATGCTCCATTTTGGCATGCACGGCCTCTACCACCACAATCGCATCATCCACCACAATACCAATGGCCAGAATCAAAGCGAAAAGCGTTAATAAGTTAATGGAAAACCCAAATAACTGCATAAAGAAAAATGTACCCAAAATGGCTACCGGAACTGCAATGGCAGGAATTAAGGTCGATCTGAAATCCTGCAGGAAGATAAACACCACAATAAAAACCAAAATGAAGGCTTCCACTAAAGTATGCTCTACCTGCTCAATAGATTGATCAAGCGCAACCTTGGTACTGTAGAAAATATTCTTTTTAATCCCTGCAGGAAAGCTTTTCTCTGATTTTTCCATCAGCTTATTAATCGCCACCTGAATATCATTTGAGTTTGAACCTGCCAATTGGATAATACCAATTACAATTCCTTTTTTACCATTCAATCGTGTGATACTATTATAAGAATAAGCACCCAATTCTACCCTTGCCACATCTTTCAGACGCAGGATAGAACCATCGGCATTGGCGCGTATAGCAATATTTTCATACTCTTCTGGTTTGGTTAACTTCCCCTTATATTTAATTACGTATTCGAAAACTTCCTTACTCTTCTCTCCAAATTTTCCAGGTGCAGCTTCTAAACTCTTATCCTGGATGGCTTTCATCACCTCATTAGGCGTAACCTGATAAGTAGACATTTGTGAAGGATTTAACCAAACACGCATTGAATAATCTTTTGATCCACCAAAAATAGCAGCCGAACCAACACCCGGAATCCTTTTGATTTCTGGAATAATATTGATTTGCGCATAATTGGCCACAAAAGTTTGATCATATTTCGATTCATCCTCAGTATACAAGCCAATTGCCATGATAAAACTATTCTGCTGCTTAGCTGTGATTACACCCTGCTGAACAACTTCGGCAGGTAACTGACTAGTGGCCTGCGCTACACGATTTTGCACGTTAACCGCAGCCTGATCAGCATTTGTACCCAGTTTAAAGAAAATAGTAATCGCCAGTGAACCATCATTACTGGCTGTAGAACTCATGTAAGTCATGTTTTCAACCCCATTGATTGATTCTTCTAAAGATGGTGCAACCGAACGTAACACCGTTTCAGCATTTGCACCCGGATAAACCGCCGTAACCAAAACCGATGGTGGTGCAATATCTGGGAATTGTTGTAAGGGAAGTTTGGTAAGGCCAAGTACACCCAGTATGACCAACAAAATGGAGATTACGGTAGCCAGTACGGGCCTTTGTATAAATATTTTAAACATTTTTTCTTATTTTATTTTTCGTTCCTGCAAAATGTGCTTTAAGCTTTTGTCTCTCGGCTTTAGTCTTTTAACTTTACGCTTTAGTCTTTCAGCTTTGGTCTTTCAGCTTTACGCTTTTACCTTTTAGCTTTAGTCTTTCTGCTTTACGCTTTTACCTTTCAGGTCCTATTATAATTGAGCAGCTTTGTTTGATGCCTTGTCAGGTGTAATTACTTGCCCCTCCTGCAAACGGTCGAGGCCACTCAATACAATCTGATCACCGGATTTAACTCCATCTTTGATCAAATAGTTACTACCGCTTTTTCCAATCACGGTAATTGGCATCTTACTTACCTTATTCCCTTGGTTTACGGTGAAAACAAATACTTTATCCTGCATTTCTATGGTTGCTACCTGTGGGATCAGAATTGCATCAGGATGGGGTAAGCCCAAACGAATCTTCCCAGTATTACCTGATCGTAAAACTCCATTCGCATTTTTGAAACTAGCCCTCAAAGTAATGGCACCAGTGTTTTTATCAAACTGACCATCAATCATGTCAATTTTCCCTTTAACCGGATAAGTTGTATTATCCGATAAAAGAAGTTCAACAGCAGGAAGATGACTGATTCTTTCAGCAGGCGTTTTGCCAGCATAATTGGCATTAAAGCTATTGAAATCGTTTTCAGCTAAAGCAAAATAAACATGCACTTCGTGAATATCAGATAACTGCGTCAAAGCATCCTGGTCAGTTGGAGATACCAAACTCCCTTGTTTTTTTGGAATCCGGCCGATGTAACCACTTACAGTTGCCTTTACATTGGTGTAACCCAGGTTAATTTGTGCAGATGCTACACTTGCCTGTGCTTGCTCAGCGTTCGCCTGGGCAATTTTATAAGCCGTTTTTGCAGTCTTTAACTGAAATTCTGAAACTACTTTATTTTGAACCAATGGCGTTAGTTTGTCTACTTCCAGCTGGGCATTTAATATGGCCGCTTGGGCAGCATGCAAACTTGCTTTTGCATTGTTCAAAGCTTCACGGTAAGGACGATCATTAATTTTGAAAAGTGTTTGCCCGGCAGTAACATAAGCACCTTCGTTAACTAAAACACTTTGCAGATAACCGCTCACCTGTGGTCGGACATCAATATCTACCGCACCCTGAATAGCAGCCGGATAGTCTATGTAAGTAGTTTGTGCGCTTTCGCTAACCAAGCTTACAGGCAATACCGGAGGCGGTGGTGCAGCAGCAGATTGATCAGGAGAAGATTTACAGCTGACCAAAATCATAGATAAGGTAGAGAGAATTAACATGGACTTAACTTGATTAAACGATTTAACACTGTTAAGTAAGATAAACAAGCGATGGATAGCATTCATATGATTAAAATTATTGTGGATTTAAAGCTTATAAACTATTTAACAGTGTTAAATAGAAGGATAAAAAAATTTAGCTATTAATGGATAAAGTAATTCCTTTAATGGCGTCTTTTAAAATTTGTTGGTTTAGTTCGTCTGTCGTTCTTCCATTCGGCCGCACCAGGTTAATCGAAATTAATCCGTGAATAATCGACCAGTAGGTATAGTATTTGGTGCAAATATCGTTTTCACTTACAGGCTGTTTTTTATACAATGCCTCAATAGCATCTCCAAGCATTGTCCCTACGGTTTCTGCTTCATGCATTGAACTTTTAACATTGCAGCAAACCATATCCACACCATACATCAATTGATAAAACTCTTTATTTGCAAAAGCGAAGTTCCAGTAGGCGATCCACATGGCTTCCATTTTATCTTCAGCAGATTCATGTTTGTCTCTGGCCTCACGAATATCTTTTCCTAAGATTTCATAACCCTTTCTGGTAAGTTCCAACAAGATTCCTTCTTTATTTGAGAAGTATTCGTAAATGATTGGGGCAGTATACTCAATCTGGTCGGCAATTTTACGCATACTCAATGCCTGCCATCCTTCAGTTTGAACTATGTTCAAGGCAGCATCCAGAATTTTGGTTCTGGTTTCATCTTTTAATCGTAATATTCTTTCTTTGCTTCCCATGATTTGGAATATAAGGTGATAAATAATCTAACACCGTTAAGCAAATGTAGAATCATTTCAGAAACTGTGAATCATGGAATTGTCAGATAAAAATTAGTCAGGTTAAAAGAGCGTTTAAAATAGTTTAAACCTTGATTTTAGATGGATTTATTTTCGATAGATTTATTTCAAATAATATAAACTATCAAAGGAAGATCTTTTCACTAGAACAACTTCCCTCCGGCCAGAACTTAAGAAAACTAAAAAGTCGTAGCGGGATGCTACGACTAACTCAATATATTTATTAGAACTGTCGTCTTTGCGAGGAGGCTTTTTCAGCCAACGAAGCAATCTTAATGCGATAGTTCGAAGATTGCCTTGTCTCTCACAATGAAGGATTTAGTTTCAGCGTGCTTTACGAAAAACTTTGCTTCCTTGCGGTAAACGCACTTAATACTTAAACCTTTTCATAAAACTACTTACACTTTCCTCTAAATTACCATCCTCAATTGCTTTAACGAAAGCTGTTCCAATGATTGCTCCGTTAGCATAAGAACAAGCTTTATCGAACGTCTGTTTATCACTAATTCCGAAACCAATCATCGTTGGATTTTTTAGATTCATCGCCTTAATTCTACCAAAGTAATTTTCAGTGGTGTTGACTACTTCCAAGTTTTTACCGGTTGTAGCAGATGAGGATAGCAGATAGATAAAACCATTAGTTAAGCCATCAATCTTGTGAATCCGTTCATCGGCCGTTTGAGGCGTAATTAAAAACACATTACTTAAATTGTGTTCTTCAAAACAGCCTTGATAAAATTCTTCATATTCAACCATTGGCAAATCAGGCACAATACAGCCATCAACACCAACTTCAGCACAGGCTTTACAGAAATTTTCTACCCCAAACTGTAAAACCGGATTCACATAACCCATTAACAACACCGGGATAGTTACGTTTTTGCGCAGGTCTTTTAATTGCTCAAAAAGCAGTTTCAGTGTCATGCCCTGATCCAGAGATTTTTTACTACTCGCCTGTATCACCGGACCATCGGCTACCGGATCGGAATATGGAAAACCAATCTCCAGCATATCTGCACCAGATTTCTCTAAGGCTTCAGCAATTTGAATGGTATCGCCCGTATTTGGATAACCAGCAGTATAATAAATGGATAATATATTTTTCTTCTCCTGGAAGAGTTGTTTGATTCTGTTCATTTCTTTAACCTTTCCATCATTGCGAGGTACGAAGCAATCTGATTTGAGGATTTAAGCAGATTGCTTCGTACCTCGCAATGACGATGTGCTTTTATAAATTAAAATATTTAATATAAGTATCTAAATCCTTGTCTCCCCTACCCGAAAGGCAAATCACTACATTTTCGCCGCCTTTAAATTCCATTTTCTCTAAATAAGCTAGAGCATGTGCACTTTCTATGGCAGGAATAATCCCTTCAAGCTGGGTAAGCAATAGCCCGGCATCTAAACTCTCTTCATCAGTGATGGAAACATATTTTCCACGGCCAGTTTTGAATAAATGCGCATGTTGCGGACCAATTCCAGGATAATCTAAACCAGCTGAAACCGAATGTGGCTCTACTACCTGTCCGTCTTCCGTTTGCATTAAGATACTTCGGCTACCATGTAATACACCTTCTTTGCCCAGATAAGTTGTTGCGGCCGAAAGTCCACTGGAAACACCTTTTCCCGCCGCTTCAACAGCTATCAGTTTTACATTTTCATCATCCATAAAATGATAAAACATACCCATGGCATTACTTCCACCGCCTACACAAGCTAAAACATAATCAGGCTGATCGCTTCCAGTTTGTTCGATTAATTGCTTTTTGGTTTCTTCTGAAATGATGGATTGAAAAATCGCCACCATATCGGGGTAAGGATGCGGACCAACCACAGAACCAATGATGTAATGCGTATCAACCGGGTTATTAATCCAATCACGCATGGCTTCGTTAGTTGCGTCTTTTAAAGTTTTACTTCCAGAACTTGCTGGCACAACCTTGGCACCTAACATTTTCATGCGGGCTACATTTGGCGCCTGACGCTCAATATCTACCTCACCCATATAAATTACGCACTCTAAATTGCGTAATGCACAAACGGTAGCTGTTGCTACACCATGCTGACCAGCACCAGTCTCGGCAATAATTCTTTTTTTACCAAGCTTTTCTGCCAACAAGATCTGACCGATGGTATTGTTAATTTTATGGGCTCCGGTATGGTTTAGATCCTCTCTTTTCAGGAAAATATTGGCACCATATCTTTCAGATAATCTATTGGCTAAATATAATGGCGAAGGGCGACCAACATAATCTTTCATTAACTGATGAAATTCTTTCTGAAAATCGGCATCATCAATAATCTTTAAATAATTCTGACGCAATTCTTCTACGTTCGGATAAAGCATTTCGGGGATGTATGCACCGCCAAAATCTCCATAATATCCTTTTTCGTTTACTTTGTATTTCATATCTTTTTTATCTAATCCGCTGGTTAAAACCAACTCTTATTTCCCATAACTAAAGTCATGTTCTTATTCTTTACAAATCGTCATTTCGACCAAGGTGGAGAAATCTTTGTAATTGAACCTTAGTTTTAAGCGCTATATTTTATCCTATCCTTCAGTCGAGATGACAAATAATCGGTCTTGTCATTCTGAGAAACGAAGAACCTGTTTAATATTAGCAGCAGTATTTCATCGCTTGCAGATACTTCGTTCCTCAGTATGACAGTTAATTATTTTATTGCTGTAATAAATGCCTTAACTTTCTCTACATCCTTTACACCAGGCTCAACTTCAAACCTGCTATTAATATCAAGCGCATATAATCTTGAATCTTCTATCTGCTTTATTGCTGCCGCATGTTCTAAATCAATCCCGCCACTTAAAAAGTAAGCCTTATTTAATTCATAATTTTCTAAAATTTTCCAATCAAAAGTTTTTCCAGATCCACCATGCGCTTTCGTTTTGGTATCAAATAGAAAATAATCTACCACATCATTGTAACCATCCAAAATACTGAAATCGAATTCCTCATCAACACCAAAAGCCTTAATTACTTCTATACCACCAAATGTTGATTTTAAATCTGCACAATACCCGGGAGCCTCATTTCCATGTAATTGAACAGCTTTAAGCTGATATAGATTTACTTTTTTCTTCACAACCTCCAAATCTTCATTTACAAAAACGCCAACAGTTTTAATTTCTGATGGGATATATTTAATCAGCTCTGCCGAAACATCACTAATAAAACGTGGTGATTGCCCGTAAAAAATAAACCCTAAATAGTCAGGTTGCAGACTTGCAACCGCAGCAATATTAGCTGCGAATTTCATTCCGCAAATTTTTAGTTTCAATTTATTCATTAGACCACTAACTTTTTAAAACTGTCTAATGCCCTTTTGCTTGTTAAAGATTCTTCTGCTTCATAAAAGCAATCAGCAAAACTGGCCGTTGGCTTGATGGTTTTAATCGCAAGAGCAGAATTACAAAGCACTACATTATTTTGTACATCTGTGGCTTCGCCATTCAACACATCCATAAATATCTTTGCAGAAGATTCTACCGTGTCGCCACCCCTTATATCAGTCGGCGAAATCTTTTCAAATCCCATATCAGTTAATGTTAAAATGCTTTCGCCCTTATTGTTAAAGGTTTTAACATCGCAGGTTAGAGAGATCTCATCATAACCTTCTAAAGCATGTACAATCGTATAATTTTTTGTAGTATCCTGATAAAGATAGTTGTATAACCTGGCCAGTTCCAAACTAAAAACACCAACCATTTGATACTTTGGCTGTGATGGATTCACCATTGGCCCTAACATATTGAAAAACGTTTTAATGCCCAAATCTTTACGAATGGGTGCCACAATCTTCATTGCCGGGTTAAATAAGGGCGCATGTAAAAAACAAATGCCAGCCGTATCCAAATTGCGTTTTAATACATCCTGATCATTGGTAAATGAGTAACCCAGATACTCCATTACATTAGAAGAACCACAACCCGAAGATACACCATAATTACCATGTTTAGCGACATGATGCCCCGCTCCTGCTACCACAAATGACGATAGTGTAGAAATATTAAAGGTATCTTTTCCATCCCCCCCTGTTCCGCAAAGATCGATGAGTTCATAATCTGAAAAATCAGCTTTAATACCCAAATCCAACATCGCATCACGGAAACCCTGTAACTCATCTACAGTGATATTTCGCATAGCATAGGCGGTAATAAAAGCAGCAATCTGCGAAGAATTAAATTCTCCCTGAGAAATAGAAATGAGGATATGTTTCGCCTCTTCTCTACTGAAACTTTTATTTTCAAACAAATGGTTTAATATTCTTTTCATGTTTTTGTATACCTCTTACCGTCATTCTTAACCTTTACAGAGATGCAGAATTAAATCCGATAGCTATCGGATCAGCATGACAGTCTCTTAAAAAAATCGCATAAAAAAAGGATTGCTTTTTGGGCAATCCTTTTTATCGTTTATAAAATAATTTAAAATATATAACAATAGAATTTGCCTAACGAATTTCGTTATGCCACCACCAATTGTTATTTAAGTTTTTAATGATCATGTTTGTATAGAACAAATATTGATATACTTTTTTATAATTCCAAAATCTTTCTAAAAATATATGTCTTTTTTTAAAAGAAGAGTACAGTTTAATGATGATCTGGGTTTTGGCTCCACTCCCGTGATCAAAAACCAAAGGGTATTAAATACAGATGGAACGCCAAATATCGAGCGGACAGGTTTGCCCTGGTTTAAGTTTGATGATACCTATACCCGCCTGGTCACCATGAGCTGGCCTAGGTTTTTTCTGGTGATCCTGATTGCATATTTGATTGTAAACACCCTCTTTGCAGTTGCATACAATATAATTGGAATTGAGAATTTAGACGGCGCAAAAGGCATTACATTAAGGGATCAGTTTTTTGATGCTTTCTTTTTCTCCGCCCAAACCATTTCAACGGTGGGTTACGGGCATATTTCCCCACAAGGATTCGTTACCAGTATATTGGCCGCTTTTGAAAGCATGCTAGGTTTGCTCGCTTTTGCATTGGCAACAGGTTTACTTTACGGCCGTTTCAGCAGACCCACTTCTAAAGTTTCTTTCAGTAAAAAAATGGTGATCGCGCCTTATCAAAACCATACGGGTTTGATGTGCAGACTGGTTAATCTTCGAAAAAATTCATTAATTGATGTCGAAGTACAAATGTTTATGACATACAACGAAACCGTTGATGGAAAATTGAGGAGGAGTTTTTATCCTTTGGATTTGGAACGTAATAAAATCAGTGTATTATACTTAAACTGGACGTTGGTGCACCCAATTAATGATGACAGTCCTATTTTCGGAAAAACAATTGATGAATTAAAGGCAGCAGAAGTAGAGATTTTTGTAATTTTAAGAGCCTTTGATGATACCTTTGCACAAACCATTCATACCAGAACCAGCTATCAGGATGATGACATTGAGTTTGATGCAAAGTTTAAGATCATGCACTACCACAATGAGCATGGCAAAACCGTGATGGATTATAGCTTATTTGATAAAATTGAAAAGGTATAATCAGCATTACTAACTTTCTGTCCGATATGAAATAAAGTTAGTAACGCTAAATGGAGACCTATGAGGTTTTAAAAACCTCATAGGTCTAAGAATTATCTAATTAGACTGATGAATAAACTTTAAAATTTCCTCATATAAATCATTTCCTCCAAATATCATCTGACTGATCATAGGCACATGGCTTTTACCTTCTATTTCCTTAATTTCTACGGGAATGTGGTTCGCCTTTAATTTTTGATATAACCTGGGCGTTTGCAATTTAATCGCTTCGTAAGTTTTGCTTCCATAAAACAGCAAATGCGGATTTTTAATATTATTGACGTAGTTTAATGGCGATGCTACTTTCCATACTTCAGGTTTGTTAGTAAAGGTTCTGATAAAATCGAAGTAAAAATTGTCCTTTTTAGCATGAGTAAGGTATTCATATAAATCCAGTCCGAAAGGATCATTTAGGATTACGCCTTTAATTGGGTTTTTGATTTTGGCGTGATCAAAATATTTTCGATCCGCGTTAATCAGTTCGGCCAAATGCGCCCCTGCTGAATGCCCCATAATGAAAATCTTATCTGAACTGCCTTTATAGCCAGAGATGTTTTCCTTAACCCATTTTACCGCCAATGCACAATCATCAGCCATTTTTTCATATTGCGCATCAGGTGCAAGCGGATAATTTATAATCACGGTAACTATACCTTTCCTGGCGAAATTTCTGCCTAACCACCAATACGTTTCTTTCTTGCCACTACTCCAGGAACCGCCATGAATAAAAATCAGAACAGGCTTATTTGTTAACGAATCGTTTTTATAAAAAACATTAAGTGAATTTTCTGCTTCAGCGTTATAGGCATAATTGATATCCTTAGCTGTTTTTACCTGAGCCAATGCTGTTATGGTTTGAAACAAGAGGATTACTATAAAGAAGTATTTTATCATATTTGAAATGGATTTTCCATGCAACTTAACAAACGAAATCGTTGGCATAGTGGATTTATTAAAAAGTATCAAGTAGCGAAAATCAAGTATCAAGATTGGAAATTCACAAAATCCTTCCACTGTCCCCAATTAAGATAATATCGTGTGAATGCAATGCGATGAATTTTAGGAGACAAAAAACAATTGTGATTGAACAGCCACAATGCTCGTCCACCCAACTTAGCCTTACCATTATATCTTCGTTCTACTCCAATCCGGCCTAACAAATTTTTCGGGATACACAGTCAAAGCCAAACTACTAACTTAAATAGAAAAGTTTTCAGCCGGCAATTTTTGTTTCCTTTTTGTTGTCAAAAAGAAAAAAGCCCGTCCGGCCAGGACAAAACCATTATCCTTTTATCAGCGGATTCTTTTCCTTCGCAAACAAATCGAAAACTTTTTTATCCACAAAACCTGGGAACAGCTTATTCATCCACACAGCCAGCTTCCCCTGACCTGTCATCACTAAAGTCCGTTTGCGTTTCTCAATACCATCGGCAATAATCGTGGCAACTTCTTCAGATGTCATCATTTTACCTTCATCCATACTCGTTTCACCATGAGCCGCACCATCTTTTGATAAAGCAGTAACGCGGATATTAGAAGCCGTAAATCCCGGGCAAGCCACTAAAACATTTACACCAGTTTTCAAAAGCTCGGTACGCAAAGATTCCATGAAACCATTCATCGCAAATTTTGAAGCAGAATATCCTGTTCGCCCAGGTAAACCCCGGTAACCAGCGATGGAAGAAATTCCCACTACCGTACCCTTAGTTTTTAGAATTTCTGGCAAAGCATATTTGGTGCAATAAACCGTCCCCCAGAAGTTTACATCCATCAGGTTTTTAAGTACAGATAAATCCAGATCATTAAATAATGCACGCATGGATAAACCTGCATTGTTCACCAGAATATCAATTTTCTGGAACGAAACCAATGCCTGCTTAATAAGCAATTCACAATCAGCCTCTTTACTAACATCTGCCTGAACGGCAACAGCTCTGATATTATATTTCTTTTCTAAGTCAGCAGTAATTTCGCAAAGTGTTACATATTTACGGGCAGCTAAAACCAAATTGGCGCCACGTTTAGCAAATTCTTCGGCACAAGCTTTTCCAATTCCGCTGGACGCTCCTGTAATAATGATGACTTTATTTTTCATTTATAGTGAGTTGGGTATTTAGTTGTTTAGTTTTTAGACTTGGGAAGCTTCTTTGTGGGCGTTACTAATTGGGAATTAAGGCTATGTTCTAACCACCAAAACAACTAACTATTTCATCATTGCTGTTTCGTAAGGTACACGAGTGATGATCGAGCGGCCGAGTGTTATTTCATCAGTATATTCCAGTTCTCCACCAAAAGCAATTCCACGGGCGATGGTAGTTACCGGAACATTAAATTCTTTTAAGCGTTTGTACAGATAGAAAAGTGTAGTATCACCTTCCATATTCGGACTCAAGGCCAAAATAATTTCTTTAATTCCCCCGGCAGCCACTCTGGATACCAATCCATCAATAAACAAATCAGTCGGGCCAATACCATCCATAGGAGAAATCAATCCACCTAAAACATGATAAACCCCATAATACTGTCCGGTATTTTCAATGGCCATTACATCACGGGTATCTTCTACCACGCAAATCGTTTCTTTATCGCGCTTAGGTGAAGTACATATTTCACAAATTGTAAAATCCGAAATATTATGGCAAATGCTACAATGTTTAATTTGTTGTTTAAGCTTAATAAAGGTATTGCCAAACTGGTTCACTTCCTCCTGTTCTTTATTTAAAAGATGTAAAACTAAACGCAATGCCGTTTTTTGTCCCACACCAGGTAATTTAGAGAATTCGTTTACTGCATCTTCAAGCAGTTTGGATGAAAAATTCATGCACAAAAATATGAAATAGTTGTTTGGTTTTTTAGTGCTTTGGTTTTTTAGTTATTTTGTGACGGTACCGAAAAAACTAACCATCTAACCAACAAAACAACTAATATTAATTTCTTACATTTAACAGCTTAAAACAAAAATATGTCGCCAACTATACTTTTATGCTTTCTAATCGGTTACTTTTTATTGCTGATTGTTATTTCATTCGTAACCTCCAAAGATTCGTCAGATAATAACTCGTTTTTTGTTGCCAATAGAAATTCAAAATGGTATTTAGTGGCATTTGGAATGATTGGAACCGCACTTTCAGGTGTAACCTTTATTTCCGTACCCGGCGAAGTTGGAGCGCCAGCCGGAAATCAATTTCAATATTTCCAGTTCGTTTTAGGCAATGCAGTTGGTTTCATTATTATTTGCACGGTATTACTGCCGCTGTATTACCGGATGAAACTCACCTCCATTTACAGCTATATAGAACAGCGATTAGGCTATTATAGCTACAAAACTGCAGCATCAATCTTCCTATTAAGCAGAACATTAGGTTCAGCAACCCGATTATACCTGGTGGTAATTGTTTTACAGCGCTTCATTTTCGATAATTATGGCATTCCTTTTTGGCTAACGGTGCTGATATCACTTGTCCTGATTTGGTCATATACCTTTAAAGGTGGCCTAAAGACCATTATCATCACCGATACTTTACAAACATTTTTCCTTGTGCTATCAGTTTTCCTCACCATCTATTTCATTTGCAGCAGCTTAAATTTCAACATTCCACAAGCATTTGAAACCATTAAAAGCAGCAGTTATTCAAAGATTTTCTTTTTAGATGATTTTCTAACCAACAAATTTTACTTCAGCAAGCAGTTTATTGGTGGTATTTTCGTAACGATTGCGATGACAGGTTTAGATCAGGATTTAATGCAGAAAAACCTGAGCATGGGTACCATTAAAGAGGCGCAGAAAAACATGTTCACTTTTACCGGTGTATTTGTCATCCTGAATGTATTCTTTTTAAGTGTTGGCGCTTTATTGTACATTTTTGCAGCTAAAAATGGCATCGATATACCATTGGATCACATCACCGGAAAGCCCAGAACAGATTTATTATTTCCCGAAATTGCCTTAAATAATTTAGGCGCAATACCCGCCATTATTTTTATGCTAGGTTTAACAGCAGCTACTTTCGCCACAACAGATTCGGCATTAACGGCGCTTACCACCTCCTTCTGTGTAGATTTTTTAGGCATGACAAAAGCCGAAAATATGAATGCTAAAGACGCAGTAAAAAAGCGCCATACCGTTCACATTGCCTTTTCCATTTTAATGTTTTTAGTGATTATAATAATCAACGCACTAAACAGTTCATCTGTAGTCAGTTTAATATTTACCATTGCCTCATATACCTATGGACCCCTTTTAGGCTTATATAGTTTTGGATTATTTGTAAAAAAACGCGGACTTCATGACAAATTAGTACCAATAGTTTGCATATTATCGCCTTTTTTATGTTACTTGCTTTCCACGTATTCAACCCGCTTATTAGGTGGTTACGTTTTTAGTGTTGAACTGATTTTAATCAACGGTTTAATCACTTTTATAGGTTTGCTTTTCATCAGCAAAAAGACTGATGCGCAAACACAATTTTAATATTAGAATAGCGTATATATGACGAGTGAAGAAAAAATTAGAAGTGCCTTTGAAAATAAGGACTGGCAGGAAATTAAAGTAACAGATTCCTGGCAAATTTTTAAAATAATGGCCGAATTTGTAGACGGTTTTGAAAAACTAGCAAAAATCGGCCCCTGCGTAACGATCTATGGTTCAGCACGTACAGCAGAAACCAATAGGTATTATCAACTGGCAGAGCAGTGTGGCAAACTTTTAACAGATCGCGGTTATGGCGTAATTACAGGTGGCGGTCCTGGTATTATGGAAGCTGGTAATAAAGGTGCACATACCAATGGAGGTAAATCTGTAGGTCTTAATATCGAGTTGCCATTTGAGCAGTTCCACAATAAATATATCGATCACAATAAGTTGCTGGAATTTGATTATTTCTTCGTTCGCAAGGTGATGTTTATGAAATACAGTCAAGGCTTTGTGGTTCTACCAGGTGGTTTTGGTACGATGGACGAACTTTTTGAAGCATTAACTTTGATCCAAACAGGCAAAATTGCACGTTTCCCTATTGTTTTATTGGGTAAGGATTACTGGAGTGGTTTAATAGACTGGATTAAAGGAACCATGCTACAAAAAGAGCACAATATCCACGAGGAAGACCTGAACTTATTCAGGTTGGTAGATACAGCTGAAGAAGCTGCAGAGCATATCTTCAGGTTCTACGATAAATACGTACTGAAACCTAATTTTTAAATAAGATTAAAGAACAGGATGAAAAATTTGAGGATTCGGATATTTAAATATGCGCTCATTCAATCCTTCAAAATTGAAATCATGTTGAAGTAATATGCGCTCATTCAATCCTTCAGAATTCAAATCATAATAAAGAAAGTGCTTGTTTTACGGGCACTTTCTTTTATTACAAACATTTTCTGTAACGATTCGTTTATTCGGAAGTCTTAAAGGAAACCCTTGGCGTGATGGAGAAAATATTGAACTGGAGAAAAGGCCTATTTGATAGTAATTATCAGGTATTTGAAGGTATGTTGTTAAAATTTTCTCTAAATTTCTTTTCTTTAAAAAACTCCGCCATTGCCACCACACAATCAGGAATTTACCTTTTAAAAAGTGAAGGCTATTCCAAACCAGAATCCAAAATCTTCAATAATAAAAATGAAGTTTTAGCAATCATCCGCTATGATTGGCTGGGCTTTAAAGCAAAAATATATTGTACCACCGGCGAAGAATTCAACTGGAGTTTTCAGAACAGCTGGTTCAGCAGATGGTCGGTAAATAACCATAAAAATAAACAGATTATCTACAACTCATCTTCAAGCAGCGGCTTAATCCACAGCAATACAGAAGACGATTTGCTAATCGTAGCAGGGCTATTTATCAGAGAATACTATACCAGAATGCTTTATGCACTCATCATTGTGATGATCATTTTATCAACAGGCAGAAGTATTTTTTAGGTTTAAAAAACCCGCTTCAGAATGAGTCAACCGATGGATACTAGATTGATGCAGATTATTCATCAGATGATTTTTAGATTCGCTTCTGAAGATCATGAATCAAGTCCAGGAAAACGTGTCGCTAAAGTGTTAAAGCCCACTTACACCACCACTCACCACCAATTTCATGGCCTCAGCAGCACTCATATTTAAATCTTTAACCTTTTCTCTTTTTACAATACAAAGCTGTCCCGCAAAAGAGTATGATAAGGGAAAATAAACCGCCACATCATCAGGTAAATCCAGTTTATGAAGATCGTTCTGCGTAAGGAAACCAATTTTCTTCAATCCCCCTTCAACCTCAACCAATACCGGATGATTAAATTTCTTTTCATCACCCACAAAAGCTTCGGTTAAATCTTTAATGGAAGAATAAATAAAGTTGAGTAAAGGCAAGCGCTTCATCATCCGTTGAAACCAATTGTACATCGGTTCCGTAACCAAATTGGTCACAAAAATACCTGCAAGCAAAATCAGCGTTAAAACCGTAAGCAAGCCTAAACCAGGGATGTTTCTGCTTTCACCCGTCTGTGGATTAACCCCTAGTATATTATTGACATTCAGCCAGCTATCAACGGTAGTAACAGCCCAAACCACAATAAATATACTCACAGCGATGGGTACCACAATTAATAAACCTTTGATCAGATAGTTTAAAATAGCTTTCCCAATTTTGTTCATGTTGCAAACTTATTTAAAAATGTTCAATAGTTGTTAGTTAATGGTTTATTAGTTCATTGGTTAGCATGGCTTATTAGCTGCACCCAAACTAATGAACTATTGAACAAATAACAAATGAACCAAAGTCATGTGCACCCAAACTAATGACTATTAATCAATGAACTATTGACCAATAACAAATGAACCAAGGTCATCTGCACCCAAACTAATGACTATTAATCAATGAACTATTGACCAATAACAAATGAACCAAGGTCATCTGCACCCAAACTAATGAATATTAATCAATTAACTATTGACCGATAACAAATGAACCAGCTTATCTGCACCCAAACTAATGACTATTGACCAATGAACTATTGACCAATAACAAATGAACCAAGGTCATGTGCACCCAAACTAATGACTATTAACCAATGAACTATTGACCAATAACAAATGAATCAGGTCATCTGCATCCAGACTAATGACTATTAACCAATGAACTATTGAACCAATCACAAATGAACTATTAAACCAACCTATTCATAAAAGTAAACCCGTTTAACCCTTTGTGATATACTCGTTAAGATTTCATAAGGAATGGTATTGGTATCATCCGCCAGTTGCATAATGGTATGTTCATCATTAAAAACAATGGCCTCATCGCCAGCGCTTACATCCAAACCAGTAATATCCAACATGGTCATATCCATGCAAATAGATCCTATGGTTGGCACTAATTGTCCGTTAACTAACATCTTCCCTATACCATTGCCAAATGCCCGGCTATAACCATCTGCATAACCAATTTTTATCGTAGCTATTTTACCGCCATTAGGCATCCAGCCCTTTCTACTGTAGCCAACACTCTCACCAGGTGCAACGGTTTTAACCTGTGTAATGGTAGTTTTCAAAACCATTACCGTTTGTAAGCCCAGATTCCGATATAATGCCGTATCAAACCCATAAAGGCCAATCCCTAACCTAACCATATCCAGTTGGCTATCTGGCCACCTGCTAATGCCTGAAGTGTTAGCGATGTGCAATAAAGGTTTATATCCTAAACCATCAATTAGTTTTTTCGAAACCAAATCAAAGGTATTCATCTGCTCACGGGTAAAACCATCGTGCTCCGCTTCCCCACTCGCCACCAAATGAGAAAAAATACTCTGAACACTAATTTGCGCGTTGTTGATAAGCAATTTACAAAGATCATCAACCTCTGTTTGCTCAAATCCTAAGCGATGCATGCCACTATCAATTTTTAAGTGAACTGGGTAATTCAAAACATCTTTCGGGATAGCATTTAAAAAGCTGTTTAAAATTTCCAGGCTATAAATTTCAGGTTCCAAATGATGCTTAATGATTGCTTCAAAAGCAGATTCTTCCGGACTCATCACCATAATAGGGAGCGTAATTCCAGCTTTCCGCAACGCAATTCCTTCATCAGCATAAGCCACAGCCAGATAATCTACCTTATGAAACTGCAACATATTGGCAATTTCAAAGCTCCCGCTTCCATATGAAAAAGCTTTTACCATAGCCATAATCTTTACACCCGGGCGCAGTTTAGAACGATAAAACTGGAGATTACCTACCATTGCATTCAGGTCGATTTCCAACACCGTATCATGTATTTTCTGAGTCAGGATTTTACTGATTCTGCCAAATTCAAAACGCCTCGCCCCTTTTACTAAAATGGTTTCATGATTAAAATGCAAACTTGGAAAAGCCTGCATAAAGGCATCCGTATCTACAAAAAACTGCGTTTCACACTTAAAAAGTTCAGCATATCCAGCAATATGTTTTCCAATTCCAATCAAGCGGTTAATCCTTTTCTGCTGCAGGAGATCGGCGATTTCTGTATATAAAATCAAATCATCCTTCCCCGTTTCAAATAATTCGGAAAGGATAACCGTTTTTTTAGCATGCTGATTTTGTTGGTTCAAAAAATCAAGCGCTATGGCCAATGAAGAAATATCGGCACTATAAGAATCATCTATAATAGAACACTGGTTAATGCCATTTTTCAATTCAAGGCGCATACTAACAGGCGTCAGTTTTTCCAATCGTAAGCTGGCTTGTTCTGGTGAATAACCCAAAGCCAGTAATGTAGCCCAGCAAATAATGCCATTTTCTATCGACGCCTTATCTTTAAAGGGCAACATGCAGCTAATTTCCTGATCCTGATAAATTGCCCGTAAGTGGCTGTCCACCGTACCAGGTTCTACCTCAATAATGCGAAGATCGGCCCCTTGAATGCCGCTCCAGCTAAACCGCTTCTGCCCTGGCAAAACAGATAAATCCACTTCAGCAACATAATCTGGTGAATAAATCAGCAACTCACACCCTGTAAAGAGCTTGAGCTTTTCCACCAGCTTTTCTTTTTTTGAGGCAAAGCCCTCAGCATGTGCTTCACCAATATTGGTCAAAATCCCAATTTGTGGCTGAATAATCTTAGCAAGTGTTTCCATCTCCCCTACGGCTGAAATACCCGCTTCGAAAATACCCAGGTTATGACTGGCATTAATTTGCCAAACAGATAGTGGTACGCCAATTTGTGAATTATAACTTTTCGGGCTCCGGATGATGTTAAAATCAATAGCTAAAAGCTGATACAACCATTCCTTTACTATAGTTTTTCCATTGCTCCCGGTAATGCCTATCGTTTTTAAATCAAAATGCTTACGATGTGCTAAAGCAAGAAGTTGCAGCGCCACCAATGAATCTTCAACGATGATGAAATTGCAATCTGGATATAATGAGATATATTTTTTCTCTGTAATGACAAAATTCCGAACCTGTTTATGATAAGCATCCCTAATAAATTCATGCCCATCCCGGTGGGCAGATAAAGCAAAAAACAATGAATTTTCAGGAATCATTACCGATCGGCTATCTACAATCAGATATTGTATAAGGACCTTTTCATGCACTAATCTAACCTCAGCACTAAGAATTTCTGCAATTTTGGAAAGGGTATAAATTGGGTTCTGCAACATATTATTATTCAAAAAATACTTTAATCGCCATTATTTTTGCGAATTTCATCAATTAATTATGAAAAGCGGCAAACAAGAGACAGCAATATTAGACAAAAAACAAGCACTAGCCAAAGCAGAAAGTTTTTGTGTTTACCAGGAACGCTCTCAAAAAGAAGTCCGGTATAAACTGGTAGAATGGGGCATGCGTGGCGATGAACTGGAAGAGATTTTATCAGAGCTCATTGTAAATAATTTTTTGAACGAAGAAAGGTTTGCCAGGTCATATGCATCAGGAAAATTCAACATTAAGAAATGGGGACGGGTAAAAATTAAACAGGGTTTAAAGCTGAAAGGCGTTCCGGATAGAATTCTACAAAAGGCTTTGTATAGTTTAGATGACGATGATTATATGCAAACCCTGGAAGATTTAGCGATCAAAAAATCGAATACCCTAACCGAATCTAACCCTTTAAAAAGAAAAATGAAGCTCACCACCTATCTGCAGGGACGTGGATTTGAAATTGATTTAATTTTACTTGCACTGAAAGCCAGCAATTTAAACTAAATATTAAATTTTTAATAAAAAATCCCTTGACAGAAATATAAATCTGTCTATATTTGCATCACCAAAACGAAACAGCATATCGGTTTTGTTCATGCGAAAGTAGCTCAGTTGGTAGAGCACGACCTTGCCAAGGTCGGGGTCGCGAGTTCGAATCTCGTCTTTCGCTCTAAATGCCTTCTTACCAGGAGGCATTTATTTTAAAAGGTTAACCTACCGAAGGATTTCGGAAAAGGCTAATGCTCGGGTGGTGGAACTGGTAGACACGCAGGACTTAAAATCCTGTGCTTTCAAAGGCGTGCGGGTTCGATTCCCGCCCCGAGTACTTCAAAAAAAAATCGAAATGAAAGCCTTGATGAAAATCAGGGCTTTTTGTTTTATGATTCGACTCCGGGTACCAAGCCGTAGTTAGTTCTAATTTTAGTGTTAACTACGCTTTTTTATGCCGTAAGGTGTTGTTAATCCAATAGATGAGTAGCACTGCTAGGTTGACTTTTTCAGTTCGCCCTTTGGGGAAAGAACAGTTGTAAAGGAATTGACACCATTATACGGATGAGAGCTAGTGAATCGCAAACATTTACGATGGGTGTCAATTTCATGCACTATGTTTTTTTTTAAAAATTTTATCCAAATGAAATTAAATCCCCAAATGAATACCAATAACACCAGCATATCTAATAGAAAATTACTGGTATTGAAGCCGATATGGGCCAATCCAATATCAGAGGGATCTATTTTGCCTTCTGTATATTTGTTAAACGTTAAAGGAAAACCAATTAAACTAAAACCGTCAGATTCGGCTTCAAATGTTGAGTAAATAAGAGTTATTACGATAAAAACCGCAATAGCTAATAAAGTGGGTTTTGTATTTATACCCAGCAACCTAGATTTAATCTGCCAAATTTATAATTTTCAATAATGAGGTTCATCTGTTCGGGAGTAATTGTTGTAGAGGTTCTGTCATTTAAATATACCCCACCACCTCCGTACATGATATTTGTCTTATTCTTGATCATTTTTTGAATATTCCACTGTTCCCTCATGCTTTTTATCCATACCCAAGGTTCGTCTACATGGTAGAGACCTAATGAATGTCCGAACTCATGAGGAAATAGAGCGGTTAGGCTAGAAGACTCATAATCCTTTACTTCATCTATTTCATTCAAGATAGCTAAGTGTTTTTGTATACTTTTCATCTCATATTTCCGCGTTGTATAGGAGTATAAGAGCAATTTTAACCAAATCTTCAAGAAATTGGTTAGACCTTAGTACCTCTGGTAGTACTGAAGGAAACAACTTCAATAAGTTGTTTCCTTGTTTTATAGCAATAATTAAGTCAGATCAAACTTTAGGTAAGCTGTAACCGTTGTGGTACGGGGCCAACAGGTATTTATCGTTGATCTGTTTATCAGTAAACTGGTGTTTGGCATTATCCCATGATAATTTTTGTCCGCTTCTGAAAGCAAGATTTCCCATTTGCGCAACGGTAGCTACATGCGCCGCATCTTGTATAGAGCAGTTCAATTCTTCTTTTTTTCTGGATCTGACCACACTGAAGAAATTGACCATATGATTGTTCAGGCCATTATCTGATGATTTAACAAAGGGTTTGCTCACTTTATTGCCACTTTGCTTTTCTTCAATAACTTCCCAGCCTTGCCTGTTGAGGATCAGTGTGCCGTTATTGCCGATATAGGCAATCCCATGGTCGCGGTTATAAGAGCCGTTATCAATGCCCATGGCAGAATCCCATACCATGTTGAACTTGTCAAACTCATATAAGGTAGTCAGCGTATCAGGCGTTTCTTCATACAGATCAGGATAAGCAAAGCGGCCACCTAATGCAGATATGGTTTTCGGTACGGGAGAATTCATCCCCAGCAAGCCATAATCCAATAAATGCACGCCCCAGTCCGTCATTAACCCACCGGCATAATCCCAGAACCAGCGGAAATTGAAGTGATATCTGCTCGCATTAAATGCCCTTTTATTCGCCGGCCCAAGCCACATGGCATAATCAACGCCTGCAGGAGGTAAGGTATCCGGTACTACGGGCGCAGGTTTCATCCAGCCCTGGTAACACCATACTTTTACAGTTCTGATATTTCCCAGCTGGCCGCTCTTTACGAAATCAACAGCATCTTTAAAATGTTGCTGACTGCGTTGCCATTGACCTGCCTGTACAACCTTATTGTATTTTTCCTGCGCTTTAACCATGGTACTGCACTCAACAATAGAATTGCCTACCGGCTTTTCAACATATACATCTTTACCTGTCTGTACAGCATGAATCATCATCAAGGCGTGCCAATGATCAGGTGTTCCGATAATTACGGCATCAACATCTTTATTATCAAGCAATGCACGGTAATCTTTATATCTTTTCACCTTTGCGGCATCAACATTCATCGATTTTAATTCCGCCATCCTTTCATCAAGCACATTGGCATCACTGTCACACAGAGCGATTAAGTTTACGCCCGGCACTTTGAGAGCCGCTTTAAGGTCAGACCATCCCATGCCTTTGATTCCGATTACACCAATATTAATTTGGTCGTTTGCGCCAATAGTCCTATTAAAAAGAGCATAAGCAGGATTGTCTAAAGCAGAAAGCATGGCAGTGGTTCCCACTGCAGTTGCAGCGTAGTTGAGGAATTTTCTACGGTTTAACATTTATATTTGGTTTAGGGTTCATACTGAAAAGTAAATTACCAAATAATTACTGGAGCATCCAAGATTATCTTTAAAATCAATAAGAATGTTACCCATTTCTAAGCTAAAGAGATGACCTCACTTGCCGTCGCACAACTTTTGTTTTTCCCAGGTTATAAAAAACAAGATCGCCCAGTTTACCAAAAAAACTGATCATTTCATGTCGTCATCATAATTAAGTATCTTATCGTAATCAAGGGAATGATTAATTAAATAGCATTTTCCCATTTGTCAAAATTGACTTCTTTACCCCGTATCCACTCCACGTTTACCCCACATCTACCCCACCTTTAACCCACCTATGCTTAGCCTTTGTTTCGTATATCATAGCATATTGTTTGATGCCCTATTTGAAGATCTGCTTCATTTTGGCAACAAGTGAAGATGAAACCTGACCAAAATCGAGGTTTTTCAGTTTAAGCCAGAAAAGATCATATTCAAAGTTGCGCAGGAAGGAATTAAAATTTATCAACTTACGAAATTTCCAAAGCCTGTGCGCTGAAGAATTTCGTCAGTTTTGATGATAATGCCACAAACTTCCGAAGTATTTCCCCCAACAATGGCCACCAAAACTTCGCAAGTTGATCTTTATTTATGAAATTTAGACAGTTTCTTCGAAAAGAATAAATTATATTTCAGGCATAGAATCAAATAAGACTGATCTATTTTGTCATAACAGATCATAAAACAAACAGTTAATAGAACATGAAAAATATAAGCTTATTGATGCTGATTTATCTATTTAGTACGGCCTTATCTGCACAAGAGAATCGTTCAGATACTTTATACACAGACTTAGATAATGATTTGATTAAAGATGTAATTACTATTGACCGACAAAACTCAATGATCATCTGCAAACTCTCCACGCAGAAATTCAAATCCATCCGAAGCACGAAATTGGAACTCGACCCTTCCTCATCTGGTATCCGAAAAACAAAGAGTGGCTTTGAGTATTATAATAACTGGATGCGTGCCGGTTATACCTGCCAGTTTAGGTACAATCCAAAGGAAAAGCAGGTGCAATTAATTGGGATGAGCCGGTATGAATTTGGATCAGCCAGCAATGATGGCAGCGGAGAATCAAGTGTTAACCTCTTAACGCATGATTATATTGGCAACTGGAATTACTTTGATAATAACAAAATGAAATTAATTCCAATCCCTTCCATCAAGAAAAAAATGATCTTCCCTGCGGTGTATTTATCAAAATATACGGAGAAAACATTTTATAAATATCAGGATTGGTGTACTCAATTATTTGAAAAAGCGAAGGAAAAAATGCTTCAAAAAGGATAAATAGGTTACACCAGAATAATCATTCATTTGAATATATCTCCTAAAATGACCAGACAACCATCTGCCCTGCGTAACCATCTGCATGAAGGCATCTAAAATAATTTTTAAATTAGTTTTGCATCTGATATTTATATTCCTATATTTGCAACCCCAAAGGGAATACAGCGATTGTATTCATTATGCGAAAGTAGCTCAGTTGGTAGAGCACGACCTTGCCAAGGTCGGGGTCGCGAGTTCGAATCTCGTCTTTCGCTCTAAATGCCTTCTTACCAGGAGGCATTTATTTTAAAAGGTTAATCATCCCGAACTATCGGGATAGACTAATGCTCGGGTGGTGGAACTGGTAGACACGCAGGACTTAAAATCCTGTGCTTTCAAAGGCGTGCGGGTTCGATTCCCGCCCCGAGTACTTCAAAAAAAATCGAAATGAAAGCCCTGATGAAAATCAGGGCTTTTTCTTTTAACAAGCTCCGGTAACTAGCGTGAAATTGATAAAATCTCACTAAATATCATCGAAAACATACAGCCCATCCCTCCAGGATATGTTACATAAAGCCTTCAGGATTGGAGTATTAAATTAACGATCAGCGAATCCGCTATCAACAGTCGTCTCTTTAAGCGCATTAAGGTAAACAGGCGTTTCATTTACTTCAAGTGCCGTGCGTATTCCTGATTCAATAGCACCTTCAATCCACGCATGTTTCAATGAAGCGTGTTCACCCGCAAAATGCGCCTTGCCATCCCATTCTGTTTTAACAATGTGCTTTTGCAGCAAATGTAACTGCCCGGGATTAAATATCGCTGCCTCGCCGAAAGCATAAGGATCTTGCATCCAGCTTTGCGTAGCTGCACCTATAATATTACCAGGATCCGCATTATTACTTTGGTCTTTCTTTCCTTCATCATGCGTAACATGCAGCACAGCCAAACTCTTAATTCGCTTTTGTTCTGCCAGATCCTGAGGTGCATGTATTACCGCAACATTATCCAATGCAATAGTATACCTGTCCATATCACTCATAGAATCCCAACGGCTTGCCTCATCAGACCAGCAATAGGATGCCAATATCAAACCATGCCCCTCTTTACCAATGTCTTGGCTCGGATAATAAACAAATCGGTTAGAAAGATCGGTAATGGTACCACCTCCAACTATACCATAAGGTTCTTTTTCCCACCAACGCTCCTTAAATTCGAGCAATACCTTGGTTGCAGAATCATAATGCAATTCACGGATGGCCCTTCGTTTTTCCTGACTGAATTTTGGCCACACATGCACCATCCTAAATGCAGAAAAAGGAATGGTTACAATTACTTCATCAAATTCCATGGTATCAACCCTATGGCTGTGTACAATGTATTCATCTTTTTCCGGGTGTTTAGTTTTGTGATCCTTTTCCCTGTTGGTTGTGATTTTAACCTTTCCCGTTTGTTCATTGATCCATAATTTGGTGACATGGCAGTTGAAATAAATATGCTGATTCAATTGATGCTTTTCGAAGAACTTATCAGTCAGCATATCTGTACCACCTATAATCTGCCAAAACTGAGTATCATCCTTAATTACATTAGATTCGATAAAACTCTGAATAAAATCATAAGCCAAACGGGATTCAAGGTTCTGCAGCACAGCAATCATCTCTATTGCATTCTGCGAATACAGCGATTCCATCAAAAAGCGCATCATAGAATAATTGCCATAGCGCTCAATCAGGATAGGCCAGTTTTTTTCAGGATTTTGAGCCAGGAATGCTTTTAAAGGATTGAGCAATGCACCAAGTAGCTGATCAGCACGCTGGTTTTCAAAATTATTCTTACTAGTTTCTAAATGATAATCAAGCAACTGATTAATATCAGCATCTTTTTTATAATATTCACTTTGCAACACCCGAAGGTAATTTACAAATAAGAGAGATTTGCGCTCCTGCTCTGGCAAATCCTTGCGACTACCATTTTTGTAGGCAATAGCTTGCTCTTTATTCACCGAAACATAGTAAAAGGGTTCTGTTTTTAGTTCAAGCTGCTTTATGTACTCCATTACCATCAGGTGTATGCTGGGTATGCGCATGGCACCAGCTTCGCAATACAAAGAATCGTCTTCGAAATACTTTTTTTCAGCAGTGTTCCTAAAAGTTTTTATACGACCTCCAACCCGTGTATTGGCTTCAGCAATAGTAACCTCATGCCCTACCTGCTTTAACATGGCTCCGGCAACCATACCCGCCATTCCGGCGCCTATGATCAATACCTTTTTTTTCTTTTTAGGTTCAGGAATTTCTGTGCGGATGTAATTAAGATACTGTTGGATAACAGGGTCTGCGCTTTCATCAAGCAGACCATGGAGATAATTTTCCATTTAATGAGAGTGTTATAAGTAATTAATCAGTTTGTTTTTTTGTATGATAAATATAACTACAAAAAGGATTATTTCACAACAACTAATATTAAAATGGAGACGATAAACTATTTCCTTTAAGTGAATTGATTCCAGGGTTTTATTTAATGTAAATATCTTTACTGACTTACGAAGTTTAGCTGGATGGTGTGATGGGGAAACTTCGTCAGTCTCAATGAATTTTTATTCTTTTGGAATATTCGAATTAAACTGGCGAAGTTTGCTGCGCTAAGGCCATTTAAAACTTCGTAGGTTAACCTAAATTAATACGATTACCATTCCCTTATTCACTTCATTAAACACCACGCAATTAAAACTCCGGCTCAACCGCTTTATTCCAGATATCTGCGTATTCATCAGGATGACGCTTAAACTGTGCAGCTACATATGTACATAAGGGAATCACCTTCAGCTGATTGGAACGGGCATAATCACTCATGGCCTCCAGCAGCATTTTAGCATAGCCCTTCCCCTCCTGATCCTCATCTACTTCCGTATGGTATACCTTCATATTGCCATCCAGAACCTCCACAATCATTTCACCAATTTTCTGATCCTGATCAAACAAGTTGAATGCCGCAGGCTCTACCCCATCGTTTTGAAATTTAACTTCTGCCATAATATACCGTATAAAACAATTTATTTCGCTTCAGTATCTGCATCTGTTGTTCCTTCTTCGTAACGATCTTCACCACTTTCATCTTCATGAACAATTAAAGAATTTGGTGCGGCACCTGCAGGATTGCTACCAGTTCCCGTAGTGATTGGCGTGCTAAGCAGATCATTGTTATCAGATACATCTTCTGATTGGTCAATAGCTGTATTACCTAAAGCCTGCTGATTTAACTGCTCCTGATTTTTTCGTTCGTTGATTTCATCCAATGGAGATGAATTTGAATCTTTATTACCCATATGTTTTTCTTTGATTATAGAAACAACAAAGCGCAAATGTGAAAGTTTCAACAAATAGCAAACGAAAATAAATTGCTTTAAAGCAAAAAAACAGTATCGAATATCGATACTGTTTTTTAAATCACTTAGCTGTAAATGATCTGGTAGTTAACATTTACCCGTTTAGGATAATTGCTTTCCTTTTCATTTAAAGATACGAAGGCTGCATTATTGTGAACCTTTGCCCTCAATGCGTGTTCGTAATGAAACTGAATTGTTTTTTCGTAATCTTTTTCTGTATGCATGGTATTTTCTGCTAACAGATTTCGATCATTCAGATCTTCTGGCAATAAAGTGATGTCGCAATTCCCATCACTTATTTCTTTTACTAGATACTTCATTTTTGTTTAAATGTTGGTTTCCGCTCTCTAAACTATCTTTTGCGAAAGCACCAAAAATATGCTAAGTCTGCGTGTTGCATGTAATCTGAAAGTTAATTTTCAATTATTTGTGCATCAATCATCCTTTCATAATTTACCCGATTATTATCAGGTATTATTTTAGCATCAAATTGCCAAAAGTTAAATATCTTTAATTAACAAATTAGTTTACCATATGTAACATTTCGATTATTATTTGATTCGCATAATTATTGATTTGAACTAAATAATTAGATATTGTATCCATAATTTACATTTGCGGTGTAAATTAAACAATATGTTTCGCACACCTTTATCTTATTTTGTCGTTTCATCCCTTATCTTTCTTTCATTAAATGCAAAAGCACAAACACTAAGCTTAAAAGAAGCTGTAAATACTGCTTTAAATAACTATGGTACAATTAAAGCGAAGGATAATTACGCAAATGCATCAAAATCTTCTATCCAGCAGGCCAAGCGAGAATACCTTCCAAATTTTAGCTTAAGTGCCCAGCAAGATTATGGAACTATTAACGGTCAAAATGGCCCTCAATATGGATTTGGTGGCTTAGGGGCTGCATCCTCTGGCCCTGCGCTTGATCAACAAAACTGGAATGCTGCCTTTGGCGCCCTATATTTAGCCAATATCAACTGGGACTTTTTCACTTTTGGAAGGGTAAGCGCACGGATCAAAATTGCCAGCGCAACCTATCAGAGAGATAAAAATGACCTGGAACAGGAAAAATTTCAGCAGGAAATCCGGGTTTCAGCAGCTTATTTAAATCTGCTCGCCGCAAAGCGGTTAACCCGATCACAACAAAAAAATTTAGACCGGGCCGTTATCTTCAAAAACACCGCAATAATTAGGGCCAAAAATGGTTTAATAGCCGGTGTAGATTCCTCCTTTGCCAATGCAGAGGTATCAAGCGCCAGGATAGCCTTAACAAAAGCCAGAGATTTAGAGCAGGAGCAAGCCAACAAACTCGGTGTGCTGATGGGCTTAAATGCAGTATCCTATGAAGTTGACACCGCTTCAATCACCCGCATCCCGACCAATTTAATGAGCGATACCACCATCAAAAGTTCACATCCGGTATTAAGATTTTATCAAAACCGGATAGATGTTAGCAATCAGCAGGTAAATTATTATCGAAGATTGTATTACCCAACCTTTTCTTTATTCGGCGTAACTCAAACCCGGGGTTCTGGTTTTAGTTCTGGCTATTTGTTAAACCAGAGTGCTTACACCACAAGCTATATTGATGGCATTAAACCAACACGTGAAAACTATTTGATTGGAATAGGAATGACCTGGAACTTAAGTTCTCTGCTCAAAAATCATCCGCAGGTCAGGGCCCAAACTTTTATCAGTCAGGGCTTAAAAGAAGAATATCAAATGGCCGATCAACAATTAAGGGCGCAACTGCTGCTCGCCGAGACAAAACTGAAGAATGCTTTAGAAAATTACAAAGAGGCTCCTATACAAGTTAAAGCTGCATCTGATGCCTATTTACAAAAAAGCACTTTGTATAAGAATGGGCTTACTACGCTGGTTGATTTAACCCAATCATTATTCACCTTAAACAGAGCTGAAACCGATCGGGACATTGCCTATACGAACGTTTGGCAAGCCTTACTGTTGAAATCTGCAGCGCTAGGCAATTACGACATATTTATTAACGAATTTTAACCAACACCATCAATGAATCTTATACGTTTTGCCTTACGTAAACCCATCTCCATATTGGTTTTAGTTGCAGGCTTATTCTTTTTCGGAATCGGGGCCATTACCCAGATTAAGGTTGATATTCTGCCGCAAATGAATTTGCCCGTAATTTATATTGCCCATCCTTTTGGTGGTTACACGCCTACCCAAATGGAATCTTATTTTGGCAAGCAATACATTAACATTTTGTTATTTGCGAATGGCATAAAAAGTATTGAAACCAAAAATACACAGGGTTTAATGCTGATGAAACTAACTTATTACGAAGGCACCAATATGGCTCAGGCCGCCTCCGAGTTAAGTGCATTATCCAATCGTGCGCAAGCAATTTTTCCGCCAGGATCTCAACCGCCCTTTATCATCCGATTCGATGCTTCATCACTCCCTGTTGGTCAGCTGGTTTTGAGCAGTCCGATTCGTTCCAATAACGAACTGCAGGATTTAGCCAATACCTACGTCCGATCATCCTTCTCAACCATACCAGGGCTCTTATCACCGGCGCCATTTGGCGGTAGTCCCAGAACCATTGAAATCAATGTCGACCCTACCCTTTTGCGTTCGCACAACTTAACGGTTGATCAGATTGTGGAAGCCATCAGATTGAATAACCAGACTGCACCATCTGGAAATGTTCGGATTGGTGATAAAAATTACATCACACCAACCAATTACACCATTAAAAAAATAAAAGATTTTGAGAATATCCCCTTGTTTAAAGGAGGTGTTCAAAATCTTCAGCTTCGTGATGTAGCCACCGTAAAAGATGGCGCCGATTTAACCGCAGGCTATGCACTGATTAACGGAAAGCGATCAGTGTATTTAAGCATTGCAAAATCAGGCGATGCATCTACCTGGGATGTAGTTAAAAATTTAAAGAAGAACCTTCCGGCGATACAAAATACTTTACCTGAAGACGTAAAATTATCTTATGAATTTGACCAATCTGTTTATGTAATTAACGCAGTAAAAAGTCTGGTGAGTGAAGGTGCTATTGGTGCCATTTTAACCGGATTAATGGTGCTGCTTTTCCTGGGAGATAAAAGAGCCGCATTAATTGTGATCCTCACCATCCCCACGTCCATTATTGCAGGTGTTTTATTTCTGAAACTTTTTGGACAAACCATCAATATCATGTCGTTGAGCGGTTTGGCTTTGGCCATTGGTATTCTGGTGGATGAATCTACGGTAACGATTGAGAACATCCACCAGCATTTTGATATGGGCAAACCCAAGGCGCTCGCTATTTGGGATGCTTGTAAAGAGATTGCCTTTCCGAAACTATTGATTTTACTGTGTATTCTGGCTGTATTCGCACCTGCCTTTACCATGACCGGAATTCCGGGAGCATTGTTCCTACCTCTTGCTCTGGCTATTGGCTTTTCGATGGTGGTTTCGTTTTTATTGTCTCAAACTTTTGTACCCATTATGGCCAACTGGCTGATGGTTGCGCACCCTAAAAAAGGAGCAGCACATCATCCTGGCGTAACACAAGATGAGGCAGATTTTGAGGCTACCGGAATTCCGATGAAAAGCGAAGGAGACACTTTGAATCAAAAGAAAATGCTTGCGGATCGTGAAGATTTTAACGCGGATGGAAAAATCAGCTTCTTTGATAAATTCCGGAACCGTTTTATGCGCTTTCTCGATCGGATTCTTCCACACCGAAAAATGGTTGTGATGCTTTATCTAGTCGTAATTATTGGTTCTGCAGCATTACTTTTAATGAACATTGGCCGTGATGTATTGCCAAAAGTAAACTCCAGTCAATTTCAATTAAGACTTAGGGCACCCGATGGAACCCGTTTAGAACGGACGGAGGAAAAAGCGAATATTGTTTTGGCTGAACTTAGAAAAATGGTTGGAGAAGAACATGTATCCATATCATCCGTTTACGTTGGTCAGCACCCTGCCCTGTTTTCAGTAAACCCCATCTATTTGTTTATGGCTGGTCCGCATGAAGCCGTTTTCCAGGTAAGCTTAAAGGATTACGAGGCCGATATGGATGATTTTAAAGATCAGCTAAGGGCTAAAATTAAAGAGAAATTGCCAGATGTAAAATTATCATTCGAGCCAATTGAACTCACAGATAAAGTATTAAGTCAGGGCTCCCCAACCCCTGTTGAGGTTCGTATTGCGGGTAAAAACAAAAAACAGAATGAACTTTACGCAAACAAAATCCTGGCTGAATTAAAAGAAATCCCATACATGCGGGATGTGCAACTGGCGCAGCCGATAAAATATCCTTCGTTAAATATTAATATCGATCGAACCAGGGCAGCACAAGTGGGTGTAGACATGGCTGATATCTCCAGATCATTAATTGCCTCCACATCTTCATCACGTTATACGGATAAAAACGTTTGGCTGGATGAAAAAATCGGATTGCCCTATAACGTACAGGTTCAGGTTCCGATGAATCAGATGAACAGCAAGGATGACATTGGTGAAATTCCACTTCTGAAAAATACGGCAAGACCGGTTTTGAGTGATGTGGCAACCATTACACCTGATACTACCTATGGAGAAAACGATAATATCGGTGCCATGCCTTACTTATCGGTTACGGCCAACCTTTACCATACCGACCTGGGTACGGCTACAAGAGATGTAAATAAAGCAATTGTAACTCTTGGCGAATTACCAAGAGGCCTAAACATTTCTGCCATTGGTTTGGGAAAGGTATTAACGGAAACTTTAGACAGTTTACAATCAGGCTTATTAGTGGCCATTGTGGTTATATTTTTAATGCTGGCCGCAAATTTCCAGTCGTTTAAAGTTCCTTTGGTTATTTTAGCGACTGTTCCGGCGGTAATTTTAGGTGCTTTGCTGTTGCTTACCTTAACCGGATCAACACTTAATCTACAATCATACATGGGGATAATTATGTCGGTTGGGGTATCAATTGCCAATGCTGTTTTGCTCATTACCAATGCAGAGCATTTGCGCAAACACAACGGAAATGCTTTACAATCAGCCAGAGAAGCTGCATCATTACGCTTACGCCCCATTATCATGACGAGTGTGGCGATGATTGTAGGCATGATGCCTATGGCCATTGGTCATGGTGAAGGTGGCGGACAGGTTTCGCCATTAGGAAGAGCTGTTATTGGCGGGTTATTGGCCTCTACATTCGCCGTTTTGATTATTTTACCGCTGGTATTTGCCTGGGTACAAGGCAAGGAAACCACCGATTCCATGTCATTAGATCCGGAAGATGAAGAAAGCGTTCACTACATTAAAGGTTTAGCAGAAAACGAATAAATTACGACCATCATGAATATAAAAATATTTAACACATTCTTAGGATTAGCCTTTATTGCCACCATTTATGGCTGTGGAAATGCAGATAGCAAGGCTGAAAATAAAAAAGAAAAGCCTTTAACCATTGCAACCATCGCATTAAAAAAAGAAAAGCTCTCTACCCAATTGAGTTTACCCGGAGAATTAATTGCCCTGCAACAGGTTGATCTTTACGCAAAAGTAAGCAGTTTTGTTAAATCGTTAAAGGTTGATATCGGATCGGAAGTAAGCAAAGGCCAGTTATTAATGACTTTAGAAGCACCAGAAATGACTTCTCAGCTGGCCGCATCACAATCCAGAATTAAAGCACAAGAGGCCATTTACACCGCCAGCAAGGCAAACTATAACCGTTTATATGAAACCAGCAAAACGCCTGGAACCATTTCAACAAATGATTTAGATCAGGCCTTGGCCAGAAAAAACTCAGATCTGGCACAATTAGAGGCTGCCAGAGCAGCATACAAAGAAGTAGGTTCCGTACAGGATTATTTAACCATCAAGGCACCTTTTAGCGGTATTATCTCAGCAAGAAATGTAAATTTAGGTGCCTATGTTGGTCCGTCTGGTAAAGGCTCAGACTTACCTTTATTTACCCTTCAGGATCAAAAATACCTAAGATTAGCCGTTTCAATACCCGAAGTTTATACTGGTTATTTAAAGGCTGGCGATGAAGTGAGTTTTACCGTTAAATCTATACCCAACCAAACTTTTAAAGCAAAGGTTAAACGCCTTTCGGGCGCATTAGATTTACGCTTAAGATCCGAACGCATTGAAATGGATGTACCTAATACCAATAAAATGTTATTACCCGGAATGGTGGCGGAAGTAAACATTCCTTTACCCGCCAACGCAAGTACTTTTGTAGTGGCTAAAAAAGCATTGCTTGATACCAGTGAAGGTTTATTTGTACTTAAAGTTGTGGATGGAAAGGCTGTTAAAGTGGCGGTGAAGAAAGGCAGGGAAACTGATAATCAAGTGGAGTTATTCGGAAACCTGACAGAAGGAGACAAATTAGTTGCAGAGCCAACCGAAGAAATGCATGAAGGAATGCCTATTAAATCTTAAATTTGATTTTATAATTGCTTTAATATGCTGGCCAGAAATCAGGAAAATAATAACATCAATAAGAAGGAAACGCTGGAGGATTTTTACAACAAACTAAAAATCACCCGCCCAGAAATTCCTACCCCTAGCCTGAGAATGATTGATGACATTAGCCACTTCAATGTTTTTAATCGTGCTGTGGTTTGCACCAATATGCCATCAGCCTTTAGCAGACGAGATTTTTATAAAATTTCGCTTATTATTGGGAACGGTATATTACATTATCCTGATGCACAGATAGAAATTAAAGGAAGAGCCTTATTATTTACCAACCCAAACATTCCATACTCATGGGAAAGTACCTCGCTAAAACCTGCCGGGTATTTTTGCCTCTTTAACGAAAACTTTATCCATAGCCGGAATGAAAGCTTACGCGATTCTTTAATGTGGCGGATAAATGATAACCCGGTTATTCATGTTGATGACGCACAGGAACAAACATTAGTAGGTATTTTTTCTGGCATGATGAAAGAAATGGATGGAGACTATATACATAAATATGATTTGCTGCGTAATTACGTGCATTTGCTGGTGCATGAAGCCTTAAAAATAAAGCCACAGGGCAGCATTTTCAAGCAAAATAATGCTTCAGTAAGGTTAACTTCTTTATTCATGGAGTTGCTGGAAAGGCAGTTCCCGATTGGCTCTACCGAACACGTGCTTGAACTAAAAACAGCGCATGATTTTGCCATGAGATTATCTGTTCATGTAAATCACCTCAATCATACCGTAAAAGAGGTAACTGGTAAAACCACATCAGAGCATATTGCGAAAAGAATAACCACCGAAGCCATTGCACTTTTAAAGAATACCGAATGGAATATTTCTGAAATTGCTTACTGCCTAGGCTTTGAGTACCCGGCAAATTTCAATATCTTTTTTAAGCGCCAGCTACAATGTACGCCTAAGGCTTTCAGGATAAATTAATCTTTAGCCAGCCAGTAATGCTCATCCGCTGTTTATGGGTAACCAAAACCTCATGAAGTAAATCAGAACTTCTGAAAAACACACTCTTACCACTATCCGGAGAGATGTTTTGCGGTATCTCATTCTGGTAAATGCAAAGTTCTCCACCATCTTCAGTTTTCCAGTCTGCATTTAAATACATAATCATAGAATACTGTCTGCTACCATTATTTTGAAATTGATCGATGTGTTTTGCATAGTAGGTGCCTGGTTCATAAAGGGTGTAATGAAATTCGTAGCCAGTAATACCCGTATAACAAGTTTGATTGAGATAAAGGACAAATTTATCCATCAGATCAAAAAAATCATTTTCATACTGGTTGTCATGAGAACGATCCAGCCAATAAATCACATCACTTCTAATTAATTTATCCTGGCTAACCAAGCTATTATTGCCTATTCCGGCACTTAGAAGCTGCTGGTCCTTAAATAATTTCAGCAGGTTGTCTTTTAAATTTGCCGCCAGCGCAAGGTTTAAAAAATCTTTGGTAATGCCAACCTTATCCTCGATATAACTATCAATAAGGCAATCAAATATTTTTTCCAACAGAATAGATCTAACTTCAGAAAGCAGAATGCCTTAAGGCGATAAGGTAGTCTTTAATAATGACTATATTTTTTAAACCGTTATCTTTATCTCAAAATTCTCGATCTCATGAACCCAGATATTTTTCCGGCACAATACTCTACCCTCTCTTCAGCCGCTTTACAGGCGCACCTCATTCATGCCTATGGATTACCTGTTGATACCACCTGTAAGGCTGTTGATCAGAAATGTAAGCGACACCTATCTTTTAGAGAACACTGAGAGCAAGTATATCTTTAAAATCTATCGAAATGCACACCGAAAATTACAAGAGATTAAGGCCGAAGTAGAATTATTAAATATACTTAAGGCTGATGGCCATTCCGTTTCATTTCCAATAAGCGATCAACACCACAAACAAATCCAGCAATTTCAAGCGGCAGAAGGTTTAAGAAATGGTGTGTTGTTCAGTTTTGCAGCAGGAAAAGTTATACACGATCTGGATCAAAATCATCTTAATACTTTAGGCAAAGCAATAGCGAAAATTCATCAAACTACTGCTACAATCAAGTTAACACATACAAGGCCATTATTTAACTTTCAAACCACTTTGCAGGATCCCATAGCAACGCTTGAACCTCATTTTAAAGAGATGCCCGAAGAGTTGAATTACCTTAAAGAAATTGCCAACCGGGTGATACAAAAATTTGTGTCGTTTGATACCCAATCATTCTCAACAGGCTATTGCCATTATGATTTATTCCCGAAAAACTTTCATTTTGATGAGGAAGGAAAAATCACTTTCTTTGATTTCGACTTTGCTGGCCATGGTTATTTGATTAACGATTTGATGTCATTTTTGAATCACTTCTTTTTTCATCAGCTAAATAACGCCATTACTAAAGAACAGGCAGCGGCTGACTTCAATACCTTTCTAAATGCCTACCAAACAATTAGGAAACTAACTCCAGATGAAATTGAGGCTATCCCCTATCTGGGCATCTGTTTCCACATCTTTTTCCTAAAGTTTTTTTATGATAATTTTGATGACTGGTCAAACCCATTTCTGACTCCAAAATACACCAAAAATAGAATTGATTTAATACGTAAATGGGAAACCTTATATTGTAACTTTTAGCTAACGGAAAGAAAAGTCCAGGCAACATGCTTATCTTGTATCAACCCTAAAAAACAAGTTAGATGGATCAGAAAATAATTACTCTTTACGATGAATACACCCACAGTCAGCTGAACAGGAAAGATTTTATGAAGAAACTGGCTTTGCTAGCTGGTGGCACCGCCATGGCCATGACTATTTTACCTTTATTGGAGAATAATTACGCTGCTGCAGCCTTTACCAGTGATGAAATTTTGGTAGAAAATGTTACTTATGCCGGAGTAGAAGGAAATATGAATGCTGTTTTGGCAAAACCTAAAACAGACAGAAAACTAGGCTGTGTATTGGTTATCCATGAAAATAGAGGCTTAAATCCACACATTATTGATGTGACCAAAAGAGTAGCAGCTGAGGGCTTTATTGCCCTAGGCGTTGATGCACTTTCGCCTTTGGGTGGCACGCCAACGGATGAAGATAAAGGCCGTGAGCTGATTGGCAAACTAGATCCCGAAAAGAATTTGCAAAATTATTTAAGAGGGCTAGAATATCTTCGCAAAAGAAAAGATTCCAATGGCAAAGTGGGGTGTATTGGTTTTTGCTGGGGTGGTGGAATGGCAAATAAACTGGCTGTGAACGATCCAAAATTACAAGCTGCCGTAGCCTACTACGGTGCACAAGCGAATGCAGCTGATGTACCTAAAATCAAAGCAAGTTTAATGTTGCATTATGGTGGCTTGGATGAACGGATTAATGCAGGTATTCCAGCTTATGAAAAAGCCTTAAAAGAAAATAATAAAGATTATAAAATCTATATCTACGATGGTGTGAATCATGCTTTTAATAACAATACGTCACCAACCAGATATAATGAAGCAGCAGCTGAGCTGGCATGGGGCAGAACAATTGATTTGTTTAAACAGAAGTTGGCCATATTAACGAGATGATAACCCAACCAAGTAGTATCGTCATTGCGAGGTACGAAGCAATCTACTTTGCGAAATCTATGAGGGAGATTGCTTCAGCAAATGAACAATTTGCTTCGCATCCGATAGCTATCGGATGACGATCTTTTTGAGGGGAAACCTCAACCCACTCGTCATGCTGAATTTAGTTCAGCACCTTTCTAAAAAAGATCCTGAAACAAGTTCAGGAGGACGGACCTTCAAGTGGAATCCTCAACCTACTCGTTATGCTGAATTTAGCGTCATTCTGAATTCATTTCAGAACAGCACCTTTCTAAAAAAGATACTGAAACAAGTTCAGGAAGACGATCCCTTAAGCAATATCGTCATTGCGAGGCACGAAGCAATCTACTTTACGAAATCTATGAAGGAGATTGCTTCAGCAAATGAAGAATTTGCTTCGCAATGACGGTTTTTTAAGGGGCTTCGAGGGAATTCCTTGCTCCACCTGCCACATTGAATCAAGTTCAGGAGGACGGACCTTCAAGTGGAATCCTCAACCTACTCGTCATGCTGAATTTAGTTCAGCACCTTTCTAAAAAGATCCTGAAACAAGTTCAGGAGGACGAATCTTCGAGAGGACTCTTCAACCAAACCTAAAACAAATCCGTTTTTAACATGGCCTTTAAGATATTCGATTGTACATCGAAGTTATTGAGGTGATTCAGGAAATTAATATCTGAAATTTTCAAGTAACTATTTTCCAGCAATGCATTGATCTCTGCCGGAATCGCTACCTTCAATACAGCCGCATTACTTTTAAGTTTATCATTTTTATATTCCAGTTCCTGGATGATACGCTGCTTCTCTGATAAATTATTATCTTTCTCTATACCATTTAGAAGGGCCAAGTCACAAAATAAAAAGAGATTTCTACCAGGGAAAAATAAGAAATGTCTTTCGGTATCTAAAAAGCGATACACTTCGATCACCAATTCACCAGATTTTAAACCGAATGAAAAGGCTGTACGAAAATCATGCTTGCACAACAGCCCCATCAATTTTTTCTCAATAACGGCATTGATATTGGTGTACACTTGCTTCGTACTAAAATCAATCAATTGAGAAAGCTGATCAGGTGTAACATCAAAATAAAAATCATTGGCATACTTTGAGCTGAATACATTAATGTTTTTTGAGAAAGGAAAATCGGTACTGAGATCTGATAACACGGCAAACAGCCGCCTTAAAGACTGGTTAACTTTTAAAGATTGCTTTTGCTGGTCAAGACGGTAATTTTCCTGATTAACCACCGAACCAGAAATTCTACTGATGAGTTCTTCATTAAGATCAATTTCATCATAAATCAAACTCACGTTTTTTTCGTTGCTCTTTTTTATTTTCCGCAACAGTGCAATTACACTTTCCGTAAACTGAACATGAAAAAGATCAAGTTTATCAATTTCCAGTTCTTCATTATTGGTGAATAACTGGTGAATAACCTGGCTCCGTAAATAAATTTTATAAATAATCTCTTCATCAAAAAACACCGAAAGCAACTGTAAACGGTTGATTTCGGTGCTCGATTTTTTTAAAATATTTAAACGGTAATCATCCATGTTTTAATTTAACTCACCCGGGTTACGTTCTTTTTTAGCTCTGCTTCTAAAGTTTTTAACTCGCCATCCAGCACTCTTCTGCTTTGTGCACCTGCCTCATGAATTTGTTTCACCTCATTTAGCGTTGCAATTAACGAAGAAGTAGTCATTTTCAAGGTTTCCAAAGATACCACAGTTTTTTCATTCTCTTTAGCCACATCGATACTGTTTTGTTTCAGCATTTCTGCATTCTTCTGCAGAATGGTATTGGTGGTATCAGAAACTTTTTTCTGCATTTCTACATTGGCCTTTTGCCTTTGTAGTGCCACGGCGAGGGTTAACTGGTTTTTCCAAACCGGAATAGTGGTAGAAACAATAGACTGTGCCTTTTCTGCAATGGAAGTATTGTTGTTCTGCACCACACGAATCTGTGCCAGCGATTGAAGCATAATAAACCGCACAATTTTCATGTCGGCCAGCCTCTTATCTAAACGATTGGTGAAATCTCTTAAATCTGCAATTTCATAATCCTGATAATCTGCTGGTCTGCCTTCCATTTCCGCCAGTTTTAAAGATAACTCATTGTATTTTAACTGTCCGGCAATAATCAGCTCTTCCATTTGATGGATATAACTCACATTGCTATCAAACATGGTTTGAAGAGAACTGTTATCCTTGATTGAATTGAGGCGGCCCGCCTTGATTTTGTTGGTGATCTTATCGATGTTATTCACCACCACATCATACTTCTGGAAGAGCTTTTTAACATCTACCACCAATGATTTTAAGAAAGGAATCTTCGAAATAAAGCTTTTAAAGCCACTTTGCTCCAGTTCAGAAACATCGATATAATTCAGTTCGGTAAGCAGCTCGTTAATTAAGCCCCCAACTTCTCCGCTATTATAGGTTCTTACAGATGATAAAAAATCATTACTGTATTTCTCCATGGAGTTTTGAGCATCGCTTCCATAATTTAGGATAGAATTGACATCAGATGGCTCCAGCGACTTACCAAGTGCTGCATATTTTTCTGTTTCCTGAGGTGTTATTCTCTCCAGATCTACATTTCCGTTTTTATCCAGTTTTACTGGTGTTAAATCCTGAGTAACGTTAGGGTTGGTTTCCATAGTTTTATATTTGTTAAGCCAGGCTTATAAATAATTTTGAGTCACCGTCTTCACCGTATCTTCCAGTTTTTTATCTTTTGTTGGTTCGCCAATGGCATTGAATTTCCATTCGTTGTTTTTCTTATAGAAAACACCCATCACCATAGATACATGACCAGCAAAGTTTGAACCATTGGCAATATCATATTTTGCAAAAACTTCAGTTACCTGTTTGGTGGTTCCTTCGTAAATCCGGATAGAGGCAAAAGGAATGGTTCCAAAATCATGCCCCCTAAAACTATTTAATACAAATGCCACATAAGCAACACTGGCATCTAACTGAGAAAAATCTAGTGTGATAATTTCATTATCCAGTCCATCATCTCCCCCCATATCGCCTGTTAAATCATCACCACTATGCTTAACAGATCCGTTTTTTGATTTAAGGTTACCAAAATAAACCACTTCTAAAAGTTGCTTGTTTTCATTATATAAAGCACAACTGGCATCTAAATCCACAGCCTCCTTTGATGCGCCAAAACCAAATAATCCTTTTTTCTCTATTGCGCCCCAGTTGATGCCTACACAAACATTTTGCAATTTGCTTCCATTACTTTTTTCAAGGCTAATGCGTTGTCCTTTTTGAAGATTGATTGCCATAATACTATTGATATTTGTTTAAATAATCTTGTAAACCACCTTTCATACCCATTCCAACGGCTTCAAATTTCCACTTGCCTTCACGTTTGTAAATTCTCCCGAATTCTACAGCCGTTTCAATAGAGAAATCTTCTTCCAGTTCATATTTTAAAATGACTTCATTGGTCACCGCATCAAAAATACGTACAAATGAATTTCTCACCTGACCAAAGTTTTGTCTTCTGTTTTCAGCATCATGGATGGTTACCACCACACAAATTTCACTAACCCTTGGGTCTATTTTGGTTAAGTCAACTTTAATTTGCTCATCATCACCATCGCCATCTCCGGTTAAATTGTCACCAGTATGTTCCACTGCGCCATCCGGTGAAAGCAGGTTATTGTAAAAAACGAAATTCTCGTCGGAGATTAATTTCTTCTGATCGCTTAAAATAAAAATTGAAGCATCTAAATCGAAGGCAGAGCCTGTAGATGAATTGTTGGTATCCCAACCTAAACCTATTGTAAATTTTGGTGCATCGATATTTTCTCTTTGCCCCTTTTGCAAGTTGATAGCCATGTTATATTAATTTATAAGTATTGTCTTTGATGTAACTTTTAATGAGTTGTAAATTATCTGTATAAGCCTCCATTAAATGGTAGCTGTTGCCTAATGCTAAATCATAAAGCTGATGGATAAAATCGTGGTCCATCCGCTCTAAAAATATCGAGAAACTATTGTGTTCCGTATTCAGAATATATTTAACAATTCTGGTATTGAAACAAAAATAACCGCTCTTGATAATTTTTTCCAGATCGAAGATGGATTTAACCTGATGGTAATTTAGAACATTTTCGATATTCGGGTGGATCTGATGATTGACCAGTTCGGCAAAATAAAGCATATGAATCTCATTGCTTAAGCCATATGCTTTCGCCATTTTGATAATCATTCGTTCATGACTTCCGGTGATTTTGATATCATCTAAAAACAATAATGTTTTTCCTTCTAAAAAGTCTTTATCGATATGAAAAGAATCATTTCCTATTAAATTCATCCGTTCTTCTGCGCTCAACTCACCATAATCCTCTTTGTAGGTAATGGTACGGTGTACTTTAGCTTCCTGCACGGTAAGCCCTCCGTTTTCAACCAGCCAGCGGTTCAACTGCGAAACAAAATAATTTTTCATGGCAAAAGTTGCCGTCGGGATAAAACTGTAGGGACTCGAAATAACGACTATCTGATCGGCAATCCGATTTTCTGCCAAATAGTATTTAATAAAGCCATCTGCCAGCGCCTTGCCAAAAGAACGGGCAACTAAATCATCGCCAAATTTAAAACGACTGTAATCATTCGGATCAAATCCAAAATCGGTTGTATTATCAATTTTATGTAGTGAATAGGTATATGGAATCATGAGAGTAGATTTGAGATAGATAAATTATTGGAGTGGATCAGCATACTGCTAATGCCCATCATTTGTGCGCCACGGACATCCGCAATTGGGTTATCACCAACATGAATAATTTCGTTTAAGGATAATCGCTGATGTTGTTGCCGGTCAATGGTGTTGATCATCAATTGAAAAAAGCCACTATTGGGTTTAGACATTCTTACTTCGTCAGAATACAATTGAAAATCTATAAATTGATCGATTCCCAAATGGTTGATTACTTTTCTAAGGGTATGCCCTTTTATAAAACCTGTGTTGCTTAAAATATTGGTGGAAGTTTTACCACTACTTTTTACTGCAGATAGCACGTTCAGGCAATTGTCGCAATAAATTAATGGCATATGGTTAAGCAGTAACACTTCCATTTTCTGATATAAATCGTCGAGGTCGAAATCATGAAAGTTAAAGTCATAATCATTGATCAGGCTGATGACCATCAGGTACATTTCATCCGCATCAACATTTTTACCTGTTTTTTCATTCATGGCATTAACCATTAAATCTACCTGCCTGAAAATGACACCAACTTCCTGAATACTTTTATTTTTACCATTAAAATGTTGATGAAAATAGCGTGTTCGTTCAACCTTAAAGGCAGGGTTTGATTTAATTAAGGTTAACCAGAGATCAAAAGAGTAATGTTTATAAGCGTTCATTCCCTATGTATTTTCTTTAGCTATAAATTATAAACCTTAATATTACTTATTTAACGCAGCTTTTAGAATTATCATATGTAAGAATTTAATAGACATTTCATTGAAAATGTACTAAGACTTCTTTAAAACATCTTCGGCTTTGTCTGCCACTTCAAGATCAGTTTTTGTTTTCTTAGGAAAGTTAAACAAGAGTGACGTTATTACCGGTAAAATAAAGATCGCTACGGTAAATATGGATACAAATAAATCTGTTTTCTCACCTTCTATGGCATGAGAAATGGGTGATTGAGGATTAAAATGTGTAAATAATGATGAGGTTAACTTGATACCTAAAACGCCGATCACGATAAAAGCTACGGTTTCTAGAAAAGTAAATTTTTCCATTAGTTTCACAAAAGCCTGTGCAACGAAACGCATGGCTAAAATCCCTACGAATACCCCAATATAAATCAGGTAAATATTATCGGTGAAGGCCACCGCTGCAAAAACGTTATCAATAGAGAAAGCCAGATCCATTACCTCTACCAGAGCCACTGTAGCCCAAAAAGTACCAATCAAACCCACCGTTGATTTATAAATCCAGCTTTTGCTTTTATCAACTTCTTCCTCTTCTTCATTCTTTTTAGCATTCTTTTTCCAGAAATAATCAAAAGCAAGGTAAATTAAATAGAGTCCGCCGAGTGGTTTTAGCCACCATATTTTCACTAGCCAGGCAGCCAGAAATAAACAGATACCACGGAAAACATAAGCGCCAATAATACCGTATTTTAAAGCTTTATCACGTTGGTCTTTTGGAAGATCCATCACCATTGTAGCCAAAACGGCGGCATTATCAACAGATAGAAGGCTTTCGATTACAATTAAGTTTAAAATAATAAGCAAAGAAGCCTGAATATCATCACCTAAAACAGTGTGCAAAAAATCCATAGAACGTTAGTATATAATTAAGTATTAGTTAACAAAGAAAACAAAATATTCCCATTCCAGTATATTTCATCAATTAAATTCATTACCGTTTAGATAGGGCTTACAAATAACTGTTACGTTTATGGAGAAATTTATTTCTTGATGATCAATTCGAAAATACTTCCTTTTTCTCCAGCCATGATAATACGGTTTCCTTTTCCTGCTTTTTGTACCGCATTAAAGCTTTGATCTGAAATATGTCTCCAGTTTTGCCCACTATCTGTAGAGATATCTGTCCCGGAAGTACCTGTAGCCAATAATATCTGCTTAGTGAGGTAGGTTACAGCCGATCGGAAGCCTGCAACTGGTGTTACTGGCTTTTCCCAGGTTTTGCCACCATCATTGGTGAGTAATACATTGTTATCATTGGCTTTATCTTTCACATAGTTTCCTCCGACTACAATTCCATTTTTGGCATCGTAAAAATCGATTGAAAAAGGTCCGGTAGTGCTTTCACCCTGCCAGATTGGGCATTTAAAAACACTCCAGTTTTCCCCGTAATCATTAGAAAAATAAATATTGGATACTGTTCCACCGCTGGCAATCCACACTTTACCATTTGGTAAAGTTTTAATGGTGGTTCCACTTGCTGCAAATCCGGCCTCACCTGCAGCTAGAGGTTGCTTCAAATTTGAGGATATATCTTTCCAGGTTTTGCCAGCATCTGTCGTTTTTAACAATTGCATTTTAGCACGAATCGGATCTCCAAAGATGATTCCATTATTTTTATTCCAAAAGCCTAATCCATCTAAAAAGATAGCAGAATCGATATTTTTATAATGTTCAGTCCAGGTAGCACCACCATCATTTGTTTTAAGCACGTAAGCTGGTGATCCGGCATTCACAATAATGGCATGCAAACGGTCAAAGGCTTCTATATCCCTGAAATCCAGCTTTTCATACCCTTTTGGTTTGATCCACTGCCAGGTTAGGCCACCATCTTCAGTTTTCCCTACTGAACCATTGCTCCCACTTGCCCATATCACCTGATCAGACACCACACTTAAACCACGTAAACTGGTTTTGGTATTTTCATTTAAAGGCTTCAAACTGAACGACTGCGCAGTGCAAAAAAAAGGTGCCATTAAAAGGCACCATATTAATCTTTTCATTTTATTTATTTAACCCGCTTAAAAGTCTCAGATCTACCCAATAGTGATATTCCAACATAGCCCCTTACATTTAATACATCATTACCTTTCATGGTCATGTTACAGCTATAGGTTTTGCCACTTTTAGGATCATAAATAGTTCCATCTGTCCATTTACCATCATCATAAACAAAATCTTTTAACAATTCCAGATTTAATAAAGGTCTTTTCTGCATGGTAGCATTTGGATTTTTAACATCCAGTTTTGGTTTTCCATTAATATTAGGTTCTTTAATCCAGGCTAATTTGCCGAAATATTTATCGCCTTTTTTATAGATTTCGATTTGTCCTTCTCCGGATGGGTTTAGCCATTTACCAACGATTGCGTCTTTATTCTGCGCAAACACTGAAAATGACATGGCTACAAACAGCAGCATTAATAAGGGAAACTTTCTCATATTTTTTATTTATAGTTAGTTTTTAAAGATAGTGAATTGACTTTTGTATCCAAATAATAAATAAAAAGAAATAGTGTATGCACCTTAAATTTATTTAGATATAATAGGCAGATATTTTTGCCTATAGGCATAGAAAAGAAACACATTAAAAATAAGCATAACCGCTACCATGGGCAATTCTTTAGGACCTAAGAAAGCATGATAGAGAAAAATGTTTAAGGTAACCGGAAAAATGAGCAAAGCACCTAATGGTGCAGTCCGCCCGATGAGCAGCAAAATTCCTGAAATAAGCTCCGTTCCTTTAATTAATGGCATGAGGTAAACTGATGCTGTGATTCCGCTCATAAAGGTCGTCTGATCAGCAGTCATAGCTGGCATTTCTCCCGGCATAATTTTTAAGAAATAAGGAATAGAAGCGAAAAGGTACATTCCGGCTAAGAGCACACGGATAACAATGGTTACAATTTTCATAATACACTGATTTTTATTGGTTTATAAAACTTTAAGTTATAAAAATTCAAGGATAAATTTATTATCGGTTCCTTATTTTTTTTGCCCATCGTAATTATCCATCCATTGAATGTCATATTGATCGGTTAACATACCAAAAAGTGCATCCCAGAACATTTTTTCTAAGGGCATGGCAATTTCTTCACTCGCAGATAAGCTTTTAAAATCAGACTGGCTTTCACTTCACTCTCCACATCTATAGAAATCTAAATTCCGGTACTATAGGTGGCTGGAGAAATGGGTAATACTACATCTGTTCCCATTAAGATATTGCCACCAATGGATAGTGCAATATGCAAGGATTTTTTTCCTGATCAGCTGGCTTCATTCCTTCACAGCCTGGTGCATCTTTAAATCGCTGAATAGCTAAAAACCCACCTCCGAAAACGGATTTATAAAAACTAAACGCTTCTTCGGTATTACCATTAAAGTTTAAATAAGGATTAATTTCAACCATTCTCTTAGGATTTAGCCTTTTGGCAATTCATAAAGATTTGTTTTATTATTTGGTTAAATGAAACTAAAAAAAAATAAATAAATATTTTTCAACATTATTGACTTATTTCATTTTTATTTCTATGTTTAATAAACAATTCACGAAAACTTAATGTTAAAATAACCTAACCAAAACATCTTAGATCATGAGCACATTCCTATTAATCACAGCAGCTTTCTACATTGGATCATTCGCCATCATGTTATATTGCTATTTTTCTGCAGAACAGATTCCAAGCGATGATGAAAAATTCTAAGTAAATTTATTGAACCACTTAAATTAGCGCTCTCGCAATTATTTTAATCTTGGCCTGCAAATTCATTTACAATCTTTTAAAAGGATAACCACTACATCAATTTATTTTTTCTCTATCCACTCTATGATTGTAGAAGCTGATCCGGTGTACCAAACGATAAGCAAAAGAATGGAAAGAATTAATAAAATCCACAAAATTGGCCACCCTTCAAATTTTCTCTTTGAACTCGATGTATAGGATTCGTTAAAAGTCTTATGATTGGATTCTACCCTATCGGATTTTTTTACTGGTTCCGGATGAGATAAATTACTCATAAAATTATATTTGGTTAGAGATACAAAATTATACTATTAACCTTATAATTAAAAGGGTTTGGATAAAAAAGTTTCGATTTTTTTCGTATTAGTTAGGCTACAACCAAAACGAAAGAAAAACCAACCTCATTTTATCATATGATAAATAATCTGTAAAGCATTGAGGTTATTACAGGTTTAAATTATGGTATATAAAAAGCGGTCTTCGAAAAGATTCGAAGGCCGCTTTAAAATTAGCTAGAATGAGCGAAAGGCTTTAGTTCCAACCGCCACCAAGGGCATGATAAATATTAACTACCGCATTTAACTGTTGTTTTTTAGTTTCGATTAATTCCAATTTTGATTGCAAGGCATCACGTTGCGTCATCAAAACTTCAAAATAATCTGCACGAGCTGATCTAAATAAAGCATTAGAAATGTCTATAGATTCAGTAAGTGCTTTTACCTGCTGATTTTTTAAATCATAACTTTTCTGCAGGTTATTGATATTAGACATTTGATTGGCCACTTCTATATAACCATTTAAAATTGTCTTCTCATAATCAAACACCGCTTGTAATTGTTTAGCGTTTGCAGTAAGATATTCAGCTTTAATCGCATTTTTATTAATCAACGGTCCGGCTAAATCACCAGCTAAAGAATAGATTAAAGATTCTGGTGTCCTTAATAAATAGCTTGGGTTAAAAGCCTGGTAACCTAATGTTGCAGAGATACTCAAAGAAGGATAAAACTGTGCCTTTGCTACTTTCACATCTAACTTTGCTGCTGCCAGTTCCAGTTCGGCCTGTTTAATATCAGGTCGGTTAGCCAATAATTGAGATGGAATACCAGATTGTACCGTTGCGGGAACCAGATCTGTAAAACTTTTCCCATCCCTGATAATCGGTTGTGGGTATCGGCCTAATAAAAAATTAATTTTATTTTCTGTCTCCGTTATATTTTGCTGAATATCAAATTGCATGCTCTTAGAGCTTAAAACCTCTGCCTGAAACTTCCTTACAGCAAGTTCAGTAACCCTGGTAGCCTCTTTCTGTATCTTCATAAGTTCCAGGGCATCGCTTTGAATTTTAATGTTTTGTTTTACAATATCCAGCTGGTTATCTAAGGCCAATAATTCATAATAAGAATTGGCTACCTCAGCCACCAGGTTAGTGACCACAAAATTTTTCCCTGCAATGGTGGATAGATAATGATTTACAGCAGATTGCTTTGCATTCCGCAATTTATGCCAGATATCGGTCTCCCAATTAGCCTGTAGTCCAAATCGGTAATCAGGCAATACATCCGGAACACCTTTACCTGGGGTAATCTCGGTAGAGGCGTCACCTGCTCCCGAACTGGTGTAACGGCCTACTTTTTCCAGTCCGGCACCAACACCATAACCTACTGTAGGTAAAAGGTCACCTTTTTTAGCTTTAATGTCATTTCTGGCAATTTCAATATCCTGTAAAGTGATATTTAATTCCTGATTATTTTTTAAAGCCGTATCAATCAGGCTAACCAGGTTTGGATCTGTAAAAAATGTTTTCCATTGGATGCTTGCACTGTTCACGGTATCTTTTGAGTCACTAAAACCCTCAGGTACGTTTTTATTTTCAGCACGTTGCGCAACCTCTGGTAATTTACAGGCGGTATAAGCTGCGCATATTACAGCTAAACCAAGGCTTTTATAAATGCTATTTTTAAACATTGTCTTCAATTTCTTCAGTTAACGGATGTCCTTCTTCAATAGTGGTGAGCTTACGTTTCGTTGCTATTGTACCAAATACGTAAAACAAACCCGGGATAATTAACACACCTAAAACAGTACCGAATATCATCCCTCCCGCGGCAGCTGTACCAATTGTTCTGTTCCCGATTCTTCCTGGCCCGGTAGCTATGGTAAGTGGAATTAAACCTGCCACGAAAGCAAAGGAAGTCATTAAGATTGGCCTAAACCTGATGGCTGCACCTTCCATGGCGGCCTTAAGAATCGTAACACCCTGACTATGCCGGTGCATGGCAAACTCCACAATCAGCACGGCATTTTTACCCAGCAACCCAATCAGCATGACCATGGCGACCTGTGCATAGATATTATTTTCTAATCCAAACAGTTTTATGAATAAAAATGCGCCAAAAATACCGGTAGGAAGTGATAAGATAACAGCCAGTGGAAGAATAAAGCTTTCATACTGCGCTGCCAGTACCAGATACACGAAACCCAAACAGATTAAGAAGATATAAATGGCTTCGTTTCCACGTGATACCTCATCTTTTGAAATACCTGCCCAGTCTATGGCATAGCCACGTGGCAAGGTTTTTTGTGCCACTTCTTTAATGGCCTCAATAGCTTGGCCTGAACTGTAACCCTGTGCTGCCTGACCACTGATTTCAGCGGCATTGTGCATATTATGTCGGGTAATTTCTGATGGACCGTATACTTTTTTCATTGTCATAAAGGCTGAAAAAGGTACCATTTCATCTTTATCATTTTTAACATAAAGCTTTAATACATCTTCAGGTAAGGCCCTGTATTGCGGCGAAGCCTGAACAACCACTTTATAAGGACGGTCATATTTAATAAAACTGGTTTCATAATCACTACCTACATAAGTAGATAAGGTACTCATTGCATTATCAATACTTACACCTTTTTGCTGCGCCAGATCGTTATCAATGTTCAGCATGTATTGAGGGAAACTCGCACTAAAGAAAGTAAATACCGAAGCCAGTTCTTTCCTTTTATTTAATTCCCTTACGAAATCATTACCTACTGTTTCCAGTTTTTTATAATCGCCACTTCCGGCCATATCTAACAGACGGCATTCGAAACCACCTGCTGCTCCATATCCCGGTACTGCCGGTGGTTGGAAAAATTCAACTGTAGCACCCGGAATATCTTTGGCTTTTTCTTCGAGTGCTTTAATTACATCTGTTGCGGAGTTTTTACGTTCGCTCCAATCTTTAAGGTTAATCAAACATGTACCGGTATTTGATCCTGTACCTTCTGATAAAACCTCATAACCTGCCAATGATGAAACAGACTTAACGCCTTCCACATCTTCAGACATTTTTTGCAATTTTTCTGCAGCCTGATTGGTACGCTCTAATGTAGAACCTGGAGGCATTTGAAGAATGGCATAAACCATCCCCTGATCTTCATTCGGAATAAAGCCTGATGGCACACTATTGCTAATGAAATAAATTCCGACACAAAATACTGCCAATACCCCAAAAGTAAATAATCGTCTGCCTACTACCTTACTTAAGATATTTTCATATCGGCCAGTCAGTTTAAAGAAGGCATTGTTAAAGCCATCCAATAATTTATCAACAACAGTTTTCTTTTTAGCTACGCCATGTTGATTTTTCAACATCATGGCACATAGGGCTGGCGTTAAAGTTAACGCTACCACACCTGATAAGATAATCGCTGTAGCCATAGTGATGGAGAACTGTCGGTAAAAAATACCTACCGGGCCAGACATAAAAGTTACAGGAATAAACACCGCTGCCATCAAAAACGTAATGGCAATAATGGCTCCGCTGATTTCTTTCATAGCCATTTGTGTGGCCTTTAAAACAGATAACTTCGGATCATGCTCCAACTTGGCGTGCACGGCTTCAATTACCACAATCGCATCATCCACTACCACACCAATAGCCATTACCAAGGCAAAAAGCGTAATCAGGTTTAAGGTGATACCAAAAAACTGCATAAATACGAACGTACCAATTAAGGATACCGGAACTGCAATCGCCGGAATTAAAGTTGATCTCCAGTCACCAAGGAACAAGAATACTACTAAACCTACCAGAATGAATGCTTCTACCAGTGTGTGTACTACCTTCTCGATAGACGCATCCAAAAATTTAGAAACATCATAACTGATTTCATAATCCAGACCTTTAGGAAAGGATGTTGCTTTGATTTCAGCCATTTTAGCTTTAACATCTTTAATTACCTGTGTGGCATTACTTCCGTAAGATTGTTTTAATACAATAGCTGCTGAAGATTTTCCATTTAAGGTAGAGTAAAGGTTATAGAATGAAGAACTGAAACTGATATCAGCTACATCCTTTAAACGCAACATTTCACCATTGGCATTGGCCCGTAAAATGATGTTTCCGTATTGCTCAGGTGTAGTAAAACGACCAGAATATTTCAATGTATACTCAAAAGCTTCAGAACGCTGACCAGAACTTTCACCTGTTTTACCTGGTGATGCCTCTAAACTTTGTTTTCCTAAAGCATCCATTACCTCATCAGGAGAGATCTTGTAGGTCTGCATTCTATCTGGCTTCAACCAAATCCGCATGGCATAATCCCGGTCTCCAAGGATATCTGCAAATCCTACTCCATCTACCCTTTTCAATTCAGAAAGTAAATTGATATCCGCAAAATTGTACAGGAAGTTCTGATTCATTTTCGGGTCTTTACTATACAAGTTAATATACATCAACATGTTAGGCTCTTCCCTACTAATTTTTACCCCCTCACGAATAACCAATGGAGGGAGCTTGTTGTTCACCGCAGCCACACGGTTTTGCACATTTAAGGAGGCTTGATTAGGATCTGTTCCTAAATTAAAAACCACCTGAACACTGGCTTCACCATCATTACCGGCATTAGAGGCAATATATTTCATTCCCGGCACACCATTTAAGGCACGCTCTAATGGAATGATAACTGATTTAACTAATAACTCATTGTTTGCACCCGGATACTCGGCCGTGATGTTTACTTTAGGTGGAGATATCGTTGGGAATTGGGTTACGGGCAGACCTGTGATGGCCAAAACACCCAAAAACACAATAATTAGCGATATTACGATAGAGAGGACTGGCCTCTGTATAAATTTACCGAACATAATATTAAGATTAAAGGATGATTACTCTGCAGCAAGTCTTAACTGGTTAATTACATCTTTCGGATTAGACAGCTTGTATTTAATCTTATCGCCGTCTTTTACCTTCTGAATGCCTTCCAGCAAAATTTTATCGCCTTCTTTTAAATCAGCGCCTACAATGTATAAATCTGGTATATCGGTTACGATGGTAATTTCTCTGGAATGTACTCTATTATCATTGCCAACAACAAATACATAGGTCTTATCCTGAATCTCATAAGTAGCTTTTTGCGGAATAACCAGTGCATTTTTTAACGGTACAACCATTTGGATTTTACCAGTTTCGCCGTTTCTTAACAAATTATCTGGATTATTAAAGCGGGCCCTGAAAGCGATGTTTCCAGTCTCATTATTAAATTCACTTTCAATAACTTCTACCTTCCCTTTTGATTTAAGCACTTCGTTATTAGCAAGCAACAAACCAACTTCCTGTCCACCCTTTGCTTTAACCGTGCTTTGGTAAGTCAGGTATTCTGGTTCTGAAACGTTAAAGTATGCAAAAACCTGGCTGTTATCTGATAGGCTGGTTAATAACGCACCTTCATCAACCAGGCTTCCCAATTTAAATGGAATACGATCTATAGTACCTGCGAAAGGTGCCCTGATTTCAGTAAAAGCAAGGTGCATTTTAGCCATTGAGGTTTCGGCATTGGCCGATTGTAATTTAGCTTTCGCCATGGCCAGCTCATTTTTCGAAACCACATTTTTATCAGAAAGCAACTTTGTATTTTCCAGCTCAATTTCTGCGGCTTTGGTTTCGGCTTGTGCTTTTAGCAATTCGGCCTGTGCCATTCTAGGCATAATTTTAAATAATACCTGCCCGGCATTTACATGCTGACCTTCATCAACATAAATGTTTTGCAAATAGCCCTTTTCTTGTCCGTGGATTTCGATGTTTCTGACCGATTTAATTTGAGAAACATACTCTTTGGTGTATGAAGTATCGATCTTTAACGGTGTAGTAACCGCATAAGTAACCTCCTCTTCTTTCTCCTCTTTTTTTGATGTACATCCTGTTACATAAAGCAAAACGCTTAAAGCGAGGAACATGACATTTCTTTTCATTTTGTTTTTTGTGAATAGTTATCTGATTTTTTTTCTATCTGATTAATCTGGGATCGATTCATTCAGGATGATCACTGCTTCATGATGCAGTTCTGTTCTGTAATTTAGTTTACCCCATTTAATTAATACTGGTACGAAATAACTACAGATTTATGAAGTTATAATGAAGTTGAACTTCAGGTTGGAATGAACCCTTGAAAATGGCTATGGAATTAACTTAAAACAGGCTATAACGGGGCGCTAAAAGAGTGTTTTTTGGACAAATATGCTTATCCCTCTTAATGTTGCAAGTAAATAATGAAGATTTAAAGGTAATAGCAGGGTGCTACAACCAAGAATATAATGATTAAGAAAGAGGCAAATGGACTACCGATCTTAATGTTGAAAAGATGAGTGAAGATTTAAAAATATAAGTGAAAATTAAAGGTCATAGCAAGCCACCAAAAAACCAATGATGGCCATACTAAGATCAGTTTTAGATTGCAGATGATAACGTTTTACGCATCATAATGTCAGTTTGCTCATCATCACCCATTTTAAAAATGTGCCGATCAAAAGCAACAAAACCATTTTTTTCATAAAACCTAATGGCTCTGGGATTTTCTTCCCAAACCCCTAGCCATAGGGTATTTTTCTTTAATTGCTTTGCAGTAACCAATGCTTGTTCATAAAGCATTTGGCCAACCTTTTTGCCATGATGAGTTGATTTAACATAAATCCGTTCAATTTCTAATGCTGCATGCCCTTGATCCTCAGTTTGTGCAGCACCAATATTCAATTTTAAATAACCTACAGGAAGACTTTCATCCCATGCAATGAAAAACATCGATTCACTATTATTTAGTTCGCTTTTAACTTTTTGCTCACTAAAATTTTCATCAAGGTATTTTTGCATATCCTCTTTGGTATTGCTCTCGGAGAAAGTTTCGTGAAAGGTTTCTTTACCAATTTGTTGAATTGTACTGATGTTTTCAGCCGTAGCTGCAGTGATTATGATATGCTCCATTTTATTAAATTCAGTTTCCAAAATTATATAATCCTCATCCATTTAATTTTAACATTTGTTAAATATTTAAATAAAGTGGCTGATCCGATTTAATAAAGGCATTTCTATATCACAATAGCACTCACCCCTATCATAATCAAAAACAAGCCTGATTAAATTTTGTTAGCTTTTTGTATCAGTCAGATCTATATGAAAAATGAACGACCGTATGTAATTTGCCTTATGATGACCTCTGTAGACGGCAAGATTTTAGGAGAAAAATGGGGCAATGGTAAGAAAATGCAAAAGCTTAGAGAAAAGTTTGAGCAAGTGCATGAAGAAATTGGAATTAAGGCCTGGATAGTGGGTAGAACTACCATGGAAAAGGATTTCACGAATTTCGAAAAACCGATTATAAAGCGTGGGCATTCAGCCATAGATCGAAATGACTTTATTGGGAAAACCGATGCTTCGGGTAGGTTTGCTATCGCCTTAGATGGATATGCCAAATTAGGCTGGAAGGAACCAACGCTACATGGGGACCACGTAGTTACGATTTTAACCGAAAAAGTAAAGGATGGTTACCTGGCCCACCTTCAGGAAATTGGGGTGTCTTATATTTTTGCCGGAAAAGATGAAATAGATTTAACATTAGCCTTAAAAAAACTGCGTAAATTGTTCGGAATTGAAAAACTGATGCTGGAAGGGGGCGCACGTATTAACGGAAGCTTTCTACAGGCTGGATTAATTGATGAATTTCATCAGTTATTGTTGCCCATTGCAGATGGTGGAATGGAAACATCATCAGTTTTTGAAATTGATCCAAAAATAAAAGGAAAAGACGCAACCATGATGAAGCTAAAAAATGTTAAACAAATTGAGGATGATGTGCTTTGGATGACTTATACATTTTAAAGATCAATTTAAAAATTGCCTGCGGGCATCTGCATTCTATGCGGATAAAATTATAATTATTTAAACTCCTATGCCTTTACATGCTTAAAAACACCCTTCCCCTCCTGCTTATACTGCATTTTTTCATCTTCTCCAATTATACTTTTGCCCGCAACGAAAAAATATTATCAGCGAATAAATCTGTTAGCGTAACAGGCGGACATGTTCAGGGTTCGTTATCAGATCATGGCGTGTTATCTTTCAGAGGAATTCCCTACGCAGCACCACCGGTTGGAGAATTACGATGGAAAGCACCGCAACCTCCATTACCATGGAAAGGAACCAGAAATGCAGCACATTTCGGACCCCGCCCTGTACAAGAATCAAATCTTTTATATGAATTCCGTTCAAAAGAAATGAGTGAAGATTGTCTTTACCTAAATGTATGGACTTCCGCAAGCTCCAATCAGGAAAAACGGCCAGTATACGTGTTTATTCATGGCGGCTCATTTATACATGGAGATGGTTCGCAGCCAGCATATGATGGTGAAAGTATGGCAGAACAGGGCATTGTTTATGTTTCCATAAATTATAGGCTGGGTGTATTTGGGTTTATGTCACATCCAGAATTAAGTCAGGAATCTGGCTATGGCGGTTCAGGGAATTATGGTCTGCTTGATCAGGTTGCCGCACTAGAATGGGTAAAGAAAAATATTAGTCAGTTTGGCGGAGATCCCAATCGCATTACGATAGGTGGAGAATCTGTAGGCGCACAATCAGTAAGTGCACATCTGGTTTCATCGCTTTCTCGTGGTTTATTTTCTGCTGCCATTGCCGAAAGTGGTTCTTTGATTGATGTACGTACGATGGTGTTGCCATTAAAAAAATCAGAAGAACTGGGTACGGAGTTATCTGGTTTATCTAAATCTAAAACAATAGCCCAAATGCGGTTAATGCCTGCAGAAAAACTTTTAGAGTTGGTGGAAAAAGGAAATCCCCGCCGTTTCAGGCCAGTAGTAGATGGCTACTTTTTGAAAGAGATTCCTGAAAAAACTTTCATAGCTGGAAAACAGGCCAATGTTCCTTTACTGGTTGGATGGAATGCACAGGAAGTGCCTGCAATCGCCTTATTTCGACTTCGCCGCATCAATACTAAAAATTATAAAAAAGCTGTGGAAAAGATTTATGGTGAAAGGGCCGATGAAGTATTTGCCCGCTATCCGGCCGAAACCAATGAAGAGGTAAAAAAGGCAGCAAGTGAGCTCATGAGTGATAGGCTCATTAATTACAGTAGCTGGAAACTGGCTGAACTTCATGCACAAAATAAATCGGCAGCTGTTTACAGGTATCTTTTTGCGCACCCTCACCCCGGACTCAATCTGCGCACCATTCGGGAAGGTAATTTCTTTCAGGTTTTAATTAAGAAAATGCTCAATAAAGTAATTACCGGTACCTCATTTCATGCATCCGAAATTGAATATGCGTTGGGTAACCTAAAAGTACAGGATAATTATGCCTGGAAAGCAGAAGATTACCAGGTATCAAAACAGATGCAAAGCTATTTTGTGAATTTTATCAGGAGTGGAAACCCAAATGGTATGGGTATAGATCGCATTCCACTCACCAACTGGCCAACATATCACAACGGAACAGGAGAATTTTTAAAGATTGATATCAACAGCAAAGCTGAAACCGATGCCACAAAAGATCGATATTTGTTTTTTGAAAATCTTAAAGAAACCGAGTAATGGAAGCGTAGTTCAGTTATTAGAGTTGAAGGATCGGATTTTCGAGATCGTGGTAAAGCAGTACCTTCCATTTTTGCCGTTTGCCTTTTTCTAACCATTCCTGGCGTGCTTCGAGTGCTTTTTTACCATCAAAATCATTTTTAAAAGCCAGTGGATATTTAAGGTAGTTTTGCTGTGGTAAATTATCAGCACCATAAAAAATGGTTTCTCCTTTTTCCTTTACCCAGAATACCTGATGAAAAGGCGTATGTCCGCCAGAAACCTGGTAAGTAATTTCATCCGCGATGTTTCCCTGATCATCATCTAACAGTACAAAGTTTGGCATTTCGGCCAGTTGTTGCAACATCTCCATCCGGTAAGATGGATTTCCTGTTTGCGTTAAGGCAAATTCCAATTCCCGCCGCTGAATATAAATCATAGCATTTGGAAAACTACCCATCAACTTACCATTTGAAAGGTAACCAATCCCATCGATATGATCTTTGTGAAGGTGTGAAATCAGCACTTTTGTAATTTGTTCTGGCTTGATATTTTCATTTTCTAAACAATGTATCACGGGAGGCACTTCTTCCTGATTAAAATTAAGACCAGTATCCATTAACACGTAATCATTTTCAGTAATCACTAAAAAAGGCTGGATAGCTACTTTTGTTCCTGTTGCAGTGGAGTCAGCATCTATTAAAGTAAATTTCTTATTCTTATTTACCGTGTAGTTTCCTTGTTTTAGAGGGATTACTTTCATGTTGTTCACTCGTGGTTAAAAGCTGGGCTTATGATTTAGTAAGTATAACTTCTAACAGATCGAATCCATTCCTGTTTGGTTAACGGGGAAAATTGCACTTTATGAATTTAATATCAAAAAATTTATGATTATCCTTTGGCTGGTTGTAATGATTTAAGATTGGATGATCTGGTTCATCCAATCCCAACTGTTTTCTATTTTGATCTTTATTATTTTACTAATTCCATGATCACTTTCAATTTAATATGGCCATTGTACATATAGAGGTTTAGTCATCCAGGGATATTTAATCACCGAAAAACTAAATGGGGATTGATTAATGAGGATATCATAAACTCTCTTTTCAATAAATAGTTCCCAGCGATCATCCTGCTCACTTAACAAGCCATCCCTGATGAGCCAGTTGCCTCTGAAACCATCAATAGAACTTGATCCAATGGCTGTCCAATACCCAATCGCGGCCTGCAGCAGTTGCGTCATCGTTTCTATATCAGCAGGGCTGATGACTGTTTGATTTTTAACGGGTTCACGAAGCGGAATGCCACACAACAGTTTATTCAGCGCCAGATCAGGTTCATCGGTTTCCAACTGGCCGGTTGCTAAAAACTGGAGATCATAAACAGCCGCGGCCTGCATTTCAGGTAAGAATTTTTTATGACTATCTGTAAGGTTTAAGTGTTCAAAAATTAAAGGAATGTAGTGGTTAATTAACACCAGACCTGCATTTTTGATTGGAATACTTCCTTTAAATATTTCTTCCGGCTGATTAATCATAAATTCTGGATTTTCATTAAATTATTACTGTTTTGGGCTGAAGTTTATCCGGTTTTTAATTTACTGAAAGGCGGCATTTTTTCCTTTGAAAGAAAGTTCAAAATAAAAGCCTGCCGCGTATTCTTTATTTGCCATTAGTAATCGTCAACTGTTCATGTGCAATTTCAATGGTATCAATCGCAACCTCATTGCCGTCCGATTTTAAATCGGTACTGGTAATTTTGGTGGGCCATGCATTGCTGAGTAACCATTGCATGGTAACGTTACCAACTTCATCCAATAACTTAATTAATATCGTTCTTCTTTTAATGGTATTCATCTTAATTTCTGCATGCCAGTTCCAAAAGGCATTATCGTTAAGAAAAATACCTCTCTTCATCGTAACGTTGCCATATTTGGGAATACCAGGCATTTTTTCTGAGAAAAGTTTGCTGTTACTTGCACGGTATGCTATCACCTGTGTTTCTACATCCATTCCAGAAACTTCCTGAAAAGGCACACCTATTAATTCCGACCCAAAGTCTACTTCAAACCTAAACTTGGGCATGGGCCATGTTGAGCCTTTTTTACTGCTGTCATCTGCCATAATTGTATGTATTTTATTAATTGAAAATAATTTGCCCGACTAATTGCTATGCTGAAACCGGCATTTTCTGCTGGAAAGTCAATACAATAAACTCTGCCGGACGAATCAGGGCTACTCTTACCACCACGGTCATGATGCCATTCAGCACATCATTTGCGGTCATGGTAGTGCCCATGCCACAGGCTACAGAAAATGCATCGGCAGGTGTTGCGCCCATTAATCCGCCTTCTTTCCAAACCGAGGTTAAGAAACTGCTGATCATTGATTTCACGGCTTCCCAGGTATTTTGATCATTGGGTTGAAATACATATGGATGACAGGCGAGTTTACAGGATTGCTCCAGAAATGTCATCGTCCGCCGCACCTGAATATATTTCCAATCCTGGCTATTGCCTTCCAGTGTACGCGCACCCCAAACCAAAATGCCAATGCCATTAAAAAAGCGAATGGCATTAATGGATTTACCGGAAACAGGATCCATATTTAAATTGACTTGCTGACTTTCAGATAAACTGATTGGCAAAGAAGACGCACCTACAATACTCACATTAGCGGGTGCCTGCCAAGGGCCAACCTGGTTATCGGTAGTGGTAATTACACCTGCCATTGCACCAGTTGGTGGCAATATATTTGCAATAGCCAAAACCTGATTGATAATGGTGCTGTAAGTTTTACTTGCATTTTGCAGGGCGCTATGATATTGTGTAACCGTTAAAGGTGTACTGGAAGGGCTGGCAATATTGGCTAAAATCTGTGCTGCCGCAGCATTGGGATGATCTGCAGGATTTAAAAGCGGTGCCAGTTGTTTTATATCTCCACCAAACAAATTGGTATAATCTATATCCGAAGTTTGCATGGTGGTTGTACCCACAAAAGGATAATAAGCTGCCCCATAATCCAACCCTACCACTCCGGTATTGTTTCTAAAAGTTTGAATATCCTGTGTATATAGAATTGGATCAGGATTTCTACCGCCAATTACATCAAATAAAGCTATAGCCGTTTGCATTTCTGTACATTGCAGCAGCATGGCTTGCATTAAAGCACCATTATCAGCTACAGATAATAAAGTTGCCTCCGGGCAAATGTACAGGGTGGGTTCCTGCTCATTCAGTAACAACTGCAGCCCAGCGGTTAAATCGCTTAGTTTTACATTAGGATTGACCAAAGGCGCACCTGCAGCCAGAGGGCTTTTAGACGGTGCCCCATAAGTACCTATAGAAACGATGTAAGCATCACCACCACCATTCTCATAAAACATTTTAATGCTGTTATAGAGGTAATAGATGGTATTGGGATCCGGAAGAATAGAATAGTAGTTGCCATCAATAATCAAATAATCCGGATCAACAGGTTTCGATTTTTGCTTTATGAGATAATATTCCGGACTATACTGTTTCGGCGGACTTGCCGGTGCTGGTGGATCAGGATAACAGTAAAAAGCCAAAAAATCTGAAAATGAAGTGATCTTTTGTGCTACGTTAGTATAAGATCTTCCTTCATACATGGCTTGCGGCGTGTAACCAATAAATGCCGGTACTGCAGTTGCTACTGGCACTACTGAATTTGGAAAAGCATTAAGTTCGTTGATGTATACCCCTGGTGACTGGATATTAGATGAGTTCATAAACGTTAATTTTTAATAGTTATTTTAAGTTTTATATAAAGATATAAAATTTAAAAGAGCCTGATTGACTACGGTATTTATTAGTCCAATTTTTTAGGCAAACCGAATGGCTACATGCTCAGTGATATATGAACGTTCATTAAGAAATATAGTCAATAAGCTAAAAAGATTAAAAAATACTTACCGCGGGCAGTTACCCATTTACTACATCATCTTCCACCTCCAAACCGCTAACTGCTCTACTTCTCTATAAAGCTATATCGTTTTGCTTTCGCCTCTTCAATCATTTTTTGCGCAAGCTCCTGTTCATACTGCAGCATTTTAATGCGAAAAGTAATTTCTGCCTGTTGGTGAGGGCCACAGTTATCTATTTTCTCTAAACAGCGTATCTCAAGCAGGTCTAAATAAGCCATTAGCGGTGTATTTTCTGGTGTTTCTTCTTTTAAGCTCGAAATAATGGCCCACAACAATTCTGTTTTCGCATAATCATTTACTGGTAAAACTATCAGTATAAACACCTTGTAAATGTTCATCTAGTCTTTGGGATAAATCCAGACAACTACCGGTGTAAAAACGATTTAATTTTTCAGAAAAAAGGATATAAACTGATGCCATAAACAAACAAAAAAGCTTCGGTGCTCCCGAAGCTTTTAAAGTATCCAAGAGGAGTCCCGATAGCTATCGGGACGAACTCCCACACCCATGTGGGCGCAGCCCCTCAAGCTGATGCGTTTAACACCTCCGATAGCTATTCGGTGCAATTTAAGTACCCAAGAGGAGATTCGAACTCCCACACCCGTACGGGCGCCAGCCCCTCAAGCTGGTGCGTCTACCAATTTCGCCACCTGGGTATTTACTATTTAATTATTCCCGAAGGCCTCTACCATCCCGATAGTTATCGGGATCGCCATCTGGGTTTGTGCTGCAAATATAATTTAATTTTGCACGTTAGAAATAGGAATCAGAAAATTATTTAAACCTGTAAATAAACAGTTCCTACAATTCTATTTTCAAACCATCATAAGCCAATCTAATGTTGGCAGGTAATTCCTTTTCAACTTCTTCATGCAAGCCTAAATTATGACTGATGTGTGTAATGTATGTGGTTTCTGCACCTACTTTCTCTGCAAAAGCAATGGCTTCACTTAAAGTGAAGTGAGAGATATGTGGTTCTCTTTGCAGTGCATTAATGACTAGTATTTTGGTGCCTTTTATCCGTTCAAAAGATTGATCAGAAATGGTTTTTGCATCTGTGATATAAGTAAAATCACCTATCCTATAGCCTGTTATCGGCAATAAATGGTGCATCACTTCAAAAGGTACAATTGTATTTTCGCCTATTTGAAAGTTTTCTCCATTCGTTACGGTATGCAGGTTAATTTGAGGTAAACCATGGTACTTTGTATCTGCAAAAATATAATAGAACTCACGCTTTAAAGCAGTTTGAACCCGGTCTGTAGCATAAACATCGATCACTTTGTGCAGCAGATAATTAAAAGGACGAATATCATCTAAGCCGGCAATATGATCTTTATGTTCATGCGTGAAGAGAACAGCATCTAAATCTTTTACCTGCTCACGCAAAAGCTGGTATCGAAAATCTGGTCCACTATCTACTACAATAGTTTTATCAGCCAGTTCAACTAAAATAGATGTTCTCAACCGATTGTTTTTTCTATCCTGAGATAAACAAACTTCACAATTACAAGCAATTACCGGGACACCTTGTGAGGTACCCGTCCCTAAGAAAGTGATCTTCATTGTAAAAAACCCTCCTTTTCTGATATGTAATTTGCTTTTTCTATAGTGATCAAAATAACTCCATTTGTTGTAAAGAATGAAAAAACTGTCTTTGCTTATCATCTAAAAGGTTTTCATCCGGATTGGTTTGCTTAATGAGCGTAACCAGTGCCGCAATTTTACCTTCTAAATTTGAAAACTTATTCACCACTATAACCCTATTGTGCTCAAGCAGGCAAGCACCTGTTTTAAAGTTCCCCTTCTCATAACGAACTTTAAAACCCATCGCCAAAAGCAATTGTTCTAATTTCTCTAACGAGTGATTGGTTAACGGCAGCGACATTGGAACAAACTTAGAGAAATCTATGGAGCATTCATAAAGACGAGCTGATTTTTTTGCCTAAATGAGGGAATAGTGATTGGATGAATACGAGAAATAGTTGATATTTATTCAATGGCTAAAAGAAAAATTACTGCATCTGCTTTATAAAAATCTAAATTACCTTAAAATAAAAAGGTTCAGCTGTTTCCAACTGAACCTTTAAGAAAGAGCGCGATTTTAATTAATTCGGTTAAATAGTCCTTTTACGTTACCAGAGCCACCGCTGCCTGTAGTGGTAATGTGTCCTGTGTTTCCATTTCCGTCATAACCACTTCCTTTGTTATTGCTGGCTGTACAATTGGTAACGGTATGTGCAACATTTTGTCCAGCACTACCCAACTTAAAACCATTTCCATCTCCATTGGTACCATAACCATTATTGGTGGCTGTACAATTGTTCATCACCACCGTATAAGGCTGTCCGTATAAATCCCAACCATCATCAGAATTATGATAGGCATTGCAGGAATTAAATTGATTACCAGCACCGGCAGACAATTTACAAGCATATCCATCTGCATTTTCACCGCCATTAGCCACATCATAATTATCATATGAGGTAGAATTGTTGATGCTATTGTGGTGTCCGCCATTGTAAATTTGTAATCCAGAATCTTTATTGCCGTAGGTAGTTACCTTATTTACATAGTTGTAACCGCCTGTTTGGAACACAATACCACAGTCGGGTGCATTTCTAATGGTCATATTGGTAATATTCCAATAACTCCCATTTACTTTAACACCCCAGTTGGCACCAGAAATTCCCGAACAATCCAGTATGCCTCCGGTAAAATTAATCTTAGAGCTTGATGTACCGTTTTTCAACAATTGAAGTGTGCTGGTTAGATAGATCGTGCCACTCACCGTAATGACGTCGCCTGGTTGCGCATTTGCTATGGCTGATTTTAAAGCAGCCTCAGTGGTTACTGTTGAACTTACAGCTGCGGCTGCAAGTCCTAATTTGTTTGGCTGAACGATAGATTGACCATCTGTAACTTCAGCAATAGTGGTTTTGTCTTTCTTGCATCCGAACAATGCAATAGCCATCCCGAGTACGAGAATACCTGAGTTCTTTTTCATGATTTTAGATTTATATTTGGTTATTAATAGTTATGAAATTAATTATTTAACTACAATAATGTATAATAAATCATATATACCTATGCAATCGTTCCCGTAACAAAAAAAATAACTAAAATTACAAAATTGAAATACCTGATATACTCAATTATAGGCCAAAGAGAATACAGATGAATGAACAGATTATAAAAAGAAAAAGCGATTTAACAGGAAACATCCTGATTAAATCGCTTTTTATATGAGCAGCACTGAAATAATGCGCTCTATGTGTTATCTATTATCTTAAATCTACCACTTCAACACCAGGATATTTCTTAGCATCGAAAGCAAAAGTTGTTTCCGGAATGTTCACGTTAGGAGAAAAAGTTTTTACATTGTAAGTGTATTTGTTTCCGTTTTTATCAAATAAAACAACATTCGCGATTTGCTTAGCTGCTTTATCAATACTTAAACGAACCTTAAAGATTGATTTTTTAGTATCAACAGGTGTTAAGTCTATCATTTGATAAGTTTTTGTTCCTGCTTTTTGTTCACCAGTGTAAATGTATTTGAAACCTTTTTCGTAAACGGTAAAGATTTTAGCAGGATTAATGGCATCACTACTGTTATCTACATTGCTTACCTGAACTTCTTTATCTTTTTTTAGATAAGTCCACTGGCTTTTACCATCGCTGAATAATTCCTGATTGGTCATCGCCACTTTATATTTATTTGAATTGGCTTTAACATATAATGTACCTTGTTGTGTTTCTTTAACTTTAGCCTTCGGATTATCTAAAGTGAATGAAAAATCTGTTTTAACAACATTGTAAGATTTATATTTTTTACTTACTTCTGCTAAAATTGCTTTAGCCTTTGCATCAGTCTGCGCATAGGTTGATGTTGAAAAAGCAACAATAACCATTACCGCTGAAATTAATTTCTTCATTTTTGTGTTTTTTAAATTCTAATTGGAAAGGTAAGAGTAGATTTTTTACGATTGGTTTAATCTAATCTTTGCTCTTCATATCATTCAAGAATTGTTCCAAAGAATATTCATCAGGATATAAAACCTCACGGGCTTTACTTCCTTCAAAAGGACCAACAATACCGGCAGCTTCCAATTGATCAATAATCCGGCCTGCACGGTTATAACCCAATTTCAGTTTACGCTGAATAAGCGAGGTAGAACCTTGTTGGTGCATTACAATCAGTCTTGCAGCATCTTCAAAGTGCTTATCTCGTTCATTGGGATCAAAATCAGCCTTGCTACCCTCTCCTGCCTCATCAATATATTCAGGAAGTTGATAAGCATCGGCATAACCACGTTGGTTACCGATAAATTCAGAAATCCGGTCTACTTCAGGTGTATCAACAAAGGCACATTGTAGGCGGATTAAGTCGCTACCTGTTGATAAAAGCATATCACCTCTACCAATTAGCTGATCTGCACCACCACTATCTAAAATGGTACGCGAATCAATTTTAGATAAAACCCTGAAGGCCAGCCTGGCCGGGAAATTGGCTTTAATGGTACCGGTTATAATATTTACCGATGGACGCTGAGTGGCCAAAACCAAGTGAATCCCGATGGCTCGGGCCAACTGTGCCAAACGGGCAATTGGTGCTTCAACTTCTTTACCAGCTGTCATCATTAAATCGGCAAACTCATCCACCACCAACACAATGAAAGGCAAGAAACGGTGTCCGTTATTTGGATTTAACTTCCGTTTGATAAATTTATCATTATACTCTTTAAGATTTCGAACCTGTGCATCTTTCAATAAATCATAACGCTGATCCATCTCAATACAAAGCGAATTTAAGGTATTGACTACCTTTTTGGTATCTGTGATAATGGCATCAGCTTCTCCCGGTAACTTCGCCAGGAAGTGACGCTCGATTCTATTAAATAAAGTTAATTCTACTTTCTTTGGATCAACCAGTACAAATTTTAATTGTGCCGGGTGTTTCTTAAATAAAAGAGAGACCAGAATGGCGTTGATCCCTACAGATTTACCCTGACCAGTAGCACCGGCAACCAGTAAGTGAGGCATTTTTGCTAAATCTGCAATAAACACTTCATTACTAATGGTTTTACCTAAAGCAATTGGTAAATCCATGGTGTTGGAAGTCCATTTTTCTGTATTTAAAATACTGCGCATCGGCACCATTTCCGGGTGTTGATTTGGAACTTCGATCCCAATAGTTCCTTTTCCGGGCATTGGTGCAATAATCCGGATACCCAGTGCTGCCAGAGAAAGCGCAATGTCATCTTCCAGGTTTTTAATTTTCGAAATCCGAACGCCCGGTGCCGGAATAATTTCATAAAGTGTAACCGTTGGACCAATGGTAGCCTTGATCTTATCGATCTCGATATTATAATGATTAAGGGTTTCTACAATCTTATTTTTATTGGCTTCAAGTTCTTCTGCATTGACAGAAATCTTATTGGTGCCATAATTTTCTAATAAATCTACTGTAGGATACCGATAGCCAGACAAATCTAATTTCTCATCATAATTACCAAACTGCTCTACGAGATCATCCGATTTTTTATCTTCTTCCGTTTTTTCAATAGTAAAAACCGGTTCTTTTTCTTCCTCTATTACAGGCTCTACAGTTAAAGGCATTGACTCTGCAACGGAGCTAACAATAGGTAAATTAGTTGCCATTGGGGATAACACCACGGGAGCAATCACCGTTTCTTCAATCTCCTGGTGCTCAAATCTGCTAGGTTGTAAAACAACATTCTGCTGTTTTCTTTCGCTACCTGAAAGCGGTTTTTCCCTTACAGGTAATTCAACGGGTGTTGAGAATTCTTCAGCTGCTTCCCTTTTGTTCGCAAATTTTTCTCTTACCTCATTTACAAAATCAGGTGTTTCGTTATCCAGGTATACTTCTTTTTCTTTACGCTCCGGAAATTTGAAATCAATGTTATAGGCAATAATTAAAATGGTTAATCCAGCAAAGGCAATTAAACCTGCTACACCTGCAGCACCAATTTGTGCAGCCAATAGCTTATTACTCCAGTAACCAAATTCCCCTTCTACATAGTGGGGAGATTCTGCCCAAAAACTATGTGCAAACCCTAAGGTTAAAGAGATAAACAATAAAAAGAAAAAACTATAACCCAGCGTTTTTGAGATAGAAAGTATTTTTACTTTAAACAATAAGCGGTATCCGATGATGAAAAAGGCTAATACAAATAAAAATGAGGCGATACCGAACCACTCGTAAATAAACTGATGAGATAGTAAAGCACCAAATTTTCCCAGCCAGTTCTGAACAATTGGCGTGGTTACCCCAGCATCTTTCAGTTCTTCTGCCGTTTTAAATAAATTTCCCCAACCGCCATTAGCATCAATTACGTAACTCTGGTCGTCTTGCCAGGTAAATAAATAAGAGGTAAAGGCAATTAAAAAGTATAAGGAAAGAATGACGAAAAACAAGCCTGCAATTTTAACAGCACGTCCATCCTGCAAATCGAAATTTGGCAAATACTCTCGTTTTTCTTTTGGCTGACGATTAAAAGATGACCTGCCTGATGCATTTTCTGCACCTTTATCTCTGAATGTGTTGGTTTTAAATTGGTTTCCCCTTACCGCCATTTTCTATCCTAATAATAATTAAAGAACAAATATAAAATATATAGTTGTATCTATCGTGATTTTAAATTCCCCATAAATTAAATAAAAGATTTATTCACGGCTTAAACCCTAAATAAAAAATCCTGTCTATTCTTTTAACAACACACAAGTTGTGCATTTAGTCTATTAAAGGAGATTTGTTTTAGGTTTTTATCCCGTTTTACCCATCTGGTTAAAACGGGATTTTTTTATGATTCCTTCACAGTATAAAAATAAAACCTATTGATATACATTAGATAATCACATATTTTTTCTTAATTTAAATCAGTTTTTATATCAGATTTATCTTACATGAGTATAGCACAACTGGAGGAACAAATTGAGAAGGGCGATTTTCAGGCTGTAAAAGAAATTTTGCTTCAAAATCCGCAATTAGCCAATACAAATACTTCCCATCATATTTCGCCATTATTATTGGCATGTTACTATAAGAAGCAGCAAATTGCTAATTTAATTCTGGAATTTACAGATGACATAACACTATTTGAGGCTTGTGCAGTAGGTAAATTTGACACCGCTAGCTTACTCATTTTTCAAAATCCAGGAAGTATAAATACATACTCTGAAGACGGCTTTACTCCTTTGGGCTTAGCCTGTTATTTTGGACATGAAGAATTAGCCAGGTTTTTAGTAATGAAAGGTGCAGATGTTAATATCGCTTCTAAAAATGGCTTCAATGTATTCCCCATACATTCTGCAGTAGCCGCGAATAATATTAAAATTAGTAAAATGCTTTTAAATGCTGGTGCTTATCCCAATGTTTGTCAGAAAGCCGGCATGGCACCTTTACATACCGCAGCACAATTGGGAAATATTGAATTGATTATTCTTTTATTGGAACATGGTGCCGAAGTAGGCTTAAGAATGGAAGGTGGAAAGCTACCTGCAGATTTAGCCGCTGAAAAAGGCTTTAATGAAATCGCGGAGATATTAAGAGAAGATGATTGATTTCCTAATTCATTAAACAGGAATGAAAAGACAGTGTAAAACCTTATAATCAATACATTAATTAAGACATAAGTTTTTCGGTTGGTGAGGCAATAACTAATAATAATGTAGAACCTACTGTTTGGTATCTCACTGAACAGCCTAAGTTTTATATCATTTATTCCCAAATTCTTAATCTTATCTTTTTCATATAAGTCCGGATATCCAAAACTACTGCAGCCAGAAAATAAATTAATATAGGAAAGCCTACAGCCAGAAATGATGAATAAATAAAAAACAAACGAACCTTTGCGGTACTCATGTTCAGCTTACTAGCCAGATAAGTAGAAACACCAAAGCTTTGTTGTTCGAAATAGGTTATGATTCTCTGAAACATTTTTAGTTTATTTTAAATCTAAATCACTAGAACAATAATTAACCAACAATATTATGCCAATTCTATACTAATTTAACAATAATATTCGTGTAAAAATGCATAAACATTACAGCCTTACTAAATGATTGTTTAGTCAAGTACCAGCTTTTCAAAATCTTGCCTGTTTTCATGTTTAATAAAAAGAATTTGCTGCTCATCTAAATGTGCATATTTCTTTTTTAATTCATTTTTGAACTTCTCAATATCTACGTTAGCATTTAAGATAACGGTTAAAGCATCAGCATTACCTCTCACTTCAATAATTTGATCAGGATAATGTTCTCTAAGTTCGTGTGGGAATTCCATAATGTTAAAACCTTGTTTAAGCTATAAAGTTTGACTTTCCTTTTAAATTCGATATATATATTCTTAAACCAATTTACAGAACAGTTAAAGCCCTACGGTAAGCAAGGCTTTAACTGTTAATCAGTATCCATCCAGATTCCTGATTTTTAGTTTAAAGTTAAATGCAGTATGATCAGTACTCCATTGGTTTGTAATCTAAATCGTCCCGTTGATTTAATCCTAACTACCACGAAGATAATGCATTATGTATTACATGAGCAACGTTATTTGATAAAAGGGTAATTATACCTTTTTAAAACAGACCATTTCTGGTGACGATAAAGTATTTTTACGGTATCAGAAATATTTTACGGAGATTTCAGAATATACCCATAACTAGGGTATGATTGTAGTTACTGTATTTGGTTTTAATATTCTGATGCCAATACCACATGACAAACATTTCTTCTGATCGCAATAGTGCTTTTTCAGCTGTAGAATGGCTTGTGAGGCAAAAGCTTTTTCAATTCGAACTCCTGCTTCAATAAATTTATCTGTGATGGCATTCTTTTCAGGTGGCAAACTTTCCAGCAGCAAAATGGCCCTGTTGATGTAAGATTGCGTTCCCGTATGCTTTCCATAAGCAAACAAAAATATCGCAACTGTATTGAGCAATATATTTTCAACAGATTTTTCCCCAATCTGAGTATTTACACTTAACGACTTTTTATGGAAATGATAGTGTTCTTTCCAGTATGGATTAACGGGCAAATTTTCGAAAAGGTGACGTAATTCTCCAATATCCTTTATTTCTATAATTTTTGAAAAAAGGTGATTTGAATTTAAAATCAATGCAGCAAACTGGGCCAAGCGAAGGGTAGGAAAATTTTGTGGCCTCATCCGCATGAATTTCCAATTTGATACTTCTATTGACCTAATTTTATATTTTTTTTGAAGAAAATTAAATTCTGATTTCAGCTGATTTGGATATTCTTCTTCAAAATGATGATTTAAAAAACCCGCAGTACCGAATACCAGCGCCTCAATTTGCTGTTGATTATTTTTGTGTTTCCTAAAAATCTGTTGAGGAATAGCCTTTGCAAGAAGTTCAAAAGGTAAAGCATTTACTTTGAAACCAAAATTCCTGGCTATAAACTGATAAAAAGTTTCATCCCAGTTGCCCCTCGCCTCCTCCAGACTTTCGAACAGCGACTGCGTTTTTTGCTCAAATCTTTCAATTAACGTTCGGGAAAGGAAAGCATCAATAATCAATTGATCTACAGATCGGATTTGAGCAGCACACGGAAAATCGTTTAACGAGAGATAAAGATTTTCATATTTCTCTATCAGTTCATTCGCAATTCTATTTTTTAAAATCAGTACTGGTATAATTGAACCATCCATCCTGTTAATTTCTACATCGTGTTCGTACACAACATGTAGTATCACATTCTCATAGGCCATATCAGTCTGATGGTGATGCTTAAGCCAATCAGACGATTTCAAATGGATTTCTACATTTCCAACCCAAACAGTTTGTGCTATCTCAATTTTAGCCTGGTTAAAGTCAGGGCCAGCATTCTTATTTAAAAATCCCTGATGAATAACTTTCAGGTTTTGCCCATCAGCCGTCTTTAAGTCGAAATGATCAAACGACCTAAATTGCCAAACATAATGAAGGAAATCTTCAGAAAAATTCATTTTTGAAGATAAAAAATATTCTTGTAAGTTTTACAGCATTTCATTCGCCACCCTGAATTTATTTCAGGGTCTTATGGTAAAAGATGCTGAAATAAATTCAGCATGACGAAAGGAATTCATCTACAACGGTTTGAATTCTCCCTTCTTCTTATAATTAGTAATAAAAACACCTGCAATAATCAGGGCAGTAGCTACAATCAAATCCATTCCAACCTTTTCATTTAAAATCAACCATCCCAAAAATATCGCAATGATGGTATTAAAATAAGTAAGAATAGAAACCTCTGACGCAGTTACCCTTTTCAACGCATAATGATAACAAAAGAATGCCAGTACAGAGCCAAAGATAGCCAGGTAAACTGCTGCAAAAATACTTTCTGTTTTCCATGTACTTACCTCTGCCTTGCCCGAAAAAATAAATGCCAAACCCAATTGAACAATAGCCGAAAAAACAAACTGGTAAAATAAATTCAGGAATATATACTCTGGCTTGCCACTATGTTTTTTAGAATAGATCGTACCGATGGTCCAGCCGGTAACGGCTAAAACCAGTGCAATAATTCCATTTCGATAACCTGGTTCCAATAAATCTGTAATCCCATCCCTGAAAATAAATACGATTCCCAAAAACCCAATAAAAACACCAATAAAACCTTTAAGGCTTGGCTTTTGGATACCTAGAAAAACACAACCTAAAAACACCAGCAATGGCGAAGTTGCATTGATTAAAGAGGTTAGGCCACTGGGAATGGTTTTCTCTGCTACAGTTGTTAATCCATTTGCAATAACTACCATTAAAATGGAAAGTATAATTTGCCTCTTAAAAGCAGACCAGCCAATCCACTTGAGCTCCTTTTGTTTAATCAAAATCACCAGAATAATAAGTGAAGCAATGGTTTGCCTGATCGCCGTTACATACCATGCCGGAATGGATGATACAGCTACACGAATCCCTAAATAAGTGGTTCCCCAAATTAACGCGACTCCTATTAAAGCGAGTATAAGTTTTAAATCTACTTTTGACTTCATAGTGTGTTTGAAATTAACAAGAGGATGTTGAGCTTTACGCAAAAAATAGGGAATCTTTGCTATAAAATATTGAGCACCATACATAACAAAACATTATGCTGTATGATCTGTATCAGAAATGAAAAATTTGCCGATTTGTGACTAAACTAAATTAGCCTGTACTAAAATTTCCTCCATTTCCTGCTGTAACTTAATAGCCTCTTCTCTTGCCTTTTCTGCAAAATCAATACCCTGACTGGCGTAAATAATTCCGCGTGATGAGTTGATTAATAAACCGCATTGGGCATTTAGTCCATATTTACAAACTTCTCTTAAATCTCCTCCTTGTGCGCCAACACCCGGTACCAATAGAAAATGATCTGGCGCCAGCTTACGGACATCGCCAAATGCCGTCCCACGTGTGGCACCCACTACGTACATCATTTGTTCATCCGTTGCCCATTGCTGAGCAGTTTTAATCACTTTTTCAAAAAGTCTTTCTTCTCCTATTTGTTGCAACTGAAAATCTGCATGGCCGGAGTTAGATGTTAAGGCCAATAAAATAACCCATTTATTCTTAAATGTTAAAAATGGCAACACCGAATCACTTCCCATATAGGGCGCAACCGTAACCGAATCAAAGCTCATTTCTGAGGATTTTTCATTAAAAAAAGTTTCAGCATACATGGATGAAGTATTGCCAATATCACCACGTTTAGCATCAGCAATGCTGAAAATATCCTTAGGTATATATTTCCAGGTTTCTATTAAAGTTTCCCAACCTTTTTTACCATAACACTCATAAAAAGCAGTATTTGGTTTATAAGCCACACACAAATCTTTTGTTGCATCAATAATTTGTTTATTGAATTCCAAAATCGGATTTTCGTACTTTAATAAGTGCTGAGGAATTTTATCCAGGGAAGAATCCAGCCCAACACATAAAAAAGAACGTTTTTTCTGTATCTGCTCGAAAAGTTGTTGCTTGGTCATATAAGTGCTTATTTGCTGCAAATATGATGTTTTCAAAGGTTTTTAAACGATTAAAAAATCTTCACATTTATTATTTTTATAAACATTTTAAACTTTTTCTTGTAGTTTACGTTTCAAATACATACAATTGCATCATAATTTCTCAACCGTTTATCTGAATATCCCAGAAAAATTTATCAAAACTTGTTTTTTGTTACCATTTTTTGAAAACGATTCATCGTTTTTATTCAGCACGTAAACAATATGAAACCATTTGAGGCTTACACACAATCACTCATTTTTGGTTTTATAGCCTAAAGAACTTATAAATAATTGAAACAGTCTGGCTTTTGAACTAACATTAATTTTAGCCATGACAGATTTATAGCTGGAAACATCCGTTATAAAAAAAATGAAAAATTTCTTGAAACATATATATTCAGAATGTTTAGCAAAACAGAATTAAATGATAAGCTCACCCCAGAATTACGTGAGCTGGCAAAAACTTATGGCATCGAGGGTGCCGACTCCCTAAGAAAAATCGACCTTGTTGAGGTACTCTTGCATCAACAAGAAATTATAAATGCCGCAAAAACGGGCGCAGATCCTTATAGCGAAACTGAAGTTGCTGAGGCCAGTGTTACAGCTGCACCTGTTACCAAAGTTAAAACGGCAAAAGCTGAAAAAGCACCCAAGGTTGCTGCAGCAGCAACAACAGCTGATAAGCCAGTTAAAAAAAGAGCTAGATTAAGTAAGGATGAGCCATCTGCTCCTATCGAAAGAAAAAGAGATTCAGTTACTTTATTTGATGAACCCCAACATCAGCAGCAATCAGAAAAACAACCAGATAGAATTGTAGAAACGGAAGAAAGTGTAAAACCCATTTCTGCTTTGATTGAGGAGAGTGCTGAGATTTTACCTGTTCAAAAACAAAAGCAAGAGCCACGGGAGAAACAAGAAAAACCACAGCGCGAAGATAACCGTCAACAGAAACAACCTGGAGGCGGTAACCACCACAAAAATGAAAACAGTTATTCTAATTTAGATTTCGATAACGTCATCACAAATGAAGGTGTTTTAGAAATTATGCCTGATGGTTACGGTTTCCTTCGTTCTGCAGATTATAACTATTTAACCTCACCTGATGATATTTATGTATCACAGTCTCAAATTAAACTCTTCGGTTTAAAAACCGGCGATACCGTTAAAGGCAGTATCCGTCCGCCAAAAGAGGGCGAAAAATATTTCCCTTTAGTTCGTGTAGAGACTATTAATGGTAGAATTCCTGCTGAGGTGCGTGATCGTGTACCTTTCGATTATTTAACACCACTATTTCCAACAGAAAAATTAAATTTATTTACGGATAACAGTAATTACTCTACCCGTATTATGGATTTATTTACTCCTATTGGTAAAGGACAACGTGGTTTAATTGTAGCTCAACCTAAAACTGGTAAAACTAATTTACTAAAAGAAGTTGCAAATGCAATTGCTAAAAACCATCCAGAAGTTTATTTAATTATTTTGTTAATTGACGAACGTCCGGAAGAGGTAACAGATATGGCCCGTAGTGTGCGTGCTGAGGTAATTGCTTCTACTTTTGATGAGCCAGCTGAGCGCCACGTAAAAATTGCCAATATCGTTTTAGAGAAATCTAAGCGTTTGGTAGAAAGCGGGCATGATGTGGTAATTTTACTAGATTCGATTACCCGTTTGGCCAGGGCTTATAATACCACTGCTCCTGCTTCTGGTAAAATTTTATCTGGTGGTGTAGATGCCAACGCATTGCACAAACCTAAGCGTTTCTTTGGTGCGGCACGTAATATTGAAAATGGTGGTTCATTAACGATATTAGCAACTGCATTAACTGATACTGGTTCTAAAATGGATGAAGTAATCTTTGAAGAATTTAAAGGAACCGGTAACATGGAGTTACAATTAGACCGTAAATTATCTAACAAAAGAATCTTCCCTGCAATTGACATTACTGCATCAAGTACCCGCCGTGATGATTTATTATTGGATAGAGATATTCTACAACGTGTTTGGATTTTACGCAACCACCTGGCAGACATGAACAGCCAGGAAGCGATGGAATTTGTACAGGCACAAATAAAAGGCACAAAAAGCAACGAAGAATTTTTAATTTCGATGAACAGCTAGATAAGGCTGAAAGGCAAAAGGTGTAAGACTTAAGGTTTCCTGCTTGGTTGCTTTAGGTTTTACACCTTTATAGGTTTTTACATATACATTTGTTTAAACCTTACACCTTAAATCCTATACCTTAAACCTCATGAAAAGGCATATCCCTAATGCGATTACCTGTGCAAACCTTTTTTCTGGTTGTATCGGAATCGTTTTTGCATTTAAAGGCGATTTACAAATTGCTGCTTATTTTGTTATTCTTTCCGGAATTTTTGATTTTTTTGATGGAATGGTTGCTCGTTTACTAAATGTAAAATCGGCCATTGGTAAAGATTTAGATTCTTTAGCAGATATGGTAAGCTTTGGCTTTTTACCAGGTGTAATGATGTTCAGCTTGTTAAAAGTTAGCGATTACACTTCAGCATACCTTCCTTATCTGGGCTTTATAATCACCATTTTTTCTGCTTTAAGATTAGCAAAATTCAACAATGACGAAAGACAAACAGAAGATTTCATCGGACTTAACACACCGATGAACACCTTATTTATTTGCTCATTACCATACATTTACAATGATTATCCAGCTGTAATCGGATCAACGATTCTTCTTGTAAGCATAACAGCAATTACCAGTTTTTTGTTAATTAGTGAGATCAAAATTTTCTCTCTAAAATTTAGCGATTTAAGCTGGACAAAAAATAAAATCAAATTTATCTTTTTGATTTTGTCAGCGGCTTTAATAGCGGTTTTACAATTTGTGGCTATTCCTTTTGTACTGGTCCTCTATATTGCTTTATCTTTCTTGCATTTCAAACAGAGCACAAGTGATACATCATCAGATTTAAACAGCTTAGATTAATTTGTATTATAGGTTGGTGTATCGCTGAAAGAAATAATAAACTTAAGTGACTTTATAACCGATCAGGACGGGAACTGAATATCTTTTTTAGCAAGATCGAGTTGAATGTAAATTTGTTGTATGATAACTTTAAGACGTGCAATATCTTCCGGTATCTGATTAACAACAAGATTACGCGCTTTCATTTCAATATCCGTCACCAGTTTCGTTACATCATCACGACCAATATAACTAAAGGTTGGTTTGAGCTTATGCGCACAGTTGCTCACACCTTCCCAGTTTTGAAGTGCTAATGCCTCATCCATTTCATCAAGATAAATAGGTGTGTGCTCGATGAACGTATCTAAAATCTCGATTATAAAACCTGGATTATGGCCGACCATTCCAATGAGGTATGATAAATCTAAAGGATGCTGATCATCAATATTTTGCATAAAACAAAACTAATCATTACAATTTCCTAATTTCTAAAACATCCGTAATATTTTCATAGATACTCTTAACCGTTTGCCCTAAAACAGGATGAATAACTTCAGGTGCAATTTCTGCTAATGGAGCCATTACAAACTTGCGCACCTGCATGTGCGGATGGGGCACATGAAGCAGGTTTGCTATATTAATAATTTCGTCTCCGAAAAGAATCAGGTCGATATCAATCAGTCGCTCCCCCCATTTTTCCTTACGTATCCTTCCAAGAGATTGTTCAATGTCCAACGCTTTTCTCAATACCTCTAGCGCCGTAAAATGAGTCTTAACCGAAATGGCCTGATTTAAAAAAGCTGGCTGATCTTCTTTACCCCATGCTGCCGTTTCATAAATAGAAGAAACTGCTTCTATTTCTCCAATTTGAACTGCAATTAAGGAAATGGCCTGACTTAAATTATCTTCCCGATTTCCTAGATTTCCTCCGAGTAACAAATAAGCAGTCGTATACTCTAAAGCCTTATTAAGCATCATCTATTTTTATATCTTTACGCCACAAAACTAACATTTAAATGAAAGATTTTTTCAAGTATCTCTTTGCCTCCATGGTGGGTTTTTTCCTTTCCGTGGTAATTATATTCATTATTGTAATTGTTATTATTTTCGGTGCTATTTCATCATTTGACGATGATAAATCAGTTACGGTATCTAATAACTCCATTCTGTTTTTAAATTTAGATCAGCCCATCACCGAACGGACACCTAAAAATCCTTTTGGTAATCTCCCAATAGTGGGTAGTAATGAGAAAGATGGAATTGGATTAAATGACCTGTTGAAATCAATAAAGAAGGCTAAAACAGATGATAACATCAAATGTATTTACCTGAATGTGAGTAGCCCAAATGCTGGTTTTGCTACCATGCGTGAGGTGAGGAATGCATTAATTGATTTTAAAAAATCGCATAAAAAAATCATATCTTACAGTGAAGTATACACTCAAGGTGCTTATTACCTTGCATCAGTAGCAGATAAAATTTATCTAAATCCCGAAGGTGCATTAGAATTTAAAGGATTCAGCTCTGAACTTACCTTTTTTAAAGGGACTTTGGAAAAGGCTGGTGTAGAGATGCAGGTAATCAGAGTAGGTAACTACAAGAGTGCTGTTGAACCTTTTATTTTAGATAAAATGAGTGATTATAATCGCAAGCAGGTTACGGCCTATGTTGGTGGGTTATACAATACTTTTTTAACTGATATTGCTAAAAGCAGAAATATTGAACGGGATAGCTTGTTTTCTATCGCCGATCAATACAAAATTCAGCAACCTCAGGACGCTTTAAATTATAAGATGGTTGATGGACTGAAATATAAAGACCAGATTTTGGAAGAACTAAAAGGAATTTCTGGCAGAACCAAAGGCGAAAATATCCGTTCTGTTGAAATTAATGATTATGCAAAAAACAGTAGCGAAGCAAATAGCAGCAAAAATAAAGTGGCTGTAATTTATGCCAATGGAGAAATTAGTGGTGGTGAAGGAAATGATAATCAAATTGGTTCTGAACGTATTTCAAGAGCCATTAGAAAGGCACGTTTAGATGACGATATCAAAGCTGTGGTGATTCGTGTAAATTCTCCTGGAGGAAGTGCTTTGGCTTCTGATGTCATCTGGAGAGAAATTGTACTGACTAAAAAAGAAAAACCTGTGATTGCCTCTTTTGGTGATGTGGCTGCTTCTGGCGGATATTATATCGGTTGTGCTGCCGACAGTATATTTGTTCAGCCCAATACCATCACTGGTTCAATTGGTGTTTTTGGGATCATCCCAAATTTTCAAAACCTGATGACCAATAAACTAGGGATAACTTTTGACGGCGTAAAAACCGGCCAATATGCTGATATCATGGCAACCAACAGGCCGATGACTGCTGGTGAAAGATTTATTATCCAGAATGAATTAAACCGGGTTTACAGTGGCTTTGTAAGCAGGGTGGCAGATGGAAGAAAGAAAAGTAAAGCTTATATTGACAGCATTGGCGGTGGCCATGTTTGGATTGGTACAGATGCCGTTCAAATTGGTTTAGCAGATCGTATAGGCAGCTTTAATGATGCCATTAATGCTGCTGCGAAGAAAGCGAAAATAAAGGACTATAAGGTGGTAGAATATCCTGATGTGATTGATCCTTTAAAATCCTTAATGGACGAAAGCACTGATAAAATCAAAACATACTATACCAAACAAGAGTTGGGTGATCATTATATGCTTTACCAGCAAATGAAAAAGGTAATGGCTAGTTCTGGTATTCAAGCGAGAATGCCTTTTGAAGCAGTTATAAAATAATTGTTTTTAATACACTGGTTGGTGAAATGATCAACCAGTGTATTTATTCCGAACACCATGGAGAAGCCAGATTTCTTACTTAGCTTACCCTCTTCCCTTTCGACAGCATCTTTAATGCATCGTTTAAAGTTCCGGCCTGCTGTACTTCCCCTTCATTTACAAAGTAAATTTCATCTGCATTTTCAATTGTATTTAATCGGTGTGCAATGATAACTAAGGTTGTTTCTTTTGATAATTTATTTAAAATACTGCTTAGTAATTGTTCTGTGATGGTATCAATATTTGCAGTTGCCTCATCTAAAATCAGTAATTCAGGGTTTCGTAGCACAGCCCGCATAAATGCAATAAGCTGCTTCTGACCTAAACTAATACTGTCAGAACCTGAAGTAATTTTAGTACTAATACCTTCATCGAAAATTGCCAGTAGCGCACCCAAATTTGCTTGTTCAATAATCTTGGTAAGTTCATCGTCGCTCACATCTTTATACTGGTTGTTTCCATAAAGGATATTATCTTTAACTGTCCCGGTAAACAAAAATGGTTCCTGCAAAATGAAGCCAATTTTCTGCGTACGCTCTTCCGCACTGAAAGACCGGATATCCTTTCCATTTAATAAAACAGTGCCTTTTGTAGCATCATATAAACGCGAAATTAATGATGCTGTAGTCGTTTTTCCTCCACCAGTAGGCCCAATAAGTGCATAAGTTTTTCCCTTTTCGAACTTCAGGTTAATGTGATGCAGAATTTCTTTTGAATCATCATATGAAAAGTGAACATCTTTAAATTCAATCAGTGCATCGGAAGTAACAGTTTCATCATTTTTGATGATCTGAAGATTGGTTTTCAGTAATAAAATTTTAGAAATGCGATCCCAGCTGGCCATCGCTACCTGAAAACTGGTCCATAATGCAGCCAATTGCCTCAGTGGATTATAAAAATTGGTGCAATAAGATAGATAACTCACCAGAAAACCTAAAGAAAATTGACCTAGAGAAATGAGGTGTATACCAAAAAGCAAAACTATTAATTGCGCAATACTGGAAAGCAAACCATAAACCGGAACAAAAATATTATTGGCAAGGCCTGCACCAATGGCCGTTCTATAATTTTCTTTGTTTGCCTCATCAAAACGTTTTCTAAAATAATCGCGACGGTTGAAAGCTATAATCACCTTAAAATTGTTTAGGCTTTCCTGAACCTCAGCACTTAGGCCACCTACACTTTTCAGGTTTCTAGCATTTTTACTTTTTATCCAGGGCGATAATGCAATGGTAAAAATAACAATGGCAACTGCTGGTGAAAGAGCAGCAGCCCCAAGTTCTATATTAATGGATAACAAGAATATGCCGGCACCAATCATGGTTACAATACTCCCGATAAACTGCATCAGTGATTGAGAGAAAAACTGGTTTAGCTTGTCCGTATCACTGTTTACCCTTGAAATTAAATCACCCGCTTTATTCTGATTGAAAAAGGAAACCGGCAGTTCCTGCAACTTATTAAAAATAGCATTTCTAAGTGTATATAACATTCTTTGGCCCACTCCCCCCATCAGTTTGGTTTGGATATATCCGGTTACCATGGCGATTAAGTACATGCACAAAAGAATGCCACCGAAAACCAAAACACCATGAAACTGCTTGGTTCTGATATAAGTATCAATGGTATGTCCAACCAATAGTGGCCCGAGTAAAAGTAAGCCAGAATTAATAAGAATAGCGACTAAGGCCAGGATGAGATTCTTTCGCTCGGCAGAAATGAATTTCAGCAATCTTTTAAGCGCCTGATAGGTAGATTGCTTTTCCTGCTCTTCGTTGAGCTGGTTAAGATTGTAATTCATAATTGCTTGTGCTCTGTTGTGAATTGTAAATTTGAACATATTCAGGGCTATGCTGAATCAATTCCTGGTGTGTTCCTGTAGCAATCACCTCACCCTGCATCAGTAGAATGACCTGATCATAATTTTCGACGGCAGCAATTTTCTGCGTCACAGAGATTAAGGTTATACCCGGATAATGCTGTTGAATATTTTCAAGAATCCGCTTTTCTGTATTAGAATCTACCCTTGCAGTAAAATCATCCAGCAACAAAATTTTAGGGTTTACAGCCAACGCTCTGGCTAACATAATCCTTTGTTTCTGTCCTCCGGAAAGGCTGTTTCCCCGTTCAGAAACAATGGTATCCAATTTTGCAGGTAAGGCATCGATAAAGTCTTTCAATTCAGCCGTTTGAATGGCTTTTGCTAAAGATTCATCCGTAACGGTGTTACTGAATGCGATATTTTCGCGAATACTCATGTTAAAAATAATACTGTCCTGAAAAACAAAACCAACTTGCTGGTGAAAATTCTCCTGTTTATAGCTTTTAATTTCTTGTTCATCGAAAAGAATTTTACCAGCCTGAGGTTCAATTAATCCGGTTAAAATATAAAGCAATTGTGTTTTTCCTGCTGCTGTAGGGCCAATAATCGCTGTTTTCGAACCAGCCTTTGCAGCAAAAGAAACTTTCTTTAAAATGGGTTTTTGTCCGAAATTCAATTCAATATCCCTGGCTTCAACATGACCAGTGAGTACATTGGTTAAGGTTCCCGGATGCTTTACTTCAGGTGCATTTAATACACTTTCAATTCTTTGGTAGGATGCCGTAGCCTGAGCAATGACATTACTCATGAATCCGATGACCAGAATTGGAAATATAATCAGCGCCAGATAACTGTTAAATGCTGCAAACTCACCCAGCGTCATCGTATCTGTAATCACAAAATGGCCTCCCAATACAAGAATTGTAAGACCGGAGAGGTTGGCAACAAAAACTATGATGGGAATTAGCCCTGCAAATAAACGTAGAATGGATAAACCAAGATCACGTGCTTTAGCATTGGCATCCAAAAATTTCTGATATTCCAGTTGTTGCGAATTAATTACCCGAATCAGCGCTGAGCCCAAAATACTTTCACTGATCACTTTATTCAACCAATCAATAACTTCCCGGCTTTTAATAAAGAGTACCCTTACTTTTTTCAACACCAGGTAAAATGCAATCCCGATAATCGGTACAATGGCAATTACGCAAAGTGCAAGTTTCCAGTTGATCATGAGCAGCAAAATGCTCGCCCCTACAATTAAAAAGATGGATGATGCGAGTGAAACAATTGCCTGAGATACAAACATTTTTATGGAATCTGCATCTGAAGTTAGGTTGGTGAGTAATTTTGAAGGATTGGCTTCGATGATATAAGCATGGCTCTGGCGAGAAATCTGATCAGAAAGTTTTGATCTTAAATCCCTTGCTACCCGTTCTGATGCATAGGTTTGAACAATACTCTGCAAATACGTGAAGATAAAGACCAGTACAATGGCAATGGCAAACTGAAGCAAAACCGAATCAAGATTAAACGTTTTGTTGGTATATGAATCAATACCATGCGCAATAATTTTTGGCAGCAATAAGTTAATGCCATTACTCAGTAAGGCAAATAAGATGAGTAGAAAAATTAAGCCTTTATATGATGCCAGTAAACTAAAAACGCTTGGCTTTTTAGTTTCTTTGGGTTTTGCCATGTGATCAATTAAAATAGTGGATAGATCAAATTTAACCCAATTATTTGATAGTGCCGATAATAAAAATATTAAAATATAGATGAGCGGATGATTGATGAATGGTTAAGAAAAATTCTAAAACCACAAATTAATCATCCACTTCTTAAAATCGATTAACTTTCTTTTAAAACCATATCAATGGTGATTGCTGTAGCTACAATCGCTACCTTCTGGTCGCTTTCTGCATAGCTAGGATCTATCGAAACATTGTATTTATCAGCTGTTGTAAACACCTCTTTTAAAGCGCCTGCCCATTTCTTACTGATTTTACCTATTTCAGCACCTGTGTTATTAGTAATATTAAAATTCCAAGCCTTCCAATCGCCGGTTATTTTGGCAATCTCTCCTCCAGAAACAGGATTTGATATCGTAAAAGTTGGTTTAAATAATTTAAACTTCTGCTTAATAATGCCCACTTCAACACCCATAGGATCGGTTACGATAATTTTAGACATCCAGAAAGTCCAGCCCCTGCTGATAGTGGCCTGCAATTGTTCGTTCGCATCGGTAATCTCCAATTTAAAAGGCATCATTCTTTTATCAACCAATAAACTTAATGCCTTTTGCCAACCGCTGATGCGTTGCTTAATGATACCGATCTGGTTGCCCTGATCATTGTAAACCTTATACTCATTCGCAAACTTCAGGAAGTTTACTTTTTCATCAATAAAATACTCATCACTTAAAAAAAATGTAGGAATCTGCTTATTCATATGGTAGCTATTTTAGATAATCAGCTAAATTATATAAAAAAATTAAATCAGTAGTTGCTTTTAAAGATTACTATCTTTGCGCAAACCATTGAAGAAAATGGTTAACCAATACCATGATTGAAATAGGAAAATATAACGAATTAAGAGTTTTAAGCAAAACTGAAGCTGGATTAAACTTAACTGATGGTGATAAGCTAGTTCTTTTACCTTATCAATATGTGCCAAAAGGATTGGAAATTGGAGATAATGCCAACGTTTTTGTTTACATCCAAAAAGACGGTCGTTTAACCGGAACTACTCAAAAAGCTTATGCTGAAGTGGGTGATTTTGCTTTCCTAAAAGTTGTTTCAGATGGCGACGATGGTATTTTTATGGATCTGGGCATTGATAAAGATGTTTACGTACCTACCAAAGAGCAGAAAAGGCCAATGCAAAAAGGCTATAAATATGTGGTGTATGTGTATCTGGATGAAAATAGCGATCGCTTACTCGCTTCATCTAAACTTTATGATTTCGTTGAAGATGAAAACTTCGACTTTGAAGAGGGTGACGAAGTAAGTTTATTAATTACAGAGGAAACCGATTTAGGCTTCAACGCCATCATCAATAACACTTATATTGGTTTACTTTATCATAACGAAGTTTTTGATAACATTCAAATTGGAGATCATCGTAAAGGCTGGATCAAAAAAATCCGTGTAGAAGGCAAAATTGATCTGACTTTACAACCCAGCGGTTATGGTCATATTTTAGATTCAAAAGACGTCATCTTAAATGCGTTGAAAAAGAATGGTGGCGTGATCGAACTTGGTGATAAAAGCTCTCCGGAAGAAATTTACCATCAGTTCCAAATCAGCAAAAGTGCCTTTAAAAAAACCATTGGCTCCCTTTATAAAGAACGTTTAATTGTACTTTCTGATGATTCGATTCGGTTGTTAACTGATGAAGAAGCAGAATAATTAGCCATTTTGGCACCAGATTATGAATCTTCTGAATTAATATTCATCACCACGAATGATTTCAAGATCTTAATCTTAGATAGATGCTGAAATAAATTCAGCATGACGAATGAAATAATCTGATAATCTGCGGCTGACCTTAATTTAAATAAAATTTCTCGTTTTGAATTTTAACCATATTTGAAGCAGAAATTATTGAGACAACCATTACGCCAATCAAAACAGCTAAAATTCCTTGCAAAGAAGAATATATTTTAGTTCCTGAAACAAAGATTTTGGAATCCTTTATTAAGTCATTACCAACATTTGATTGAATTTTAATCAGCGCAGAAAGTTTTACAAGTGTTTGGTTAGATATTTTTTTTCCTTCAGACTGATACATTCTAAGTCCATCTTCTTCAACCATTTTCAACACCATTAATTCCAGCTGCTTTTGCCTATCTAAGGCATTTTTTAGATCGTTCAGAAATACCTCCTCCTGCTTAACCAATAAGGTCAGTTCATATTTCTTAATAACAGAATCAATTTTGAAGTTATACTGATCAATTTTTGCCTGACCACTTAATGGCAAAGAATCGTTGATCAACGCATCATTAAAAATCATATTTTTCTGATAGAGATTTTCGGCAATGAAGTACAAATCAGTTGCCGGAACCAGCCGATCATTATACATTGAGATAAAAGATTCATTAATTGTTGCTACACTTTTATCTTCCAAAAACCGGATTAACAGCATGCAACACATAATACAAAAGAGCAGGAAAGCAATTTTCAATTTATTTTTGAGGCTAAAAGCGAATTTCATAATGTATTTTAATTAACTATTCAAGTTAAGAATTTAGGATGGTTTGGCCACAGATATTGCGGTAATTTTTGAACAACCTAAAACATATCATAATATTTTAGCCTTTATCTATTACATTTCTTATCAGGTAAATTTTAATCTGCAATTTGCGGCTAAGCTTGCTTTAGGTTTTTCTACTTAATAAATGAAAGTTTGGGTGGCAAAGTTTAGCTTTTAAAAATAATCTGCTTGAGCAGTTTTTGCAAAGAGTTGAGGCGCAAAATTAACTAAATATAACTCCTTCTTGGCCCGGGTTACAGCCGTATACAACCAGCGGAGAAAATCAAGATCAATCATATCTTCAGTTAGGTAGCCTTGGTCAGCAAAAATCGCATCCCACTGGCCGCCTTGTGCTTTATGACATGTTACCGCATAAGCAAATTTAATTTGAAGGGCATTGTAAAAGGGATCTGCCTTAATGGCTAGCATCCGCTGACGTTTATTCGCAATGTGTGCATAATCTTCATTTAACCCATCAAAAAGCTTTTTATTTTGCTCATATGGCAGGTTGGCTGATTCGAGATTTAAAGTATCTAACATTACTTTACAGCTAATTTGTCCTGCTGCTTGAAAATCCATAAATTCTAAGGTAGCATCGGCAAATCGGAAACCATAACGTTCCTCTTCTCCCCTCACCCGGATCACTTTAGCCATATCTCCATTGGCGATAAAAGCCGTTTCCTCATTTTCAGGGAGCCAAAAATAGTTGTTGCGCACCACCATAATCTGATCGCCTCCTGTTAACTCCTCTTCACGGTATAACAACCTTGCCCGGATTTGCTGGTTGTAAATATTCGCTGATTTGTTTGACCTGCAAACCACCAAAGTATTTTCCATTCCAAACTTCCGGTAGGCATATTCTAACCCCTCTACCAGCCTGGCACCGGCCATATTGTAAATATCAGTATAATTCTTCGTTAGAAATTTTGGCATTGGATTTTCAGGATTTTTTGAAATCTGGTTCCGCAGCATAGTCGCATTGGCCAAAATACCCGATTTCTTTCCCTGTCGCACAACCTCTTTTAACTCTACGGTAGTAATCGTTAATGCAAATTTATCCTTTAAATATTGTTCATTTAAAGCTGGGCTATCTAAACTTCCTACTGGTGGCAATTGCGCTGTATCGCCAACAAAAAGCAAAAAACAGTTTTTAGTATTGTAAACAAATTCTAACAAATCCCTCAAAATAGAAGAACCTGTTTCGTTAAATTCATCGGCAATCATAGATGCCTCATCAATAATAAAGAGGGTATTTTCAGAAAGATTTGGAGCAATCTGAAACTGCATTTCAGGTGATGCTGCCGAGCGTTTCCGATAAATTCGTTTATGAATGGTTAAAGCCTTCCTCGAAGAATACTGGCTCATTACCTTTGCCGCACGCCCTGTTGGTGCCAGCAATTCACTTTTTAAATTAAATTTAGCCAGTACTTTTACCAAAGCCGCAACGGATGTGGTTTTACCTGTACCCGCATAGCCTTTTAAAACGAAGCAGCGGTATTCATCTTCTTCCTGCAAAAACCTGGACATCCGTTCGCAAAAAAGCAATTGCTCTTTAGTAGGTATATGTTCATAAGCTTGTGCAATGAGTTGACTTTTATCCGGGTACATTATTATTGAATCGTTTTATTATTAAATTGTTTTGAAAAGCGTGTGCTTTAGTGATTGGAAAGCAATTGTGCTGCTAATCAGCATTTACAAATTATTCTAAATCCTCAACAAGTTGCTAATGATACTAACTGAAACAAACTGTAGTCTATTAACCCGGATTCGATAATTATTGATTGATTTACCACTCCGGTCTACGACAACCTCCGATACATCGGAGGGAATAGCAATCGTAATTCCCTCCATTGGAAGGGTGCCCAAAGGGCGGGGTGGTTAAAATAAAAATAACCTCATTAAATAGTATTGTAAAATATATGATTAGTCGCACTCAGTTTGTTAAGAATAACAGCAATCAAGCAATTTTACAATAATAAAGTTTCAATCCGGTGTGCCATCACCATTTTCTGTTGTTTGCTCCAGCTGAAGATCGTAAAATGCCCATCCTGAGATGCTACCAATCCTATGGCATCGGGTTGGTCATTCACAAACTGTGCCACTGAAAAATGCCTCGTACCACCTAGCTGTCCGGGATATAACAGTTTATCTTCTCCGCCAACAATCGGCTCAGAAAAGGCAATTTGTTCTACCGTTGGTTTACCTTTTGCACGACCAATCTTCGCACCAAAAGCAATCAAATCAAATTTATCGTTAATAATAGTAGCACCGTCAACAGCAGTTAATCCAGCTAAGTGTTCTACCTCACGCCTTAGCGCACCCTGTGAGAAAATTTCAGTCTGGTTACCACTTTGCTTAGCCAAATTTGACAGCCCACAGAAAGGAGGCTCAATTAAGTATTGAATGGGTTGAATAATTGAATCTTTCCATTTGATATTTTCTCTTGGCACAATCAACAAAGCACCGCCACGCCCATGCCCACGCATGGAAACCGAGAACTGAATAAGGATATTAATCGGATCATTCCAACTGGCCAATACAGTTAAATCAAGTAAAGCCTTTAAAATTGGCGGACAATCACGATTAGTACAGGAAGTATCATCCACAATTCTAATCTGTTCACCTTTTAATACAGCAACGTTAGTGTATTTGCCAATACCATAAATCCGCCTGTGTTTAATCACAATTAATCCTGGTTCAGAAACATCCACTACAAAACAAAAGTTAGGAATATTTAGTGTAGTACCCCAGATGTATAATTCACCATGCTCTTCCCATACACCTAAGTGAATACCAGAACGCTCTATACCAGGTGCTATTTTAGTAAGTGTATTTGCATTTAGCGGTAATGGTTTTGCAAATTTTAAAGGTTTTGAAGTTTGAGATGGTGGTAAAAAAGCAACGGATATACGAGGCGAGTGTCCCTCTTCTTTGCGCAGGCTACTCCAAAAAGCTACGTCTATCAATGCCTCTATTGTTTTCCTGTCAGGCTGTGAAGCCAGATCAACCTCTCCCTGCGATGCGGCATTTTGATGCAAGCGAATAAAATGTTGCTCAATTTTACCAGCAACCGTATTCGCGGCTTTATAAGTAGGCGTATAACTCATGTTCCGAATTTAAGCCGAATATTTCAAATTCTTAATAAATGAAAGGTTTGATTTTGGTCAAAAGATTTACTTTGATTATAACCAGATCTGCTCCCAACTTTGCACTCTTTACTAAAAAACTTTGTGCCCTTTGCGGTTAATCTCTAAAAAACTCTATTTTTGCGATAATGAGTAATAACAGCCTTTTATTGGTAGACCCGGATTTTAAAGCTGATGCATCAGTAAACTATCAGTTATTATTAAAAATAACGAACGATAGTTTTTCATATGCAGTAGTTGACCAGGACTCAGAACAAGTTAAAGTAATTTTTGATCAGCAAGCCTGTGATGATTTACCGCTTGTTTTACAGGCTGCATTCGCATCAGATCGTTATCTATCACAATCGTATAGCTCAATAAAAGCAGCTATCCATACCTCTCATTTTGTCTTTATTCCGAATGAGTGGTTTAATGCTGATGATTTATCCATTTATGCTAATTTTTGGGGTTCTGATGGTAAGATTTACAGCAAACAACATGAGCATCTTGGTTTTAATACTGTATTCTCTCTAGAAGAAACTATACAACAAAAACTTCCTGAAAATGCGGTTGTTTATCCGCATTCTTCACCTTTGCTTGCTTTGTTTAATCAATTAACTGGTGATGCTTTATTAATTGATTTCACAGCATCTTCATTTAATGTTTTATTTGCAAAGGATAAGAAAATCAATTTCCAGAATCATTATTCAGCGGAAACTTCCGAAGAATTTAATTATTTTCTATTATTGATTATGGAGCAGCTGAGCCTTACAGAATCTGTACCAGTATATCTTCAGGGAATTATTAATGAGGATGATGACTATTACAATACATTACTAAAATATTTTAATAACCTATACTTCTTTCTTCCTGCCGAAAAACAACATTGTGAATTACTGGCTGATATGCCTAAACACTATTTTAGCGGTTTGTTAGCCTTAAGCTTATGCGAATAATTGGAGGTAAACTGAAAGGCATCCGTTTGCAGCCACCTGCAAATCTTCCTGTACGCCCGACTACGGATATGGCCAAAGAGGCTCTTTTTAATATTTTAAATAATAAATTTGATTTTGAAACTTGTGCCGTACTAGATTTATTCTGCGGAACAGGAAACCTAACTTTTGAATTTGCTTCCCGCAACGCCGAAAAGATTTTAGCAGTAGATATGGATTATGGCTGTGTAAACTGGGTAAAAAGCGCTGCAAAGAAATATGAATTTAAGCAGGTGGAAGTGCGTAAGGCAGATGTTTTTAAACTATTGAAACAGATGACCGGCGCATATGATTTAATTTTTGCAGATCCGCCATATCACATGCCCAATATCCCACAGCTGCCTGTTCTGGTTCAGGAAAGGCAATTACTGAAACCAGACGGATTACTGATTGTAGAGCACCAAAGCAATATGAGATTGAGCAATCAACCAGGCTATACTGAAACCCGTAAATACGGAAACTCATCGTTTAGCTTTTTCGAATATGTTTAACCGCTAAAGGCTACTCAGGTTTTTCGCAGAGCGCAATAAGTTTTAAATTATAAATATACAGTCGTCATTTCCGTAACCTGTCCCGAATACTCGGGAGTGGAGAAATCTTTGTAATTAGCACTTAATTAAGCTTAAAAGATTTCTCCATTCCGCTTTGCTTCAGTCGAAATGACGACCTTGGAGTAATTAGCCCCTATCCGCCTATCGGCACCTTTCCGCTTGAAGAGAAAGGGCGATGAAAAAAATATTTATCGAAACTAAAACCACATTAATTTCGGTCGGTGAGGCATATACCGATAGATAAGCTAACAGGCTGGGTAGTTTAAGCACTTCGAAAAGCCCGTCCTTTCCGACCGCAGTGGAGGAATCTTTGAACTTCGTAAATTACGATTGATGAATAAAAATCCAGATTTCAAAATCTCTCCGTTTCGCTGCTACCTGAAAAAGGAAGGCGCTCCTGTCGAGAGGATTAACCCAGTTTAGACTATCAAGCCTTCCGCTTAAATCTTTACACTTACCTCGTCGTCATTTCAAACGCAGTGGAGAAATCTTTGTAAATAGTAACTAGTCAAGTTTAAAAGATTTCTCCATTCCGCTTTGCTTCAGTCGAAATGACGATTAACTTCTTTAAGCCTTTCACCTTTCCGTTTAACCTGAAACCTTTCCGCTTAAATCATTCTAATAAATCCACCTCGTTGTCATTTCAAACGCAGTGGAGAAATCTTTGTAAATAGTAACTAGTCAAGTTTAAAAGATTTCTCCATTCCGCTTTGCTTCAGTCGAAATGACGATTAATTTAGTTTAATCTCAAAACTTTCCGTTTAACCTCAAACCTTTCCGCTTAAATCATTCTAATAAATCCCCACCTCGTCGTCATTTCGAGCAAAGCCGAGAAATCTTTGTAATTAATATCTAATTAACCTTAAAAGATTTCTCCATTCCGCTTTGCTTCAGTCAAAATGACGATTAACTTCGTTAAGCCTTTCACCTTTCCGTTTAAACTGAAACCTTTCCGCTTAAATCATTCTAATAAATCCCCACCTCGTCGTCATTTCAAACGCAGTGGAGAAATCTTTGTAAATAGTAACTAGTCAAGTTTAAAAGATTTCTCCATTCCGCTTTGCTTCAGTCGAAATGACGATTAACTTCGTTAAGCCTTTCACCTTTCCGTTTAACCTGAAACCTTTCCGCTTAAATCATTCTAATAAATCCCCACCTCGTCGTCATTTCGAGCAAAGCCGAGAAATCTTTGTAATTAATATCTAATTAACCTTAAAAGATTTCTCCATTCCGCTTTGCTTCAGTCGAAATAACGATTAACTTCGTTAAGCCTTTCACCTTTCCG
>Ga0308159_1000404_pt1 | contig 103835 bp, 71 predicted proteins | sample PhyCR1_FD_201040 | JGI IMG/M metagenome (GOLD analysis project Ga0308159, IMG submission 201040) | Phyllosphere microbial communities from UC Gill Tract Community Farm, Albany, California, United States - DLSLC.R1 | ecosystem: Host-associated > Plants > Phyllosphere > Unclassified | place: USA...
AGGCCCCTTGCTGGATTGACAAAGCGCTTTGGGTACTTTGGCGCTCCAAAATGCGCAGCATTCTTGAACACCGCTAAAAACAATATTAACCGTGAAAAATTGCCATGCCCCCGCGGCAAAGAGCGGGCAAAAGATCTTTATAAATTAATTGTGTCCACACGATAGTACAAAGAAGGGGAATGGCGATAATAATTCTCATCTTTCAAATGATAGTCGCAGACCGGGGTTCCAAAATCATACAATAAATATCGAATTCAGGTTAGTGAAAACTTATTGTTTCTAAATCTTATTATACATCGTTATTTAAAAAATCCGGAATATAAAAATCTGATATTTTGTATTCCTTAAACTACTTTTAGTGCTGAAACGGCCAGTTTGAAGGTTTTTGTTGATTTTTACCCCTCTAATATTAGCTGTTTACCCCCTTTTCTTTTAATTGATTTGGTAGAATTTAGCACCGTTTTCAAATGAATTCTTAATTCACTATAGCCATGATGCAAAGTGAATGAAAGAGATCGAAAGAAAATGGTAATGATTAAATAACCAAATTAAACCAACATGAGAAAAGTTTTACGGCGCAAAGCTGTTCTGTTTTGTCGTAGTGCGAAACAAACGCTATTCATTGTATCCCTCAGTAGTGTTTCCTTGCTGTCTGCCCAAATGGCAATGGCAACCTCACTTTCAGGCACTACAAATCCAGTATCAGTTAAAGATGAAATTACCATAAGTGGTACCGTTTACGATGAAAAGGGAGGTGTACTACCTGGAGTAAGCGTATCCGTTAAAGGAACCTCTATTGTTACGGTCAGTAATGCAGATGGTAAATATTCCATAAAAGTTCCAAATGATAATGCTGTACTGGTATTCACCTATGTAGGGTATAACAAACAAGAAGTACTTACTAAAGGCAAAACCACTGTAAATACACAATTAACCGCTAATGCACAGTCGCTTAACGAGTTGGTTGTGGTAGGTTATGGTACACAAAAGAAATCTACACTTGCCGGTTCAGTTGCTGTAGTTAAAGGTAGTGATCTGGTAAAGAGTCCTCAGCCCAATCTTTCCAATTCATTGGCAGGTAGGGTTTCAGGTGTGGTGATCAATAATCGTGGTGGTGAACCAGGTTATGATGGATCAAAGATTTTAATCCGTGGTTTAGGAACTACCACTAACTCTGATGTACTGGTGGTAGTAGATGGAATTCCAGGCCAGTTAGGCGGTTTAGAAAGGATTGACCCGAATGACGTGGAAAGTATTTCGGTTCTAAAAGATGCATCAGCAGCAGTTTATGGTAACCGTGCAGCAAATGGCGTAATCTTAATTACCACTAAGAAAGGTAAAATTGGAAAGCCAACTGTAAACTATAGTTTCAATCAAGGTTTCAGTATGCCAACACGCCTTCCAAAAATGGCAGATGCAGCAACGTATGCACAAATCATGAATGAAATCAATTTTGATTCCAATCCGGGTGGAGGCCTTAATCAGTCTTATACAGCTGATCAGATTCAGAAATTCAGAGATGGTTCTGATCCGTTGTTATATCCTAATACCGACTGGACCAAACAAACGTTGAAAAGCGTAGCCCTTCAAAATCAGCACAGCCTTTCAGTTAGTGGTGGTACTGAAGATGTTAAATATTTCGTTTCGCTGGGAAAGATTTATCAGGATGCGATTTACAAAGATGGCGCAACCAAATATCAGCAATATAACTTCAGAACAAACATTGATGCCAATATTTCCAAAAGGTTAAAAATTGGCTTAGGCGTGTCAGGAAGAGAAGAAGATCGTGTGTTCCCGATTGCAGGTGCGGATGATATTTTCAGATCAGTATATCGTGCTAAACCAATTGTAAGTGCTTATTATCCAAATGGTTTGCCTACTACAGGAATTGAAAACAGCAATCCTGCAGTTCAGGTGACTGATTTAGGTGGTACAGCCAAAAACCCGACACAGGTAATCAATGCGATTTTAAGAGGTAGCTACCAGATTCCAGGTATGGAAGGACTTTCTGTAGATGGTTTTTTCTCGGTGGATAAAACGTTTAGCTTTAAGAAAAATTTCAACAAACCTTATAACCTGTATTCCTACGATCAATCTACCGGAATTTATAATACAGTAGTAGTAGGTGGGAGTGCTGGCAAGGCAACTTTATATGAATCGCAGGCCAATACCAGCTTAATTACCTCCAATGTTAAATTAAATTACGATAAGAAATTTGGTAAACATTCCCTTAATGCTTTTGTGGCTTATGAACAGAGCAGGCAGCGTTTTGAAACCTTTGATGCACAACGCTTAAATTACATTTCAACCAGTCTGCCTGAACTTTCACAAGGTGGTTCAGCAGCAACAGATTTGAGAAATTCTGGCAGTAGTACTGATTATCCAAGACAAAGTTATATTGGAAAAGTGACTTACAATTATGATGAAAAATATATTATAGAAGGCCAGATGCGTGCAGACGGTTCATCACTCTTTCCAGCAAATAACCGCTTCGGATATTTCCCTTCCATTTTAGGTGCATGGAGAGTGAGCAAAGAAAAATGGTTCAGTGATAACGTCTCTTTTATTAATGATTTAAAAATCAGGGGATCTTACGGTTCTTTAGGTAGCGATTTAATTAATCCATACCAATATTTTGATAACTACACATTGGTTTCAAATGGTTTTATAGCTTCAAATCCTGGCAGCGGTGTAAATGTGATTCAGCCAAACATAAACCTGGTTAAATTGGCTAACGCTAATGTAGGTTGGGAACGGGCAAATAAATTAGATATTGGTATTAATGCAACTTTCCTTAAAAACTTTACGTTGGAAGCCATTTACTTCAATCAAAAAAGAAGTGATATTTTGTTAACCAGAAATGCTTCATTACCTGCAACTTCAGGTATTGTAAATCCGTTTAATTCTGATCCTTTAGTTCCAGCAGAAAATATTGGTAAAATAAACAGTTCAGGTGTAGAGGCCTCATTAGGTTATAACCATTCAAGCGAAAACTTTAGCTGGGGTGCTACCGGAAATATTACCTATGCGAAAAGCAAAATCATCTTCATTGATGAAGCTTCGGGAACATTAGATTATCAACGTCAAACAGGTCGCCCAATTGGTAGTTACCTGCTGTTTAACTCACTTGGTATTTTCCGCACACAACAAGAATTAGATGGCTATCCACATGTTACAGGTGCCAAAGTTGGCGATTTAAAATATGAAGATTACAACGGTGATGGCGTAATTGATTTTAAAGACAGAACCAGAACTAAATATGGTAACGTACCGGAAATTACTTACGGATTAAACTTAACCGCATCATATAAAAATTTCGATGTAGCCGTACTTTTTGCAGGTCAGTCTCGGGTAAGCCAGTATGTGTTGCCAGAATCAGGTAGTGTAGGTAATTTTTTCAGTACCTGGGCCGATAATAGATATAGCGCCTCAAATCCAAATGGAACTTATCCTAGGGTAACTGAACGTGCTTCAAATGCCATTAGTGGTGGCGCTTTTCAGAATAATTTCTGGTTAAACAACGCTTCATTTTTCAGATTAAAAAACATTGAATTGGGTTATAATTTCAACACAAGTCTTTTATCTAAAATCAAAATATCAGGTGTAAGGTTATATGCCAGCGCATTCAATTTATTCACCATCTCTAAAGTGAAAGATTATGATCCGGAGGGTAACAGCGAAAGCGGACAATTTTATCCTCAGCAAAAAATTATCAACATAGGTGCAAACGTTAAATTTTAACATCATGAAATTATATAAACCATTATATTTTACCCTTGGTGCAGCATTACTGTTTGCATCATGTAAGAAAGATTTTTTAGAAATTACACCTACATCCGTAATTAGTACCTCTTCAGTAGAAACAGATAGTGCCGTATACGAGGCTTTCGTGCTTAACCGTTATGTAAGTCAACAGCTTCAGGAAAAAGAAGGTGAAGGTTCAGGTCCGGGTTTTGGCCGCGGTTTCGAATACAGCTTAATGAGTTCCAATACCGATGAATCACTTTATACGAATGATGATGGAACCTGGGCCATGCAGCGTGGACAGATCTCACCAGATAACCTGGGCAGTACAGCCTCTTTCTGGGCTAGAAGTTACCGCAGTATTCGTGAGTGTAATTATGCACTGCAGGTATTAGCCACTATACCAATGAGTGCCGGCCACAAAAAGTTAATTGAAGGAGAACTGAAGTTTATCAGAGCCTTTAGGTACCATGATGTGATCCGTAATTATGGCAGGGCCGTTTTAATAGGAGATAAAGTAACGCAGTTAACTGATAATTTACAGGATGATGCACTATTTAAAAGGGCAACTTTAAAAGAGAGCCTGGATTATGCCATTGCACAATTGGATGAGGCCGCTGCTTTACTTCCGGTAGATAATTCTGCAAACTGGCAGTTAGGTCGTGCTACAAAAGGTGCGGCACTGGCCTTAAAATCAAGGTTAACGCTTTATGCTGCCAGTCCATTATATAACGCTGGTACGTGGGCTTCTGCGGTTACAGCTGCTCAAGCCGTAATTAGCCTCAATAAATATGGCATTTACACGGGTGGTTATAATAAAATGTTCTTGCAAAATGAAACGAATGAAATGATTTTTGAAAGGCTCTATACCACAAACGCCAGACATGTTTGTTTAGAAATTGCAAACGGACCAAACGGCTACAATGCCTGGGGTGGCAATACGCCCATGCAAAACCTGGTAGATGATTATCAAACCACAACTGGTAAGGCCATTACTGAAGCCGGTTCTGGATACGATCCAGCTAAACCCTACGCCAACAGAGATCCTAGATTTGGGTACACAGTTATTTATGATGGCGCAAGTTACCGCGGACGAAACATGGAAGCTTTTATCCCAGGTGGAAAAGATAGCAAGGACGGAAACTCTAACTGGAATACCACTAAAACAGGTTACTATCTTAAAAAATTCATGAATGATGCATTCCCGATTGATAACCCTTGGGATGTAGCAGGTTTACAACCATGGATTTACATGCGCTATTCAGAAATTCTATTAAACTTTGCTGAAGCGGCGAATGAAGCTTATGGTCCTGATGCGGTTCCTGCCGGATCATCAATGTCTGCCAGAGAAGCGGTGAATATGATCAGATCCAGACCAGATGTAAACATGCCGGCACTGGCCAATGGTTTAAGTCAATCGCAAATGAGAGATGCCATCCGTTACGAACGTAGGGTAGAGCTGGCTTTTGAAGAACACCGTTATTATGATGTACGCCGTTGGAAAATTGCAAACGTTGTAGAGAACAAAGCCGCCAGTGGGATCATCATCACTAAAAATGGAAGCAATTTAAGTTATGCAACAAAGGTAGCTTTAGATGGCAAAGTTTTTCAGGATAAACAATATTGGTTACCTATTCCAAGAACAGAGATTTTATCTTCAAACGGAAAACTCGAACAAAACCCTGGTTACTAAAATTTTACACAGCGATCAGTTATCGCTGTGTTTTTTTATCCTATTATTATAAAATGATTGTAGCAATTCGTTAAGGATTTAAAAACGCTTTTGCTACAATCTATTTACTCATTTTAACCTCCTGATCATGAATTTGCTCCCCCGAAAAGCCTTTGTTTTTCCTTTGCTTATGCTGATTGGCATAATTGCTCCGGGAATAACTTCCGCACAAAACCAACGGATTATTAAAGCAAAAGTTAACTATAATGCGCTGGCACAAACCATGGAAGGTTTCGGTGCTTCAGATGCCTGGACCTGCCAGTTTGCTGGTTTATGGCCAGATGCACAAAAAAACAAAATGGCTGATCTGCTTTTCAGTACGCAAACCGATCAGGAAGGCAATCCACAAGGAATTGGATTAAATTTCTGGCGCTTCGCCATTGGTGGGGGAAGTGCTGAACAAGGCCAGGCCAGTGGAATCAAAGATGAATGGAGAAGACAGGCCTCTTTTTTAACCTTAAATAAAACTTATAATGAAGATGCCATGCCAGGGCAGGTGTGGTTTATGAATGCCGCAAAAGCAAGAGGCGTAAAGCACTTTATTGGTTTTGTAAATAGTCCACACGTTAATTTTACGCGCAATCAAAAAGCCTTTTCGAGTGATGGAAAAAGCAACCTCGATTTCAGTAAAGCAGATGTTTTTTCACAAGATCTGGCTAAAACGATTCAAATCCTCACAAAGAAAACAGGTGTTGAACTGGATTATCTGAGTCCGGTAAACGAACCACAATGGAAATGGAATGAAGGTAATCAGGAAGGTTGTCCATATACCAATCGTGAAATTTCGGTATTAATCAAAAAACTAAGTGCTGCATTAAATCAGGCGCAGTTAAAAACGAAGATTCAAATTGCAGAAGCAGGTCAGTTAAATTACCTTACCAACCATCCTGATACGGCCAAGAGCAAGCAAATCGACTATTTTTTTAATCCCAATTCTCCAGGCTACCTCGGAAACCTGAAAAACTTAGACCGAAGTATTTCCGGACATAGCTATTTTACCACAAGCCCTGAACAAAAGTCTATAGCCATCAGAAATTTGGTTAAAGATGAAGTGGCTAAATATAAGCAGCTCAGATTTTGGATGTCAGAATATTGTGTGCTTGGCGATAGTTTATTAAAAGGAGAGGGGCGAGACCTGGGCATGACGACAGCATTATTTATCGCCAAACTCATCCATCATGATTTAACTTATGCCAATGCCAGCTCATGGCAGTGGTGGCTTGCTGTTTCAACAGGCGATTATAAAGATGGCCTCGTATACATAGACAAAAGCAAAACCGGCGGAAAAGTGTACGACAGTAAAACCCTTTGGGCACTGGGTAACTACAGCCGCTTTATACCACCAGGTAGTGTAAGAGTGAATATGACTGTTTCAAATGATCAGGATTTTTATATTTCAGCTTATCTAAAAAACAATAAACTAATCACCGTTGCTGTAAATAATAGCGACGAAGCCATTCACCTGGAGCTATCTGGGATCGACCAAAAACAAAAAAATCTAGCTGTTTACACTACTGCCGAAGGGAGTAATCTTAAGCGATCGGTGGTGACTGCAGAACAATTAAATCTTCCACCTAAATCCGTTACCACCATTATCGCCAACAAATAAAAACAGGAATATACGATTGAGCCGTTCCTAAATTGAAATACTATGAAAAAACAAAAGATACTTATTTTTAATGCCATGATGCTGGCCATGATGCTTTTCGGATGTGGAAAGGCAAGCAACGAGCATTCCTTTACTTTAGGAGATAGCACATTTATGCTTGATAACAAGCCCTATCAAATCATCTCAGGAGAAATTCATTATCCACGGGTGCCACGTGAAGCCTGGAGAGCCAGGATGAAAATGGCCAAAGCGATGGGTTTGAATACCATTGGAACATACGTTTTCTGGAACTTACATGAACCGGAAAAAGGCAAATTTGATTTTACCGGCAATAATGATATTGCTGAATTCGTGAAAATTGCGAAGGAAGAAGGATTATGGGTAATCCTCAGACCAAGCCCTTACGTCTGTGCCGAATGGGAATTTGGTGGATATCCATACTGGTTGCAAAATGAAAAAGGCCTTGAAGTAAGAAGCCGAGAAAAACAATACCTGGCCGAATACAAAAAATATATTGATGAAGTAGGCAAGCAATTGGCTCCGCTTCAAATTAACCATGGTGGAAATATCATCATGGTTCAGGTAGAAAACGAATACGGGTCATATGGAGCAGATAAGGTTTACCTGGAAATGAACCGTAAGATGTTTGTTGATGCAGGTTTTGACGGCCTTCTATACACTTGCGATCCGGAAAAGGATATTGTAAAAGGACATTTAAAAGGTTTAATGCCAGCCATTAATGGCCAGGATAATCCGGTAACGGTAAAAAAAGCCATTCGCAGTCTGAATGAAGGAAAGGGGCCGTTTTTTATAGCCGAATGGTACCCGGCATGGTTCGATTGGTGGGGTACTCCACACCATAAAGTTCCTGCAGAACAATATACAGGAAAGTTAGATACTGTATTATCCAGCGGGATTTCCATTAACATGTACATGTTTCATGGTGGAAGTACACGTGGTTTTATGAATGGCGCAAACTTTAGGGATACCATTCCATTTGAGCCACAAATTAGTAGCTACGATTATGATGCACCGCTTGATGAAGCTGGAAATGCCACTGATAAATTTATGAAATTCAGAGCAGTGATTGAAAAGCACTTGCAAAAGGGAGAGAAATTGCCTGAAGTGCCAAAAGCAAAACCAGCTGCAGCAATGGAGCCGATTAAATTTACCAAAGAAGTTGGTGTTTTTGATCACCTGGGTACAGGAAAGGAAAGTGAGCACCCCTTAACCTTTGAAGATATGAACCAGGCCTATGGTTACATGCTTTACAAAACTAAAATTAATGGAGGCAAAAAAGGTGAATTGAAAATAGACGGCCTGCGAGATTATGGAATTGTATTTATTGATGGCCAACGCAAAGGTACGCTGGATAGAAGATTAGGACAGGAAAGCCTGACACTTGATGTAGCTGCCGGAAGCCATACCCTGGAGATTTTTGTAGAGAATATGGGAAGAATTAATTTTGGTCCAAACCTGTTGAAAAACAAAAAAGGCATTGTAGGTCAGGTTTCTTTTGCAGGTACCCCGCTTAAATCATGGACCATGTATTCTTTACCTTTTGATCAGGTAGAAGCCTCCAAAATTAATACGGTAAAGGCTGCCAGAAATTCTCCGTTATTGAAATCAGGAACATTTAAAGTCACCACACCTGTAGATACCTATCTGGATTTACGGACATGGGGAAAGGGAGTGATTTGGGTAAACGGACATAACCTGGGTAAATATTGGAGCATTGGCCCTCAGCAAACCATTTATCTTCCTGCTGAATGGTTAAAGAAAGGAGATAATGAAATCATAATACTCGAATTAAATAAACCTGAAAATAATGTGCTGACCAGCTTAGCTAAGCCGATCCTGGATCAGGTTAAAGAAGTAAAATAACATCAAAACCTGAGTTTCCTAAATAATCAGAATTAGAATAATATATTTAATTACTCTTGTTTTTAATCACCTTATCGTTTGGCCCCTTACATGCGCCGAAGGAATTACGATCGTTATACCACTTTTAAAAGGTGGTTGCAGACTGGGTGTGAAAATGATCGAATTCAGATTCATCATGATTAACCTGATACTGCCCCCAAATTTAAACACTATTTGGGGGCATTTTTATACAAAAAAAACATACAGTTTAATTCAGTAAGATGTTCATTAAAGAACTGGTCACGAGTATTCAATTAAATTAATGTAGCATAAAGCAACACACTGTCCATAAATTCTACAAATCAGGCAATGTCATCATATTGATACAAAAATAATTCTTATTGAAATACAATTTCTTTCTGGCTAAAATCTGCGTTTCAATAGCTTTAAACCAATTTTAACCAAATTATATTGCTGCTTACTGGTTATAAATGAGTGATATAAGTAATTATTGGCTTAATTTTTGGTCTGAACAAATTGTAGCGGAGGCTACAATAAACCTATTATTTAACCTTTAAATTTAAAACTTATGGCTTTCAAAGCTAGATTGAATTTTTCGGGCAAGGAGTACGATGTGCTTCATTGCGCCTATGCGTTAAACCGCGATGTAGATGCTAAAGGAAGACCTTCTTCCGGAGTTTACGGCGGCACCATCGACATTGAGATCGAGTCAACCGAAGACACCTCAATTATCGAAGCGATGGTTAATAACCAGTACAAACCCATTACCGGAACCCTTCTGATTAAGAAATCTGAAGAAGATGCCAAAATGAAGGAAGTTGATTTTGAAGATGGCTACATTGTGAAGTATTCCGAAGGAATCAACATTGTAGGTGATCACCCGATGACACTGAAATTCCAGATCTCAGCAAGAAAGCTGAAACTCGGAAACGCAGAGCATTTAAACGATTGGCCTAAAGCTTAGAAGGGAAAAGGTTAGTATCGGTTAGCGGTTAGTATTGTTTAGATTGAATATTTAGTCTAACCCATCTAAACTTATAACTCATAACCTTTTGGTGGTTATTATCGGTTAGCGGTTAGTATTGTTTAGTATCATTTCTAACCCTATAACCTTTCTAACCCCTAACCCTATCAACACACAATTCATCTTTTCAAAAAATTAAAACTTACTAAAATGGCATTTAAAACCAGATTAACATTAGGTTCAAAAGAATTTGATGTTTTACAGTGCAGCTTTTCATTAAACAGAGATGTAGACGCTAAGGGTCGTCCATCATCAGGGGTATACGGTGGAACCATCAACATTGAAATCGAATCTACTGAAGATACTTCAGTAATCGAATCAATGGTAAACAACCAGTACAAACCTCAATCAGGTACCATCATCTTCAAAAAAGGCGAAGAGGATGCAAAAATGAAGGAATTAACTTTCGAGGATGGCTACATTATTCAATACAGCGAAGGCATCGCCGTAAATGATAATACGCCAATGACACTTACTTTCGTGGTATCAGCCAGAAAACTCAAATTGGGTAACGCTGAACACGAAAACGATTGGCCAAAGGCATAGTTCTCCAATTGATATCGCCAAAAGTGACGGGTTTACCTGTTGCTTTTGGTGTATCAAACCCTTTCATTAAAAGTGCAAATCTATATTAATTTGCCACTCATGCTCCATTCTTCAAATAGCTTAGCATTTATTTTTTAAAATCATAACTGGAGTTTAGCATATAAAAAAAATACACCTGTCACCTGAAATCAATTTTCACATTTCACCCAGGTAGAAGTTGCAGAAGCACTGAAATTTTAAAGTTTCCCCGCTCATCGCCACTAAGCTTGAAATTCATATGGAAAAGAAACTCATCACCGAAATCAATATAGAAGATAAAGCAATTACCCATTTTGCCTCCTTCAGCCTTCAACAAGAATTTAACAGTCACCATTATTTTGAACTTCGGTTTAACCATGATCAAATGGGCGCACCAGGTCTGATTAACTTAAATGACAGCCGGGATTTTGTAGGTAAAACCTTAACCGCATCTTTCGGATATTCACAAGAACAGCTTCAACACTTTTCTGGTTTGGTTACCCGGGTAGAATTAGCGCAAAGCCATGGTTATCATGGCGTATTAATTGTAAGTGGTTATAGCCCAACCATATTGATAGACCGTGGTCAGGATCTGGGCTCTTATCTGGATAAAGATTTAAACGACATTGTCAAACTGGCTACGAGTGATACACCTGCCAACGACCTCAAAATAGTAGCGAATGCCAGCAGGCAATCCACTATAGATTACCTTATTCAGTACAAAGAGAGCGACTGGGAGTTTTTAAACCGCCTATCGGGAGAATATTATGAATGGTTATACTATGATGGTCAGCAATTGAATTTTGGTAAACCCGACGTGCAGAAAGATATTGCCTTATTTTACGGCCGGGATGTGCACAACCTGCAATATGCAATGGAAGTTGCCCCGATTAAAAACAAACGTTTTGCTTATAACCCTAAACAGGATGAAATGCTGCAGAGCGAAAGCAGTGGCCAGGCCGATGGAAATCCCGATTTGGCGCATGCCATTAAGGCTTCCAACCTGATGTACAGCAAAACCTTTAATCAGCCTTCGCTCATTAGGGTAGATAACAATAGTGACATTAAAAGTCATGTTGATAATGAAGAAAAAGCACACATCAGTGACCTTTTAAAAGTGAATGCCAGTGGTGATAATGCCGCATTGGGCATTGGTACCATTGCCGAAATTACCATGAGCATCAGGCAGGAGGTTGCTTTTTTAACAGAGAGCCTGGGCCAGTTTTTAATCACCAGTATCACCCACAATCTTGATGGAACGGGCAAATACCACAATACCTTCGAAGGTGTGGTATCTAATACCGAGCGGATCCTGGTGAAAAATTATGATAAACCCAACCCGGATATGCAGCTGGCTGATGTGATCGACAATGCAGATCCACAGGGACAGGGTCGGATTAAAGTGAAGTTTAAATGGGCTTGTAAAACCAATGATGTGACCGAATGGCTGCGGGTCATTACGCCCGATGCCGGCAGCAGCGAAAAGGTAAGCAAAAACAGAGGCTTTGTATTTATTCCTGAAATTGGCGATCAGGTTGCGGTAAGCTTTGAAGAAGGAAACATTGCCCGGCCAATAGTACTGGGCTCAGTTTTCCATGGCAAAAGCGGATCAGGAGGAAGCGCCAGTAATAATAGCAAAAGTTTAACATCTAAAAGTGGGCATACTGTTCAGTTGAATGATGGTGGAGGCATTACGATTAAAGATAAAACAGGCGGCAATCACATTGTGGTTGATGGAGAAAATAAGGTCACGGTAACTTCAAGTCAAACGGTCGTGTTAACGAATGGTGCGGCGGCAATCACTCTGGAAGGGGATAAAATTACGATTCACGCATCAGAAATTGAGATTGCAAAAAAAGGAGGCAACTCCGCAAAAATTGATATTAAAGGCGATGCCACCAATATTAATGCTAAAGACACTGTTATTACATCGACGAATAATAAGATCATTGGCACCAACCATGTTACAGGTGGTGTTACCACAATTGATGGTGGTGATGTTTTTATTAACTAAAAGCTAAAATTTATGTTTTGGAATTCATCTGAAAATAAGCAATCGAAAATTCAAATCAACAAATGCTTTACTGAAAAGTACATGATTGAACAAACATCCGAAATCATTATGAGCAGTCTTGTTGTCAAAACCGTAACTGAATTAAGATGGGATGTTCGTGTTCTGAAAATAACAGATCAGGGCTATCATATCGAAGTATTAAGTCTCGACAACATTTTGAAAGAAAGTAATAATCCTAATATGCGTGATTTGAGTGCTTTCAACAACGCATTTAAAAGAATGTACAATGAACTTAATATGCTAATTAGCAAAGAAGGTGAATTAATTGAAGTTAATAATATTAAAGAAATACAACGTAAATGGGCGCAGGTAAAGGCAGAAATGGAGACCATTCAAACCCATCATGACAATATGAAAGGCATCATTGCATTGAATGATGAACTTTTTAATAGTCCGGAAAATATTAAAGCTGCTGTAAAAGCGAATGAATTTTTCGAAGTATTTTTTAATGCCTATTTAGGTTTAAAATTACCTGGAGGTAGAAATTTAGAGAAAAAAAGCCTCTTTGCACAAGAAAAAATCAACTGGAGTTATGCCATCACTTCCGAAAATCCATTATTAGCTACCGATGAAAAGGTGATTATTAATATTGTGGGTCACCCTACGCAAAGTTTCGATAAAACGTGGATTAAAAATGCCTATGGCAGTTTCCCAATTACCGAAATTGCTGATAGAAAACCCGCAGTTAAGGATGAAGCCAGGTACAAAATTGATTATAAAAGCGGAAGGGTTTTAGAAGGATTAATCACCAAAGAAGAAATTGTTCATCCTGAATTATTAAAAGCTAAAATGGTTTATCACATTATTGCCGACCATCAGGAAGTTGAAAACGAACCACAAGCTGCTGCAAACAAACAAAATGCTCCAGAAGAGACACCAAAAAAGAAAAATTTCAGCCTGTTAGATTAACCAAGCCATGGGAAATAAAATTGCAACTGAAGAAGATTACTGGATGTGTTCGGGCGGTATTATGCCGGCTCGGATGCAGAGCGTACAGCCAATTGTAAAACAGAACGATACCAATAAATATCTCCTTAATAGCGATACGGCAACATTGTCCACCGGAGACTTTGTGTGCAAGTGGGTCATGTTGATTGCGGCTGCTATAGCAGCCATTGTAGCAGTGGCAATTGTAGCAACAGGTGGAGCGGCACTAGGTGCCATTGTTGCCGCTGGTGCTGCTTGGGGGGCAGGGGGAGCAGCGGTGGGCAGCCTTGTTGGCGCCCTAGTATGTGGCCAAAAGGCTGCTATTGCACGCACGTGGATTGGTGAGAAAGTTCATCTCATGATTGCGGGACAGAAAACGTTGACTTCTGGTAGTGTGATGGAATGCCCCATATTCTCATCCAAGATAGTGCATGCTCCTAACGTAAAGAATTTTTGGGATGCCCTTAGGGTTGGTATAGGCAATTTTGCAGAGACCGTTGTTATGGGTGCCTTGGGCGGCGCGCTGATTGGTGTTGGCGGGGCCGTGATCTCTGGCGCAGCGGCATTGGCGGTTCCCACTTTCGGTCTGTTTGGTAGTGTGGCAAGCAATTTGGTGGGTTCTGTAACTGGTGTAGGCATGGCGGTAAGGTTACTGTTTGGTGCCAATGCCGTTTCTAACCAACAGGCACTCGGGCAGATTGACATCAACAATCAAGAACAGCGTGATGCTGCTTTCGGCAATGCTGCCTTTCCAGAGTATGGAAGTGTAAAAAGGATTGCCAGTGGAAATGCAGAGCCAATGGATGCTATGTTATTACTTTATTTTTTAAATTTACGTGTTCCAGGCGTGAAACCTGGTGCTACGCCGAAAGAGGAACCCACTGGTGGTAATAAAGAAGAACCAATTGCGCCAAAAGAAGAACAAGCAAAACCTAAAGAAGAAGAGGTTAAACCTGTTGAGAATGTTAAGCCTGTTGAAGAAGTAACTGCTAAAGGAAAGACGGGAAAAGCATACGAAAAAGGTAAATTTAGCGGTAAAAGACCTTCCAAGCCAGAACAGCCAGTTGTGGATGCTGAAGGAAGATTAACGGATTATGGGAAATGGTATTATGAAAGGCCTGCTTGGAAAACAAAAACGGTTAATGATACTTGGGCTAATGCAAAGAAAACAAGTGGTAATGGAAAGGTTATTGATCCCCTATCAGAAAAGGAAATAACATGGAATAAAGATCAGCCAAGAGGAGATCAATGGCATATGGGGCATAAAGAAGGGTACGAATTTGCAAAACATCAACAAAGTGCTGCGGAGAGAGGTATAGGAGTAAAAGAATTTAGAAATGAATATAATACATCAGAACATATCCAGCCCGAACTGCCACAATCAAATCTTTCTCATAAAGGGGAGGCCCCAAAGGATATATATTATGGTTTTTAATAAGAATTAATTATCTTTATAACACTGAATTTTGAAAATGGAAGTATCTCAAGAAAATATAAAAATAGCTCGATTTGTAGCTGGAGCAATAGGTTTCGAACCACATGTTTACCCTTATTTTGATAATGATAAAGTTAATCAAATTGATATCTTAAGTTTAAAAGATCCAATTGATGAAAATGTAGCAATATATTGTTCGATTGGCTTATCTGATCATACAAATCTTGTGCAGATTGGTGAAAAACAGGAAAACATTGCTATAGAGCTTTTACTAGCTGCTTATAAAGAGTTTCAAGAGGCTCCAAACGTATTATCAACTTGTTGTTTCTATATTATCAAAGATAGATATGAATGTAGACCAGGAGCAGTATTCATGCATATGATTGAGTTTTATTTTAAAGATTCAGATATGAAACACATATTTTTTACTACTCCCTTTTTATGGCAAGATAAGCTAGAGGGGTTAAGTTTAGAATCAAAAAAAGTGGAGTTTTTACTTTGTATCCCTATATCAGAAAACGAGCTTCAATTTAAAATAGATAAGGGTGATGAAGCCTTAGAATCATTACTTCAGGAAAATGAAATAGATATATATGATCTTAGTAGAAAGTCAGTTCTATAAATGAAATGTATAATGAACAATTAACTAATGCTATCTCTCAACAGAGATGGCATTTTTTTTGAATATAATATTCTAATTAATAAACTAGTTTTTAAAAATTGGCAAAAATGAGATTTATTCTTTAGGAAATGATAAGCCTGTTAAAGAAGTAACTGCTAAAGGTAAAGATGGTAAGGCTTATGAAGCTAAAAAACCATCTTTTAAAGACGGTCAATCTGATGGTGGTCCAGGTACATGGGAAACTCGTACTACTCCTGAAAAAGGTGCAGCATATCAAGAACAAGTAACTGGTGCACCAAAAAACACTGAGTATGTTGTGAAGACTGATAAGATGAAGAGCGGAGAGAAAAAATTTGATGGTTACGATCCTGAAACCAATACACTTAAAGATGCAAAGGATTGGGATGGTTGGCCACCAAGTGGAAATTCAAAGTTTGATCAAGCTATGCGTAATCAAGAAGTAAAAAATATCCAAAAAGATGCTCAAATAGCGAGAGATAAAGGGGCGAATTTAGAGTATCATGTTCCTACAGAAGCAAAGAAACAACAGATTTTAGAAATGTTAGAAACAAATATTCCTGATAATTTCGATATTATAGTAACTCCAAAATAAGAACTAACACCATGGAAAAAATTATATTAAATTTTTCAATTGACAAAAAAGAAATAAATGCCGAAGAGTATATTGATTTTTGCAAAAAAATCATACTTAAATTGAAATCTTTTGATGACATATTTAGTTCTGAAAATGTTTTAGATGTTGAGAATCGGAAAAGTTATTTTTTTAAAGATGATTTATCTGACTTTAATACAGATAAGTTGAAATTGATTATTAACGAACAAAAGGATATTACATATTTAAATCCAAATGATGAAAATAAAGAGCTAACCAATCTGTCGAAATCATGGATGGGCTTTTCTTCTATTATTTTTTTTGGATCTGATGATTCGATTGAAAGCGAGCCTGAAGTTACCTTAAGCATTTCACAAGGTGCTACAGATCAAATTCCTGCAACAATTAAGATCGAGTATGCTAATGATATCCAATATAAGTTATCAAAAGAATATGTATTCAAATTGATTGAAGAAGTAACGAAAGCTGTAAAAGTAATTGATGCATATGCAATATCAAGTAAATTCTTTTCAAAGATAAGGCGAAGAGGAAAGTTACCAGTAGGGTGGATAAACTATACGAGAAATAAAAGTATTCTGACAATTCTTAAATCTGAAGAAGCAAGAAAAGAATTAGTTAATGGTGTAATTTTCTCTATTTCAGAAAAAGATTCGTTTGATCAGCTTAATCAAATATTAATAGAGCGCTCAATTGAGATTAGTGATTTTTTAGGAATAGAAACTTAATCATTACGACAAGTATGAAGTTTGAAGAATTAGAAACCAAATTACAATCTGCAATAGAAAAGGCAGAGGAGATTGCAATAGAAAATATTCAGTTGGGTATAGATTTTTCTCCGTTTATAGTTTTTGAAGAAAAAGAGATAAAAAAGTTTAAGGCTGATTCACTAGATGATGCTATAGATAAGGCACTGGAAGAAATCGAAAGTTTGGAAGAGGAAACAGTTGTTCTTGTATATAAGGATGTTATAAAATTAAATGACGGATGCTTTGACGGGATAATTTCTCAAATTTATAATGTGGATGAAGATTCTGGTTATTCTTTCGGCCTGTTGTATAAAATAGAAAATGATAAAATAAGTTTTCTTAACAAAAGAGTGTTCTTAGGAGATGTTCGGAACTGTTTGATCTTCTAATTTTAATATATAAATCGGTCTTCTTAGATTAAGCATTATATGACATTTTAGAAATCTAGAAAAAAAGTAATGAATGAACTAAAGTCAGAAGTAAAAGAACTTACAGAACTATTTAGAAATAATTGGACTGATATTCAACAGATTGCAATAGAAAATAATCTGGAAATTAATAATACTTATCTCTTTAGTTTTATTGAATCTGAAAATGAGCAAGAAACATGTCTTTTTTATACTCTAGGAAAAGGCTTCTTCCTTTATGAAAAAAAAGATGATTCCAGTTTTTTTAATGCTGTTGAAAAAAATGAAATAGAAAATGAGTTTCCTCAAGTACAGACAGTTGTTGATATCGAACAGTTTGATTCATGGTAATAGAGGGGTTTTTTCGTGAGATTATTTCTAGTTAATAATCCTTTTAGAAACAGCTCTGATAGTAAAAAAAGATTTATCTATTAAAAGTATTTAATATACTTATTAAGTAAATTCAGTGTTTAATCTTTTAAAGAATGAAGAACAAAATATTCTCATTATCTATGGACGGTAAAGTTCATGATTTGGAAAACGAGCTTAGGAACGATATTGCAGGAATTAATGATAAAGCGGATCTTAATTATTCTCCTTTGGCTATAGCTGTGGCTAGAGGACATAAAGATGTAGTGGAATTACTTTTAGAAAATGGCGCCACGCCCAATACGCAAGATCAAAAAGGTAATACACCGCTACATTACACGGGAGAGTATAATTTTCTAGAGATTGCAAAATTACTGGTTCAGCACAAAGCTGACCTAAAAATCCAAAATAATTTCGGTAACGAGGCCCTATGGGTAGCTGTTTTTAATGTTAGGGGAAACGATGAAAGATATAACTTGGTGAAATTCTTACTTGAATCTGGTTCAGATCCTAATCATAAAAATACTTCAGGAATGTCACCATTGGGATTTGCAGAACAAGTAGAAGACAACAAACTAATTGAAATTTTGAAAGGTAATTATAATTAGCAGTCTCTTTGGCAAAAAAAAGTATGTTTGAACGGCAAGCTCGTTCTGCACTTAAGTTGAAACCAATCTTCTTCACTAACCTTCTGATTTTGACTGCATGCCTAGCCCAGTCAAAGCCCAGTCCTAAGGCATAATGGTTGCATTTTATTGCATGTATTAGTGAAATGGATATTCATGAAAGGTAGCCAAATAAATACAGTTTATTTTAAATCAAAAGTTAAACAGATCTCATCATCTAGCGCTTTAGAGAATAAAAGTGTTCTTTAATGCCCGATTACAATAATTAATTCTTTGTAACAAAACATTATTATAAAAATGATGTTACGTTCTAGATTTATGAAAAAGCACCACCTCTCCAACAGCCCAACACCCTGGCAGCGGCTCGTCGAAATGCTACATGCAGAGCGCTCCACCATTAACTATATTTTTATCTATGCAGGGCTCATCGGGATGATCGGACTTTCGCTTCCTCTCGGAACAGCAGCAGTTTTTAATTTATTGTCTAATGGCTCCATGTATGGTTCTACTTACATTTTAATCGCCGCGATTTTAATTGGAATTATTGTTGGTGGCATCTTGTTGCTGGGGCAACTTAGCCTGGTAGAATTTCTGGAGCAAAAGATTTTTATCAAGGCTGCACTTGATTTTGCTTACCGTTTACCGCGAATCAAGAAAAAGGAACTTGAAGGTGAAAACCCACAGGAACTGGTGAACCGTTTCTTTGATGTGTTAACCATACAAAAAGGCCTTACTAAGCTCTTAATCGATATTGTAGCTGCTGCGGTATTGATTTTTTTCAGCGCCATACTGCTTTCATTTTATCACCCGGTATTTATCGGATTTGGCATATTTACCATCCTATGCATCGGCATAATCATCTTTGTTTATTACCGCAGGGGCGTGAATACCAGTATTGAAGAATCAGAGTACAAATATGAAGTAGTGGCCTACCTGGAAAATGTAGCTGCTGATTTAGACGCTTACCGTGGTCAATCAGATAAAATGGATCAGGTGATGACCATCACAGATGAGATTACCTCCAAATATATTAGTGCCAGAAATGATCACTTCAGCATTTTGAAAAGGCTGTTTGCCAGTGCAGTCGTTTTGCGGACCATTTTAATGGGCGGATTGTTGCTGATGGGTTCCTATTTCGTGGTGCAACGACAAATGACTTTCGGTCAGTTTGTGGCTGCCGAAGTAATCATTGTGCAGATTTCTTATGCGGTAGAAAAACTCATGACCAGCTTAAATACCGTATTTGATATGGTTACCGGAAGTGAAAAACTGGCTGTGGTTACTGACCTGGATATAGAGGAAGGAGCGCAGGAAAATGGTTAATAGAACAAAGAAAATTATCGAAAAAAAGATAGATGAACATGCTATATTATCCAAAGCAAAACTCATTTCTTCCAATGGCCCCAGGTTACTGGGCAGGGTGATGATCGGTGTATTGATCATCTTCATTATTATCTTGCTTTTGCCATGGAGACAAACCATATCCGGACGTGGAATCGTTACGGCCCTGCGGCCGGAGGATAGACCACAAACCATCCAAAATCAAATTGGTGGCAGGATTGAGCATTGGGCCGTTCGGGAAGGACAAGAGGTGAAAGAGGGAGACACCATTTTAATTCTTTCAGAAACAAACCAATCCTATTTTAATCCGGATCTTCCAGATAGGTTGAATGAACAACTGGCTGCAAAAAAAGGAAGTGAAATGGCCGCTGAACAAAAAATTTCAGCAACAAATGCACAGATTAGCGCTTTAAGCAGTGGTTTGAGGATTCAGTTATCTGCTGCGGAAAATAATGTGGTGCAGGCACGTAATACGGTTAGAATAGACAGTGCAGAACTCGTAGCGGTAAAAAACTATTATCAAACCAGTAAAGCCAGGTTAGAACGCTATGAGGTTGGGTATAAAAACGGACTCTTTTCACTCACCGATATTGAAACACGTCGGTTGAAACTTCAGGAAGACAAAGCTAAAGAAATAAGTCAGGAGAATAAACTCAACAGTTCGAGGCAAAGTTTGGCCAATGCCTATATTGAGTTGGATAACATCCGTGCAAAATACAGCCAGTCGCTGGCATCAGCACAATCAGATAAAAGTTCGGCACTCTCTGGTAAAGCTTCCGTAAAGGAAGAGATCGCGAAGTTAAGAAACGAGATGTCTAATGTAAACATCAGGCGTGGATTGTACGTAGTCAGGGCACCTCAGGATGGTTACATCGTGAAAACCCTCAAAGCCGGAATCGGAGAGAACATCAAAGAAGGAGAATCAGTTGCAACCCTTCAGCCGCTCTCTCCATTAGTAGCTGCAGAAATTTATGTAGACGCCATGGATGTTCCGCTCATTCTGGATAGCAGCAATGTGCGCCTGCAGTTTGAGGGTTGGCCTTCGGTACAATTCTCCGGTTGGCCATCAGTTGCCATCGGTACTTTTGCCGGGAAGGTATCTGTAATTGATCGGGTAAGTACAGATGGTAAATACCGCGTGTTGGTAAGACAGCCTAATCAAACCCCTAAAAATGACGAACCCTGGCCAATCCAGCTTCGTCAGGGTTCTGGTGTATATGGAAGGGTAATCCTCAGAACAGTTCCGGTTTGGTATGAGATCTGGCGTCAGCTAAACGGTTTTCCCCCAAGTTTGGATAAGGCACCTACGGCAGAAAATATCAATAACAAATAATGGTGATTTTACTTCATACCTTACTTAAATTTATTTAGCTGAAGTGCAAATTTTAAACTCGGAGAAAGTAATTTATTCCTCATTATTACCCGGGAAACTAAATTGACGGATATGCAGGTAAAGCGTGCTGAACTGATTCCAGTTTTCAAAAAGTGATGGCAGATTTGTATTATCGTGCCGGAAAGCAAAAGTAGTATTAGGGCCTGAAAATGAGTTTGATAACACTATATAGAAATCATTTTATACTGTTAAAACACGCTTCCTTGTAATGTAAGAAAGGTTCTAAGCATGAACACGGCATCATCTTTGTTGATGCTCAAACTCAAATTTAAAGCAATAATATTTTAAAAAAGATGAAGAACCTACACGTATTTTTCCCGAAAAGATTATTATCCTTTTTAGCCCTGGGGCTCCTGTTTTTATCTTCCTGCTCGGAATCACCTACAAAATTTTTCGAGATTACGATTCTGAATACCAATACGATTAAAGACTTCGCCAGTCCGGTTTTGGCTCAACGTCTTGATGCTGAAGCAAAGGAATTTCCAAATATTCCATCAAGTAAGAAAAAGGGCGATGAGGCCGTAAACAGTATAAAAATGAACACTCAATTTCTCGAACAATCATTAGAGAAAATTAAAAAGATATCCGCCTCCGGAGATGACCAGAAAGAAATTCAAAAGTTAGCTATTGATTTATACGAATATGTGATTCCGGTGTATAAAAATGAATATCTGGCTTACGCAAAACTTTGCGATACAAAAGGTGATCAAAGTGCTAAAGACGAGATCATTAAAAATATCGATACCAAATACGGACCTACCTTCGTCCAAAAACACGATGCTTTGATGGCTAAAGGTAAGGCTTATGCAGAAAAGCACAACATTCAGGTAAGTTGGGGAGAATAATATAAAATCACCATCATTAATCTAAATTAGTGAGGCATAGTGTCACCCCAATTGGTATATTCGTCATTGCGAGGCACGAAGCAATCTATTTTGTAGTGAAATTACTTCGTGCCTGGCAATGACAATAATTTGAGGGAGGGTTGTTTGAGTAAGCCTCTATGTTTTCTTCCGGCTTTCACCTTCTTCTTTTGATTGGTATTTTAAAACCGAAAATAAAACCGGTAAAAATCTTCCATCCCTTATGAAGGAAGCAATTTATCAGGTGTAATGGGTAAAGACCTGATTCTTTTACCCGTTGCATTAAAAACGGCATTGGCTATTGCCGCTGCAACGCCCACAATCCCCACTTCACCAATACCTTTTACACCCATTTTATTTGGGATCATGTCAACCTCATTGATAAACATGGCATCTAACTGTCCAACATCCAGGTTAGCTGGCACATGGTAATCTGCAAAAGAGCGGGTGGCAAAATTTCCGTACCGTGGATCAATAACTGATTCTTCAGTGAGTGCCATTCCAATGCCCCAGATGTTTCCACCTATAATTTGCGAACGGGCTGTTTTCGGATTCAGAATTTTTCCTGCACCAGTTACGGCAAGAAAACGGGTAACTTTTACCATTCCGGTTAATTTGTTGATGCTTACTTCAGCAAAATTCGCATTAAAACTATGTGCAGAATATTGTTCGGCTTCTGCAGGGGCTTTCGAACTAGATTGGGTTTCAAAAGCAGCTATCTTTTCTGAGATCATTAAATCATTCGCCGTTGGCCTAACGAAAAATTGTTTATTTGATTTAGCCAACAGCTCATCCGTAATTTTGGTACAGGCATCATTTACTGCATTTGCAAAACTGGAAGCACCAACTGAACCTACCGATCCGGCAGCAGGAGGAAAGTCTGAATCGCCAATTTTCATGGTAATACGAGATAGGGGAATGCCTAATCCATCAGCAGCGGTTTGCGCCAGAATGGTGTTGGTGCCCGTTCCAAGATCAGATGCTGCAATTTCTACAATGGCATACACCAGGCCAGCCTTCAAGGTAAGTTTAATATTTGCCGAACTGTCTCGCTGGCGGGCCGGATAGGTACCGCAAGCTACGCCGTAACCAATTAAATTTTCTCCAGAGAAATGAGTGCCCGGAATGGCTTTGCGTTTTTCCCAGCCAAAAGCTTTGGCACCTTCTTCCAGGCATTTTACTGTGGTTCGGGAGCTCCATGGTTTGCCATTTGACGGATCTTTTTTTGGTTCGTTCTTAATCCGCAAGGCAATAGGATCCATTTTTAGTTGATGTGCCAGTTCATCCATCGCACATTCCAGCGCAAAACTACCGGTTGATTTGCCGGGCCCACGGGTGTAGGTTGGTAGAATTAAATTCATCGGTACTACCCGGTAAGAAATCAAGGAATTCGGTACTTCGTACATGATTTTCGAACAATCGCCACAGGGTTCAATATATTCTGAATCTACAGCAGTATGAGAAATGGTTTCATGTGCTAAAGTGGTCAGCATCCCATCTTTAGTAGCACCCAAACTAATCTTCTGTATATTCCTTTGTCGCAAACCTACAGAATTAAACATTTGCTGCCGGGTAAGTGCAAGTTTTACCGGGCGCTTAACCATTTGCGCAGCAACAGCTGTAAGCACTAAATTGGCCCACTGTCCGCCCTTTGAACCAAAACCGCCTCCAATATAGGGTGAAACAATCCTTACCTGTTCAGGCTTTAAGTTTAACGTAGCTGCAGCAGCCGTTTGTGCGCCATTTATAATCTGCGAACCATTATAAAGGATCAGGTTTTCACCTTCCCAAACGGCCACTGTAGCGTGCGGTTCCATGGGATGATGGTGCTCAATAGGTGTTTCGTATGCCTCCTCAATTTTAATTTCAGCCTGTGCCAGGGCAGATTTTCCTGCCCCCCTCACCAGGTCTGCCAGTTCTTTTCCCTTAGGCATCTCAGGGTTTTTTGCCAGTTCATCAAAATCAATTTTCTCTGTTTTATCCTGCTGATATTTAACCTGAATAAGATGTGAGGCAGCAGTGGCCTGTTCAAAAGTTTCGGCAACCACCATCCCAATATGCTGGCCATGGAAAGTAATTTCGGGCCCCTGTAATAAGGCGCCGCCCCTTAACCCACCTTTAACATTTAATTTTGGCGCATTTTTATGTGTGATTACCTGGATTACGCCTGGAGATTTTTCAGCATCGGCGGTATTCATCTCAACAATTTTTCCCGAGGCGATGGTACTTTTGAAAAGCACGGCATAAGCCATGTTTTTGGCAGGGTAATCCGTTGCATAAGTGGCTTTACCTGTAATCTTCATGATGCCATCGATCCGGTCTATGCCTTTGCCAATAATTTTGTTCGTATTTTCCATAATGTTCCCGATCTCTTAACCTTTTAAAGCCACTTCAAACGCATGGATTAAAGTCTGTTTACCCATTTCTATTTTAAATTTATTATGAGCAAGCGGTTTGGCCGCACTCATTTCCAAGTCTGCAGCTTTGGTAAAATTCGCCAGCGTAGCCGCTTTATCCTTTAAAAAGGCTTCCGCTTTTAACGCCCTCCAGGGTTTATGCGCCACGCCACCCATGGCAATATGTGCTGTTTTAATGGTGCTACCCTGTAACTCAAAACCTGCCGCTACTGAAACCAGCGCAAATGCATATGAATTGCGGTCACGAACTTTGATATAGGCAGAATGACCAGCGAAGTTATTTTTTGGAAGCTCAATGGAGGTGATCAGTTCTCCATGTTTTAAGCTATTGTCTTTTTCAGGATGATCTTTCGGAAGGAGATGAAAATCAGTAAAAGGAATACTTCTTTCGCTGCCATTTTGCTGCATCACTTTAACATTTGCTTTTAAAGCCGAAAGCGCGATAGCCATGTCTGAGGGGTAAACTGCTACACATTGATCCGACCATCCAAAAATGGCATGCATCCTGTTAAAGCCTTTCATGGCCGCACATCCACTTCCCGGAACTCTTTTGTTACAGGGCATGTTGATGTCATAAAAATAACTGCATCGGGTACGTTGCAACAAATTACCACCATTGCTGGCCATATTTCTGATTTGTGCAGATGCACCTGCTAAAATAGCTTTACTCAACATGGGATAATCTTTTCTGATGAGCTGATGATTGGCCGTCTCCGTATTTTTGGCTAGTGCACCAAGGCTTATGCCTGTGGCAGTTGGCTTAATAGTATTTAAAGGTAATCGACCCAGATCAATGATTTCATTAGGTTGGGCCACATGTTCCTTCATGAGATCAAGGATATTGGTACCACCTGCTAAAAACGCTGCATGGGGATGAATTAAACCCAAAGCATCTGATGGATTTTTTGCTATTGAAAACTTAAATGGTATCATAATCTGATGGGTTGATGTTAGCCTGCAAAAAGCCAGTTCTGTTCGATATTTTTTCCGGTTTGTGCCTCCTTAATGGCCGCAATAATATTAGGATAGGCACCACAACGGCAAATATTGCCCGACATTCGCTCGGCAATCTCTTCATCTGAAAGCATTACGGCACCGGCCTGTTCCCTAATGTTTGACGTAACAAAACTGGCCTGACCTTCCTTCGCTTCTTTCATCAATGCCACTGCAGAACAAATCTGCCCTGGTGTACAAAAACCACATTGAAAGCCATCATGTTTTAAAAATGCCTGTTGCATGGGGTTCAGCTCATTATCTTTCGCCAGCCCTTCAATGGTAATAATAGATTTCCCCTCGCAGCTTGCCGCAAGTGTCAGGCAGGAGAGTACCCGGTTGCCATCTACAATTACCGTGCAGGCACCACACTGGCCATGGTCACAACCTTTTTTTGAACCAGTAAGACCAATCCGTTCACGTAACGTATCCAGCAAGGTCATTCGGGAATCAACAAGTACTTTTTTATTATTGGAATTAACTTTAAAACTCACGTTGATGCCATTTTCTATCGCAGCGGGAATAAGATCCGGAATCTCATCAAACTCAACCGACCGTGCAAAAAGCTGCTCGGCACCAACCATATGGCTTACCAGCAAACCAGCAGATGCCAGTCCCATTAATTTTAAAAAATGTCGTCGCTGAAGGCCCGAACTCAATACTTCATTGAGCTCTTCTGGCATAAGGTCGCCGAAAAGCTTTTTTTCTTCAGGGCTAAGTGGTGATTTGTTTTGTTTCATGTAGCTGTTTTTGAGATGACAGGAGTGCAGTAGCAGGCTTAATAGTCAATTACCTGTAGAACAACTATAAAAACGCCTGGTTTTGATCAAAACAAAAATGATACGATTGCACCTGAAACAGAATCAGGCCATTATGGATGTTTCTTAATTAGGCTAAGCTGGTAAGCATTAAGAATTTTTGGCCAACCCTTGAATATAAGCAGTAGGCGTAACGCCAAATTCCTTTTTAAAGGCTTTTGTAAAATACGATTGTGTTTGTATGCCAATTCTATACATCACCTCAGTCATTAACACATCTTCATTTTTCATGATTTCTATCGCCTTACGAAGTCTGGCTGAACGTACAAATTCGCCGATTGATTGCCCTGTAATTGATTTCAGTTTCTGGTAGAGTTTTGTTCTGCTCATGCCGATTTCCTTACATAAAAAGTCAATATCTAATTCAGGATTAACCATTTGGGCATCGATAATGGACAGTAGTTTATTCATGAAAAGTTTATCCTTTTCAGAATTAACCAGTTCTCTGGGTTGAATTTCTTTATTTTTTAAATAATGCTCTTTTACTTTTTGTCGTTGTTCAAAAATATTGCGGATAGTGATGTGTAGCAGGTTCGTATTTATTGGTTTGGTAAAATAAAGGTCAGCGCCAGATGCGGCACCCTCAATTTCAGCCTCCAAACTGTTTTTTGCCGTAAGCATTAAAAATGGAATGTGGCTGGTTTCTATATCTTCTTTAATGATGCTACAAAATTCTGTTCCGCTCATACCCGGCATCATCACATCGCTAATAATGAGGTCGGGAAGGTTTTGTCTGGCTACTTCCACACCTTTAATGCCATCTACAGCATCCAAAATATGATATTGATCGGCTAAAGAATCCTTTAAAAAATTACGCAATTCATCATTATCATCTACAATTAAGATCCTTTGTTTTTCATTTTGATTGGTTGCAACAGCAGGAATGGTTGTTTTGTGATCAGCCTCCACCTGGTACATGATGCTTTCGAGTCGTGTTCCACCTGCTGTATCACTTTGTATAAACAACTCATCCATTTGGTAATCGCCTTTAAGCACCGGAATCCCGATCATGATTTCCGTTCCTTCATTTCTTTCGCTTGATACTTTAATCAAACCCTTGTGAAGTAAGGTCAAACTTTTTACAAAGGCCAAGCCAACGCCAGAACCAAGATGTGATTCTGTTATCCTGTAATAACGTTCGAACAAGTGCTGGATAGAAGCCTTCGAAATGCCAATTCCGTTATCTATAACCCTGAAATAAACATATTCCGTTCCCTTATAATCACTTTCAATTTTCAGTTGGTTTGCAAACAATGGCGTTATACCATCCAAAGAATGAAGTACCTGGATTTTTAAGCGACCATTAGCTTTCGTATACTTCAGTGAATTATTAACCAGGTTAAGGATAATTTTTTCGATGATCTGTCTATCGAACCATATTTCGGTTGGTAAAGGATCTTTTTCAACGGTAAAGCTGATGTTTTTATCGGCGGCCATTTCCTTAAACTCTTCCGCAATTTCATCAATAAAAAGGTTGAGGTTTCCGGCTGTAACATTTAACTTCAACGCACCAGCAGCTGTTTTTCTAAAATCCATCAGCTCGTTAATTAACCGGAGCAGGCGGTTGGCATTGCGGTGGATGGTATTGTAATAGCTTTGGAAAGATTCCTGTTTATCTTCATTCAGCAAACGCTCAATCGGACCCAGAATCAGAGAAAGTGGTGTTCTGAATTCGTGAGAAATATTAGTGAAAAACTGAAGTTGTGTCTGGTGGATTTCTTCACGCTTTTCTTCCTCTATTTTTCTCAGTTCCAGCCTGCGCCTGAAGCTTAACGCCAAATAGCTGAGGTAAACAGCCGTAACAATTACCAACAACCTGAACCACCAGGTGCCCCAAAAGGGTGGAGTAATGTGGACCTCAATGGCTACGCCAACATGATTCCACACGCCATCATTATTGGATGCCCGAACTTTAAAAATATAGGTGCCGGGATCAAGATTGGTGTATACCGCCTGTCGGCTATTGCCAATATTAATCCATTCCTGATCTTCACCTTCCAATTGGTAAGCGTAATGGTTATTTTCACTCGAAACATAATTGAGTGCTGCAAAACGAAAGGTGATCGTTGCCTGATCGTAATCCAGCTTTAGCTTTTTAGTATAGCTAATATCACTTTTCAGGATATTTTCATCGCTTTGCGGGGAGATCACCTTATTAAATATTTTCAGTTCGGTAAGGTATACCGGGGGCACAAAGCCATTGTTTTTAATATCCTTCGGGAAAAAGGAATTAAACCCATTAATGCCGCCAAAAAACATTTCACCGCTTTTAGTTTTAAGATAGGCATTGGATTCAAACTCCTGTCCCTGCAAGCCATCTGCCATGTTGTATTGCTTAAAGGTCTGTTTCTGCGGATGAAATTTAGTCAGGCCATTTGCAGTAGAAATCCATAAATTTCCTTGTTCATCTTCTGTAATCCCTTTAATGAAAGCAGTGCTAAGTCCAGCTTTTTGAGTAGCCGGCACAAATTTATTTTTGCTGGCATTAAAGCGGTAAAGTCCGGCCTGGCCGATCCATAAATTACCTTTACCATCAACAAAGATTACCCGTAGATCAGGCTTTTTCCCACCTTCAGTAAAATAGTGACTAAATAATTTGGTTTTGAGGTTGTATCGGTTTAAACCACCATCATCTGTACCAATCCAGAGGTTTTTATCCAGATCTTCATTAATGGAAACGATGTTATTACCTGTTAAATGTGTACCATTTGAACCCGCTGTAAGCTTTTGAAATTTGCCTGTAGAAGGATCAAACAGGTTCAATCCACCATAATAGGTACCGATCCAAATGTGGTGTTCACTATCTTCAAAAGTTTTTTGAACATAATCCGATGATATGGAATAAGGATTACTTTCGCTGTGGTTATATCGGGTAAATGTACCGTCAGTATTCATCCGGTTTAAACCACCCGCCCAGGTGCCAATCAGTAACCCGCCTGTGGTTTTGGTGATGTCTAAGATGGCATCGGCACCTATTGTTTTAGTATCGAAAGGACTAAATTTAAAATGCTTAAAAACCTTACTTTTTTTATTGTAAATATCCAGTCCGCCGCCATCCGTACCAATGTAAATTTCTCCATTATCTGCCTCATAAAAAGCCCTGACATCATTATAGCTTAAACTGTTTTTATTAGGTTCCTGCCTGAATAAATTAAATTTTTCTGCCTGCGGACTATAGAGATTAACGCCTCCACGGTGCGTACCCACCCATAAATTACCTTGTTTATCAACAAAAAGAGCTGAAACCGTTCTTTGAGAAAGGCTGAAAGCATTTCCTGCCTGATTCTGAAAATGGGTGAAATTTCCTGTTTCTGGATCAAAGTGATTTAGCCCGCCGTTAATGCCACCTATCCAAACCTTGTTTTGATGATCGAATGCAATGGCTCTGACTAAATTGCTGCCTATGCTATTGCGGTTTTTCTCTTCGTGCAGGTAGGCTTTAAAGGAATTATTGGCTGCGTCAAAGTGAATCAGGCCATTTTCTTCAGTCGCCATCCAAAAGGAATTGTCTTTGGCTTTTTTGATCGTTCTGATTTTATAGTTGTTTAATTTAGCCTGAGTGGTGCCGCTTGTGGTATTCAAGAGTTCAACCCCCGAATCGCTGGCAATCCAGAGTTGAGCACCAGAATCAGTATAAATATCATTGATGAAATCTTTTCTTGTACCCAGATGTGATGTATTTGCAAACGCATAGTAACTAAGGTTTTGCTGCTTCTGGTTAACCTTAAAAAGACCACCTCCATAAGTGCCCACCCAAATGCCCTGTTTATTTTCGGCAATTGCAGTGATGATACTGCTATTTTGCCCGGAACCCGGGTAATGGGTGAACTTACTTTGTTCCGGATTAAATTTACTTAAACCGTTTGAAGTTCCGATCCAGAGGTTTTTCTGCTTATCTTCTAAAATACACCTGATAAAGTTATCGCTGAGACTTCCGGCTTTCCCCGTGCTTTTAAAGGTAGTAATCTCGTTGCCATCATAACGGTTCAGGCCGTCTCTTGTACCAAACCAGATAAAGCCACGACTATCTTGAAAAATGCATTCGATGGTGCTATTTGATAAACCATTCTCTACGTTAATGTGCTTAAACTTTAAGTTTTGTCCGTAGCTGTTCAGGGCTAACGTAACACAGAGAAAAGAGAAAATAAATTTAACAATACGGATCATTCTTGTGCTTCGCCAGACGCAATTTTTTAGAACTCAAATGTAATTCATTTTTCAGCAGCTTGGTGTATTTTACATGGTTTATAAGTAAATAGGGCGATATTATGACGATTAGCACAAAAAAAATGGACGATAGCACAAATCAAAAACAGGGATAAAGGCTTTATTTGTGACCATAATTCTAACCGATATTTCTATGCAGATGATTACAATTTTCTTCAAGAGTAACAAGCGAATGTTTATGCTATTACTATTGATTTTTACCCATGGATATCTTTTTGCTCAACAGGCCACCATTACCGGCGTGGTGAAAACAGCTCCAGATAATTTAGGTATGCCTGGGGTAAGCGTTCGATTAAAAGGAACGGCTACCGCAACTTCAACTGATGGAAACGGAAACTTCACCCTTAAAATTCCATCGAATGGAATTTTAGTATTTACCTCTGTAGGTTACAAAGTACAGGAAGTTCCGGTTTCTAAATCAACCAGTTTAACCATTACCCTGATTGAAGATGCCTCCACTTTAAATGATGTGGTTGTAGTGGGCTATGGTACCACCAGAAAACAAGATTTAACAGGTTCGGTTGCTGTAGTTGGCGTGAAGGACTTTCAGAAGGGAAGCATTACCACGCCAGAGCAAATGCTTTCGGGCAAGGTTTCAGGGGTGGCCATCACCTCTAACAGCGGTCAGCCGGGTGCCGGAAGTACTATCCGGATTCGCGGAGGTTCATCCTTAAATGCCAGTAATGATCCACTATTTGTGATTGATGGTGTGCCATTAGAAAATGGTGGCGTTTCAGGTGCTTCCAATCCCTTAAGTTTCATCAATCCAAATGATATTGAAAGCTTTACCGTATTAAAAGATGCATCAGCTGCGGCTATTTATGGTGCCAGAGCTTCTAACGGAGTAATCATCATCACCACCAAAAAAGGATTAAGCAATGAGTTGAAAGTGAGTTTCAATTCAGTTAATTCTATTTCTAAAATTGTAAAACAATTAGAGGTATTGAGTGCTGATGAAATCCGTTCCATTGTAAATTCAAAAGGAACTGCTGCACAAAAAGCGCAGTTGGGTAGTTTTAATACCAACTGGCAGGATCTGATTTACCAGGATGGATTTTCGAGTGATAATAACTTAAGCATTAGCGGTGGAATCAAGAAATTACCTTATCGTATATCTGTAGGGTACCAGAATCAAACAGGTTTATTAAGAACCGATCAGCTGGAAAAAACTTCTGCAGCATTGGTACTCAATCCCCGCTTTTTTGATAATCACTTAAAGGTAGATTTAAACTTAAAGGGTAGCATGCAAAAAACACGCTTTGCCAATACCGCTGCTATTGGTGGCGCGGTAAGTTTTGATCCAACGCAGGCTACTTACACTAACCGGTCAGCATACAATGGCTATTGGGAATGGTTAGACCCAACCAGCCCTACAGGTTTGGTTAATTTAGCTGGACGCAATCCGGTAGGTTTGCTGGAACAAAGGGAAGATCGGGCTAAACCCATGAGAAGTATTGGTAATTTACAACTGGATTACCAGTTTCCTTTTTTACCGGAATTACATGCTAATTTCAATGCCGCTTATGATGTGGCTACCGGCAAAGGAACTGTTTATGTTGATCCGAATGCAGCCGAATCTATTCTAAGCAATGGGGTAAGCAATCAATATAAAACCAACAGGCAAAATACCGTTGTTGATTTCTACCTAAACTATGTGAAAGATTTTAAATCAATCAAGAGCAGGATTGATGCTACGGCTGGTTATTCTTACAATGATTATTTAACTACACAATATTTCTATCCGGTTTTTGATGCCCGGGGAAATAAAGTAGCCAATTCAGATCCGGCCTTTCCATTTAATAAACCTCAATATCGCCTCATCTCTTATTTTGGTCGGTTTAACTACAATTACGATGAACGTTTTTTGTTAACAGCAACAGTTCGCCGTGATGGATCATCTCGTTTTGGCCCGGCCTATAAATATGGTACTTTCCCATCTGTTGCCTTAGCCTGGACAGCAAAAAATGAAACGTTCTTAAAAGATGTTAAAGCCATTTCCAACCTGAAAGTTCGTGCCAGTTATGGTATTACTGGTCAGCAGGACGGAATTGATAACTATGGCTACCTTTCCACTTATGGTTTAAGTTCACTGAATGCACAATATCAGTTTGGCGATACCTTTTACCAGATGTACCGCCCAAGTGCTTACATTTCAAATATTAAATGGGAAGAAACAGCAACCGCCAATGTCGGACTGGATTTTGGTTTATTTGATAACCGCATTAGTGGTAGTTTGGATTTCTATCAGAAGAAAACCAGTGATCTGTTAAACCGGATTCCGCAACCTGCAGGAACCAATTTCGCCGCTACAGCAATTGTAAATGTAGGCGATATGAAGAATGAAGGCGTGGAGATGACCCTGAATTTTAATCCGGTAAAAGAAAAAGATTTTAACTGGGATTTCAGCGTGAATGCCACTTACAATAAAAATACCATTACCAATTTAACCGTAGTTCCGAACGATCCTAACTATGCAGGCTTTCCAAGCGGTTCTATAGCAGGCGGTGTAGGCGGACAATTCGTATTTATAAATGCCGTTGGCGGACCGAAAAATACCTTCAACCTTTTTGAACAGGTGTATGATCAGGCTGGAAATCCTATCGAAGGCGTTTATGTAGATCAGAATGGCGATGGTGCCATTACCGCCAGCGATTTAAAGAAAGGTAAACAGGCAGACCCAAAATTGTTCCTCGGTTTCAGCAATAACTTAAGCTATAAAAAATGGAACCTCTCTTTTACCCTAAGGGCTAATTTAGGTGGTTACGTATACAATAATAATTATAGCCAAAGCGGTAACCTGGCACAAATTACAGGTACATCAGTTATCCTGAATGCATCACCAAACTACCTCACTACCAATTTCAAAACACAGCAATTGTTAAGTGATTATTACGTTCAGAATGCATCATTTCTGCGGATGGATAATATTAACCTGGGTTATGCCTTTGGAAAGTTATTTAAAAGCAAAGCCAATTTGCAGCTAACCGCGAGCGTGCAGAATGTATTTGTAATCACCAAATATAAAGGCCTTGATCCTGAGGTAGCTTCAGGAATAGATAACAACATCTATCCACGGCCTCGAGTGTATTCTATTGGCTTAAACCTTAATTACTAAACGATTACACTGAAATAAGATGAACCGTTTTAATCCAAAATATATGAAACTACGTGTTTTACAATTGTTCCTGCTGGTTTGCATCACCTCTTTTTTGATGGTCTCCTGCACCAAACTGGATCTTACACCAACCAATGATTTAATTGCCGATAATGTATACACCAGCGTAAGCGGTTATAAACAATCATTGGCCAAAGTTTATGGTGCCTTTGCACTTACCGGAAATGCCTCTGTTGGTCAGCCCGATATTCCAACTGAAATTATTAAGGATGAGGGTAACTCAGATTTCCTTCGTTTATACTGGAACTTGCAGGAGCTCACCACAGATGAGGCCGTTTGGTCATGGCAAAGTGATGCCGGGATTCAGGGTTTACATGAAATGAGCTGGTCATCAACCAATGCAATCATCAACGGGTTGTATTACCGTTCCTACTTTCAGATTACCTTGTGTAATGATTTCATTAACCAATCATCAGATGATAATTTAAGCAAACGTGGAATTACAGGAGCAGATGCTGTAGAGGTGCGGAAGTTTAGGGCAGAAGCACGTTTCATCAGGGCATTTCAGTATTCGGTTTTAATGGATCTTTATGGAAACGTACCAATGGTAACAGAGCAAACGCAAATTGGTGGTAAAGATTTGCCATTACAGATGCAGCGTAAAGATTTGTTCAATTATGTAGAGTCTGAACTGAAGGCGATAGAAACCGAACTAGCTGCAGCCAAAACCAACGAATATGGACGTGCAGATCAGGCGGCTGACTGGGCACTGTTAAGCAGAATTTATTTAAATGCTGAAGTATACACTGGCACACCAAGATATACTGATGCCATTACCTATTGCAATAAAATTACGGGTGCAGGTTATGCTTTGCATAACAATTACCGCGAATTAACCATTGCTGATAATCATTTGAATAAAGATGAATTTATTTTAACCATCAACTACGATGGTACCAGTACACAGAATTATGGTGGTACCACTTACCTGATGCATGGTCCGGCTGGTGTACCTGCAGAGGTTTCAGGTTCTAGCGGAACCTGGGGCGGGTTGCGCATTACCCAGCAGTTTGTGAATCTTTTTGCAGATAAAACCGGGGCGACAGATAGCAGGGCACAGTTTTACATGAGCGGACAAAATATGGAAGTGAATGATTTGTATACCTCTACTGATGGCTACTCAAGTACCAAATACCGAAACAAAACCCGTTCCGGCGGACCAGCACCTCACCAGGATGTGGCGAAAGATTTCTCTGATATTGATTTCCCGCTTTTCCGTTTAGGCGAAATTTACCTGATTTATGCTGAATCTGTTTTGAGAGGTGGCACTGGCGGAAGTTTAAGTACTGCTTTGGGTTATGTAAATCAATTGCGCACACGGGCTTACAATGGTAGTACCGTAGGAAATATTAGTTCAAGCGCCTTAACTACTGATTTTATTCTGGATGAACGGGGACGAGAACTTTGGTACGAAGCTTTTAGAAGAACTGATTTGATTCGCTTTGGTAAGTTTACATCGGCTAACTATTTATGGGCATGGAAAGGTGGTACCCGAAACGGAACATCGGTAAATGCCAGATTCTCATTGTATCCACTGCCTCCTACAGATTTATCTGCCAATCCAAACCTTCGCCAAAATCCTGGTTATTAATTAACGTTTCAGCAAAATGAAAAAAATATTCAACTCCTTATTTACCCTTCTGCTATTAAGCATTTTTATGCTGGGTTGCAAAAAGGAAGAAAGTAATAACGTGGTCGTAAATCCATCAGCATCAGCTTTAGCATTTAAAACTTCATCTGCTGCGGTGGTATTAAGTCCTGCTAATGACGCAGCCAATGTGGTAACCTTTAGTTTTAATGAGGCAAATTTTGGGGCAAATGTAGTAACGGCTTATTCTTTGGAATTTGATCTGCCTGCAGATACCAGTGGCGCTAGTGCCTGGGCAAATGCAGTGGTGGTGAAAATTCCTGCAGGCACCTTACAGAAAACATATACCGGTGCTGATTTTAATGCGTTAAGCGGTGTGCAACTCCTGCTGCCAACAGGTACGGCCAGTACAATCGCTGTAAGGTTAAAAGCAGAAGTAAACCAAAATACGGGAGTGGCCTCTACCATTAAACCGGTTTACTCCACCATCACCATGACGGTAAATCCATACAAAGCCATTGTAGAATATCCGGCATTGCTCGTTAAAGGAGGTAATTCATGGAAAACACCAGCAACAAGAACCAATGGTTTTCTACTTGCATCTTCCAAATTTAACAGTAAATATGAAGGTTACCTGAACCTGCCTAATGCAGATGGTTATGGTGGTGATGCTTTTCAACTGGTATCAACCCTGGATGCGAGTAAAGTGTACGGCTGGGGCGGAACTGCAACAACCATGAGCTTGAACAGTGGTAATTTATACCTTTCACCTTCACCAGCTTATATGAAAGTAAATGCTGATGTAGATGCTTTAACCATCACTTATACACCGGTAAAGTTTTTCATCTCTGGAGATGATAATGGCTGGAGTACCTCTGCTACACCATTGAATTACAATGCCACAACCGGAAAACTGGAAGCCGCAAACGTAGCACTAACCGCCGGAAAATCATTTGTATTTACCTGTAATGGTGGTTATGATATTAGCTATAAGGTTGATGCCTCTGGCAATTTGGTCTTTGCAGGTGCACCTGTGTGGGGTGGAATCAATATTCCGGTTACCAAAACAGGCGTGTTTACCGTTACTTTAGATTTAAGTGCGGGCGACGGAAACTATACTTATACCATTAAATAAAATGAATATGTTCATAAAATATATAAAAGGAATCAAATGGTTTACTTTAGTGGTGATCATGATTTTAACAGGTTTTGGCTGCAAGAAAACCATTAAAGGTGAAACGCAATTTTACCCTGAGGCTGATGTGGTAGGCACCTATGCGAAAGGTGCCGATGTAAGTTGGGTAACCGAAATGGAAGCCACAGGGCGGAAGTTTTTCAACAGCGCCGGCGTGCAACAGGATCTGTTCAAAATTCTAAAAGATAAAGGCATCAATACCATTCGTTTAAGGGTTTGGGTTAATCCGACTTCCGGATATTGTAATACCGCCGATGTATTGGCCAAAGCAAAACGGGCGAAGGCTGCGAACATGCGTGTGCTGATCGATTTTCATTACAGCGATACCTGGGCAGATCCTGCGCAGCAGAACAAACCTGCAGCTTGGGCCAACCAGGATTTTACCACTTTAAAAGCTTCTGTTCGCAGTCATACCGTTGCCGTTTTAACTGCTCTGAAAGCAGAGAACATTATCCCGGAGTGGGTGCAGGTGGGGAATGAAACCAATGATGGTATGTTGTGGAATGATGGAAAGGCATCTTTAAGCATGAAAAATTTTGCCGAATTAATTCAGGCAGGTTATGAAGGTGTGAAGGCTGTAGATCCAGCTTCTAAAGTAGTAGTGCACATAGCCAATGGATATGATAATAGTTTATTCAGGTGGATCTTTGATGGATTAAAAGCAAATGGTGCTAAATGGGATGTAGTGGGCATGTCGCTTTATCCAACTGCAGCAGATTGGTCTGCAAAAAATACCCAGTGTTTAGCCAATATGAATGATATGGTTACACGTTATGGTTCTGAAGTGATGATCTGTGAGGTGGGGATGCCGGTTACGGAAGCTTCTGCCTGCAGGGATTTTATTAAGGATATTATGGCGAAAAATAAATCGCTTGCCAATAACAAAGGCTTAGGTGTTTTTTACTGGGAACCACAATCATACAACAGCTGGAATGGCTACAAGTTGGGGGCATTTGACGATTCCGGTAAACCTACCGTTGCGATGGATGCCTTTTTGCCTTAATTTGCAAGTTATTTAAACCGCAAACATTCTTCTCCAGTAAAAGGGTGCCCAAAGCGTGGGATGGTTATGAAAAAAATACGTTTGATCAAAAACTTCTTACTTACATGATTTTAAATAAACAATATTTATTTATTCTGTTCTTTATTTTGATGTCTGGCTTTGTACGGGCACAAAATAAGCAAGGCATTTATGTAGACGCCAAAGGGGTGATCCGCTGGGAAAAGAATCATCAGGAAGCTGCATTTTTCGGTACCAATTACACAGCGCCTTTTGCATATGGTAATCGGGCTATTTTGAAAACGGGAATCAGTGCAGAACAAGCTATTAAAGATGATGTTTACCATTTCTCCCGCTTAGGTTTAGATGCCTTCAGGGTACATGTATGGGATACGGAGATTTCAGATTCACTGGGAAATCTATTGAACAATGAACATTTACGCCTATTCGATTTTTTACTGGCGGAACTGAAAAAGAGAAAAATTAAAACATTGGTCACACCCATTGCTTTTTGGGGCAATGGATACCCGGAAAAAGATGAACGTACCGGAAGTTTCTCCAGTAAATACGGTAAACATGATGCCTTAATTAATGAAGCAGCCTTTAAGGCACAGGAAAACTACCTGAAGCAATTCTTCAAGCATAAAAACCCATATACGGGGTTAACCTATCAGCAAGATGCTGATATTCTGGCCACAGAAGTTAACAATGAACCACAGCATAGTGGGCCACCTGAACGCACAACAGAATACATCAACAGAATGGTGAGTGCCATTAAAAGTACCGGATGGACCAAACCCATTTTTTACAACATCAGCGAATCGCCTAAATACGCTTCAGCTATTGTTAAAGCCCATGTTCAGGGTCACAGTTTTCAGTGGTACCCAACTGGTTTAGTAGCAGGTCATACCTTAAAAGGCAATTTTCTGCCGAATGTAGCTGCTTATAAAATTCCATTTGATACCATTCCTGCCTTTGCCAACCGCGCAAAAGTGGTGTACGAATTTGATGCAGGAGATGTGATGACACCTATCATGTACCCTGCCATGGCTAAAAGTTTTAGGGCAGCAGGTTTCCAGTGGGCTACACAATTTGCTTATGATCCAATGGCTACAGCCTATGCGAATACTGAGTACCAAACCCATTATTTAAACCTGGCTTATACGCCTTCAAAAGCCATTAGCTTATTAATCGCCTCCAAAGCATTTCATCAACTTCCCCGATTAATTAAGCCCGATAGTGAAATCAGTTTTGGTGCCTTTAAACTTGATTACAGAAAAGCACTCAGCGAAATGAATACGGCAGAAGCTTTTTATTATACCAATTCCACCGTTTCGAAGCCAGTTAATGTTCAGAAGCTTCAGCATATTGCAGGTGTTGGCAGTTCGCCTGTAGTTCAATACCAGGGCCATGGTGCTTATTTTCTTGATCAGGTTGCCAATGGGATCTGGCGTTTAGAAGTGATGCCTGATGCCATTCCACTCAATGATCCTTTTGCAAAAGCTTCGCCTCAAAAAACGGTCACACAAATTGATTTTAAAAATTCAGTAATGGAAGTTAAACTGGATGATTTGGGCGCAGCATTTGAAATTAAAGGCTTAAATGTTGGTAATGAGTATGCTGCCAAAACAAATACCAGTCAATTCAATATTTCTCCCGGAAGTTATTTGCTCGTAAAGAAAGGGGTAAAATCGTTATGGAAGGCTAAGGATGCCTATCAAAATATTGTCCTTGGCGATTTCGTCGCTCCTAAGGCCAGCTTAAAAGGTGTTTTTGTTAAACATCAACCTTTAAAAACGGCAAGTGAAAATGTAGATCTGGCACTTAAAATGGAAATTTTTGGTCTTCATCAAAAAGATTCTGTTTATGTGGAATTGAACAATGCGTTTGGTCAGTGGAAAAGTATCGGTTTAAAGCAAGTTGGTTCCTGCCAGTTCATGGCAATTGTTCCTGCCGAAATGGTAAAACCCGGAGTATTAAATTACAGCATTATTGTTCACCAGGCCAATGGAAAATACCTTACTTTTCCAGGGAATGTTTCAGGTAACCCCGATGCATGGGATAAGCTGGAAACGGAACGCTACCAGATTTATGTAGCTGCGAAAAATTCACATCTGGAAGTTTTTAATCCTGAATCAGACCGTAATAACATCAATATTTATAATCCGGATTGGAAGAATAATAAAATGGAATTTACTTCCTCTGAAAATCCGCTAAACCTGGAATTAAAGCTTTCAATGAATGCACCAGAAAAGGCAGCTATGATGGGATTTCAAAGTTTTATTGGCGATTACCTGTCGGGAAGAATGACTGACTTATCAGACGTGAGAACATTGGTGATCCGAATGAAATCAAACCTTAAAAATACAAAAGTGAAAGTGGGGCTAATTGATGCCGATGCACATTTCTTTTCAAAAGAGATTTCAGCTGACCGCGATTTCCAGGAAATAGAGATTCCGTTAAACCAGTTGAAAGCAGATCAGCAATTGTTATTGCCACGACCATATCCTGGCTTCCTGCCTTTATATTATCAGTCGCCAACAAAAGCGGGGTTTGATTTAAACTTAATCGAAAAACTGGAAGTTACCTTTGGTTATAACAACAAAATTCAACCCGTTAACTTAACCATATCATCTGTTTATTTTAAATAAGCTGATGAAGTGGACCATTGGTTTACCTTTATTTTAGCTTGATACCTTATTCTATTATATTGATCCTTTATGAAAATTTATTCCTTAAAAAGTACGCTGATCATCTTTTTCCTATTCACTGTTACGTTTACTTCATTTGCACAAAATAGAACTGAACAACTGCTTACTGACGGATGGAAGTTTTTTAAAGGTAAAAACGAAGCCGCATTTGCAAAAGATTTTAATGATCGGGCCTGGAGAAATGTTATCGTTCCGCATGATTGGGCAATAGAAGGACCTTTTGATAAGGAAATTGATAAGCAAATGGTGGCCATTGTGCAAAATGGCGAATCAAAGCCGAGTGAGAAAACCGGACGCACAGGTGCATTGCCTTATATCGGTGAAGCATGGTATCGCAATACATTTAGCTTGCCGGCCAGCGCAAAAAACAAACAGGTAATTTTGCAGTTTGATGGGGCAATGAGTGAACCCAAAGTGTATTTAAATGGTGTTAAAGTGGGTGAATGGAATTACGGTTACAACTACTTTTATATAGATATTACTGATCATGTACTTGCCGGAACAAATAATGTATTAGCGGTTCACCTGAGTAATCAGCCAAAGTCTTCAAGATGGTATCCTGGTGCAGGCTTGTATCGCAATGTTCGGTTGATTACTAAAAATAAAGAAAACATTGAACAGTGGGGCGTAAGCATTACTACGCCAGAAGTAAGCAAGGAGTTCGCCAAGGTAAATATCAAAACCAAACTTTCTGCTCCAGGGGCTAAACTGATTACCAGGATTTTAGATGGCCAGGGGAAATTGGTTAATACAGATACAGCCAAAACATACTTCGGTAATGAAGCCGATCAAAATATTAAACTATTAAATCCAAATTTATGGAGTCCGGAAACACCCAATCTTTACACGGCTGTTTCTGGGTTATATGATGGAAATAAACTCTTAGATGAAGTAACTACCCGTTTTGGTGTTAGATCAATCAGCTACCTTGCCGGAACGGGCTTTAGTCTAAATGGAAAGGTTAGGAAGTTTAAGGGCGTTTGCCTGCACCATGATTTAGGTCCGCTGGGTACGGCGATTAATGTTGCTGCATTGCGCAGACAACTGCTGATTTTAAAAGATATGGGTTGTAATGCCATTCGTAGTTCGCACAATATGCCATCTTTAGAACAACTGGAATTGTGTGACGAACTTGGTTTTATGTTCCTGGCCGAAACTTTTGATGAATGGGCAAAGCCAAAAGTAGAAAATGGTTATCACCGCTTTTTTCAGCAAGATGCGGAAAAGGATATTGTGAATTTAGTGAAAGCCACTAAAAACCATCCCTGCATTGTAATGTGGAGCTCGGGCAATGAAGTGCCAGATCAGTTTGGTGCAGAAGGTGTGAAAAGAGCCAAATGGCTACAGGAAATTTTCCATAGAGAAGATCCAACACGTCCGGTAACAGTAGGCATGGACCAGGTAAAAGCCACCATGGCTTCTGGTTTTGGTGCCTTGCTGGATATTCCGGGTTTAAACTACAGGGTACATTTATATGATGAAGCCTATAAGGCATTTCCTCAGGGGATGTTATTGGGTTCTGAAACGGCTTCTACTGTAAGTTCAAGAGGGATTTATAAGTTCCCTGTAGTGCAAGCTAAGAACAAAACTTACCCTGATTTCCAGAGTTCATCTTACGATCTGGAATGTTGCGACTGGTCTAACGTGCCGGATGATGACTTTGTAATGCAGGACGATAAGCCCTGGGTAATCGGCGAGTTTGTATGGACAGGTTTTGATTACCTGGGTGAGCCTACACCATATGATGAAAGCTGGCCTTCAAAAAGTTCTTATTTTGGGATGTGTGATCTGGCCGGGATTCCAAAAGACCGTTATTTCCTGTATAGAAGCAGATGGAATACAGAAAAGCCAACCTTACACTTACTTCCGCACTGGAATTGGGAAGGCAGGGAGGGGCAAACCACACCCGTTTTTGTTTACACAAATTATGAAAGCGCAGAACTTTTTTTAAATGGGAAAAGCTTAGGAGTGCAAAAGAAAAATAAGGCCACGCCTCAAAACCGTTACCGTTTAATGTGGATGGATGTAAAATATGAGCCGGGTACATTGAAAGTGGTAGCCTATGACAAAAATGGTAAAGCTGTGGCAGAGGAAACAAAAACAACCGCGGGTAAACCTTACCGCATTGTGCTTGATCCTGACCGTAAACAGATAACTGCTGATGGAAAGGACATTTCTTTTGTAACGGCAACAGTGGTTGATAAAGATGGAAATCCTTGCCCCACAGCCAATAACAGATTGGATTTTGAAATAAAGGGTGAAGGGATTTTTAAAGCGGTTTGTAACGGCGATGCCACTTCACTTGAAATGTTTGATAAGCCAAAAATGAAACTTTTTAGCGGAAAGCTGGTCATCCTGGTGCAGTCTACACGCAGAAAGGGCAGTATGGTATTAAAAGTTAAAGGTAAATCACTAATCAGTGGGACAGTAGAAATTTCTGCCCAAAAATAGTAGCCAATTATTAAATACTGCTTAAAAATAAACCTGATTGATGTTTCATAAAATCATTGATTTTATGAAACATCAATCATAAAGTTTAATTAGCTTATTGCTTGGAATGGCTTGATTTTATTTCCTCTTCCTTTCTTAAGCTTTCCTTGTGAATGGCATTAAAAACTTCGGTTACAAAATTTGGTGATAAATCATACTTTTTACCTGCTGCTATATTTTTTTCCAGCACCTGCTGAAAGCGTGCAGCCTGCAAAGGTGGGATGTTGTTCTTTGCTTTATAAATCCCTATCTCTTTCACCACAAGTTCACGCTGCCCTAATAGCTCAATAAGTTGCTGATCTAAAGAATCTATTTTTTTTCTATTACTTTCCAATGGGTTCATGGTAGAAGATGGAGAAGTTGATTGTGCAAATACGCGGTTGCTTCCAATGATTAACAAGGTAATTATTAAATATTTTTGAAGTTTCATAACCCATTAACGTCAATTGTACCTCAATTAATATGAAGAGCAACAGTTAGTGTTTCATCAAAAGCAGGTTGAAGTCAGGTTTAATATTAAATAAAGAATTGCATTGCAATTTTTTAACATAAACGATCTTTTTCGATCGTTCATCGACTAATATCATGAATATATCTATATGCTTATCTAATTTTTCACAGAGATCTTATGTTTGCATAATAGTTTTCATCCCTGATTAAACACAAACAAATTGGTTGCCGTTTCGCATAAATGCCCTAAATGTAAGAACCCTGAAATTTACAGGGTGAAAAGAGGATTTCTTTTCAGTTCAGTATTCACGTTTATTCCGGTAAGGCGGTTTAAATGTTACCGTTGCTTCAACAAATTCTATATTTTTTAATTTATAATTTTTAGTTTTAATTCAGCCGATTGTTTAGCGACATCGGCTTTTTTGTGAAAAGATCAAAGCTAAAATTCGCAATTGATTTTAATGAGAAATTTAAATTTTATATTAGTTGCTTCGCAGTATATAGACTTGAGGGAGATGGATGATTATTTAATAGGCTGATTTTATAAATTGATTATAGAGTAGATGGGCGAATGTAGGTCTCTAGCAGATCCTTGGGTAACTTTTTATCCAATCCTGGATAAATTTCACAGAAATAATTAAATCTGGTGGTGTGGTTGCGCATTCGAAACAACGTATTTCTGTTATTGGTATCCTGAATCATTTTCAGGTAGATGTGTTCAATCATATGCTTTTCCATATTGGGAAAATAAACACCTATTTCTTCCAGCTTTCTCTGACTGATTTCAAGTACCTCAGCATATTCTATTGCTTCAATGAAAAATACATCAGGAAGGATAGACTTAATATCAGAAGGTTTAATGATACTTTCACTATGGCCTAGCCAGATATTTATTCTTTCATTTTGTTCGTGGATAAAAAAACCATTGAGTATGCCATATACCGTGAATAAAATTCTGTCATCATCTTTTTTATTAGGGAAGGATAGCTGTCCTCCAGGATTTATTTTAATGAGTTTGGTATGCCGGTATACTTGCTTCAATGCATGCCGATTCATATTAAAAGCTCCGAAAATTTTTAAAAAAGCTCGCGCCTTAGCTATATTCATCTTTATTTCTTTTAAATAAAACATCTTAATTCTAAGTTTTTTACATTGTGATAATTTTTTGTACCTGTTGCTGTTTTGATGAGATTTATGCTATTGTTAAAAGACTGGAAATGTAATGTGTCTTTTATTTTTTTGTTGAACTGCATAGGAAAGATTTTTTGATAGATTTACTAATAGATTTTTGTTTAGAAAACAGACTAGCAGACAAATAAAATCAGTATAAAATCCGGGTGTAAAATCTACATTTGTAGAAAAGAAATCCCCCTTGATATGAGCATTCATCATAATAGATTAGGAATAGACTATAAAAACGTAAAACTTTGAGGAATAAAAATAGGGATTTTAATCCCTATTATAAAATAAATATTTTCTTTTTATTGCGGATAATAATTTTTGCATTAAAATTGTGTCAAGCTGGTTGATGAAAGGGAAGCATAAACGCAATGAACGGGGGATATCGATTCTAGCTAAAAATATAAGAAGATACAGAAAGCTAAAATTACTTACAATTGAAGAACTATCTAATCTGATTGATGTTGATTATTCTCAAATTAGTAGAATGGAAAGGGGCTTAGTGAACCCTAATATATCGATTATTTTCGATATTGCAACAGCCTTAAATATTTCTCCTGGCCTGCTCTTAGAAGAGTAACTTCGGCTAACCTTAATCCTGGCAATATTTACAATTTAAATTCTTGTGCTAATTTTGATGCTTGAAAAATGAGTATCATCCTAAAAAAAAAGTGTTAAAATCAGATGCATTTAAGATTAAATCTGCAAGAATTAAAAATCTGAAAAAAATATTTCTGAATTGATTAAAGATGTTTTTTTTATTGCAATTAATGAGATTTTTTATAGGGTTTTAAAAAGATTTAAATAGAAGTAATATAGCTTTTTTTATATGTATGGTTACCTTTACTTTTTTTAATATTAAAAAAAGTATAATTATCTGTTATTCAGTATAATTATAAGATGGGTGAAACTTCGCTATAGATAGTCTTGAAAATTTACATTTCGACTGACGAAGTTTTTCTTACATGCTATCCCGTTGAAACTTTGAAAGTCGATTGAGCAAACTAGCGATATTTTAAAAAGTAAAAGCGGTGGCGAAAATCGCCAGTTAAGATAAAGTGATTAATAAGCAATTAAAATAAGCTCTATTTTCTTCCGATAAGGTGTACAAAGGGCCTGACTATTTTTTGTCCATCCTGAGCGATTACTTCTTCCGTCATTTGCTTCACCTCAATATCTCCAAAACCGGCGGTCCTGTAAAAAGTTTTCAGTTGATTAACTGTGTAGAAATTGAAATCAGTTTGTGTCCACGGAAGATCTTTTCCAAATTTTTGTTCAATAAACGACAGGTTAAATGTTCCGCCAGGGCGCAATACGCGATGAATTTCTTTAAAGGTGCCTATAGGATCAACCCAAAAATAGATAGTATTTGCATTAAAACAGCAATCAAAAAAATTGCTTTCAAAATTAAATTTTTCACCTTCCTTCGTACTGATAAATTCAGCATGGCCTTCATTTAATTTCAAGGTTTGCAATGGGGGTATTTCTTCCATAGGCTTATCCGAAAAGCTAACTCCAGAATAACTAATCCCTTTAACTTGCTGAAAAAGAAATGGTAAATGTTTACTGTTTTGATAATCAAGTTCCATAATAAAAGAATGATCTGTCAGCCTCAGTTCTTCTATCGTTTTGAATATGATATTTTGATTCTTTTGTTCGATGTCAGGATTTTTTTTCCTTCTATGGTTGTGTTTAAAATCCTGCCTTTGTTTACTGGTTTTTATATAATCGATTGGCTTATCCATATTGCTTTGTATCCTTTCTCAAAAAATCTATTATGGGCGTTAATTTTTCGAGTTTAATCGTTAGACAAAGTTGAATAATGGCTTGCGAAGGGATTTACACAAAAAGGATTTTTTTTTACAGGAAATGTAAATTTTGATAATCGTTTCGTCAAAATTCCTTTTTTTTTATGATTATTGTCAGTATGGGGATTAATGTTGGAAAAGACTATGGAAGATGGAATAATGTTGGAGGAAGTTTTGAGCAGTTTCCAGATCAAAAGCAATTTATTAAAGAAAGCAAAGACCAGTACCATTTTTCATTCAGTGATGCTGAATTGCTTCAAATAACTACTCCGGATGTTTATATCGTTTACGGAGATATTCTATTCAAAAGACATCAACTTTATTTTAGTCCCGCTAATGAGGTACCGGATATGGTTAAGTTGCGTTTTACGCTATCTGGAAATGGAACGATATATAATAAGGTAAACCAAAAGCGATATCACTTTAGTTCCAACCAGCAAAATATTATCTATATGCCTGAACTAGATGGTACAGGAGAATATAATACACAGCAGAATTACCGTTTCTTTGAAGTACATTTTGCTAAAGAAAAGTTTTTGCAACTGGCAGAAAATTCGAATAAGGCACTTCAAATTTTAGCTGATCACTTGGATAGTGGACGTTATGCACAGGTTGCTGAACAAGATTTGCCAATTACATGGGCCATGCAAAGCTGTCTGCAGGATATCCTCAATTGTACCTATACAGGTAGATTAAAACTCCTCTACATTGAATCTAAATGTACAGAATTACTGGTACTTCAGGCCGAATCATTTGAAAAGGCAATGACTAATCAGAATATATCCTTACCATCTGCTTATGATAAAGACTGTATTTTTTTTGCAAGAGACTATCTGATTGAGCATATTCACCAGCCACCTTCTGTTGCTGAATTGGCTAAGATATGTGGTATTAATGAATTTAAACTTAAGCAAGGTTTTAAGGGCATGTTTGATAAGAGCATATTTGGTTATTTAAGTGATCACAAATTAAATCATGCTAAAATGCTCCTTCTTCAGGGAACATCCATAAAGTCTGTTGCATTTCAGATGGGCTATTCTTCTGTTCATCATTTTAGTAATGCGTTTAAAAATAAGTTTTCGATTTCACCAGGTAAGGTGAAAAATTGATAGAGAAATTTAATTTCTTCTGGTAAAGTAGTTCATGCTCAATTTATGTTGAGTTTTCGGTTCACTCTAAATAAAAACATATAGCTGGCGAAGCAGCATATAAATCCTAAACAGCCCATTAAGCTATAAACAAAACTAACCGATAGTTTACCACTGATCAACGTAAAAAATAAGATCCCCAGAGAAACAATGCCACTGTCTGAAATTAATACCGACATTACTTTCCCCCTGATTTCTGTTGGTGTGTTGAGCTGAAAGATGCTGCGGCCGGTGCTTCTGAATAATTGACTCATTAATCCTAATGCAAAAATGATTAGAAAAAGGGATAGCGAAGTGCCTGCAAAACCCAATAAAAACAAGAAAAAGCAAGAAAGCATTCCCATCCATGGCCATAACCGGAATAGCTGATCTTGAGTGATGTATTTCAGCAAGAGTCCACCCAGTACTGCGCCAAAGGCTTCAGTTGCACTAATCACCCCAAATGATTTTGCATCTAAATGGAGTGTGTTTTTTACCAATAGCGGAAGCATGGCGCCAAATGGAAAAAGAAAAAACATGAGTGTAACACTCAATATTAAACTGTTGCGTAAAACAGGAGATTGCCTGATGTAAGAAATCGCAAAGATGTAGCCTTTCTTTGCAAGCCCCTTACTGGTGCCATTTTTATGGATGGGTATGGCAGGGAGCAAAAAAAGGATTAAAAAAGAGGGTATTTGTAAGCAAAAATCTGCAATTAGTAGGGGTGTGATTGACACGACTGATAGCAAGTAGCCCGCAAAAACCGGAGCAAAAATGGCCGCCAGGTTTAAACTGGAAGCATAAAAACCAACGGCCTTTGCTATGTTTTCTTTCTTTACAATATCTGGCAGCAATGCATTTCTAATACTGGGCTCTGCACTGTCAAAAACATTTCGTAAAAAAACAACCGCTACAATATAGATCCAGTGTAAATCAGATAGGTTCCAAATCACTAAAATTTGCAAACCCGTTGTAACCATTAACCCGGAATATACCCCGATAATCAGCTTTTTACGGTCCATTCTGTCGGCAAAATAACCGCCTACAAAACTCATGAAAAACCGGGGAACTGTTCTCGCAAAAAATACCCAGCCCAGTACTTCTGCAGATCCTACTGAATCTACAATATACCATCCCAGTGCAGAAAGCGTCATGTAATCGCCCAATGCACCAATAAATGAACAGATCAGAAATTTAGGATAAAACGTGCCTGACAGATCTTGATCTGCCAGGTTGTTTTCTGTTTTTTTATTAAAAAATAGCGCCATTAATTAATATTGAACATTGGGTTGGGAATGGCCTGGTATAAAGTTTTCTCTGCAATGCGCATTTTTAAAAGGGGTTTTATCATTAACGAAGGACTAAAAAGCATTTCGCAAAAGTCATTCTTTACCTGATCTGGCACTTTACAACTTTGGATGATGCGCATACTCGTAGCTTTAACTTTTCTCCAAATCTGCTGCTCAGGTATGGCGTAGGCACTGGCCGTACAGCTAATAATGCCACCAATAAGGTTATTGAAAAGTGTATGCATCAATTCGCTCACGGTATCTTTATAATTCATAAAAGTTGATGCTTGTCCATAAAAAAGGTGTTTCTGTTCGATAAAGGAAGGGGAGATGTCTACCACTTGTACACTGCCAAGATCTCGGTAAGCCAGTGCACAGGCCTGATGAGATTCATCAAAAACGATCATGGTATTTTGTCCGTGAAGGTCAAGAGCGATACCTTCGTAAAGAAATACTTCTAGTGGCATAGCTAATAGGGTTTCAATCAAACGGTCAAGGTAAATTTCTGCTGATAATTTGGACTGATCAATGAACTGACAAAGTAGCGGTATTGGGTGTAATTTAGTGCAATGTGTTAAAGCCGCTGCAACAATCATAGTTTCTTCTGGTAAACAATAATTAATGGGATCATTTCTTAAAAGAAAAGATAGACCTGGATTTGTTTCTCCCTGAATTTTAAAATGCGCCGCACAAACATCACCGATCATTCGTCCACTTTTATTTGCTAAGGAAGGGATTCTCTGCACCATAGCCGGAATCCGTTTACTAAATTCAATACCGTTATATAAATCGCGGAGCGTTAAGGATCTTTTAACACTGGTAGCCTGAACATTAATAGGAACCTTAATATGGTAGAATGGCTGGTTTGGAGTTGCAGGTAATAGTGCTGTTCTCATTGATAAAGTGGGCAGAACTTCCATTGCTTCATCATCAAGTTTAAATAAAACCCCACGGTCGATGTGCGCCTTATATACTTTAGAAATAACGTGTTCGTACTGCCAGGGGTGAACCGGCATAATTAGGTAATCCTCGGCTTGTTTATGCGATAAAAGTTCAGCACTGTATTTGGTCCAGATATCAATTTCGTCAGAATGTACCAGATGTGATCGATGTATAGCAAGAAGTTGTAAATTAACCTTCGGTGAAAATTCTGGACTATAGGCCGATACATCTTGCCTGGAAAATCCCATTTTGGTTTTGGCGCAAACATGAATGGGGTGCCCCTTAAAAGGTATAATTTCTGAATTTAATAATGTTTCCCGTTGCTGAAAAACAGATTGCTTTGCTAAAATTGATGCTTTAATGTAGTGGCTGACCTGATCGGTATGTTCCGCTTCATGATCAAATGCCATAGCCAGATGATCTAAGCAGTTATTGATTTCTGCCCTGATTTTTTCGCTACAGGCATCATCCGTTTTCCATAAATCCAGGATACAGTTTAATAGTGCCATCACATTAAGCTCTGTTAAATCACCATTATTTCTGAGTAATACTACTGATAAATAAACCGTAATATTCTTGTCATTTGCTTCTATGCAGGTTAAAACTCCACCATTGGAAGGAAGAACAATCCGCCTTACTTTAAACTGATCGTTAACGGTGGTTAAAATACGCTGCCGCTGATCTGAACTTTCATTAATTAGCGCATAGAGCAATCTTTGCATCACTTCCTGGCAAGCTTGAGCGTAACCTACTGTTTCAGTTTGCGGCAAAACAGTGGAGTATAATTGTTGGGCTGAGTTATTCATGATGGGCTTTTTTAAATAAATAATCAAGGTATTGCGAAACCACACGTCTGGGTTTTCCTTCGGTTGGATACTCATGATCGACCATGCTAGGGCGGATATTTACTTCGATTACTGCAAATGCAGATTCCCGGTAAGACACTGAGATATCATCGCATCTCAGATCTATCCCAATTACATCAATGGCAGATACCGCTGCTATTTTCTTGGCCAGCTGAAGGTTATCTGGATGAATATCTTCTGTTTTATCAATTGCCAGTGCACCGGCCCAGCCATTTCCACAATAGCTGATGTAAATTTTTTCACCTTCGCCGGGGATATACTGAAAGTTCAGCCCCTGTAATGCCAGAGCCCGTGCCACATCTTCCATCGGAACCGGAGAAAGCATTTTAAAGTTCCGATCATAAACGGCTGTGCCTTCTGTTTCTCTTTGAGCATTTTCAGTTTCGATCAGCTGCTCCAGATCATCTTTTCCATTGCCGGTTACATAAGCCCATTCATTTAATAGCACGCCAGCAAGTTCATCTCCGATCAGTAAAATCCGGTAATCCTTACCTGCTGCCTGACGTTGAAGAATGGCATGGCTACTTACTTTTCGCACATTTAAGAAAGCATGCTCCAATTCTTTTTGATTGGAGATATTCATGTGAATTTCAACGCCCTTATTGGTGTCAAATGGTTTAATTACCAAAGGTTTATGTTTCTCTAGGAATAATCTGGCATCTTGTTGAAGATCAGTACAGAACATAAATTCAGGAATAGGGATTCCGTGGCTGTGAAGCAAAGTATTGGTGGCCAACTTGTTTTCTGAAATGGTAGCTGCCATATGGCTTACATATGGAGACACGCCACGGTTGATGAAAATTTTATGGTCTCCTTTTTGAAGCACAAAAATCTCTTCATCTCCTGGCACCAAAAGTTCACAGCTGATGCCTTGTTCCTCACACCTTTTCTGTATCAGGACACTATGTATATTTTTAAATCGCATGTTGATCGGTAGATTATAGGTATAACTTATCGTTTAAAATTTCATAGCGAGAGAACCAATAATCTGTCTCAGCATTTGTGGCTGTGCATCACTGTTCCAATACTTTTGGTTAGATAGGTTATTCATTTTAACCGAGGCAGTCCAGGTTGGTTTATTATAACTAACTGCTGCATTTAATACCGTATAAGAAGGTATGGTAATAGTGTTTGCAGCATCCCAGTATACATCACTTACATAATTGCCACCAAAGCCACCACCAAAATTTTTCAAAAATCCACTAACACATTGATAATTCATCCAAAGGTTAAATACCTCACCTGGAGCACCTGCAACTTTTTTCCCGATCAGAGAGGGCTCGCCTGATATAAATTTGTTGCTATTTCTGGCATATCCGGATATAATGTAAAAATGATCAACAGGCTCTGCATTCAATTCTGCTTCAAAACCCTTGCTTTTTTGTGTACCACCCTGTAAGCTGAAGTTATTGTTATCGGTATAAGTGGCATTATTAACCTTGATATCGTAAAAACTTAAAGTAAAACCTAAATGTTTGTTTAATAGATCTGTTTTCACCCCGCCTTCCCATTGGTTGGCTTGCTTTGGTTTTAGTCTGAAAGTACTTCCATCAGGCTGGGTAACTGGCCCCTGATTTAGAAAACCATTCATGTAATTTCCAAATACAGAAACTTTTTGATCTACGATTTGATAAATCATTCCGAATTTAGGAGATAAGGCCGTTTGCTGGTAGTCATCCTTTACCGGAAGACTATTCTCAATGCTGGCCTTATTTACAAACTGATCTAATCGCAAACTTGCCATTACAAGAAGGCGCTCTGTTAGGTTAATGACGTCAGAGGCATATAGACTATAATTGGTTTGTGTATTCTGGTAATAGCCAGGTTTAGTGGCTGCCATCAGGGCATTGGCACGCTGGGCAAATAATGGAGAGAAATTTTTATTTACATTAATGGTATCATAATTAAAATAAGCATAGTTCAACCGGGTAATGGTACTCGTAAAATCTGCTCCAATAACTGCCCGGTTACGCATTTTGCCTATTTTAAAATCACCGTTAAAATTTTGTTGAAATTGAATGAATGAAAGTGTACGGGCACTATACATCCCAATATTTCTGGTCATGGTAGAATCCGTCAGCCACCTTGGATAAAGCTGATTGGCATAATCTACATAACCATTACTGAAATTTAAATTGGTAGATGAAACCCATTGATCAGACAATTTGTAGCTTGCCTTAGTAAAGAAATTAGAAATGGTTGTTTTAGAATCCACATCATCACCACCTATATATTTTTTGTAGTCAATAGGGATATCTTTGAAATTTTTAAAGGTAGTATTGGGACCAAATGATGGGTAGGGCTGCTGTGTTCTGGTTACTGCTGCAAATTCAGCATCAACCAGGAAAGTAAGCCTGTCGTTTACTCTATAAAGAAAACTTGGGGCAGCACTTATACTTTTATAGCGTCCGATATCCTGAAAACTATCTTCTGCATGATAAGCCGCATTTAGCCTGAACAATGATGTTTTTGATGAATTTAAAGGGGTATTGATATCAGCAGTCACCCGCATCAGGCTATTGCTACCCGTAAAAACGGCCACTTCAGTTGATGCTACAGGATTTGGGGTTTTAGTAATTTTATTAATTAAGCCACCAAATGATATCGCACTAGATCCAAAAAGTGTTCCGGCGGGTCCTTTTATCACCTCTACCCGTTCAATATTAATGGGGTCAGACTCTGCCCGATATTGAGTAACCATGCCATTTCGGATCGCATTTCGGGTATCGAATCCTCTTATCCAGGCGCTTACTGTACCGATAGGAGTGTAGTAAGCCACTACTCCAGCAGCATTATTAATTACATCCTTGCTATTAAGCGATAATTGGTTACGAATAAGTTCTTTTGGAATAACGGAATAAACCTGTGGATTCTCCAGGTTTTTTAATGGGATTCTGGCTACCTGATCACTTTCCTTATAAATATATTTATGTGCCCTGAGTGCACTAACCGCTACTTCATCCAGTTCCTTTGTGGTTTCACTGATTACAAAATCCACATTTACGTTTTCGCCATATTTTATCTCAACATTTTTAGACTGACTTTGGATGCCTATAGCAGAAAGTTGAATCATTTGATTTCCTAAAGGGAGATTTTTGATTTTATAATAACCACTTGCATCTGTCAAAGTCACGAGTGACGTTCCTAAAACAGTTACGGTAATACCGGTGGCAGCATGCCCATCCGTAGTGATGATTTTTCCTGTAATGGTTGCTGGCTTTTGTGCCTTAACCATCAGTACTGAGATCAACATTAAAAAAAGTAAGAGTTTGGTTTTCATATCAATTTAAGCTTAAATAAACACTATAGTTATTTAGACTGAATAAAAATAGTAGCCAAAGTTGTGTAATATTTTTGATAGATCAAAATGGAATTTTAGTTGAAATAAAAATATTAGGAAGCTGATAATGATCACAATTTGTTAAACATGCAAAAAGGGATCATCATTTTAAATATTTATTTTTAATCATTCTAAATAAATATTACTTTTACAGCGACATGTTCAAAATAGTTGATAAGGGTATCGCTTTCGAAATGCCATTTGATGAGGAAACATTCAAGGCTGTATTTAAGTGCTTTTGGGAGCGGGTTTTTACCATCTGTAATCACTATACAATGGATAGGGATGATGCTGCTGATCTGACGCAAACCATCTTCCTTGATCTGTGGAAAAACAGGTTGAATCTTGATGCGGATAGTAACCTGGAACATTATTTAAGCAAAGCCGCCCGTTACCAGTCATTCGCTTATTTGCGGAATAAAAGCACCAGGCAGAAGCATATCAAAATCCTTACCCCCAAGAGCGAACAGCAGGCAGATACAAATCCGTATTCCATTATGGAAACTGCCGATACCCAGGCATGGCTTAATGAAGTTATTGCACAACTACCAGAACCATCCAAAACGGTTTTTATGCTTAATCGTTTTGAGCATTTAAGCTACCGTGAAATTGCTGCAAAACGTAATATTACCGAACACACCGTACAATACCATATTTCCAAATCACTTCACTTTATCAAAAAGAAGCTTAGCACTATTGGCTATCAATGGTAATTTAATAGACTGTTATTCAGTTTATTGTATTTATTCTGCAGAAAAAGATATTTTTTGACTAGCATACCCTTTCTATGCCGCTATTATATAGTTGTATGGAGTATATCGACCCAAAATTATTAGAAAAATATGCTGCCGGCCAATGTAGCGAAAGTGAAATCATAGCGGTAGAAAAATGGCTAAACGATCAGCAGAATTTACCTTCGATCGAAGCATCAGTTTTTACGGCAGAGGAGCATCAAGAAACTGAAGCATTTTTATGGTCTCGAATAGAAGCCAGACAGCACATCAGCAAGCGTAAATTTATCATATTTAATAGCAGATTTGGGGCCGCCATTGCGGCATGCATGGTAATGGCGATTGCAACTATATTTTATCTGGCTTATCGTTCAAAGTCTAATGTTCCGGAGCTGATTACTTTCCAGGCAAAAAACGGACATATCGATACACTTTTGTTAACCGATGGCAGTCGGGTTATTCTGAATGCTGGCGCAAAACTAATCTATCCCAAAGAATTTAGTGGAGCTTCCAGGGAAATACAATTGCTTGAAGGCGAGGCCTTTTTTGAAGTGCAGAAAAATCCTGCTAAGCCCTTTATTGTTCATACCGATAGTACTGAAGTGAAGGTATTGGGAACTAAATTCAATATTAATAAATCAGGAGATAAAATTTCAGTGATTTTAAAGGAGGGGAAGGTTGCTTTTAAAAAAGGGAAAGACGCTGTTATTCTTTTACCAGGACAAAGGGCAATGTATAGCGCTGCAAATGGCATTTCAATGCCTGATCAGGTTAATATGAACCAATATTTATCATGGCGGGCTGGAGTACTTTGGTTTGAAGACAGGCCAATGGATGAGGTTTTAGATGCTTTGGGGAAACGATACGACCTTAAATTCGTAGTGAAGCAACATCACATTAATCAGCTACTGTTTACCGGAAAGATCAAGACAGAAAATGCAGCCGAAGCTTTGAAACTAATTATGCTTAGTTCAAATCTCCACTTTAAGAGTGTTGGCGATCGAACCATAAACGTGTATTAGTACAAATAGATTCATCCAATCGGCAGAGCAATTTATTGAAGTTGGCTGCGATGATCATCAATTTAAAATTCAATTTCTATTCACAGATTTTATAAAAAAAAACATCCTGATATGGATAAAATTTGCCAGCATTTGAGGCAAGCACACATTGCTATTTTCTTTTTCTTCTTATTAATCTCATATGAGGCTACTGCCCAAACACAGCAGATTGCTATCACAAATAAATCTGCAGGTTTAAAGGAAATCTTCAGCCAGGTAGAAAAACAGACAGAATTAACGTTTATCTACACCCGAACAAAAGGAGCCGTTAACCAAGCAGTTAAGCTGAATAAATCTAATTATACTATAAGTGAGCTTTTTCAGGAATTGGAAATGCGGGCAGGGATCAGCATTAGAATGAGTGGAAATCATGTTATTGTGAAGGAACAAGCCAGTGGAACACTAAAAGGTAGGGTGAAAAATGAGTTGGGAGAACCTGTGCCATTCGCAACCCTGGTTGTAACGGGAAGAATGATTCAGACAGATGAAAAGGGGAACTTTTTAATCGCCACTTTGCCTGAAGGTTATCATGTATTAACGGTGTCTTACATGGGCTATGCTACGCAGAAAAAAGCATTTGAACTTAAAGCCAATCAAACTGCCTTCCAGGAAATTATATTATTGCTTGATAATAAAGCATTAAATGAAGTCATCGTGAAAGGAAAAACAGAAGTCCAAAAATTTCAGGAGCGGGGATATCACGCCAACATGCTTGATGCCTCAAAATTTAACAACTCCACCAGAGATTTAAACCAATTATTAAATGTCACCAGCGGCATCCGTATTAGGGAGCAGGGCGGATTGGGATCTAATTTTAATTTTTCCCTAAATGGGCTCTCCGGCAAGGCTGTACGTTTCTTTATCGATGGTATTCCGATGGAAAACTACGGTGTAGGAATGGCGTTTAATAATATTCCTGTTAACCTGGCCAGTAAGCTGGAGGTATATAAAGGTGTGGTACCTGTTGAATTGGGTGCAGATGCTTTGGGTGGTGCCGTTAATATGGTTACCGGAAAGGGAACGGGTAATTATATTGATGCAAGTTACAGCGTTGGGTCTTTCAATACGCATCGTGGTGCTTTAAGCAGTCAATATAGAAATGATTCTACAGGTTTCATCATGAAATTATCTGGCTTTTATAACTACTCGGATAATAATTATATGATGTATAGCAATCCGAAATATGATGCCAGTATTTTATTGCCCGATGGCTCAGGGGGCTTTGAAGAAAGAAATGTGAAACGGTTTCACGATCGTTACCGTTCTGCGATGGTGCAGGGAGAATTGGGATATATTAATAAAAGCTGGGCTGATGTATTTATGGTGGGTTTCCTCTACAATAACCATTACAAGCAGTATCAAACAGGGGCCACACAAGATGTGGTTTATGGGAAAATAGATAGAAGAGGAGATTATATTATGCCATCGCTTCGGTACAAAAAAAGCAACCTGTTGCTGAATGGACTTGATGCTTCGGCTTTTTTAAGCTACGGAATTGATAATTATGCAGTTACAGATACTTCCAGAAGTACTTTTTGGTGGGATGGAAGCCCTTCAAGCACCAACAACAATCATGGTGAATTTGCTGCAAACATCCCTACAACAATTACGCATTTTAGAAATGCATTTCTATTAAGCAGGCTCAACCTGGCTTATCAGGTAAATGATCTTAACAGCATTACTTTGAATTACAATTTTAGTAATGCCAATCGCAAAAGCAATGAAGAGCTTAGTGCTAAATCTTATGCTGAGGCCGGACAATCAAAGTCTGTTTTGGGAATGGCCTGGAAGAATGTAGCCTTCAAGGGCAGGCTAAATACGACAGCATTTGCCAAATTATTCCATTTTAATTTAAGTATAGCTGAAACAATTGATGCCAGGAACCCGATGGCGGCACAGCATAAAAATTACGACGATTTTGGATATGGCTTAGCCAGCAGGTATGCGATAAATGAACATGTTGGTATCCGGGCATCGTATGAACATGCTTATCGTCTGCCCGAGCAGGTAGAAGTTTTGGGTGATGGTGTAAATATTATCGCCAATCTAAACATCCGTCCAGAAAGTAGTCATAATCTTAATTTAGGTTTGGATGTATCAGCCACACATGAGCAACATTATTATCGGTTTGATCTATCTGCTTTTTACCGGAATGCCACAGATTTTATTTATTCTATTCCCTCCGGAAGCTATAGTTCTCAATACCTTAATGAAGGCAAAGTAAGAATTTTAGGAGGTGAGGCTGAAGCACAATATAAATTTAGTGATTTGGTGGAGTTAACACTAAATGCAAGCTATCAACGGTCTGAACAAACACAGGAATATATTTATGGTACACAAACAAGGTATGCCACCTATGGCAATATGATTCCCAATCAACCCTGGTTATTCGGTAATCTTTATTTCTCTTTAGGTAAAAATGACTGGCTGGGTAAGGATACGAGGATACAATTCGACTGGTCGACCCAGTATTTACATAGTTTCTTTTTAACATGGGAGGCCTGGGGAAGTGCGCAATCAAGGAATGTAATTCCTTCGCAATTGCTACATAATGCTGGTATTACTTATTCTTTAAAGCAAAAGAAATATAACATCTCCATCGAATCCAGGAATCTGGGAGATGTGCTGGCCTATGATAACTTCAGACAACAAAAACCGGGTAGATCTTTCAACCTCAAGTTCCGCTATTTTATTCATTAATCAATTATTTTACTATTCAATTCAATATTCATGAAAACTAAAACAATCAAGTCTTCTTTAATCATGCTTTCCATTCTTTTCATGGGGCTGACTTTTCAGTCTTGTAAAAAAAGCACCACATCAGACGAGCCAGAAGTTATTACTGAAAGTACTTTTGGTATTGGTGGTTTCCTTTTAAATCCATCAAGCACCTATGTATTACAAAATGGCTCACTGAGTGCTGGAGAAGTTTCATTTATCGGTAACGGTGCAAATGTAACCAGTGTTGAGCCAGGTTTTTTGGCCTTTATCGCCAGAAACGGAAATTACTATTCTTATAAATCCAGTCAGAACACTTTAACTAAATTCAGTTATGTGAACCAGACGATGCAAAATGTGAAGTCTATTCCATTTGTATTGGCCAATGGCTACCGTTATGGTCATTATTGGGTAGATGATAATACATTATTGATTTATTCACTTGGTGGTGATTATAAAATCCTCAATGTAGAAACCATGTCTGTTACAAAAGAAGGAAACTTCAACTTACCGGCTAAAGCAGGCCTAACCTTTGCCATGATAGGTTTTGTTCATGTAAAGGATAATAAAATTCATGTGGGCTATTATTATGGAGATGATAACTATCCGGCGGCTGTAAAAGCAGGTAAAACAAACTGGGCAACTGGCACGGCTTATTTTGCTGTATATGATTATCCATCAGTGAGTAATCCTGTTTACAGTGAAGATACACGTTCTACTGTTCCGGGAAATGACCGTAACGGCGTTTTGAAGACATTTGTTTATAACGATGATCTTTATATTTTAACTGCTCCATTTGAAATGGTTGGTCAGAACTGGGATAAGCCACATGGCATTTACAGAATCAAAAAGGGAACATCGGTTGTAGATCCGACTTACTTTTTAAACCTTTCCGCTCAATTAAATGGTGATCCTATTTTAGGTGGTGGTTATGCTGGTAATGGAAAATTACTGGTTCGCAGAATTCGCATGGATCTGGCCCTAACCTGGAATTCATACGGTTTTTCTAATACACAAGAATTTCATATTGTGGATATGGCAACAGGATCAATCACTAAATTAAATGTTCCATTAGCGAAAAGCCAGCCAACGGCTCCAAATATTCTTGCTGATAATGGTAAGGTTTACTTTCCGGTAAATACGAAGGATGTAGATGGTAATTTTTATCTCTATAACTATGATAGCGCAACAGGTGCTGTAAACAAAGGGATTAAAATTAATGATGTGGATGGTGTAAACGGTCTTTACAAAATAAAATAAGCGCTTATCTCATAATTAGGGAGCCTAACCAGCTCCCTTTTATTTTATGTCGAAAAAAAATAAATCACTTTTTAGAAGAATCAGTAACTGGTTACACCTGTGGTTAGGTCTGTTTTCAGGAATAGTTGTTTCTGTGGTTTGTTTAACCGCTGCAATTTGGGTTTTTAGAGATGAAATGACAGATGCATTTACGCCCGGTCAGAACATCCTTGAGCAGCAAATGGAATTTCTGAAACCATCAAAACTAACAGAAGCCGGAAAAGCATATATTGATAGCATACAGCAAAATCATTCTGCCGTAATCTATAAACTCGAATACCGCACAAGAGATAAAAGCAGTGTTATCGGCTACTTTGGTGAAAAAGAAGGTGCATATCAGGAGTTGTTCATTAATCCTTATTCGGCTAGCGTACTTTATAACCGAACAACTGAGACTGGAATTGCCAGCTTTAATAACTTCTTAAGATCCGGACACCGTTTTTTTTGGCTCCCCAGGCCTTTTGGTAGCTATTTTGTTGGCAGCTGCTGCATTATATTTCTGATCACCTTAATCACTGGCCTGATCTGGTGGTACCCATCTAAGTGGAATAAATCAACGTTTAATAAAAGTTTTAAAATTAAATGGTGTGCCAAATGGAAACGAGTAAATATTGATCTGCATAATGTGCTGGGCTTTTACACCTTTATCTTTATTATTATTTTAACAGTAACGGGAATTGTATTTACTTTTAAGTGGTTTGATAACGGCTATCATTGGTTAATTACTGGCGGCAGCCCAAAAGTAGAACACCAGAAAAAGAGCCTTTCAGATACAACCATTGTCCAATCCAGATATTTGCACCCGGAAGACCAACTTTGGAAGCTTTTTAAAAGCAAAGATCAGATAAGAATAATGTATCCTCAGAATAGGAAAGATGTTTATACAGTTTATATTCATCCAACAACAGGTCATAATGATTTAACGAAATGGTATGCATTCGACCAGAAAACGCTGCGAAAAGTAGGAGAGATGGATTCATCAAAATTGTCGTTCGGAACGAAGGTTTACAAAGCCAATTTTGATATTCATGTGGGCACTATTGGAGGGATGACCACTAAAATAATTGCAGCGTTGGCATCACTCGTAGGCGCATCATTACCCATAACAGGTTTTATCATCTGGTATAACCGCAAGTGGAGCAAAAAAACTAAAAAGCTTTAGTTCTAAGAGAAAATTAATCGAAACATAGAAAATAAGAATCCTGCTGTGATTACAATTAGGTGTGGATTTTACATGAGTTATAAAAGAAAAGGGGAATCATCCAATGGACGATTCCCCTTAAATCTAAATTAACGCTCTCCATACTAAGACGCTTTGATTAGCCAATTATTGTATGGATGATTAAATTTATTTTTATTTATGTAAGTTGGTCAACTTGCTTATACTTGATAATCGGCAACATTAAGTTAGAAGTCAAACTCCCTCTTCTTTGGCAATGGGTAAGGTGATGCAATAATAGAAATTTTCATCGCTGGAAAACTGACGAAGTTCTACAAACACACAGGCCACCAAAACTTCGTAAGTTGATTCAACGCTGATAGAAAACTTCGCCAGTCTTAAAAGTTGCGATGATCTCTTAACCCTTAATGATTAACCAATTTCATTGCACCTTCACTATAGCGTTCACCAATTACAGGATATTGTTTAATTAGCTCATCTATAGCTGTAAGATCATCACCCGTCAGGTTAACATCAATCGCACCCACATTTTCTTCCAGGTATTTTCTTTTTTTGGTACCAGGGATAGGAATGATATTTTCACCTTGTGCTAAAACCCAGGCAAGGGCTAGTTGAGCTGGCGTGCAATTTTTGGTTGCTGCAAATGCAGAAAATTCGATAATTAGTTTATTGTTATTCTCAATGTTTTCAGGTTGATACCGGGGTAAGGTTTTTCTGAAATCATCCTCCGCAAGGGTATTTACGTTCAGTGTATTGGTTACCAGACCTCGTGCCAGAGGAGAGTAAGGTACTAAAGAAATGCCAAGTTCATTAACAGTTTGTAAGATTTCCTTTTCCACATCTCTGGTCAATAGCGAATATTCACTTTGCAATGCTGAAATTGGATGTACCGCATGTGCCTTTCTGATGGAAGCGGGAGATGCCTCACTTAACCCGAGGTAGCGCACTTTACCTTCTTTTACCAATTCTGCCATTGCGCCAACAGTTTCTTCAATCGGGATATTTGGGTCAACTCTATGCGCATAATAAAGATCAATAGTATCAATCTTCAGTCTTTTCAAGCTTTGTTCAACTGCTATTTTTATCCAGGCAGGAGAGCCATCGAAATAAGTACCAGCTGCATTGCTTGGACCTGCAATGCCATCTTTAAAACGGAATCCGAATTTTGTTGCGATAAATATCTTATTGCGATTGGGTACTAATACTTTAGAAATCAGTTCCTCATTGGCACCATTTGCATACATATCCGCAGTATCCCAGAAATTAATACCGAGATCAAGTGCTTTTTCTAATGTTGCTAAACTTTCCTTTTCATCTGTAGGGCCATAAGCAAAGCTCATTCCCATACAACCCAAGCCAAGTGCTGATAGCTGTACGCCTGTTTTTCCAAGTGTTCTATATTTCATGATGATCAAATTTTGTTTTTTCAAATGTAGTAATGAAAGCAAAATGCTAACTTATAACGATCAAACCGATCATTATAATATTCAAACAAGTGAACGAACTTGGGTGCCTGCACTATCTGGTGAAACATGTGTTGGTAATCTCTTATAAAATCATTTACACTGTCAGCCTGTAACATGCTGTAAATTTATAAAATCAAACTATGTATCAATATTTGTTACTGATGCCTTGTAAAATTCTTCTCCATTAAAAAGTGTATTAACTCTTTACGATCTTTTTCTTAGGCTTCTTTTTATTATACCACATAATAAATCCGGTTATTGGCATAGAAGCACAGATTAAAGAAATGATAAATGCCAGGATTTTAGTAGGAATGCCTGCAAAGGCACCAGTGTGTAAATCATAATTCATGCTTCTGAATTTTTCGCCACCAATTACACTCCTGTCATTATAATGCATGAGCATTTTTCCTGTATTACGGTCAAAGTAATACCACTCAAAAAGGTGTGTGCGGTTTTTGGCTAATCTCACCTGCACATCAAGTGGATCCGTTTCTTTTTCTCTGAAACGGATGGAGAAAAGATCAGCAGCATCATGTGTCTTTAATAAACGATCTATTACGCGATCTGTTGGTTTAGCAGGATAATTAATGTTTGGTGTTGATTTCGGAATGCTTCGCTTCTTGATTGTTTTAGCACCATTTGCCACATATTGTACCGATTGATCTGCCCATGAAAATGCGAATACCAGGCCGGTAATGCAAATCAGCATGGCAGGGATTAATGCATAAAACCCAAGTACATTATGTAAATCATAATTGAAGCGCTTTTTTCCAACTCCTGGTTGAAGCATAAGCCCTTTTTTGAATCCTTTTTTTGTCCATTTTCTTGGAAACCACAATACAAGGCCAGTCAACAATAAAACAAAAAAACAGGCTACGGCTATTCCGGTAATCATGGTGCCGATGGAGTCGCCGAGTAATAAATTCATATGCAAATTTAAGATCAGCTGAAAGAATTCATTTTTAGTATTTTCTACATGTACTACTTTGCCATTGTAAGGATTGATATATACCCTATAATAATATTTATACTGCTTCCAGTAGCCGAAAGCCTTTTTATTTGTAGCAGATGCACGAAATACCCAGCTGCGGTTTTTGCCTGGATAAATCTCTGCACGTGATATTTTAATTCCTGGTTGAAGTGCGTGTTGTGCCGCATCCCGCAGTTGAGTGAAACTTAAAAAACGATCATTTGTACCCTTTTCAACATATAATCGATCCTTATAGAAAAATTCTTTGAGCTCATCAGAAAAAACATTGATGCAGCCTGTTACACTCACAATAAAAACAATCAGACCTGTAATCAGGCCCATCCATTTATGTAACCAAAAGAATAATTTCCTTAGCATTTCTAAAAAGAATAATTTAGGTTCAAGCTCATTGTTGCGCCAATGCCACGAACATATTCTGCATCAATTGCCCGGTATTGGCTCACTACAGGGTAATAAGAACTGTTTAACAGGTTTTCTACACCCAAACCTGCAGACCATTTTTGACTAAAGCGATAGCCTGCCGAAAGATTAAAGAGACTTACTTCTTTCACATCTCCTTCACTATTGGCAAACAGGCCATTTGCCCGAACATCAAACCGGTCGCGGCTTCCGGTGTAAACCCAGAATAATTTTAAATCAAGTGCTGATACCGGACGATAAGTTAGATAAGCGGTTGCCTTTGGCGGGGCAATGCGCAAGCCATTCATATAAACTTTTGTTCCATTGGCTTGCTCTGCTTTTCCTTCCGTATAAGAATAGCTGCCCCCAAGTGACCATTGTGGACTAACGTTTAAATCTGCTGTAATTTCATAGCCCTTTATTTTCTCCGGCTCACGCTGTGGCACTAAAAAGCCACCAACATCTACCAGGTTTGCGCCTAGTTTTGAAGTGCTGATGAAGTAGGCTGCTGTTACATTCAAGATTCCTATTCTACTACTGAAACCAGCTTCATAATTGTTAGTGATGATGGGGTCAGTTACAATACTTTCCAATGTGCTGCTGGTGGCTGTTCTCAGGATTCTACCTAATTCGTTAATGGCAAAGCCCTGCGAAAAACTGACAAAAGGATTAAAGATTTCATACTTATTGTACCTTAAACCAGCATTATAGGTGGTGGCACGATAAGGAATTTTTCCTCCCGTAACCGGAATACTACCTTGTCCGTTAGGTCCGCGGGCAATAGTATTAAAGTCCTCCACCTTAACGGTAGCATTTTCATAACGGATGCCTGCTTTAAGGATGAAGTTGGTGAGGATATCAAATTTCATTTGGGCATATGGTGCCACATTGAGCATATTCATATCGGGGATATACACTCTTCCATCTGTTAGCACCTGATTGGTACGATCATTTAATAAATCCAGTCCATAAGTTAATTCACCGTTCCCTAAACTGCCCGCTTTCCATGGTGTATTTAAGGTTAGCCTGATTCCTTTTTTGAAAGACTGTATTTTGGTTTGACCTGGGCCATACCAGGCAGTTCCCTGTGCAACATATCGGTTCATGGAAACAAACCCATTATAATAGGCCGATAAATCAAGGCTGCTTGATAAAGGCAATGCATTATTACGGTAAGAAATTAAGGCATTATGGTTATAAGGGGTTCCCGCTGCCTCACCAGGGTCATCACCCTTTTGTCCTACTGAAGGAGTAACACCATATTTGCCTACTACATTAACATAATCGCTGTTTTGAACACTTCTGAAAAGATTATAAGAAGCCACGATTTCGCTATGATCATTCGGTTTGTAAGCAACTTTAACAAAGGCATTATACAATGAGTTTTCTCCCAAGCCATCAGGTTGCGCAATCACATTGCCTTTGGCATCTTTCTGTACACCTGTATAATTATAAGTGCCATTAATCACATAAGAAAACTTATTTAACGTTCCTGAAAAACCTTGAGAAAAACGGTAACCTAAAGTATTGGATGGATGCGCTAAATTGCCACTAATCCCCATACTTGAGGTGCCGCTGAGTGCTTTATCAGCAGCAGCTTTTTTAGTGATGAAGTTGATAATACCACCTGCAGACCCATTTCCATAAATAGAGGTTGCGCCTTTTATTACTTCAATTCTGTCAATAACAGCTGGATCAAGCGTTCTGATATCACGGCTTCCGTTCATCAAGGGAGTAGATTGAGGAATGCCATCAATTAAAACCAGTACCTGCCTGCCGCGAAGGGTTTGCCCGGCATTGGTGGCCTTATTATTTGAAGTTCCGAGTCCGGGTACGGTATTGCCCAGTATGGCAGTAACAGATGGATTGACGTTTAATTGTTCCTTCACATCACGCGAATTTAAAATAGTCACCGAAGATGGCACATCTTTTAAACTCTCCGCTTTCCTTCCGGCAGTTACAATGACTTCGTTAAGTGAATTTGCAGGTTGAAGCACGAATGCGACATTAAGGGTTGAATCATTTGTAAGTACAACATCCTGTTTTAAAGTTTCGTAGCCAATAAGGCTGATGGATATGCTGTATTTGCCGGAAGATAAAGTATTTAAAATAAACTTACCAGAGCTATCAGTCTGACTCTTTTTTCCATTACTGATACTTATTGTTGCATAGGGTAATGGTTGTCCGTCCGTATCACTTACTGTGCCTGATAAAGTAGCCGTAAGCGAATCCTGTTGCTGTGCGATGGAATGCAATGGTAAAAGAAGAAATAATAGGAGAGTTGATGTGCTAAAACGTAATAAATAGGAACAGTTTCTTTTAAACATTATGAGTAATGGCTTAAATAAGGGAATTGCTTTGTTAACTAACTTTTCGCAAATATATTCTTATTTAGACTGAATACAAACTGTTTATGTGAATTACTTTCGCCCTTTCCCTTTCAGGGGAAAGGTGCCGTTAGGCGGATGGGGGTTTAATTCACCATCAATTTGGATGCAAGGTTCAAAGATTTCTCGGCTTCGCTCGAAATGACGATTTTTCGGAGTTGGATTTATTTTCACGCCTTTTCCCTTTCAGTGGAAAGCTGCGGTAGGCAGATGGGGGTTTAATTCACCATCAATTTGGATGCAAGGTTCAAAGATTTCTCGGCTTCGCTCGAAATGACGATTTTTCGGAGTTGGATTTATTTTCACGCCTTTTCCCTTTCAGTGGAAAGCTGCGTTAGGCGGATGGGGGTTTAATTCACCATCAATTTGGATGCAAGGTTCAAAGATTTCTCGGCTTCGCTCGAAATGACGATTTTTCGGAGTTGGATTTATTTTCACGCCCTTTCCCTTTCAGGGGAAAGGTGCCGTTAGGCGGATGGGGGTTTAATTCACCATCAATTTGGATGCAAGGTTCAAAGATTTCTCGGCTTCGCTCGAAATGACGATTTTTCGGAGTTGGATTTATTTTCACGCCTTTTCCCTTTCAGTGGAAAGCTGCGGTAGGCGAATAGGGGTTTAATTCACCATCAATTTGGATGCAAGGTTCAAAGATTTCTCGGCTTCGCTCGAAATGACGATTTTTCGGAGTTGGATTTATTTTCACGCCTTTTCCCTTTCAGTGGAAAGCTGCGGTAGGCGAATAGGGGTTTAATTCACCATCAATTTGGATGCAAGGTTCAAAGATTTCTCGGCTTCGCTCGAAATGACGATTTTTCGGAGTTGGATTTATTTTCACGCCTTTTCCCTTTCAGTGGAAAGCTGCGGTAGGCGGATGGGGGTTTAATTCACCATCAATTTGGATGCAAGGTTCAAAGATTTCTCGGCTTCGCTCGAAATGACGATTTTTCGGAGTAGGATTTATTTTTTTCTCGCCCTTTACCTTTCAGGGGAAAGGTGCGTTAGGCGGATGGGGGGGCTTGCCTCGGCTATCGATGAAAAATTGGTTGGTGCGTTTTTTCTAAACCTATAAGGTCTTTAAGACCTTATAGGTTTTATGTAATCGCAGACTTCATGCCGAAAGTAGTTGTTGTTTACGATGATGATTAAATTAATATTCTCATTATAAACTAGGGAGATTAGTGGGATCAAAGATTTCTCGGCTTCGCTCGAAATGACGATTTTTCGGAGTAGGATTTATTTTCACTCCTTTTCCCTTTCAGCGGAAAGGTGCGGTAGGCGGATAAGGGTTATCGTAACAAAACTGTTTGGCAACATACACTTAATATTGGCTTAATACCCTGTTTGGTAGTTTTGTACTGCCAATGGTAAGCAATCATAAAACTGACAAACAACTTCTGGAAGCATTATGCTTTGGAGATGAAACAGCGTTTCGTAACCTTTTTAAAAGGCATTGGGAAGCATTATTTGCCTTTGTTTTCAGGATGATTGGAGAGGATGAACAAGCCAGAGACATTGTTCAAAATACATTTATTGTGGTTTGGAAAAACAGAAATCAATTAATAGTTAGTGATAGTTTGATGCCTTACCTAATTAAAGTAGCCAGAAACGAAACCATCTCCCTTTTTAGAAAAAACAAAGTAAGGTTGGATGGAATGGAGTTATTGGCTAAGGACTTACATGCAGTAGAGAATCCTGAAAATCTCTTTATTACCAAAGAACTAAACGCTAATATCGAGATGGAGATAATAAAAATGCCTATGAGTATGAAAAAATGTTTTCAGCTGAGCAGGTATGAAAATAAATCCATCCGTGACATTGCCAAGGAACTATCACTATCTGAACAAACTGTAAAAAATAATATTTCGGAGGCACTGAACAGACTACGTAAACGCATAAAGTTAACGTAATGGTAACTTTAATTTAAAGTACTTTCTGGGTACTTGTGCGCTTTATAGGTGCATGAAATTCAAAGTAAATAAATTCCTTTCGGCGCAGTTCAAAAAATTTCAACAGCACCAGCTTGGGGATAAACAAAGGCAGCTTATTGAAAATTGGTTCAATGAAAAGGAAACTGCACCACATAAGCCTCAGGTTTTATTGAACGCTACATCAAAGGCCGAATTAGAGGAGTCTCTTTTTACCGAAATACTTGCAGGCATTGAAAAGCAAAATACTACCCATTGGTATCAGCATCGCTATATAAAGATTGCAGCAGCTTTGGTTGTGATTAGCATTGCTTCATTATTAATATTTACGCAAGAGGATATCCAACAACAAAATCAGGTTACCTACCGGATTTATGAAACCCGAAATGGGGAAGTAAAAAAAATCATGCTTCCGGATAGTTCTACGATCTGGATGAATGCCGCTACTGTTATTAAAGTTCCTAAAGGATTTAACACTTCTAATATTCGCGAAATTCGGCTGGAACATGGTGAGGCATTTTTTCAGGTTAAACCTAACGCCAGGAAGCCATTTCAGGTGAAAACCGGAAATTACATCACTACCGTATTGGGAACCTCGTTTAACATTCGCAGCTATGCTGAAGAAAATGGGTATCAGGTTGCCGTAAATACCGGGAAGGTAAAAGTTGAAAAAATGAATGAAAACGGACCTCAGTTATTAAGTGCCGGACTAATAAAAGATCAGATTCTCAACTTCAATGAGCAGATGCATGCTCCGGTGATTAAAGATGGAAATGTGGAAAACCTGATGGCCTGGACTTCTGGAAAAAGCCTTCAAATAGAAAATATGGATTTAATTCAGATTGGAAAGGCATTGGAAAGGCAATATGGCATACCCGTAAAAGTACTATTGGGTAATGAAAAGAAACTAAAATATACCATTGCTTTTAATGAACCTGAAATAGGAGAAGCAGTTCGAACATTGGCACTAAAGACAGGCATAAACTATCAATTAACAAATCAATCACTAATTATTAAAACAGGCAGATGAATTAAGCGCTAAAAATTAAGGCCGGACTTCTACTGCAATAGAAACCCGGCCTGGAAAGCACTGAAGCAGTGCAGTCCTTATTAATCAATTCCGAAAAATCAATTAAAGCAATTTAAATATGCAACATTATTACCAGTTTTTTAAAAAAAAGCGAATAAATCTTTTCTTATTAACTCTATTGAATGTAATGACATTCTTTTTGGCAACAACAGTTAGTTTCAACACCATGGCTCAATCTACTGATGCTTCCATATCAGGAAAAGTGGTTGATCAGAATGGGGCAGCCATACCCGGGGCATCTGTTGTGGTTCGTAACGAATCAAACGGATTTCGTGCAGTAGTGTCAACCAATAAAGATGGTTTATATAATCTGATTCAATTACCCCTCGGTAAGCCTTATACCGTAACGGTAAGTTTTATTGGATATCCTAAACAAGTTAAATCTGATTTTGCACTGAATCAGGGCGATAATATTGTAGCCAATTTTAAGATGCAGGAATCGAATACTAACCTGGATGATATAGTGGTAAGTGCCAATTCATTAACGAAACGGATCGACCGGCTGGGTTCCAGCACTGCCATCACCTCACAGAATATTCAGCAATTGCCTACACAAAACAGGAACTTTAATAACCTGTCTGCCCTGGCGCCAACCACCAACGGAACCAATATCAGTGGTCAGCGTGCTTCTTCAACCAATTATGTAATTGATGGAGCCAGTGCCCGGAATAACCTGACTTCAGGAGCTATAGGTAGCGGACCTTATTCTTTATCACTTGAAGCCATTCGTGAGTTCGAAGTAGCCACCAACGTATACGATGTAAGTAGGGGCAGAGAAGGCGGAGGTACGGTGAGTGCGGTAACCAAATCTGGAACGAATACGCTTACTGGTTCTGTGTTTGATTATTACCGGTCTGATTTTCTCGCCAGTCCGTATGACATCAGGGGAAACAAACGCACACAAAAATTTACCACCAACCAATATGGCTTTAGTTTAGGTGGTGCAATCATTAAAGATAAACTGCATTTCTTTACTGCGCTCGACCGTCAGGATGAAACCATGCCATTTTTTATTGCTGATATCCAAAATAGTGATGATGAGATTTCACTTGGAATCAGCAAGGGTGCTTTAGATAGTGTGGTTAATATCGGAAGGGCTAAATACGGCCTGGGTAGTGGTCCGCAAACTGGTGAGTTTAAACGTAAAACACTTGCCAATACCTTTTTTGCCCGCTTAGACTGGCAGATTAATGATAAGCACAGGTTAACCATTCGTAATAATTATAGCGATTGGTTAAACCCGGTAAGTAACAGCGATAACTCCAACATCAACCTTTATGAGGTTTGGGGAGATTTCAAATCAAGAGAAAATACCACACTTGTGGCCTTACGCTCACAATTTACGCCAACATTTTTAAATGAATTTAAACTTCAATACCAGTCTGCCACACGTAATTATGTACCGAACAGTGAATTGCCTGCTGATAATATTCCGAGAGCAATTGTAACCGTAAGATCAACATTGCCCAACGGAACTTTGGGTAGTAAAACCGTACAACTGGGTGGCCAGCGTTTTTATCCGGAGAATAATCTCGAAAATCAGTTTCAGTTCATTAACACTTCATACCTCACCGTAGATAAATATAAGTTTACCTTTGGTACTGATAATACACTGACTTATATGGATACCTATATCTCCAGTGAACAGAACGGTCGGTTTATTTTTAATAGTCTGGCAGATTTTAATAACCTGAATGCCTCCAGATATGCTAGGGAAGCACCGATAAATGGGATACCATCTGTGCAGCAATATATCCTGAATGCTTCATTATTCGGGCAGGTTGAATTTGATATCAGCAAAAACATCAATGCCATGTTTGGATTACGTTATGATGTAACCAGCTTTTTAACACGTGCAGATTATAACCCTGTTGTGGAACGTACTTTAGGTTTAAGAACCGACAGCAGGATCACCGATGCCGGAAAAATTCAACCCCGTATTCAGTTAACCTGGGATATTGCTGGAGAGAAAAAAGATATTATCCGTTTTGGAGGTGGATTGTTCTCTTCTTACCCGGTAAATTATGCGCAGGTAAATAACATCCAAAATAGTGGAACGAAGGTGGCTTCGATAGATGTTTCGCGTCCGGCTACAGGTGCAAGCCTGGTACCTGTTCCTGATTTTCCTGCCTACCGCAGAAATCCATCTTCAGCTCCAGGTATCATCGCAGGCGTACCTTATGTATCAACAATTAACCTCAATGATCCAAACCTTAAAATGCCCTCCATTTTTAAAGCCAATTTAAGTTACAATAAAATCATTGGCGACCGGTTGAGGCTGGGAATAAACTTATTGTATTCTTACACCAAAAACAATTATGTTTATCTGGATAGAAACCTTACAGACAATCCTTACTTCACCCTTGCAAATGAAGAAAACCGAGGTGTTTTTGTTCCTGCGGCCTCTATAACTGCATCAGGAATTACCAATAATGTATTGGGCAGAAAAACAAATGAAGTGGGCAGGGTGCTGATGCTCACCAATGGTGCCGAACTCAAGCAAAAAGCTATGATTTTAGATGCCAGTTTCCGCTACCTGAAAGATGGATACCTGAATGTGAGCTACACCTTAAACGATGCAAAAGATAACTCTTCTTATAATGGGAATGTGGCCAATACCTCAACCTTCAGGCCTGTTAAGTCTGATCCGAGAGATTTAACCTCAATAGATTATTCAGATAATCAATACCGAAGCAAACTTGTTGTTTATGGAACCACACCAACATGGAAAGGCTTTTCTTTGGGCGCAACTTTTAGGGGCATTGGCGGTACGCGTTACTCCATGACGGTTGATGCCGACCTAAATGGTGATTTTGTAGGCGGACCGGGTAATGATAATGACCTGGCCTTTGTTTTTGATCCTAACAACCCTGCTACCAGTGCATCGGTTAAGGCATCAATGGAAAAGGTTTTAAATAATCCGGATAATAGGGCAAAAGATTATATTCTAAAGAGCCTCGGCAAAATTGCAAACCGGAATGGTGGCGTTAATCCTTTCTCCGGAACCTTTGACCTCAGGTTACAAAAGGATTTCAAAACCTATAAAAACCAGAAGTTAACCTTAAGTTTTGATGCGTTCAACTTTGCTAACCTCTTAAATAAGAAATGGGGTGTAAATTATAACCTTGGCGATCAAACCCTGTTACTGGTTAGCCGTTTTGATCAGGCTAAAAAGCAATATGAATACCGTGTGAATGAAAATGTTGGCGTTACGCAGGCAGCAGGTACGCCGTACCAGATACAACTTGGTGCCAGATACTCGTTTTAAAACAATAAATAAAATATAATGGATACCCGTAGAGATTTTATAAAAAAGGCAGCCCTCCTATCAGGAGGCGCTGCCTTATCAGGTATGTTGCCACCGGCAATACAAAAGGCACTTGCCATTGATCCTGCTATTGGCAGTACATTTTATGATGCAGAACATATTGTTTTCCTGATGCAGGAAAACCGTTCGTTCGATCATACTTTTGGAATGATGCAAGGAGTAAGGGGTTTTAATGATCCGAGAGCCATTACTTTAGCCAATCAGAATAAGGTTTGGCTTCAATCTAACAAAGAAGGTGAAACCTATGCACCATGGCACCTGAACATTAAGGAAACGAAAATTGCCTGGATGGGTTCAACACCTCACAACTGGACGGATCAGACAGATGCGAGAAATGGCGGTAAGTACGATAAATGGCTGGATGTTAAAAAGGCATATAAACCTACCTATGCCCATATGCCGCTTACCATTGGCTACTGCAAGCGGGAAGACTTTCCTTTTTATTATGCTTTGGCGGATGCATTTACCGTTTGCGACCAAAATTTTTGTTCGGTTATTGCAGGAACACACCCCAATCGTTTTTACTGGATGACAGGAACAGTAAGGGAAAGCAATAAGCCAGAAGGTGTGGCGCACTTATGGAATAACAACAATTACGACAAGCCAACTTTAAACTGGAAAACCTTTCCGGAGCGCCTGGAGGAAAATGATGTATCATGGAAAATTTACCAAAATGAATTAACCATGGGCTTTGGTCTTAATGGTGAAGAAAGTTCATGGTTGAGCAATTTTGGCACCAATGTGATGGAATATTTCCAGCAATATAACGTTCGTTTGCACCCTGGAGCTATTGCTAACCTAACCGAAAAGAAAGAGCTGTTGCTGAAACAAATTGCAGATTCTGCTAAGCAGCAACTTACTGATGAGGAGCGGACTAAAGTGGAGGCGATTAAAAAGTTATTAGCAAAAACAGAGGAAGAAATGAAACTGTATACCATGGAAAACCATGCAACATTATCGGATAAGGCAAAAAACTTAAATGCTAAAGCTTTTGGAATCAATTCAAATGATCCTGATTTTCACCGTTTAAGCCCCTTAAAATATGATGAAAATGGTGTGGAAAGAGAATTGAATATTCCAAAAGGAGATATTCTTCACCAATTCCGTAAAGATGTGGATGGTGGAACATTGCCTACCGTTTCCTGGTTAATGACCCCGGCTAATTTCTCTGATCATCCGGGTGTGCCTTGGTTTGGTTCATGGTTTGTAAGTGAAGTGATGGAAATCCTGACCAAAAATCCGGAACAATGGAAGAAAACCATTTTTATCATGACTTATGATGAAAATGATGGTTATTTTGATCATGTGCCTCCTTTTGTACCCCCACATCCTTTTAAAGAAAATGCGGGGAAAGTTTCGGAAGGAATCGATACCTTATTGGATTACGCAGCAAAAGATCAGCAAACCAATCCTTCTACAAAAGAAAGCAACATCAGAGAAAGCCAGATTGGCCTGGGTTACCGCGTGCCTATGGTAATTGTTTCTCCATGGACCCGTGGCGGTTTTGTATGCTCTGAAGTGTTTGATCATACTTCTTCACTTCAGTTTCTGGAAAACTTTCTAGAGAAAAAGTACAATAAAAAAATCGTGGAAGAGAATATTAGCCCATGGAGGAGAACGGTTTGTGGCGATTTAAGTTCGGTGTTCAGACCTTACAACGGAGAAAAGATTACCCAGCCAACCTTGATGGAGAAAGAACCTTTCATGCAAACCATCTATTCGGCTAAATTTAAAGAACTTCCGGATAATTACAGAAAATTAAGTCAGGAAGAGATAAAGGTAATCAATACGGATCATCGCCTTTCGCCCTATTTTCCTCAACAAGAAAAAGGAATCAGAGCTTCCTGTGCATTGCCATATGAATTTTATGTTAATGGCACACTTAAAGGAAATCATTTCGAACTTCAACTGAATGCGGCTAATACTGCCTTTGCTAAAAAGGCTGCGGGTTCTGCTTTTACTGTTTATGGCATGAAGCCATTTAAAGCAGAGCAACTCAAAGTATGGGATTACACCGTAAAAGCTGGTGATGTGTTAAAGGATGAATTTGCCCTGGCAGATTTTGAAAATGGCCAGTATCATTTAAAGGTTCATGGTCCGAACGGATTCTTGAGAGAGTTTGCCGGTGATCAACATAATCCAGCCATATCGGTGACTTGTGCCTATGAAAAGCAGGCAGGGAAGTTAACAGGTAATGTTGTTTTAACGATAAAAAATACGGGTCGGCAGGCGGTTGCGGTAACACTAAAGGATGTAAGTTACAAGACCGGAAATAAAGTGATTAAGGTTGCTGCAGAAAGTACAGCAAACCAGCTGGTTGATTTAACTAAAAGTTATAACTGGTATGATTTCAGTATCAGTGTAGAAGGCAAAGATCAATACATGGAACGTTTTGCCGGAAGGGTAGAAACCGGCCGTGTTGGTAAAACCGATCCGTTAATGGGAGGTGTGGTATAGCATTTAATTAATGAGGCTACTGTTTTTTCTGTTATTTCTTTCTATTGGCTGCACCGCGCAGACCACCAGGGCATTTTTGTCTGGAAGAATAGAAGATGAATCAGGCCATGCGGTAAGTGGTGCTTCCATTACACTTATTCATACATCCACCCATACCGTTTATGGATGTGCAAGCAATTTAGCGGGGGGCTACCTGATGGCTGATATCAGATCAGGTGGCCCTTACCTGCTGGAAGTTAAATCAATTGGTTTTAAGCCGTATCGTTTGCCCGATCTATTTCTTCAGCTTGATGAAGGAAAGTTAATGAATATTAAACTGCAGGAAGAAGTTACCGTTTTAAATGATCTGGTCGTCAGTCTTCCAAAAAATAGCCATGTGCTTAGAACAGGTTCTTCGCCTGCTTCATTTAACATGGAAAGGAAGCAAATCAGTATGTTACCAACCATCAAAAGGGGCATCAGTGATTTTACAAGACTTAGTCCTTTAAGTTTTGGTGCTGCCATTGCAGGAGGGAATTACCGGCAAAACTTCATTACGATAGATGGCTCAGAATTCAATAATAATTTTGGCGTTGGAGATAATATTCCAGGTAATGGTGCACAGCCTATCGCGCTTAATGCCATTTCAGAAATTACGGTGAACCCGGCGCCTTACAGTTCCATATGGGAATCAGGGTTTATTGGCGGATCAATTAATATCATAAGCCGATCAGGAAGCAATGATGTAGAAGCCTCTTTATATTCCTACTTTCGCAACCAGCAGAGTTATGGATCATCAGTAGGCTCACAAAAGTTAGATAAACGTCCGTTAAGCTACCTGTTAAATGGATTCAGTATTGGCGGACCCATATTAAAAAACAAGCTTTTCTATTTCATTAGCTATGAGCAGGAACGCGAAGTTTATCAGCCTCAGGTATTTAAGGCCGCCACAGATTCGCAGCCTTATGGCAGTTTACCAAATATTGCCAGGCCAACTGTTACTGAGCTGGATCACATTAGGGATTACCTGCTGCAAACTTATGGTTACCATACCGGGTCGTACCAGGATTATGATTTTAAAAATAAAAGCCAAAAGTTTCTACTTCGTACCGATTGGAATATTGCCAAAAACAATACCCTAAGTATTCGCTATAATCAATTGAATAGCGATAAGCCAGAGTTGCTGAACGGATCACGAAGTCCGCTCGTGCCTTTTGCGGCCAGTGCCGGCAGGCGGAACATGAATGCATTGCCGTTTTCCAATACCAATTTTATGACCGAATCTCAGTTTTATTCCCTTTCAATAGAGTGGGATAGCAGATTATCCGCATCTTTAAGTAATATGATCCGGGCTTCTTACACCGGGCAGCTTGAAAAACGGAATGCAAACAGTGAAACATTTCCATTTGTAGACATTTTAAAAAATGGTGTTCCTTTTACTTCTTTTGGTTATGAGCCATTCTCCTACAACAATAAAAGACAAGTAGGGTTGTTTTCCCTTAGCAATATCCTGCACTGGAAACCAGGAAGAAATAGCTGGGATTTTGGTTTACAAGCTGATTATATCAATACCAAAAACAGCTATATGCCTTTTGGAACAGGTTATTATACCTTTTCTTCCTGGGAAGATTTTACATCAGGTAAAAACCCTATAGACTATGCACTGACATACCCTACAGATTATCAGGATGCTTTACCCAGCTACCACTTCGATTACCTGAACATGGCTGTGTTTTTACAGCATACTTTATACCTGGGTTCGAAGATTACACTTACCGCAGGCTTAAGGGGTGATCTATCTGTTTTTCCGAAAGCCATTCCTGAAAATATGGCGCTATCAAAATTAGTTTTTGCAGGTGGTACAATGATTAATACCTCGAAGCTGCCAAAGCCAGCCTTACTGCTGGCGCCGAGATTCTCTTTCCGTTATGATGTTTTGGATGACCACTCGCTCTCGCTGAGATTGGGCAGCGGAATCTTCACCGGTCGAATCCCCTCAGTTTGGGTAATCAGCCAGGCCCGATATTCCGGCGTGAAACAGATCAGTCAGACCTGGCAAGGGCAGGCCAATACCCCCTTTGCTTTCAGTCCGGATGATAAATTGCCTTTGAATAAGGATACAAAAGATGTTCTGCCATCAGTAAGTAGCGTACTTTCCATTAATTTCAAAATGCCTCAAAGCTGGAAATCGAGTATTGGCATCGATGCCAATCTGCCTGGTGGATTTAAGGCCACAATGGAAACGTTTTACAATCGAGACATCAGAAGTATCTATTTTCAAGATTTGAACCTGATTCAACCTACACAACTGAACGTCAAAGATTATCCTGATCAAAGGCTTGTTTATCCACAAAATAATAACAACAAATTTATTAACCGGCTCAACGTAGCTGGATTACCTGATCCTAAAGGTAATAATGCGCTTAATGTGGTATCCATTTCAAATGCTTCCGGGGGCTATTATTTTGCAGTTATGGCGGCTATTAGTAAGCAATTTAAACATCAGCTTGGCTTGTCGTTATCCTACGTTAAAGCAATATCCAAAAGCTATAATGACGGTGAAGGCGATCAAACACTTTCAGCACTTAATGCCACGCCAACGGTAAATGGAATTAACAATCCGGAGTTGGGTTATGCTGGTTATGTGGTTCCGGATAGACTGGTATTTACCTTAACCTATCCGGTAAAACTAACCAAAAGATTGGGCTTAAATTTTGGTCTGGTTTATCAGGGAAGTTCAGAAGGACGGTTCTCCTATACCTATGCACGTGATTTGGTTGGAGATGGAACGAACCGTTCTTTAATATATGTACCAAAAGACGCATCGGAAATTAGCTTTGAACCTTTAACACTCATTCAAAATGGTAAAACAGTGTATTATACAGGTGCACAGCAAAGCGATTTGTTCTTTGCCTACATTGAGCAGGATAAATATCTCCGAACGAGAAAAGGCCGTTATGCAGAAAGAAATGGTGGAATTTTTCCCTGGCGGCATCAGCTGGATTTAAGACTAGCAGCCCGGTTAGATGTGGGTGCCAATCCACAAAAACACCATATTGAAATAGGAATTGATCTCATTAATGCCGCAAATCTCTTCAATCCCAACTGGGGATTGAGAAAACTGGTTAATAATGCGGCGATTCTGGTGCCCGTTAACCTGGATCAGATTTCTCCTAATGGAAATCTACAACCTAAATTTAACTTGAGTAGCATTGGAGGAGTGCCTGTTTCTCAAACCTTTAGAAATGATGTGAGTTTCAATTCCACTTATAATTTGCAGCTAGGCATCAGGTATTTGTTTCTGTAGTTAATTTGATGAGTAGGTTAAAAATATGAGGCATAATATTTTCTATCACATAAAAAACAAAACCTGTTAAATGGATGATTTTGGGATACTTATTTGTTAAAAAGTTTCATTATTCATAGCTTATTCTTCGGATGAAATGAATAAACACTAACTTTATCGTTTTAAATTTGTTCTGTTGGTAACAGGAAAAAAAGAACGTCAATGGTCAAATAATATATACGATTAGACTTTGACGTGAATTAGCATTAAAATATAATATGAAGAAAGTTGTTATCATTGGCGGTGGTTTTGCAGGGCTTAATCTTGCTAAAAAGCTATCAAAAAGCGCATCACATCAGGTTACCCTTGTAGATCAGCATAATTATCATTTCTTTCCACCACTGTTGTACCAGGTTGGAACGGCTTTTATTGAAGCATCAAACATTATTTACCCTTTCCGGAAAATGTTTCACAATCAAAACACCCGGTTTTTTATGGGCGTATTAAAAGAGGTACTTACAGATCAACAAAAGATAGTGACTGATAATGGTACACTGGATTATGATATTTTAGTTCTTGCAATGGGTACGGAAACCAATTTTTTTGGCAATGATCAGATTAAGAAAAATTCCTTACCGATGAAAAGTATTGACGATGCCTTGCGGATGCGTAACCATATCCTTCTTCAGCTGGAAAAAGCGGTGCGTTCCGATCAGGATACAGATAAGAAAAGGTTATCTAGTGTAGTCATTGCGGGCGGCGGACCAACGGGTGTGGAGCTTGCCGGTATGATGGCTGAAATGGGAAGCCACATTATTAAAAAGGATTATCCGGAAGCAAAATCTGGCTTGGGTAAAATCTATTTGGTAGACGGTTTACAAACACTTTTGGCACCCATGAGTGATAAAAGCCAAGCGGAAGCGATTAAAGTACTTAAAAATCTTGGTGTGGAGATTATGTTGGGAAAACTGGTGCAAAATTACGATGGGAAGTCAGTTTCGCTTTCAGATGGCACCGAGATTGAAGCTTCTACCTTAATCTGGGCTTCGGGTGTAATTGCACGTGAGGTTCCTGGTCTACCCAAAGAGGCGATTGGCAAGGGCAGAAGGATTCTGGTTGATGCATTTAACCAGGTGGAAGGATTAAAAGGTGTTTATGCTATTGGCGATCAGTGTCTTCAGCTCAGTGATGCAAGTTTTACCAACGGACATCCTCAACTGGCGCAGGTAGCTATTCAGCAAGGTGATTTGCTGGGTGAAAATTTATCTGCTGTAGATAAAGCAAAACCAATGAAAGCCTTTAAGTATAATGATAAAGGTTCTATGGCTATCATTGCTAAATTTAAGGCAGTGGTAGATTTACCAAAGGGATTTTTCAGGGGATTTTTTGCCTGGCTCGTATGGTTGTTTATCCATATCATTCCTATTGCAGGCTTCCGGAATAAGGCCAAGCTGGCCTTCAACTGGCTGTGGAGTTTCATTACTAATGATCCAACCTTAAGGTTAATCATCCGTCCAGATGATGAGATAGAACAAAAATATTAAAATTATAAATGGCGTTGATTCATCAAGTTTCTATGAATCAACGCCATTATTTATGGATACCATATTTTGACAAGTATTGATTAGATTTTGATCATTTCAAAAGGATAGTATAAAGTGGGAAAGCTCCGCCGTATATTGCAGCGAGTTTAAAAGTGCTCTACTACCATAAAACTATTCCAGGCAAATGAATAAATATTTAATTTTGTTATTGCTTTCTTTGAGCATTAATCTTTATGCGCAGGAAACACCCGAATGGGAAAATCCGAAGATTTATGCCATCAACAAAGAAAATACCCGGGCCACATCTATCCCATATCCCAGTCGGGATTTGGCTTTAAAGAACGATTATAGTTCCTCCCCTTATTATCAATCCTTAAGTGGTCGCTGGAAATTTAAATGGGTGCCAAAGGTGGCACAAATTCCACAAGGTTTTTATAAAACAGATTATGACGTTAAATCATGGGCTACCATTCCTGTTCCGGGTACGTGGGAGTTCAATGGTTTCGGCACCCCTATTTATGTGAGTGAAGGTTTTGGCTTTAAGCCCAATCCACCATTTATTGATCGGGAAGATTCGCCTGTGGGTGCCTATCGGCAGGAGTTTACTTTAAAAGATGACTGGAAGGGTCGACGGGTGATGATTCATTTTGAAGGCGGCACTAATGCCATGTATGTTTGGGTAAATGGTAAAAAAGTAGGGTACACCGAAAATTCAAAAAGCCCGGCCGAATTTGATATTACAGATTACCTAAAACCAGGTGTAAATCTCCTGGCTTGTGAGGTGCACAAATTTAGTGATGGCTATTACCTGGAAGATCAAGACATGTGGCGCATGGGTGGCATCAATAGAAATGTTTATCTCTACAGTACCGCACAAACCAGGATTTTAGATTTTTTCGCACATCCTACCTTAGATGTAAATTATAAAAACGGGCTATTTAATGTTGATCTTACCTTAAAAAACTACACTAAAAATCAGGCTGTGCAAAGCATAGAAGTGCAGCTCATGGATCAGTCTAATCACTCCGTTTTCCAAAAGGTAAGTAAGATAGAAATTCCAGCAGAAGGCGTAGTTAATCTCAACTTGGCGGGTACAGTTGCTTCACCACTTAAATGGACGGCTGAAACACCAAACCTCTACCATATGCTCTTGATTTTAAAAAATAGCAATGAAGAGATCATCGAGGCTACTTCACATCAAATCGGCTTCAGAAAAACTGAAATTAAAGATGGACAAGTGTTTATTAACGGAAAGAAAATTTATTTTAAGGGCGTAAACCTGCATGAATTTAATACGGTAACTGGTCAGGTCGTTTCTGAAGAGGTGATGCTCCGGAATATTCAGTTGATGAAGGAGTTAAATATTAATGCTGTTCGTACTTCGCATTATCCTCAACCACCCTTATGGTATAAATTATGTGATCAATACGGCCTTTATCTGGTAGATGAAGCCAATCTGGAGTCGCACGGTTTAGGTTATGGTCCGGAAAATGTTTCGAACTTGCCTGAATGGCGTGATGCACATCTCGACCGGATGATGCGTTTGATAGAGCGTGATAAAAACCATGCTTCCGTGATTTTCTGGTCGTTAGGAAATGAAGCCAGTAACGGAAAAGCCTTTTTTGATCTTTACGATTGGGCGAAAAAACGCGATCCAAGTCGGCCGGTGCAATATGAACAGGCGCATCAAAAAGACCGAAACACTGATATCATCTGCCCTATGTATCCATCATGGGATAGCATGGTGCGCGATGCGAAGAAAGATTTAGGCAGGCCTTTTATTATGTGTGAATATGCGCATGCCATGGGCAATAGTATGGGCAATTTTCAGAATTACTGGGATTTGATGCGTACGAGTAAAAACATGCAGGGTGGTTTTATTTGGGAGTGGTACAACCATGGTTTTAAAACTGCCGATGAGCAGGGGCGACCTTATTGGGCGTACGGCGGCGATTTAAATGGTTATCAAAAAATGAACAGCGATAACTTTTGTATGGATGGCATTATTTCGCCTGATCAACAATATTTGCCTCATACCCATATTGTTAAAAAGGTTTATCAGAATATTTTGTTTAAACCTAAAGACATCAGCAAAGGTATTATTACTGTAATCAATGATTTTAAATTTACAGATTTAACCAGTAAGAATTATCACTATAAATGGGTGCTGTTAAAAAATGGTGTAGCAGTTAAACAAGGAAACTTCAATGTTCAAATCCCGGCAGATTCTAAAAAAGATATTCAACTTCGTTTACCTGATATGGAGAAGCAGGCTGGCGTAGAGTATTTTCTCCAGGTCTTTGCCTACACCAGCAAAGCTGATCGTTTTATACCCGAAGATTTTGAGGTGGCTAAAGAGGAGTTTTGCTTTCCTTCAAATCAATATTTCGTATTGACTAAACCAAAATCCGGACAGATCACTACAGAAGATCAGGCAGATAAAATTGTGATCAAAGCCAATGAGGTAGCTTATGAATTTTCGATTAAAAATGGACAGTCTTTGATCAACATGACTAAGAATGGACAGAAAGTTTTTAATGAATTGCCACGACTTAATTTCTGGCGGGCACCTAATGATAATGAATTTGGTGAAGGTGCTCAACGGAGTTTGCGCTTATGGGATGCCGCCGGATATAATGTAATTTATCAATATAAAGGCACCAAAAAAAGTGATGAAGGCGTTTTAATTTCTTATGAGGCTAAACTTCGTGGCATTGAAGCATTGGTAAACCTCAATTACACGGTAAACAGCGATGGAAGTTTGAAGGTAGAGGCGGGTTACCGGGCTATGGCAGATAACCTTCCAGAAATGGTACGGTTTGGTATGTTAATGACCATGTCTGGTAATCATGATCAGTTTACCTGGTATGGCCGTGGTCCATATGAAAATTATGTCGATCGGAATGCGGATACTTTTATGAATATCTGGAAGGGTAAGGTGAAAGATCAGCTCTTTCCTTATTATCGCCCACAGGAATCGGGAAATAAAACCGATGCACGTTGGTTGAAATTGCAGAATAGTGATGGGAAGGGTGTCGAAATTATCGGTTTACAGCCACTCTCCATTAGCGCAACCAATAACCTGCCGGAAGACCTTGATCCGGGAATGACTAAAAAGCAGCAGCATTCATCAGACATTGTGCGTCAGTCGGACGCTATTATCGCTGTCGATTTGTTTCAAAGGGGCGTTGGCGGATTAAATTCATGGGGTGCTAAACCACTGAATGAATACCGTTTTATGAATAAATCATATGATTATGGTTTTGTGATCCGGCCATTGTAAAGCATTTGATATTACATGATTTACTTACGAAGTTTCAAAGGGGACGAAAGTGGCATGACTTCGTCAGTTTAAGAAACCATTAAGGCATTAAGAGAGGTGGTGAAAAGGTATATTTTCTTAAAATTGACACTTTAATTTTTTATATGATAAAGTGTGGTAAGGTTGGTTTCGGTGCCTTTAGGTTGGGGATTCTTCGCTGCGCTCGGAATGACAGGAAGTGTAAGTTGACTGAAGAAGTGCGATAAAAGGGTGTGTAGGTAAAGTTGGTTTCGGTGCTTGTGGGTTAGGGATTCTTCGCTGCGCTCGGAATGACAGGAAGTGTAAGTTGACTGAAGAAGTGTGATAAAGGGGTGGTGTAGGTAAGGTTGGTTTCGGTGCCTTTAGGTTAGGGATTCCTCGCTGCGCTCGGAATGACAGGGTGGTGATATCAAAGTGTAAAACCGAGCCATAGCATTTCACTACGACTCGTTTTTAGACTCTTCTTTCTAACGGTCGTGTGTCCTACCGACCGAAATGATTTAATATAGATACTTCTTGCGTGATACAATGTTACTTACTATCTGTATTTCTCACTAAAGCATTGCCTTTTAGATTTCTGAATGCAATTGTCGAGAAAACCAATGTCCAGATCAATAGCGATAAAAGCCTGCTCCAATCATGGACTTTTGTAGGAATAAACTTTTTTAATCCAACGCTTATAATATCGGTTGAGGCAATGTCTTTTTCCTGAAAGATGCTTGGATAGAAGTGAAGGCGAATTTTTTCATGATGATTTCTTACCGCCTGCTGAAACTCCAGGTGTGCATTCAAATCAGATCCGGCCAGTTCGTTTACTGCCAGCTGAGCTTGGATGGTAGGAAAAAAGAGTGCGGCAATGTTGGTGAAATCCTGCCGGGCAGCCAATTTATCAGCCACTGCTAATCTGCTTTTTATCGCCTGATCATCACCCATTTGTTGCATACCGTAATACCAGAACCAGCTAAAACTTTTATCAGCAGGAAAAGGATATTTTTTTAGCTGCGGATAGTGTTCAAAAAAGGGTTTCATGGTCACCTCTTTAGGCATATCCCACTTTTCATGATAACCCTCACGCTGGTTAATTACATTCTGCAAAGCTTCTGGTACGCCATATTTTTGTATAAGCAAAAGGTTTAAAGATGCAGGGATTACTATGCAAATGGCTACCCAGATGGCTACAAGTGCAGATGCATTGTAGCTTGATGAGTGTCCTAAAGACACGATAAACATAGAAACTGCAAACCAGAAAGCCAGGTAGAGGATGATTAGTCCCGCAACAGCTGCCAGGGTAGCATCTATGGGTAATTGCAAATAAATAACCGCGGCAATGAGGAGCAAAAAGGCTACCGCATAAACAGCTGCGATTCTGATCAGAAATTTTTTCCAGATTACGTTTGCCAATGCATTTGTTTGCGATTTGAGTAAAGACCATATCCCACTTTCCTGCTGCTCAGAGATGAGATTATACGTGAAAGCAATAATTACAAGCGGGAATAAAAACAGGTAAACAAAGCTCAGATCCATATTGCCTAAAAGCATGCTTACCGGATTGGTGATATCAGTATCATAAAGTTGTCCTTCTATTCCCAGCATTGTTACCGATATCAGGTAAGGATTCACATCCCGCTGTCCGTTAGCGAAGGCTGCCCATCGATCGGGGAGATTGGCCGTAGAGAATTTATTGTGGAAGAAAATCAAACCGATGTCTTTGTTAAAGTGCTTGATATTGTCGAGCGTGTTTTTCTTTTGCAATACGGCTGCCTTTTCAATTACGGCCTGTTGGTTGGCCATAAAAGTTTTTCCAAAATATAATCCGGCAAAGCCTGTAAGTAGCAATACCAAAATGCCTATCCAGGCCGAACGGTTTCTGAAGAAAAGTTTAAATTCTAAATTAGAGGTGCTTTTTTTCATAACATTATATGGTTTTAATCCATTTAGATGAATATTGGAGAAGGAGCAGGATTAAGATGAACCAAGTAAACAAGGCGATTAACGATAACAACTCATGCTGTAACACATTGCTCAAATGATCAAATTTATAATTGAAATCTGGCTGTTCTGCCCAATTGGATTTACTGATTGATAAAGGCTTTTCATGTTCGCCAGGGGAGTGGTTACTGATTTTATCGATTTGAAGTTTGTTCATTTTCTGCGCCAACCCATATCTATAAGCCTCTGCCTGGTTTTGAAAATCAACATAGGTTTTAAAATCGGAAGCGGTGAGGGCCATTGAGATTTGTTTCAGCGATAAGTAAGGATTTAACAAACCGGCAAATACAGTGAAGCTATTTTGCTTATCGAAGGTGTTGTTCAGCTGGCGTTGATGATCACTGTAAATGTGTGAAGTGATTCTTTCACCTTCTGCCATAATATAGCCGCCATAATTAAAGGGCAATTTCTTCACATCATCAACCTGATATCTCAGCAATAACGAATCTTTTATTGCGGCAAAATGCGGATCATTCGGATCGTGGCTATCACCTTGTTTCTGAATATCTTCTGAAATGGCATCTGCAAATTCGATTTTGGAAGGGGTGGGGTGAATCTTCGTTCCTATCGCCTGAATAATTCTTGGCATTAAAATCACGAAAAATATCCAGCAGGATAACAAGATAATCAATGCTGTTTTAGAGCTTCGCTGAAAGGCGGAAACCAATATGGTTAGGGCAGAAACAACGAAGAAATAAATGGAATAGCTCAAAATTAAAATCAATAGGCGCAGTGTTGCGTCTATACTGATTTGCCAGTTGCTTAAAGAGGCCCAAAGTAAAATGGTTAATAGAATGAGTGGAATAAAAATGGTCAGGGCTACACCAATAATGCCCAGGGTTTTACCCCAAAGTAATTTTTTCCAGCTTACGTTCTGACAAAGCAAAATTTTCAGGGTTCCCGATTCCCGTTCTGCTGAAATACTGTTGTAACCTAGAAAAAAGATTAGTAACGGAACTAATAACTGCAGTACCATCGCAATGCTAATCTCGCCAAAGCGTAGCATCCCGTTGGAGAAACCCGCTTCACTGAAATTTACGGTATTTTGTTTATGGGCTTCCAAAAAGATGGAAACACCTGCAAAACTTTCTATCCCAAAATCGAAGAAACTCAGTTCATGTTTTTCCCGAAAGGCCAGATAGCCGTAATGGGCCATCCGGTGGGGGTGTTTATCTGGTTTAGACAACCACTGTGCCCGTACCATATTTTTATAGTAGAGCCGTTGATTATTCTGTGTTTTAAAATTCTGCCAGCCTACATAGGTAGCCAGGCAAAGTGAAAGCCCCAGCAAAATGGTGAGCACTAACGTTGCCTTATTCCCAAAGGTTGATTGGTAGGTTTGTTTGGCAATGGTGAAGGTAATATTTGGCATTATATTCTGTAGGTTACATTAAACATGACATTTCTTGGCGTACCCGGAAAAAGGCGCAGGTAATTCTGTGCACCAACCCAATAGGTTTTATTGAAGATGTTATTGATATTCATGGCCAATTGAACTCTTGATGCTGCGGGGGTATAATAAATTGCGGCATCAGCGACGGTAAAGCCCGGCAGGGTAAAATCTCTGATGTATAATGGGAGCTTATTGCCGCTGTATTGTAACCCGGCACCAAAGCCAATGCCTTTCAAAGTTCTGCTTTCCATGTTGTAACGGGTCCATAAGCTGGCGCTGTGTTTAGGCGTATTCTGTACACGTTGGCCAATGATTAATGGATCAATATCTTCAGTTACAATAGCATCTACAAAACTATAACCCACGTTAAATTGCCAGTTTGGCCTGATGAAGCCTGATGATTCTACCTCAATTCCTCTGCTTCGCTGTGCACCACGCTCAATCAGGCGGTTTACGTCAAATGGATCATTGGCATTCATCAGTAGGTTTTTCTGGTTAATTTCGAACAGGGAAACGTTAACCATCAGATTACCATCAAGCCATTCAGATTTAGCACCCAGTTCTTTCAGGTTACTTTCCAGCGGTTTAAAATTAGAACCTGCCGGTGGTGGAACAATTACCAGGCTGGAGGTATTTCCCTGTGGCTGGTAACCCTGGAGGTAAGTTCCGTAAATATTGATATGAGCATTTACTGCATAGGTAAGACCTAGCCTTGGCAAGAGTTTGTGCCGACTGATTTTACTTTCGTTTGAAAGCCTGTAATTGCTGTAATCTTCATACCATTCCTGTCTCAGGCCTAGTGTTAAAGTAAGCTGCTGGTATTTAATCTGATCTTGAAGATAGACACCATTAACCAGGTAATAAGAAGGTGGAATTTCTACTTTCGAGAAAACATAATCGTTCAGGTTTTTCAGCGTGTAAGATGGATTGGCGAGGTTAAAATGTTCTACATTTGGAACCGGAGCATTTACGCCATTCACCACACGAAACTGGTAAAGATCTTTCTTCGTCACATCATACCTGTTCGCAATTGTTCCATCCTTCAAGCGATAGCCTTGAGCGGTATTGATACCGCCACCTCTTAATTTCTGGTTCATGATGCGGTCATAACCCACTACCATTTTATGCTCCAAACCAAAAGTATGGGTATTGATGGACAGATAAGTACTGATGTTATCTGTGGCAAATTTTTGCTGACGCTGTACGGCAATCATTCCAGCCAGGCTGCGAATGGGCTGATTATTTTCATCTACCGCAAATGCATTGTTGGTACGGTGTTCCACCAGATCTTCATTCCAGTTCTGTTTCATGTAGGCCATATTAAAGGAAATGCCATTAGAAATTTTATGAGAAAAATTGGCCATCAGCATCAGGTCCTGCGTATTAAATTTATCGTTACTGGCTCCCAGGTTAAAACGGATTGGTGTACTGTTCAGATCGGTCTGACCAGCTATGGCACCAAAAATTGGTTGTCCGCGATCCAGTCTTGAATTGCTGTTATTCATGACCACCTCTACATTTAAACTGGTTTTATCGTTCGGGATGTAGGAAAAGGAGGGAGCAATGATGTACCCCTTTCTAAACTGCAGGTCTCTAAAGCTTTTACTGTCTTCATAACCTAAGTTGAGCCGATAAAGCAAGGTTTTCTCGGTGTTTAAAGGGCCAGTGAAATCCAGTGCACCACGAACAGTACTGAAACTCCCGCCCGAGATGCTGATTTCTTTCCGGTCTTCACTTAAAGGTTTTTTGGTAACCAGATTAATGCTCCCACCCGGATCAACGCTGGAGAATGTAGCACTTGCCGGGCCCTTAATAACCTCTATTCTTTCCAGATTATTGGTGAGTGGCTGGTTGAAATAATTTTGACGAGTACGCATCCCGTTAATGATCGTTCCTTCTTCGTTCTGGTTAATTCCACGGATAGAAAACTGGTTGTAAAAACTGCTTTGTGATACACTGGTTACATTTTTAACCGCATCTGCAAGCACTGCTGCCTGTCTGTCGGCTATCAGTTCTTTTGATATGGATGAAATGGCCTGCGGAATATCCTTATTTAGAGTAGCGGTTTTGGTTGCCGAAAAAGAATAGTTGCCGTAATACTTTTTACCATTCGTACCTATAATCTCTACTGTTTGCAACTCTTCATTGGCTGGTGATAAAGCGATAGGGTCTAATTTAAAATCCCCCAAACCATTGATGAGGTAGTTTTTAGAAAAGGTATTGTAACCAATTGCACTGATGGTAAGGGTGTAGTTCGCTGGTTTAGGCAGCATGATGGAAAAATTACCTAATGAATCGCTGCTGAGATTTAACTGGTCTTTGCCACTTTTGAATTTAATGGTGGCTTTGCTGATTCCATTTCCCTGCTGATCATGAACACTTCCGCTTACCTGAACCTGGGCCCTGGCAGCCATACTGATACTAAAGATTATAAAAAGGGATATTAACCGCCATATCTGACGGATTTTATTCGTATGATCCATTAAAATATGATAATTAAATGGTTTGTAAGTATAATTCCTGAAGGTCTGAAGCCGATATTTCACTGGCCTTTAAGGTATGAATCAACTCGCCTTGTTTCATAATGCCGATGTGTGTTCCGAGGCTTACGGCATTAAAAATATCATGCGTAGCCATTAAGATAGATTTTCCTTCGGATGCAAGCTTTTTAACCAGTTCGGTAAATTCTGCGGTAGCTTTTGGATCAAGCCCGCTGGTAGGTTCATCCATTAAAATAATTTTCGCGTTTTTTGCTACGGCAATGGCAATACCCACTTTCTGGCGCATGCCCTTACTAAATCCCGCAAGGTGTTTATGATGAGCAGTAGATTGCAAACCACAATTGCTTAAGAACTGAACCAATTCCTGTTCCTGGTAATCAAAACCAGCAAGCTTAGAAAAGTAATCCAGGTTTTCAATAGCCGACAGGTTTCCATAAAGCATCACCACTTCAGGGATATAGGCAAGGTGTTTCCTTCGTTGGTCATCACCCGCTGAAATTTCTTCGTTATCGATTAAAATTTTTCCGCTACTAGGCTCAATAAAGCCTAAAAAAAGGTTGATGGTTGTGGTTTTACCAGCACCGTTCTGGCCAAGCAGGCAATATACTTCTCCTGGGTTAACCGTGAGGTTTAATTGATTAAGGGCTTGATATGATCCGTAATTTTTGGATAATGAAATGGCTTGAAGCATAAAAAATTAATATAAATGAAAATTGCATGCCGCTAAGGGCTTACATGGATAGAAATGATGTGATAAGAATGCATACTCCCGCTCAGGGGTGTATTAAGCAATAAAGCTGGGTGGCCCTTTGTTGGCTGCAGCAAGAATATAAGCTACAGGATGTTTCTGAAAATACCTGAAATGATGATTGAAAGGGATTTCCCGTTTTACTACAGTGGTATTGGAGATTGGTAAAGTGTAATGATGAGATTGGTGTTTAACAATTTCGCACAGCTTACAATTTACCTTATTTGTTTTAAACTGAGTGGATGCCTGTACCTTTTCATATCTGGATTTGCAAGAATCGGGAACATCCTGTTCATGGTGGTGAAGCGCCTGAATTAGCAAGGCACTGGTAAATAATACCAATAACAAAAACGCCCTGATTTGGGTGAATCTTTTTTTTCGATATAAGTCTACTGCCTTGTCCAATTGCAACAAAGATACATTTATGCCAAAACTTTCCGCATATTTTTTAAAATTATTAAGATATTGCTGTTTGCTTATTTGTAAATGGCACTAAAAACCGAAAGGTTGAATACTATGATGCGGGCCATTTTCAAAAAAATAGCTATTATTACCGAACCTTAAAGCTAAATGATTTCCATGCTTAAACATTATTTTAATTTTATTACTGTCACCCTGTGTTTGCTGTTAACTTCTTTTTTGGCATCTGCACAATTGGTAGAAGAACCTAAAGATATACCAGCCGAATGGTCTCAACCTTATCAGCCTTTTCGTATCGCGGGTAACTTATATTATGTGGGTACCGCTGATCTGGCTTGCTACCTGATTGCCACACCAAAGGGAAATATCCTTATCAATACTGGCCTTGCGGCTTCCCTTCCCATCATTAAGGCGAATGTGGAAACACTTGGTTTTAAATTTAATGAGATTAAGATTTTACTAACCACACAGGCACATTATGACCATATGGGTGCCATGGCCGAGATTAAAAAAGTTACAGGTGCTCAATTTATGGTGGATGAAAAAGATGCTGCTGTTGCAAAAGATGGTGGTCAATCTGATTATGCGCTGGGTGGACATGGAACCATGTTTAAGCCAATAGTGGCCGACCGCTTATTGCGTAATGGCGATATAGTGGTTTTGGGTGGTATGAAGCTAGAAATACTCCATCATCCTGGCCATACCAAGGGTTCATGTAGTTTTCTGTTTGATGTAAAAGATGGACAAAAAAAATATAGGATCTTGATTGCCAACATGCCTACAATCGTTACAGATAAAAAGTTTTCTGAATTAACAGTCTATCCGGATATTGCTAAAGACTATGCTTATACCATTGCGGAAATGAAAAAACTAAACTTTGATATCTGGTTGGCCTCTCATGCAAGTCAGTTTGAACTTGATCGTAAGCATAAACCTGGCGATGCTTATCATCCTGAATCTTTTATCGATAGAAAAGGCTATGATGAATTGCTGAATGATTTAGAAAATGAATTTTTGAAGAAAAAATAATGTAGATCTATTGAGCATATTGATAAGGAAAAGGCGAAAGAATTTATAATCCTTTCGCCTTTTTTGTAGTTCAGTATTAATAATTTGAATTCAATAATTATGAATTGATTTACCCCCCCCCCCCCCCCGGTCTGCGACCAAAGGTGGGGTGATTAAATATAAATGACCTGTTCAAAATTTTAGGTTTATATTATGATTTGTCAATTCGGTAGAGCCTTCCACCATCGGTAACGGCATATAAGGCATTATCTGTACCTTGCGTAATGTCTCTAAATCGCTGACCTTCGCTGGCCAGGAGTCTTTCCTCACCAGTTACCTTACTGTTTACGATGACTAAGCGAGCAATGTGAGTGGCAGAAAGTGAGCAGATGAAAAGGTTATTTTGCCATTCGGGCATGCGATTACCGCTATAAAACACCATACCACTTGGCGAAATCACCGGATCCCAGTAGTATGCGGGCTGTTCCATTCCGTTTTGCTGTTGAATAGCCGATCCAATGGCTGCACCACTGTATTCAATGCCATAAGTAATCGTTGGCCAGCCATAATTTTTTCCACCCTGAAGCCTGTTGAGTTCATCGCCGCCACGTGGGCCATGTTCACTTTGCCAGATATCTCCGGTTACGGGATGAAGTGCTAATCCTTGTGGATTTCTATGCCCGATGCTATACAATTCAGGAAGTGCACCGGAGGCACTAAAAGTTGGATTAGCTGTTGCAGGTTGTCCGCTGGTATTGATGCGGATTACTTTACCTAAGCCAGCGGTAACCGACTGGGCCAGTGGTCGGGTGGGCAGGTCTGATCGCTCTCCTGTGCTAACGATGAGGTTACCAGTGCGGTCGAACAAGATTCTTCCACCATAGTGAAGCGTACCATTATAGGCCGGGCCTGCGCGGTAAATTACCGTTGCGTTTTCAATAGTTAGTTCATTTTGTGCTAATTTACCTTTAGCTACTGAGGTTTGGTTACCACCAGCAACGTTCTCTGAAAATACCCAGTAAACCATTCTATTGGTGCTGAACTGTGGATCAATACAAAGTCCTAGCAATCCGCCCTGTCCGTTCGCATTCACTGCAGGAAGACCTGTAATCGGTGCGCTTAGTGTTCCATTGGTTGTTGCGATACGCATTGTACCGGCCTTTTGTGTGATCAATAGTCTTCCATCGGGCAGTGTGGTGATGCCCCAGGGTGCAGTTAAAGCGGTAGATATTGCAGTGCCTTTAAAAGCGGTATTGGAACGGACTGCAGTAATTCTGGTCTGTCCGGCAAAGGCAGGGGTGTAGCTGGTATTGGGTGGATTGGTTTCTACACCGGGGCCAATTACTGATCCTGGCTCTGGATCGGTATCAATGATGCCTCCTTTTGAACATGCAGCTGCCATCAGCACATAGCCGGCAATGGCAATCAGGTAGATTTTTGTTTTCATGGTAGTAATTTTTAGTTTTCCTGTTAATGATCTGATTATTATTACAACCCCTGCAATGGTTGATTAGTTTTTCAGAAAGACCTAAATATTTGCAATTGCATCTACAGTGCACTGAAGATGGATTAATTTTTTTAAGTTTTGATAATCAGCGTTTTGGATGTTATTAAGCAAACAGGTAGTTGGTGCTCAATTATTAGAATGGAAGCAAATAAAATAAGTAAATGCATTAAACGCAATACATTTTTGTATTGCAATACAGACCATTTAAAACTTGATTTGGGATTTGGCTTTGAAGCCAGATGAGCAGGGGGAATTTCAATCATTCCCCTGTAGAATTGGTACAGGGGAATGTTGATTTGTAAAAAAGTTTTGTTACACTGGCGGGTCTTAATTGATCTCTCGGTGAAAGTGAAATTTTCAATCTACAGTTTATAAGCTCTTCCTTATTTGAATAATTGTGGTGCAAAAAGCACCAGATAATCACGCCAGTTAGACCAGGTATGTCCACCTTCACTTTCTACATAGGTATATTTTGCACCAATTCCGTCTAGCTTTTTTCTGTAATCAGCTACTGCCTGATAAAGAAAATCAGTTTTGCCAATGCCAATCCAATACAGTTTTAACCCATTATTAAACTGGTTTTTTAAAGAGGCATCAACATCTGCATAAACAGGTGATTCTGTTTTGCCAAACGGCATAATGGCTGGAGAAAACAATCCGACATAATCGAAGGTTTTTGGATAGAACCTGGATGTATGTAAAGAATGAAAGCCACCCATTGATAAACCTGCAATGGCCCGTTGCGATGGTTTTGCATTCACGCGGTAATTGCTTTCTACAAATTTGATGATATCGGGGAAGGTTTCTTCCATTTTTCCATCCATGGTATGCGGTAATTGCATGGTGGGTTTGTAGTAGCCTTTTGCATCTTCACCAGGCGCCGCCTGCTGTGCCACATTACCATTTGGCATCACTACAATCATTGGTTTTGCTTTACCTGCGGCAATCAGGTTGTCTAAAATTTGTGGGGTACGGCCTAATGCAGCCCAGGCTTCTTCATCACCACCCATGCCGTGTAATAAATACAATACCGGGTATTTGGTTTTGCCGCTTTCGTATCCTGGCGGGGTGTAAATGGTGATTCTTCTTTCCATCCCATTACCAGGAGAATTGTACCATCTTTTTGTAACGGTACCATGTGGTACGTTAGCCACTAAATAATTATCGGCCTTGCCACTACCTACAATTAAAACATTTACTACTGATGCCACATCTCTGATTTGATAAACATTATTGGCATCTCTGATTTTTAAACCATCTACTATAAAAGAATAGCTGTACAATTCTGGTTTCAGGGGTGTTGTGGTGTAAGTCCAAACGCCATCTGCCTGTTTTTTCATTGCGGCGGTTCCGGGTGCTCCTAATAAATCGCCTTGCAGTTCTACCTTTTTTGCCTGAGGAGCATCCAGCCTGAACGTTACACTTCGATCAGTATTGATTTCTGGTGAAATAATTTCTTTTTGTTTGTTGAAATTTAAATTCTCCTGTGCATAGGAGCTGAGTGTGGTGAAAAGCAGGAGGTTTAATATTAGTTTTTTCATAGGGGATGTTTTAGTGAGGTCTTATCTTGTTGTTATACGGTCAATATATGAATTGAAATTGTAGGTTAGGTAGGAATGAATGAATGGTTACGGCTTTTTTAATTTCTCTGGCCCTTGGGATTGATAGCGTTCATCGGTAAAGCCTATGTTTTATTAAATTTATCTAGCAAAATGTATAAAAAACCACCTTCAAAAGAGGTGTCCACCCGATAGCCCTTGAAAAGAGGAGGTGTATTGCAAATAACGAAATAGCATTAAAATTGTTTTTTTAATACCATGAACGATCACCTTTGTGATAAGGTACACAGCCATCAAAACGGGTAGGGACAGAAACAAACCGTAGTGCTTCAGTTGCGCCAATTTCTGAATTAAAATAGGCCCAAAGAATCAGCTGTTTTAAACCTGTAAAATAATGGTTTGGTAGAGGTATGTATTGATCACTACTTTTTTTACCATCAATATCTTTTGTTTGTTTCTCCTTTTGATAATTGTATGCCTGCTGATCCAATACTGTTAAGAACTGGTGTCTTTCCAGTTTGCTGGCATTTAAGAAAGGTTTTTTGATGTCTTTCTGTATATCAACATTAACTTGTTTTAAGCTTTGTAAAATTGTTGCCTGTTCTTCTTTTGTGTAACAATCAGAGATGATGGTATTAATTAACGCACCTACATTTGCAGCTTTGGCACCTTGCGATTTAACTGTTCCAGGTAGAATGGTTTCACCGAGTTCATTGATCAAACTGATCTGATTCGTTGATAATATGCCGATGGCTTTTCTATCAGGGTAAGTAAAACTACTCAGCAAAGCATCAGCACCAATCAGCGTTCCGCCGGTTAATATGGCTATTGATTTTAATAAATCTCTTCTATCCATGGTATTCTACTTAAAGGTTTCCTTTTTTCAATTCACTTACTGCAAAGTCTGCAGCTCTGGCCGTAAGTGCCATGTAAGTTAATGAGGGGTTTTGGCAGGCAGACGATGTCATACATGCACCATCTGTTACAAACACGTTTTTGCAATCCCATACCTGATTTTGACTGTTTAATACGGATGTCTTTTCCGAATGTCCCATTCTTGCAGTACCCATTTCATGTATACCATGACCCATGGCGTGACCACTATCCCAACTTTTGATATTCTTAACACCAACAGCTTCAAACATTGCTTCAAGCTCTTTTAAAATATCTTTACGCATTTTAATCTCATTTTCCTGAAGTGCTGCATCCATATTTAAAACTGGCAAGCCCCATTTATCCTTTGTGTTTGGGTCTAGTGATATCTTATTCCGATGATCTGGTAAAATTTCTCCAAAACCTGTCGCACCGATAGTCCAACCACCGGGTTCAGTGATTGCTTCTTTAAAGGCTCCGCCTATTCCTAATTCGGGAATGTTGTTACTCCAGCCAGACCTGCTTGCACTGCCCTGGAAGCCAAAGCCCCTCAGGTAATCTCGTTTATCCTGACCAAGGTTTACAAATCGAGGGATATAAAAACCATTGGCACGGTTTCCATAGTAATATTTATCTTCAAACCCATCAACAGTTCCAGAACAGCCGAGGTTATAATGATGGTCCATCACATTGTGCCCAAGTTCGTTACTGCTACTGCCCAAGCCTCCTGGCCAAATATCTTTTGCAGAATTAAGTAGCACCCATGCGCTGTTTAACGCTGAAGCGCAAAGAAAAACAATTTTGGAGCTGAACTCATAGGTTTGATTGGTTTCAGCATCAAGCACCTCTACACCTTTTGCTTTTTTAGTGTCTTTATCGTAAAGGATTTGGGTTACAATGGAAAATGGCCTGACAGTTAAATTGCCAGTTTTCAAAGCAGCTGGCAGGGTAGAGGATTGTGTGCTGAAATAGCCGCCAAAAATACATCCTTCCCAGCAACGATTTCTGAACTGACATTTAGTTCTCTCTGGGATGGCAGCCGTAAGGTTTGCCACACGGCCAATAATCAGGTGCCGTTCATTTTTATAGTGTGCTTTTATTCGGGTGGCCATATCCTTTTCCACACAATTTAAATCCATGGGTGGGAGAAACATGCCATCAGGCAAATGTGCAAGGCCTTCTTTAGATCCGCTGATACCTGCAAATTTCTCTACATAATCATACCACGGCGCTAGATCTTTATAACGGATGGGCCAATCTATAGCGATACCATCTTTTGCATTTGCTTCAAAATCGAGGTCACTGAGGCGATAACTCTGGCGGCCCCAAAGAATGGAACGTCCACCCATTTGATAACTGCGCCACCAGGTAAATGGCTTGGTTTCTACGTACGGGCTGTCTTTTTCGTTTGCCCAATAATCCATAATAGGCTCATGAGCTGCCCATCCACGATGAATGACCGGATAGTTTTTTTGTTGCTCTAAAGTTGTTTTGCCACGATGAGGAAATGAAAAAGGATCGCCTTGTGCAGATTTATAGTCTTTGATGTGTTCGAAATTTCTCCCGCGTTCTAAAAGCAACACTTTCAGTCCTTTTTCTGTAAGCTCTTTCGCTGCCCAACCACCACTAATCCCAGAGCCAACTACTATTGCATCATAAACTGTTTTGTTATTCATTTTAATATCTGGTTATCTATCAAATATAATATTCTCAGATAAAAATTTATGTATAATGAGAAACTTTCCTGCTTAAGGGCAAAAATTAATACCTCAATCTATCCTTTAATGGAAATTGAGCTGTTAAACCTCATAGATTATTAATGAATATGATATGGAGAGGTAAATCATTCAAGGTTATTAACCTGAGATTAATAATATACTAGAATCCTATATAAGAGTATTAACCACCCCGCCCTCTGGGCACCCTCCGATGCATCGGAGGGAATGGCAATCGTAATTCCCTCCGGTGTATCGGAGGGTCGTTGCAGACCGGGGTGTTTAAATCAATTCATAATTATCGATTTCAGGTTATTTTAAAAAAAAACTAAATGGCGAAGATTTTTGAGTTCATTTTATTTTTAAATTGATCGATCCTTCTTTTATTTTCCTGTTGCAATAAGGATGGGTATAAATTCATTAGGATGTTTATGATGGTCATGATTAAAGCAAACAGGAACTTACCTTTGAAAACCATCACACAGGCAAATATCATCACAAAGCCAAATGCTATTAAATGACCGATCTCAGCAGTAGTCATTTCATTTCGGAGATGATCCAATTCACCTGGCTTAATTCTCTTCTTTATAGAAAGTTTAGGATTAAAGTATTTAAAAAATGAATGTTGAATTAGCCATTTAAATGGTTTCAGCCCAATTTTATTACTGATGTTTTCATTTTTTATGATCATTAAATTTGATAGGTATTGGTGATAGAAAGCAGTTTTGAGTAAAACCGCATTGATCGTAATGCCCACTATCCAAGATATGAAAGTGATGGAGAGACTAAAACTTAAGTATTTAATCATTATTGTTTGAATAAGCGTTAAATGCTAAGATACAAAGCTTTTTCAAAATTTAATCTCCAGTTTCTAATGATACTATTTCTGTTTATTTTAATGGTAATGAAGTAAATATATACATCAACTCATTTGGTGACTTGCCAAACTTTGTTTTAAAAGCATGAGAAAAGTGCGAGAGGCTTTTAAAGCCAAGATCGAGGTAGATTGCGGAGGGCTTTTGGTGCTTGATTTCGATTAGGTATTTTGCAGCACTCAATCGTTTGTGCTGCAGCCACTGTCTTGGTGGTACACCAAAGGTTTTCTGGAAGTCTCGTTTGAAACTTGCAAGGCTACGGCCAGTAAGCTGTGCAAATTTTTCAACAGGAACGTTAAAATGAAAATTACTCAGCATGAACCTTTCCAGATCAATTTTATGGGGTTCAGAAAAATCGAATAAGAAATTGCGAAGTCGTGGCAGGGCCAGCAGCAGTAATTTAACAATTTCCTTCACTTTCAAAATGCCCATTTCATCAGTCATCGTCGCCCCTGAGCTTCGGGCATAAGGAACAATGGATTGAAAATATCCCTGCAGGAATTCGTTGGATGGAATTAATAGATTTGGTGGGCCGATATATTTCTGATCTGCTTCAAGCTTTTCTTCTAATACAATTTTGCACAACAGATCTTCTTGCAGCGAGATTACGATTGTTTCATAATTTGCGCCGGGTAGTGGTGTTTTGGTCAGATTACCCACTTGATTTTTGCGAATCAGTAACATTTCTCCTCCCGTCATTGAAATGCTTTGCTCGGAGGTTTCTAAAACAAGCTGTCCTGAAACCTGAAGAATTAAAGTATGATGGTTCCATAAACAAACTTTCTCCTTCCGCTCTGCAGAGAGGTAGGAATAAAAGATCACGCCGGGGAGAATTTCTTCTGGACTGGTCATTTAGCGTTGTAAGTATGTGCCGCCATGTATGGCACCTATTGCAAAAGTAGTATTTAAAATGTTCATTTCTTCGGGCGTAAATACAATATCCATGGCCAGCATATTTTCTGGTAAACGAGATCTGCGGCTCATGCTCACTAAAGGCATGATGTGATTTCCTTGCTCTTTTACCCAGGCAATTGCAAGCTGTGTTGGTGTGCAATTTTTATTGCTGGCTAATTGCTTTAAAATTTCTACTTTTTCCAGGTTATGAACGAGGTTTTCACCTTGGAATCGTGAGAAATGGTTACGGTAATCATTTTCGGCAAGGGGTGCTTTCATTTCTCCCGTTAATAATCCCTCAGCTGTGTTGGCGAAGGCCACGATGCCAATGCCTAATTCCTTTGCCGCTGGCAACAACTCACTTTCAATTTGACGATCAGCGAGTGAATAGCCAATCTCCAACGCACTAATCGGGTGAATGCTGTTGGCTTGGCTAAGTTGCTCAGCTGTAATTTCAGATACGCCAATATAACGCACTTTACCTTCTTTAACTAAATCGGCAACCGTTCCAATAATGTCTTCTACCGGCACACTGTCGTCCATTCGGCTCGGCTGGTAAAGGTCGATGGTTTCTATACCTAAACGGGTAAGTGAGTAATTTATAAAATTCTTGATGGCGATAGGGCGCAGATCCATTCCCAACCATTGGCCATTGTGAAAAATGGCCCCGAATTTTACGCTGATAAAGGCATCATTACGCCTTCCCTTAATGACTTTGCCTATCAACATTTCATTATGGCCGGCACCGTAAAAATCTCCTGTGTTTAGAAAATTGATGCCACTATCTAAAGCTTCATGAATGGTAGCGATGCTTTCTTTTTCGTCGGGTTTAGAACCGCCCCAGATGGAGGACATGCGCATGCAGCCTAAGCCAAGTTTAGAAACAAATGGGCCATCTTGACCCAGCTGCATTTTTGTGATGTTTTTCATACCACAAAGATCGATGTTGATTGCCTATTGTGGTTTCTTCTACGGCTCAAATAATTAGTCTGTATGGCCCATCATAATCATTATTTCAATTAATCAGATTTGATACTGGATTGGCAACAATTCTTTTGATGAGTTACGCCAGAAACCAATTCGGTAATAGACTGATTTTGTACAGATACAAAGTTTTATCCATGTAAAAACCCCTGCAAGTAAACTTACAGGGGTTTTTGAAACTTTTATAGGATTGTATTTTTTAGTATACCTTCTTCACTCTGCTTTCGCCAGCACCATAATAGAAGTTAACGATTCTCTTATCACCTTTATTAGGGAGTAAGTAATTTAAATTGGTACCTAGATTGGTTGCAAAGTTTAAATTTGAATTATAAGTTAAAACGTATAGGTTTTGAGAAGAATCATAAACTGTAGCTTTCGAAATTACACCTTTGGCATTTGCCACGATCCTTCCGGCAGCATCTCTTCTTAAATGAACATACCCATATCCGCCTTCTGCAGAGTTGGTTATTTGTATTTTTCCTGAACCGTTGGTAGTGGCACTTAAAAGCGGTTGGCTTTTGATTAGATTACCTGTAATGTCTACAACCGAAACATCTAATTTAGCGTTTGCATCAAATGTGCTTTGATTTAAATCATAATACACACCATTGTAGTAGTTGTAATTAGATACATTAAGGCGCTCTATCTGATAACCATCAGCAATAGAACTCATGTAGGCTGTGCTGTTGTAGTTTCCATTTACTTGCATATAAAGTTCTCTACCTAATTTATCTTTTGGAAATTTCAGATAAATAGGGCTAATAATACTAGGAATATTTGCACCATAAGAATTTACATTAAAATAAGTTTTAGCGGAAGCTACATAAGGTAATTGAAAGGGCATTAAGGAAGCATCTGTATCTTCTGTACCATAAACATACAATTTCTGATCAGCCTCTATTTGTGCAAAACTAAGTGCATATCCACTTGGTGATGCAGGTAATTTTAACGAATAAGTGCCCGTTGCTGTTGTGTATGTTGGAAACTGTACGCTGTATGTGCCATTGAAACCGTTAGGAACAGATGTAGAAGCCGTAATCAATACATTTCCGCCAACTTTTTCTGGTGTCGAATTGGTTAAATCGGTATCAATGTATAATGTTCCTGAAATTTCGTTTGACAATTCTGCTGTATTCCACAACTTTGCTGTTCCTAAAGTGATATCCTTACGCATAATTTGTGTTGCTGCATAGCCAGTCTTGGTAATTAAGAAAGTACTGGTAGGAAACAAATACAAAGAAGAAAACGTTGCTATACCTTGTGCACTTGTTTTGGTTGAAAAAAGCTTGCCTTCTGATGAAACAATTACTTCAGCATCAGCAACTGGTGCATTGGTTACCACATCAGTAACAGCTACGCTATAATCTTGTTTTGCAGCAGCTACCGCACTTGTACGGGCTAAACTATCATTCAATTTTAGCTGTTGCAGTGCAGCAGTATTAATAAGTTGTTGCAGTGCATTTGCACCTTTTTGTTTTAACGTTTCTAAATCCATCTCATGCTGGTATTTTAGCGTTAATAATTCCTTTTGGGCAGCAATTGCATCTGCTTCTGAAAATTCGTCTTTTGAACACCCTGTGGCATAGAGCGCCAGGACAACTAAGAATAGTCTGGTAAATTTTAATTTCATATGAGTTAATTCTGGATTAAGATTTTTAAGTTACTGTACCGGAATGATTAGGCCCAGTTTAGCTATAAAAGAGTTGGATTTGATGTCGCTTCCGAAACCTACTTTCTCCATGTAGGAGTAGTTTTCATTTGCCGGAGTTGCGCCAGCCATATATCTGAAGTCAAATAGCAATTTCACATTGCTAAAGAGTGGTAACCGTAGATCTGCTCCAATAATCAGGTTTAGTCTATCCCTGTTATACCTGCTGGTCACATTTTCTGAGTCTGTTACGGTAGTGATAATATCTTCTCCCGGCAATAAATCACCAGTCTTTTGATAATGCTCGGTTATGTTGAAGTTATAGGCATAACTCCCTCCAATATATAGGGCTGGTTTCCAGTCTTTCCTTATCGGAACAGTATACCTTAAAAGCAAAGGTATGTTTAGGCTATTTAAATGTACGGAGCTGTTTTTAATATTTTTGGTTGTAAAGCTTTCTGGTAAACCATACCTCGTATCATCTTTAAAAGTTAAGAGTTGACCGCCCTGTTGAGTAAAGCTTGCCTCCAACTGGATACTCCATTGCTTATAAACGTTATAGGTAAGCAGTAATCCGGCATCATATCCGGTATTGGTTCCTGTTTGAGGCTGACCACTACTAAATTTGTTCACTGTTAATCCTCCTGCAACACCAATCTCAAATTTAGAGATAGGGGTTTGAACATTCGCTGTATCAACCTGACCTTGTGCATGAATGGTAATGAGTAATAAAAAAAGTATAACGAAGCTAAAAATACGAACAGTGTATAGCTTGAAAATTGCAATAAATTGCAATGTAGAGGTAAGAGGGCGCATTAGTTATTTGTTTGGTCGCCAAAAGTAGTAAAATTTTACAGATATTATAATCGGCAATATTTTTTAAAAAAATTATTTTCAACCTGGTTAATAATCTCTTGCCAAAGGGTGTGTCGTAAATTCGAAGATCATACTGAGCCCGAATAAGGACTTATAAAAACTACACATACAGCGTTTCGGCAAGTTCAATGTTGCGTATATCTGTAGTTAATTTGTGCGATTTTATTGCTTAAATATCTCACAAATTATCTGTCTGCTCATCGAATCTTTTTATTTTGGAAAAATAGCGCTGGCTCATTTTTCTAAAAACTGCATCTGTGTACCTTTAATCTGCTTTTGTAAACTTTTTTCGTGTAAACAAAAAAAAGTTTACACGAAAAAAGTTTCATGTTTTGTGAACAAATTTTTTGTAAACAAAAAAATGTTTACAAGAATTTTGTTTACAAAATTTTTATTTTAGATGTAAATTCACATCAGATGAAAAAATTAAGAGTCCAACTTGGGTTAACCCAAACAGATATGTCTAAGCTTATTGGGAGTGGTAAAACCAAAGGAAGTTTATATGAAAATGGTTTGCGCAACCTTAACGCCAAAGAATTGGGCATGTTGAGTACCATCGAACTTTTAATGGAACATGCAACCGAAATCCAGGCGACAGAAAAAATGAGTTTAAACGATCAGAAAGAATTAGTGGCCATGTTGAAAAAGCTTGCTTATCAGCAGAGACGTGCGGAATTAAAGTGCGAAATGCTACGAGAAAAACTTTCGAGAATGAAAGAAACCTATGCCAGCAACCGGAAGCTGTGGCGTTTACTTCATGAACTGAAAACAAGTTTGAAGGGTACCTTTGCTAATCCTTATGTGGGTGTTCTCGAAATCAAGTGTTTAGAGAAACTTAAATTATGCGGCCTTCATCAACAGATTTTGATCCGCCACCAACTTTCTATTTTTGAAGGTGAAATGGCTTCTGCGCAGCAAATTATAGAGGAATACAAGGGGGTTGGGGTGCCGGTAATGCTGTGATTCAATTAGCCTTAATCATATAGAAATATTAGTAGTGCAGAAGGCTTAATGAATGGGCCACATTAACTAAACACATGTTAAGATTACTAATTTTATTATCTCTTCTATTCGAGTAAGTTTTGTTTATATGCATAAGTTATTTATATCTTATATCGTATAGTAATTATATTTGCTAATATCATTAGCATTATGAAGCCGAAGGAACTTATAAGAGAAAGTGAAATGGAAAGAAGAGCGAGGAACTATAAACCTGAAGCTCCACCAAAACCATCCATTACTTACTTTACCATATATGAATGTGCTAAGGCAGCTAATCATTGGATTTACGATCCGCAGATTAAACGATGGCAAACTCCTGAAGAGTTTATGGAATTAGAAAAGAATATCTCTGGCGGCGAACCTGGCAGACTGGAGCGTTTGCAGATTAAAGATCCTTTAGAGGGAATAAATGCTGCTTATGAACAGCTACAATCTTTAAAGGATAGAATGGAAATTTTTGTGAAAAGGGTGGTGGATTATTATAAGAAGCGCTAGTGGTTTTAAGGTTTCCTTTGTTAGTGGAGTTTTACCCTTTCCTTTTCAGAGAAAGATGCCGCTAGGTGGATAGGGGTCAATTTACTTCTTGATCGTCCTTCTCGACTGGAGCATCTGCCTTTTTCGGGGAACAGCGAAACGGAGAGGTCTTTGAAATCAGAGTTTATTGATAATCGTGATTAACGGTTTCAAAGATTCCTCCACTGCGGTCGGAATGACGAAATTTTCGAAGCGTTTAAACCACCCCGCCCTTTGGTCACCCCTCCAAAGAACTATCGTGTTGACACATCTTCTAGGCAAAGTTATTTATGCATTTTGCTGACCAACTTTAATTAAGCATAGGCCTTACCGAAGAACGCCGTCAATCCCAAGGGCCGGAGAAATCAAAAAAACAGGTGTACAATAGTAGAAATGGCACTACCAAACCTTAAACGCAGTGGTTTTGTGTTCATTAATGCAGGTTCGAAGCATAAAAGAATATGAATACAAAACGAAGTGCCGCTGTTTTTTTGATGTGTGTGGGGTTGTGTGGCAGGCCCCTTGCTGGATTGACAAAGCGCTTTGGGTACTTTGGCGCTCCAAAGTACCATGCCCCCG